>Ga0105052_10007202_pt1 | contig 10947 bp, 9 predicted proteins | sample FRY03_FD_78094 | JGI IMG/M metagenome (GOLD analysis project Ga0105052, IMG submission 78094) | Freshwater microbial communities from Lake Fryxell liftoff mats and glacier meltwater in Antarctica - FRY-03 | ecosystem: Environmental > Aquatic > Freshwater > Ice > Glacier meltwater ... | reverse complement strand
TATCATAATTTAGCAAAAATGTCTTCTATAGCATTTACACAAGGATTCTATTATGTTCCAAGAATAGATAGAGAAGTTGTAGAAAAATACAAAGAAGATATAATTGTTCTTTCTGGAAGTTTGTACGGAGAAATCTCAAGTAAAATTCTAAATATTGGAGAAAATCAAGCAGAAGAAGCATTAGTTTGGTGGAAAAAAACCTTTAACGACGACTTTTATATTGAGTTAATGCGACATAACCAAGAAGACGAAAACAGAGTAAATACAACTCTGGTTTTGTTGGCCAAAAAGCACGATGTAAAAACAGTAGCATCAAATAATGTTTTTTATGTAAATAAAGAAGATGCAAATGCACACGATATTTTATTATGTGTAAGAGATGGAGAAAAACAAGCTACGCCAATAGGTAGAGGCAGAGGTTATAGATTTGGTTTGCCAAATCAAGAGTACTATTTTAAATCTGGCGATGAAATGAAAAAAATATTTTCAGATTTACCAGAAGCAATTTCAAATATAAACAAGGTTGTAGATAAAATAGAAATATACGATTTATCTCGGGAAGTTTTATTGCCAAAATTTGACATTCCTTCCGAATTTTTAGTTGCCGAAGATGAAACAGATAAAGGCAAACGTGGCGAAAATGGTTATTTAAAACATTTAACTTTCATCGGAGCCAAAAGAAGATATGCGGAAATCACTCCAGAAATTCAAGAACGTATCGATTTTGAATTGCTAACGATTAAAAATTCTGGTTATCCCGGCTATTTCTTAATTGTTCAAGACTTCATCGCCGAAGCACGAAAAATGGGAGTTTCTGTTGGTCCAGGTCGTGGTTCTGCTGCTGGTTCGGTTGTGTCCTATTGTCTTGGAATTACTAATATTGACCCACTTTTATACAATTTGCTTTTTGAACGTTTTCTAAATCCAGAGAGGGTTTCACTTCCCGATATTGATATCGATTTTGATGACGAAGGAAGAAGCAAAGTGATGGATTATGTTATTCAAAAATATGGTTCTAAACAAGTAGCTCAAATTATTACTTATGGAACGATGGCAACCAAATCGAGTATTCGTGATACTGCAAGAGTGATGGATTTACCGCTTTTTGAAGCCGATAAAGTAGCCAAATTAATTCCAAATTTAATGCCTGCCAAATGGAATTTAGCACGATTTTTATCGGAAGACGAAGCACTGATTAAAAAGACATTGCGACCAGAAGAGTTTGAAAAAGTCAAAGAATTGATTGCACTTTCTAAAGTTGGAAATTTATGTTCGGATACTATATACCAAGCTAAATTTCTTGAAGGAAACCTTAGAAACACTGGAATTCACGCTTGTGGAGTTATCATCACACCAAGTGATATTACCGATTTTGTTCCAGTTGCAACCGCTAAAGATTCTGATTTGTATGTAACTCAATTTGATAATTCTGTGGTTGAAAGTGCCGGGTTATTAAAGATGGATTTCTTGGGATTGAAAACCCTTACGGTAATAAAAGACGCTGTAAAATTGGTAAAATACAGAACCGGAAAAGACCTTAATCCGGATGAATTCCCTATTGATGACGTGAAGACATTTGAGCTTTTTCAACGCGGTGAAACGGTTGGAATTTTTCAGTATGAAAGTGCCGGAATGCAAAAATATTTGAAGGAATTAAAACCAACAGTTTTCGGAGATTTGATTGCCATGAATGCGTTGTATCGTCCTGGACCAATTGCTTATATTCCGAGTTTTATTAAACGGAAAAATGGGGAAGAAGCCATTACTTATGACTTAGATGCATGTGAAGAATTGCTAAAAGAAACCTACGGAATTACCGTTTACCAAGAGCAAGTAATGCTTTTATCTCAAAAATTAGCCGATTTTTCTAAAGGTGATGCCGATTTTTTGCGTAAAGCAATGGGAAAAAAACAGATAGCGGATTTGGATAAAATGAAACCAAAATTCATCTCACAAGCAGAAGCCAAAGGACATGCTGTCGAAAAATTAGAGAAAATTTGGAAAGATTGGGAAGCATTTGCAGAATATGCGTTTAACAAATCGCACTCTACTTGCTATGCTTGGATTGCCTATCAAACGGCATATTTGAAAGCCAATTATCCAGCAGAATATATGGCGGCGGTTTTGTCCAATAACATGAGCGATATTAAACAAATTTCTTTCTTTATGGAAGAATGTAAACGAATGGGATTAAAGGTTTTGGGACCAGATGTGAACGAATCGTTTTATAAATTTACGGTAAATGATAATTATGCCGTTCGTTTCGGAATTGGTGCAGTAAAAGGAGTTGGAGCCAATGCTGTTGATACTATTGTTCAAAACAGAAAGGATGAACCATATAAATCAATATTTGATTTAGCCAAAAAAATAGATTTAAGAGCAGCCAACAAGAAGGCATTTGAAAGTTTGGCATTGGCTGGCGGATTTGATTGTTTTCAAGCAACGCATCGAGCACAATATTTCCATATAGAAGGCGAAGGAATTACGTTTTTGGAAAAAGCAGTTCGTTATGGTTCCAAATTTCAGGAGAATGAAAATTCGGCTCAAGTAAGTTTATTTGGCGATGCCAGTGAAGTTCAAATACCTGAACCCGTTGTTCCGCCTTGCGAAGAGTGGAATACTATGGAAAAATTAGCCAAAGAAAAAGAAGTAGTTGGTATATATATATCGGGACATCCTTTAGACGATTATCAATTTGAAATGAACTCTTTTTGTAATAGTAAATTAGAAAATTTAAAAAATATTGGAAATTATATTGGGAAGACACTAACCTTTGCTGGAATTGTGACTAACGTTCAATACAGAATAGCCAAGAATGGAAAAGATTGGGCAGTGTTTACATTAGAAGGTTATGATGAGAGTCACGAGTTCAGAATTTTTGATGAAGAGTATTTAAAATACAGACATTTTTTGGTCAACAATCAATTTGTTTATTTCAAAGTAATTATAAAAGACGGTTGGGTAAATAGAGAAACCGGAAAAAAATCAGATCCAAGAATACAATTTATGGATGTAAAACAGTTGCAAGATGTATTCAAAGAATTTGCCAAAAAATTAACCATTTCATTAGATGTGAAAAATTTGAATGCTGATTTTATTTTGAAATTAAATACTATTTTTCAAGCAAATAAAGGTGGCGATTCGGTTACGTTTGAAGTTTTAGAATTGGAAAAAACCAAGAGAATTGTGACAATAGAGCCTGTTTTTACAGAAGAGGAAGAGGTTGTTTTTGTGGAGGAAAATGAAGATTCCGAAGGGTTGATTCTCGAAACGCCAGAAATAAGCACGACAACCGAAGTTGAGGAAATCAAAATTATTACGCAGTTATCGATGCCAAGCAGAAAATTGAAAGTTAAAATTTCGAACGAGTTGCTGGTGGAATTAGAGAAAATGCAGGTGCATTTTAAGTTGAATTGATAAATTATAACAATTTAAAAATAGCTAAATGTAATACAAGTTACACTTCTTAATTCAAATGTTTATTTATCTTTGCATTCAAGTTTGGAACTTTTAGCATTCAAACGTTAAACTTTAAACAAAAAAATATGGCATTAGCAATAACAAATGCTACTTTTGAAGAAGTAGTATTAAAATCAGACAAACCAGTAGTAGTAGATTTTTGGGCAGCTTGGTGTGGACCATGTAGAATGGTTGGACCCGTTATAGACGAGGTTGCGTTAGAATACGAAGGGAAAGCTGTAGTGGGTAAAGTAGACGTAGATGCAAACCAAGAGTTTGCGGCTAAATACGGAGTAAGAAACATACCAACAGTATTAATTTTTCAAAACGGAGAAGTAGTAGGTCGTCAAGTTGGAGTATCACCTAAAAAATCTTATACAGATGCTATAGACGCACTATTGTAATAAAACAATATACTTTAAACAAAGCTCAACATATTGGTTGGGCTTTTTTTATATAAATCAATACAGTATTTAAAAAATTTCAAATTATCTTTGAGATTATGAAGTTAGAGTCTCAATTAGAAAATATATCTCGTTTTAAAAATTTAGAACTTTTAGCAAATCAAGTTGTAGAAGGTTTTATATCTGGAATGCATAAAAGTCCTTTTCATGGGTTTTCTGCAGAGTTTGCAGAACATAAAGTGTATAATTCTGGAGAAAGCACCAAACATATAGATTGGAAATTATTTGCCAAAACAGACAGACTCTACACAAAAAGATATGAAGAAGAGACTAATTTAAGATGTCATTTAATTATAGATAATTCATCTTCTATGCATTATCCAAAATTAAAAGATACAGATGTATTTTATCATTCTAAAATTGGTTTTTCGGTATTAGCATCTGCGGTTTTAATGAACTTACTTAAAAAACAGAGAGACGCTGTTGGCTTGAGTTTGTTTTCGGATACTTACGAATATTATGCTCCAGAAAAAGGAAGCGATAGACACCACAGAATGCTTTTAAGTCAACTAGAAGAATTGTTAAACAACCAAAAAACTACAAAAACTACAAATACTACTCCTTTTTTGCATCAAATTGCCGAAAAAATACATCGTAGATCAATGATAATTTTATTTACAGATATGTTTCAAACAGGTAACGAAGAAGAGCTTTTTAATGCATTGCAACATTTAAAGCATAATAAACATAAAATTGTACTATTTCATGTAATAGATAATAAAACCGAAATAGATTTCGATTTTGATAATGCTCCAAAAAAATTTATAGATATAGAAACTCACGAAGAAATATACATATTTGCAGATAATGTTAAACAAGAATATCAAAAAAAGACAGAAAAATACTTTAAAGAGATAGCCTTAAAATGTGCTCAAAATAAAATTAAATACGTCCCAGTAAACACGGGGTTAGATTTCGAAAAAATAATGACTACTTATTTAACTGAAAAACAAATGTTTGTCTAATTTGATTTTAAAAAGTTTTATTTTTTGTATAAAACCCTTGCAGGTCTAGAAATACGTTGTATATTTGCAACCGCAAACAAGTTCTCTGAACTCTTATGAAAATAGGCATAATGTGAAGTAATAAAGCGATGGTTTGGTAGTTCAGTTGGTTAGAATACATGCCTGTCACGCATGGGGTCGCGGGTTCGAGTCCCGTCCAGACCGCTTAATTTGGGAAAGCACTTCAGATAAAGAAGTGCTTTTTTGCCCAAAAAAGGAATTTAAAATAGTTGTGTTGTTTTGGCACGAAAGTGCCAGGTTTAGTAGTTAGACCAATGAAAAGCTTTCCACTTTATTGTGGATAGCTTTTTTGTTATTTATACAAATCGTAATCATGAACCACTCTCATTATATTTTACACAAACCTTACGGTTACTTAAGTCAATTTATTTACGAATTAAAACGAACTAAAAAACTTTTAGGAGAATTATACAATTTTCCAGAAGGCACAATGGCTATTGGTCGTTTAGACGAAGATTCTGAAGGACTACTTTTATTAACCACTAACGGGTTAATGAGTGAACTTGTTAGAAGTAAAAAAGTAGAAAAAGAATATTTTGCACAAGTAGATGGAATTATAACTCAAGAAGCTGTTGATTTATTAAAAGAAGGCGTTATAATAGGTTTTAATGGCAAAAAATATAAAACATTAAATTGCGAATCGCGTTTAATTAGCCATCCAAACTTTCCTAATAGAATTCAAAAAATTAGAGATGAAAGACACGGACCAACTTCTTGGGTTTCTATAACACTAAAAGAAGGTAAATTTAGACAAGTTAGAAAAATGACAGCAGCTGTTGGTTTTCCTACTTTAAGACTTGTAAGAGTTAGAGTTGGTAATATCTTATTAAACGATTTAAAATCTGGAGAAGTTAAAGAATTATTAGATTTTAGTAGTCTTTAATGTTTTATACGAATCAAGGGTTGGAATGCCATATATTGTGACGTTAGACACTACATGTCGGTAGAATTTGAATTTAAAATTCGTTGGCGTGCCGTAGGTACGCAACCTTTTATAGGAATCTATTGCTGTCGCAATAATCTACGGCACGCTAAATCCGTTTCGATTTGTTTTTCTACCGATATGTAGTGGCTAACGGCACATTTCAACCCTTGATTCGCATGTTTTATCTATTTAGCCACCAAATACTTAAATTTAAAACTAAAACAAAATTTAGCCATAATTATAATTTTATCAAATGTATTAAAACTTACAATATTAAATCAACTAATGTAAAAAATGTATCTTTGTAAAAAGTTTAATTATGTATTCTGAAAAGGATTTTATACCAAAGTCTTATACTAATAATATTGAGTTTGGTAGTTTTAAATGGTCGGCTCCAAGTAATATTGCGTTGGTTAAATATTGGGGAAAAAAAGAAAATCAAATCCCTGCAAATCAATCTATAAGTTTTACATTAAGTAATTGTAAAACAATAACAGAATTATCTTTCGAGAAAAAAGAAAAATCAGATAATTTTGATTTTGAACTATTGTTCGAAGGAAAACCAAAAGAAGACTTTAAACCAAAAATTCAAAAATTCTTTGAAAGAGTTGAGCAATATTTACCTTTTTTAAAAGAATATAAGTTTGTTATAAACACACACAATACATTTCCGCACAGTTCTGGAATAGCATCTTCGGCATCTGGAATGGCAGCTTTAGCCCTTAACTTAATGAGCCTAGAAAAAGAACTTTATCCAGAAATGAGTAAAGAATATTTTAATACAAAATCTTCGTTTTTAGCAAGATTAGCATCAGGAAGTGCTTGTAGAAGTATAAACGGAGAAGTTGTTGTTTGGGGAAATCATCCAGAATTTAATAAAAGTTCAGATTTATTTGGTGTAGAATTTAACGAACTTCATATAAATTTTAAAAATTATCAGGACACTATTTTGTTAGTAGATAAAGCAGAAAAACAAGTTTCAAGCACTGTAGGTCACGAGTTAATGTTTGGTCATCCATATGCAAAAAACAGGTTTAAACAAGCTGCAATTAATTTAACAAGCCTTAAAAAAATACTTCAAGAAGGTAATATTAATAATTTTATTGAGTTAGTAGAAAGTGAAGCGTTAACATTACATGCCATGATGATGACTTCTATGCCTTATTTTATTTTAATGAAGCCAAACACTTTAGAAATAATTAATAAAATATGGCAGTTTAGAAAACAAACAAACACGGCAGTTTGTTTTACATTAGATGCAGGAGCAAACGTTCATGTTTTATATCCAGAAATTGTAAAAGAAAAAGTTTTACAATTTATTAAGAATGAATTAGTTGGCTATTGCCAAAACAGTCAGTATATTTGCGATCAATTAGGAAGCGGAGCTGTAGATTTACTAAAATAAAAAGGTGTATATTTACTTATCGCTAAAAGCTAATTTTAATAAAAGAATATAATAAATGAAAGGTCCACTTTTTTATTAAAAAATATTACTTTTCGGAGAATACGGCATTATAAAAGACTCTAAAGGGTTATCAATTCCATATAACTTTTATAATGGAGCTTTAAAAATAGACAAAAACCCTTCAAACGAAGCAATAAAGTCTAATTTAAATCTTTTAAGATTTTTAGAACATTTATCAGAATTACAAAATAACAATCCAGAACTTGTTACTTTTAATTTAAACGCATTAAAAGAAGACATTAGTAACGGAATGTATTTTGATTCTAGCATTCCGCAAGGTTATGGTGTTGGTAGTAGCGGAGCACTTGTTGCAGCTATTTATGATAAATATGCTAACGAAAAAATTACAGTTTTAGAAAATTTAACTAGAGAAAAATTACTTCGGTTAAAAAAAATATTTTCTAATATGGAATCGTTTTTTCACGGAAAAAGTTCTGGATTAGACCCATTAAATAGTTATTTGAGCCTTCCTATATTAATAAACTCACAAGACAACATAGAACCAGCAGGAATTCCTTCGCAAAGCACAAACGGTAAAGGAGCTGTGTTTTTATTAGATTCTGGTATTGTTGGCGAAACTGCTCCAATGGTAAACATTTTTATGGAGAATTTAAAAGACCATGGATTTAGAAAAATGCTTAAAACACAGTTTATAAAACATACAGATGCTTGTGTAGATAATTTTTTACAAGGCGATATTAAATCTTTGTTTAACAATACAAAAAAGCTATCTAAAGTGGTTTTAAGCCATTTTAAACCAATGATTCCAGAAAATTTTCATCAAATTTGGCAAAACGGAATAGAAACTAACGATTACTACCTAAAACTTTGTGGTTCTGGCGGTGGAGGTTATATTCTTGGGTTTACTCAAGATTTTGAGAAAGCTAAAGTCTCTTTAAAAGATTATAAATTAGAATTAGTTTACCAGTTTTAATTTTGTTTAGTTACTAACATATTTTTTTTTGATGTTTATGAAGCTTAGCAGAAAAAATAAATTGATTTTAATAAAGATTGTTAGTTTGTTTTCTGTAATAAGAGGATACAATATACCAGTTATTATTATAGCACAATATTTATCTGCAATTTTTATTCTATCCCCTAAAAAAAGAGCATTAGATGTAATTTTAGACTTTAATCTTTTTATTATAGTTCTTGCATCAACACTTACAATTGCTTCGGGTTATATAATTAATAGCTTTTACGACAGTCAAAAAGATTTAATAAACAAGCCCAACAAAACATTACTAGACAGGTTGGTGTCTCAAAAAACGAAGTTACAAATCTATTTTTCGTTAAACTTTTTTGTTTTTTTAATTGCTTTTTTGGTTTCTTGGAGAGCTGTATTGTTTTTTTCTACATATATATTTCTAATCTGGTTTTATTCTCATAAACTTAAAAAATATACATTTATTGGTAATTTAACAGCATCACTATTAGCAGTATTGCCTTTTTTTGGAATTCTATTATATTTTAAAAACTTTTACGGAGTAATTTTTGCCCACGCAACCTTTCTATTTCTTATAATTTTAATAAGAGAAATTATAAAAGATTTAGAGAATATAAAAGGCGATATGTCTTTAAATTATAAAACTATACCGGTAAATTACGGCGAAAAAATTGCTAAAAAAACAATTACAGCACTTACTATATGTACTGTTTTACCAGTTTACGTTTTAATAGAAATATTTGATGTTGGTTATATGGACTTATATTTTTATGCAAGTTTTATTATTCTTTTATTCTTTACATTAAAACTATGGAAATCAACTTCAAAAGAAGAATATTTATTGCTTCATAATATATTAAAGTTAATAATTGTGGCTGGAGTTTTTAGTTTAATTTTAATTAAACCATCTGTATTACTTAACGGCAAATTAGTGTTTGATTTATAAATAGTTACCATTTAAAGCCCTAATTTATAATAAAATACAATCTAATACTCTAATTAGTTATCTTTGCAAAAAATTAAGGATAATGATTAAGAAAGGCGGAGGCAATAAAAAGCCTACTTCAAGCAGAAGTTCTGGCGGAAAGACTTCAAAGTTTAGCAAGCCAAAACCGGCAATGGCAAAGAGATCTCAAAAGCCTAAAAAAGCTAACGTAGCAAAAGATGTAACTAAGGATATAGAACAAAAAGCTGTTGTAAATAAGCCTAAAGCAAAATCAGACAACATACGTTTAAACAAATACATAGCAAATTCTGGAGCATGTTCTAGAAGAGACGCAGATATTTACATACAATCTGGAAACGTAAAAGTAAACGGTCAAGTAATTATAGAAATGGGTTATCAAGTTAAACCTGGAGATGTAGTTAATTTTGATGGAGTTACTGTTATACCAGAAAAAAAAGAATATATTTTATTAAATAAACCTAAAAACTTTACTACAGCTGGCGAAGAAGAAAATGAGCTACGCAATGTTTTAGAGTTGGTAAAAGGAGCTTCTAAATATAAATTACATCCAGTTGGTAGAATGGATAAAAACACTACTGGGTTACTATTGTTTACAAACGATACAGATTTAATTAGAAAATTTAGCTTGTCTACCCAAAAATCGTTTAAAATATACCACGTTTCTTTAGATAAAAATTTAAAGTACGAAGATCTAGAAAAAATGTCTGGAGGAGTATCTTTAGGAGAACACAAACTTTGGATAGACGAAATTAGTTATATAGACAACGAACCTAAAACAGAAATTGGTCTTAAAATTAAAACATCTAATGTTAAAGTTGTAAGATCTATCTTCGAAAAGTTTAGTTACGATGTACTAAGAGTTGATAGAGTTGCTTTTGCTGGATTAACTAAAAAAAATCTACCAAGAGGAATTTGGAGACCTTTAACAGAGCAAGAAATCATCAATTTAAGAAATTTATAGAGTAATGTTACCCGAATCTAATTTGCAAATAGCAAGAAAATGGTTTGAAGCATTTAACAATCATAATTTAGAACAGCTTTTAAGTCTTTATCATGATAACGCTAAACATTACAGCCCTAAATTAAAAATTAGGCATCCAGAAACAAATGGTTTAGTAGTTGGCAAAGAGGCTTTAAGAGAATGGTGGAAAGACGCATTTAGTAGATTACCGTCATTACAATATAAAGCAATCTCGTTAACAGCAAATACAGACCGGGTTTTTATGGAATATATAAGACATGTAGATAACGAACCAGATATGTTTGTTGCCGAAGTGTTAGAAGTTTCAGAAAACCTAATCATGACTTCTAAAGTATATCATGGATAATAAAAAAGCCCTAACAAAGTTAGAGCTTTTGTGCGGGTAATAGGACTCGAACCTACACACCTTGCGGCACCAGATCCTAAGTCTGGCATGTCTACCAATTTCACCATACCCGCAAAATTGAAATTCTTTACAGAATTGGGTGCAAATATAATGATAACTTCAAACTTTCAAAGCTATTTTTAGAAAAATTAATCTAATATTTTTTGTATTTTTGAAATAACTAAAATTTAAATTTTAAATGAATAATATAAAAGAATACGTTAGTCAAAATAAAGAAAGATTTATTAACGAACTTATTGAGTTGCTAAAGATTCCATCTGTAAGTGCAGATAGTGCTTATTCTAAAGACATTATCAAAACTGCCAATG
>Ga0105052_10007201_pt1 | contig 10949 bp, 6 predicted proteins | sample FRY03_FD_78094 | JGI IMG/M metagenome (GOLD analysis project Ga0105052, IMG submission 78094) | Freshwater microbial communities from Lake Fryxell liftoff mats and glacier meltwater in Antarctica - FRY-03 | ecosystem: Environmental > Aquatic > Freshwater > Ice > Glacier meltwater ... | reverse complement strand
GTTTAATTGTCTGTGGACTGTCGTCTATTGTCAATCGATGCTGACGGTCAAACAATCGATGCTGACGGTCAAACAATTGGTGCTGACGATCAAACAATTGGTGCTGACGGTCTAACAATTGGTGCTGACGATCAAACAATCGATGCTGACGATCAAACAATTGGTGCTGACGGTCAAACAATTGGTGCTGACGGTCAAACAATTGGTGCTGACGGTCAAACAATTGGTGCTGACGGTCGAATAATTGGTGCTGATGCTCAAACAATTGGTGCTGACGATCAAACAATTGGTGCTGACGGTCGAACAATTGGTGCTGACGGTCAAACAATTGGTGCTGACGGTCGAACAACTGCATCTTGCAGTGAAGGAATCGGTGCTGACAGTGAAGCATCTGAACTAGGGGATCTCTAATTGAAGACCTGCGAATAACCCATAATCTAGAGCCGCCTCGTTGCTCGGGGCGACAAACGGAGAAAGAGACAATAACAAATACCTTCGCGCCCCACTAACCGGCAGCCCAGCATGGAATACACAGGAAACCTCTTCAAAATGCCAGCCGAGTTCGGCTCTCCTATTCAATACAGACTTATTCTTGGCCAAGACCAAATTCCAATGAATGAACTCTTGGGAAAGAAGATCTCGCTGAATTTTGAAGGACAGATAAACTGTGTCTCTTGCGGAAGATTGACCAAGAAAGCATTCGGACAGGGTTTCTGTTATCCATGCTTTGCCAATTCGCCCGATAATGCCGAATGCATTCTACGGCCCGAACTGTGCGAAGGGCACTTGGGCGGTGGCCGCGACCCAGAATGGGAACAGAAATACCACGTGCAGCCACATTTCGTTTATCTGGCATTAAGCAGCGGACTGAAAGTCGGCATAACTCGCGGAACGCAAATTCCTACCCGATGGATAGATCAAGGCGCATCATCTGCAATCATTCTAGCCGAAGTTCCTTACAGAGAGCTTTCAGGAAGGATTGAGGTGGCTCTCAAAGCATATTATGCCGATAAGACCAACTGGCAACGGATGCTAAAGAACGAGATTGCACCCGATGACCTCCTCGTTAAAAAAGCAGAAGCAAAAGCGCATCTTCCGGAAGAACTGCAACAGTACGTGACAGACGATGAGCAGATATGGAACCTCGAATTCCCATCGTTAGATACGCCATCGAAGGTCAAAAGCATTCGATTGGAAAAGCAACCGACCCTAGAAGGCGTGCTAACTGGAATAAAAGGTCAATACCTGATTTTAGATAATGTGAACGTGATTAATATTAGGAATCATGCTGGATACTATGTTTCATTGACCTTCTAATGTTCCGTTTATCGGGTGTAAATTCGACCCTGTGTTTTGGAAACCGACATTCATCTATGTTTTCCTATTTTGCAACCCTCAATTTAAGGTTCTACCTATTCTGAAATTGAATACATGAAAAGACTTTTACCTCTACTTGCCATAGCCGTTCTCTCTTTCCAAACACAGGAAGTAACTGCTCAAACAGCCACTTGCCAGGATCTTACTGTTCAGTTGGATGGAACTGGAAACTACAGCATGGCCATTGGAAGCACAACGCCACAGGCGGATGTTCTGCCTGTTGTGCAGTCCGGCACCTTTACCAACACAACAGCTTGGCAATCATTTACGGCTGGTGTAGATGGTGTACTTTATAGTGCAAGTTTCAACTTTGCTGCGGCCTATGCCCCTGCAACAATACTTACAGTCAATATCCGAGATGGAGAAGGCACAGGGGGAACACTCCTTGCTCAGAGAATTTATTCCAATCCGGTAACATTCAATTCCGGTACAGTTGAATTCATTCTCGATGAAACGCTCGATTTGGTTTCCGGAAATATCTATACGGTTGAAATAATCGATGGCAGTGGCGGGCCATTTCAGATTAGAAAAAATGATAGCGACCTCTACTCGGGTGGACGGAACAATACATCTGCGACCTCCGATTTCGTGTTCAGCACCAAAATGCTTCAACGACCTGATATTGACAATGGCTCAACTGCCGCTGTTGGTCTTGCTTCTTTTGGAGTTGATGTTACCTCTTTCAACTGCTCAAACATTGGCGCAAATACGGTTACGCTTACCGTTACTGATAATAATTCAGCAACTGCAACCTGCACTTCTACTGTTACAGTGGAAGACAACCAAGCCCCGATTGCGGTCTGTCAGAACATTAGCGTTGCTCTTAGCGGAACAGGCAATGCATCTATAACTGCTACAGCGGTCAATAATGGGAGTTCTGATAACTGCTCCATCACTATGTCGGCTGCTCCAACCGCGTTCACATGTGCAAATGTTGGGGCTAATACGGTAACGCTCACGGTAGAAGACGCAGCTGGAAATACAGATGCGTGTAATTCTACTGTAACAGTCACAGAAACGACTCTACCTACAGCCTTGTGCCAAAATGTGACACTCGTTCTGAACGGTAGCGGAAGTGCCACCCTAACCGTTCCCCAAGTGAACAACGGTTCTACCGACAACTGCGGAATTGCCACAAGGACCATCAGCAAAAGTGCATTCACCTGCGGTGATCTAGGGTCTAATACTGTAACTCTTACGGTCACCGATGTCAATTCAAATCAGTCCACCTGCGCCTCAACCGTTACGGTTCAAGACAATCAGAATCCAGCAATTACTTGTCCTTCCGATATTGTGGTTTGCTCCGCTAGCAATAGTGGGTCAGTTGTTTCTTACGTTGAGCCGAATGGAACGGACAACTGTTCTTCAACCACCAATCAAACAGACGGAACTGGCCTTACCAACGGAAGCCTCTTCCCTATTGGAACAACTGTTCAGACTTGGACGGTGACAGACATTGCCAACAATTCAACTTCGTGTTCATTCAATGTATCGGTAAATGCATCTCCAATCGCAGATTTCTCATCTGCAGCCGCCTGCCAAGGAGAAGCGGTTAATTTCTCAGACGAATCAACAATTGATGTTTCTTCAAGTATTGTGAGTTGGAGTTGGGACATGGGCGATGGTAGCGGACCGATAACATTGGTAGACCCAATTCATCAATATGCTGATACAGGTTTGTATTCTGTAACGCTAACGGTTCAATCGCTGGAAGGATGCACAGATGACACTACTATCACGATTCACGTGAGCCCTGTGCCAACAGCGCAATTTTCGTCTACCACTGTATGCGAAGGGGACCCAACCACATTCACCAATCTTTCTTCGGTTGATGGCAATGGAACGCTGGATTATTCTTGGCAGTTTGGAGATAACGCAACAAGCATAATAGCAAATCCAACACACACGTACCCGAATGCTGGAACCTATACCGCAACGCTTCAGACTGGCCATAACGGATGTTTCAGCACAATCAACCAAAGCGTAGCTGTTTCGGCTGCTCCAACTGCCTTGTTTACAGCTACCACGGTATGTGTAGGAACCAACACGTCATTCACCAATTTGAGTTCTGGAGGCGGAGTGCTATCTTATAGCTGGGATTTCGGTGATTCCAATTCATCCGCAGCCGCAAACCCAATGCACACGTACGCTTCTGCTGGTACATACACCGTAGTATTAACTGTAACCAACGCTAATCTTTGTGTTGACGTGTTCACTGTTGCGGTTACGGTTAGAGCACTTCCGACTGTTGGATTTACCTTCTCAGATGTCTGCGAAGGAACGCCAGCAAGCTTTGTGAACACATCTTCTCTAGGAAATTCAAATTGGGATTTTGGTGATATGACCATTTCCACGCTAACCAACGTGACGCATACCTACTCCCCATTCGGTTTCTATGATGTGACCTTGACCATTACCGATGCTAATCAATGTGTAAACTCGCTTACGCAGCAGATTGAAATCTTTGATTTACCGAACTTCTCACTTACTCCAACAGACGTTCTCTGCTATGGAGAAGCAACTGGAGAGCTAGTAGCAGTGGCGGTTTCACCTGCAGCATCACCTTGGACATTGAGTATTGATGGTGGAACACCACAGAACAGCGTCACATTTGGTGGTCTTACAGCAGGAACCTATGACATTACTGCCTTTGATGCCAATGGATGTGAATTCACAGTAACGGAATCAATCACTCAACCCTCTGACACATTAGGAATTACACTCAACAGCACATTAAACATTCTGTGCCACGGAGCTAGCACGGGATCTATTGCGGTTGCAGCAACTGGTGGCACATCTCCTTATATGTATAGCGTTGATGGAAATGGGCCGCAAGCATTCGGAACCTTTAATGGTCTTGATGCCGGAACACACGACATTCAAATCACCGACTTCAACCTATGTGTTTTTGACACAACGATTACATTGTCTCAACCAGATACACTTGTGTTGTCTTTGGCTGGGTCTAACAATTTGCTTTGCAATGGTGACAATTCTGGAAACTTGACCGTTGCCGCAACGGGTGGAGTTACTCCGTATGAATACAAGTTGAACAATGGCGTTTATGGTTCTTCCGCCACGTTCAACGGACTGGCGGCCGCAACCTATCTTATCAAGGTTCGTGATGCAAACGGTTGCACAGATACGCTGCACGTAACTTTGTCTCAGCCGGGCATTCTGATGCTTTCCCTTATCAATAGTGAAAATGCTTTGTGCAACGGTGCTGCTAACGCTTCGATTGAAACAAATGCTGCAGCCGGAACTGCTCCGTATCAATACAGCTTAGATGGAGTGAGTTTCCAAGGTTCAGGAACATTCCAAGGTCTTACCGCAGGAACATACACTGTAATCGTAAGAGATGCCAATGGATGTTTGGATGATCTGACTGAAACGGTCTTCGAACCATCTTTACTTACCATCGAAACCAACTCAACTCCAGTAACCTGTTTTGGCAATCAGGACGGAACCATTCAGATTCTTGCAGGTGGAGGAACCACCGCTTATCAATATTCCATTAATGGAGGCAACTCGTTCGGTGCATCTGGATTTTTCAGCAACCTGACAGGAGCCAATTACTTAGCTGTAGTAAGAGATGCCAACGGATGTACAGCTTCTGAAGGAGTCATCATCTCCGCACCATCTTCTGCCTTTAACGTTACAGCAAGCGTTGCCAACGTGCTGTGTTTGGGAGATTCATCTGGAATCGTAACACTCATCGGAACAGGAGGAACACCAACCTACACGTACTCTAGCGATAATATTGCGTTTGTTGCTTCCAACGTATTCGGAGAATTTCATCAAGGAAGCTTCACCCTGTATGCACAAGACTTGAACGGTTGTTCTGATGATATTCAATTTTTCGTAGATCAACCAGCCAATGCGGTTAACATCACAAACATGATTCAGGCAAATCCGGCCTGTCCAAATCAAGCTTCAGGAGCTATTACGGTTCAAGCTTCTGGTGGTACACCCGGGTATATGTACTCATCTAATGGTGGATTGACATTCCAAACAAGTCCTATTCTCTCTAGCATTGGTGGCGGAAATCATCTAATCGTAGTTAAGGATGCCAATGGTTGTTTAGACACAAACATTGCCACGCTGGTCAGTCCTCCAATTTTTGATTTAGTTATTGATACGATTGTGAACATTGACTGTGAAGGTGATTTTGACGGAGAAATCCATCTAACTGCCACGGGTGGAACACCATCTTACAGTTACAGACTCAACCAAGGAAATCTTCAAACAAACGGAAACTGGACAAACCTGACGGATAATACCTACAACATCACAATCATGGATGTTAATGGTTGTACTTACGCTGAACAAGTTGATGTGCTCGCTACCGAATTGCAACCTATTGCAAGCTTTAGCTTCAACGTAAGCAACAATGCTGTTCTATTCCAGAATTCATCTTCATTTGGTGATACGTATCTATGGCAATTCGGAGACGGTTCTACTAGCACGGAAGAATCTCCAGTTCATATTTACAGCCAACTTGGCGTCTATCAAGTAACATTAACTGTTACCAACGATTGCGGAAGCAGAAGTGTAACAGTTACGGTGAATACCATTTTCACAGGAATTGCAACCGCTGAAACGAATGCGTTCAGCTTGTATCCAAATCCTGCTTCAAGCGAGCTTTACCTGCAAAGCAGCATTGCCATGGATGAAAAGATGCAGTTGGATATTGTATCTGTTTCTGGACAGCTTATCAGCTCCACCCAGATAACAGGGATTCAGGCCAATAATCGAACACAGATTAACGTGAATGGATTGGCCCAAGGAGTTTATTATTTACGTGTGGTTTCTGGACAGCAACAGTCCGTTCTACGCTTTGACATTATTAAATAAGATCAATTGAGGATGAAAACGATGAGAATCCTATTTTCAATACTTACGCTGATTGCGTTTCAGGCAAATGCCACAATCGTGTCGGTGGGTTTCACCAATACTGCTGTGTGCGTAGGCTCGCAAACCACGTTCACCAGCACATCGGTTGTTTCTGATGGAGCAACCATTACCAACTGGAACTGGGACTTGGATGGAGATGGACAGTTTAACGATGCCTTTGGCCCCAGTATCAATCATACGTTCAATGCTCCGTCTCCTCCACCGTTCAACGTTGGACTTCAGATTATTACAGATATGGATGCTCCGGTTTCTTCCTACCGACTCATTACGGTAAATCCTGTTCCGGTGGCAAACTTTTCGGCTGCGGATGTTTGCGAAGGAACTGCAAGTCTGGTTGTAGACCAATCAACGATTTCTGCAGGTTCAATTATAAGTTGGGAATGGGATTATGGTGATGGAAACACTCTTTATGACAATGCAACTGGCACCTCATTCTCTACCAATTTTGGAGCCGCTGGCAGTTACATGGTCGGACTTCAGGTAACAAGCAATCAGGGATGTCAATCTACCACGGCAGAAAACGTTACGGTTGACCCAATGCCAACGGTAGCCTTTTCGGTTGATGCTATTTGCCTGGGAGATCAGACGGAATTCACTGCTATCAGCACAGTAAGCTCCGGTCAAGTGACCACCTACCAATGGGAATTGAACGGAAATGGATTTTTTGATGATGCAACTGGAACTACAGCCTCCACGCAATTCGTATCAGCCGGAAATTATCAGATTGGATTGCGTGTAACTTCAGACCAAGGATGTGTGAACGATACGTTCCAATTGGTGACTATCGCTCCATTCCCTTACGTCAATTTCAGTTTTGACAATGCTTGTCAGAACACAGATGTTGAATTCACAAACCTTACGGGAAATGTGGTTGGAACCATTACCTACGCTTGGACTTTCGGATTGGAAGGAAACTCCACGCAACAGAATCCCTCGTTCTCTTTTAGCAGTGCTGGCCCAGCACAAGTACAACTTATTGGTCTTACATCGTTTGGATGTGCAGATACCTTGATACAAACGGTAAACGTAAGACCTGCGCCTCAAGCAGATTTCACATTCACGGAAGTATGTATTGGACAAACCACCAACTTCACAAACATTACCGATCCTAAAGGTTCAACCATAGAAAGTTATTTCTGGGATTTTGATGATTCGAACGTTTCAGTAGGCACCAATCCATTCCATCAATACATTGCTCCTGGTAGCTATGAAGTAACACTTATCGCTTACACCACAGACGGTTGCCGCGATACCATTCGGCATGATGTGAACGTATGGGAACTTCCAAATCCAATCATCACCGCAGGTGGTACTGTTTTCTTTTGCGAAGGAGAAAGCGTAACGCTAACGGTAAATCCAATTGGAACACCAACACTTTGGAGCACAGGCGAAACAACTCAAATCATTACGGTTGATACAACTGGAGAATACAATGTGCTCATTACGGACGATAACGGTTGTAGAGGTGAGAACTTTATTCTAGTTTATTCGTGGCTATTACCAGAGCTAACCGCCAGCAACGATACAACCATCAGCTTAGGAGAAAATGTGCCATTATGGGTGGATGGAGCGTTGACCTACGAATGGCTACCATCAACCTATTTAGACAATCCAAGCATTGCAACGCCTACCAGCTTTGGCCCATTGCAGACCATTACCTACACAGTTATAGGCACTGATGGCAATGGTTGCCAATCGCAGGAAGACGTGGTTATTAAGGTAAACACAGATTACAATCTGAAGCCAGTAAATCTTTTTACTCCGAACGGTGATGGATCTAACGAGCGTTTCTATGTTGGTAACATCGATTTTTATTCCGATTGCCAATTGAGGGTTTACAACCGCTGGGGCTTGGAAGTTTTCGCTTCCAAGTCTTACCAAAACGATTGGAAAGGCACTTTCAATAACGACCCACTTCCTGATGGAACCTATTACTACACAATTGAATGCGATGGTAGAGAAGACCGTTTTGACGGAGCTGTTACCATACTGAAATAAGAACCAAAGCACAACACTCGAAATCCTACTCGAATGAGAAAGATATACGTTTCACTTTTCCTAATCGGGCTTATCGGCCTTAGCTCGACAGCTTCAGCGCAGCAGACCAGGCTATCAAGTCTTTACAAGGAAAACCTATTCTTGATAAACCCCGCAAATGCCGGTTACAGCGAAGGACTTGTCGGTTACCTGAACTACCGAAACCAATGGGCCAATGTGCAAGGTTCTCCCACCACTGGAATACTGAGTTTGCACACTCCGCTTGGAAAAAACACCAACATTGGAGCAAACCTTGTCTACGACCAAACAGATATTGTAAGCACCGTAAATGCGAAATTTGCCTATGCGCACGACATCAAACTGGCCTCCGATCATCAGCTTACGCTCGGAGTCGGATTGGGCATAAATCACACACAATTGAACTTCAACGATGCCGTGGTAGAGAATCCGGACGACATCATTCTGCAAAACGGCAATATTGGAAGCACATCATTCGATCTTGATGCAGGACTACGTTACAGTTGGAAAGGACTTCTCGAAATCGGCATTGCGGCACCTCATGTTATAGAATCAATTGCGGTCATTCAGGCCAAAGGCAACGAAGACCAATTCACCTACGATTTATCTCGTCATTTCAACGCATACGTTGGCTACGACTTTTGGATAAAGGACAAATGGTTGGTTGCGCCTTCTGCCATGGTGCGTTGGTTACCTTACAAGACAAACATTTCTTATGATGGAACAGTGAAATTCGGCTACAAGGAGATTGTTTGGGCAGCATTTACTTGGAGAGCCGAAACAGGTCCCGTGGCAGGAATCGGATTTAAGATTGCAGATAAGTTTACGCTCGGTTATGCCTATGACTTCACCCTCAATGGCATTGACGGCAATCCTGGAGCGCCATGGTCAAACGAGATTATGCTAGGCTTTCACTTAGACGGATTCAAAAAGAGAATCAAGAAATTGGAGGATGATATGGCCGGAATGCAGCAAGACAATGAACTAATCAACTCCAAGATGGATTCGCTTCAATCTGCTCTCAACTCCAAAATGGATTCGTTGGGTAACGAGGTAAATGGTGTAAAGTCAGATGTGAACGGACTGAAACAAGCGCACGATGCTGACCTTGATAGACTTCAGAAAGAAATTGATGACCTAAACAAGGCTATTGAAGATGTGAACGGACGCATGATTGACACTAACAAGCTGAAAGGCATGTTGCAACAAATAAGACCGTACAAAAAGTCAGACGGCACCATCGGTATTGACAAGTCTAACCTCGAAAGCGGTTATTATGTCGTCATTGAATCTTTCAGAAGTGTTGAAAACGCTTGGAAAGGTGTAGATATATGGAAGGCAAAGAAACGCGATGCCATCATTGTGTATGATGAGGAGCGCAAGTGGTTCTACGTCTATTCTACCAAGTTCGAATCCTTTAAACCTGCGGTGAAAGAAATGAAGAAGACACGAAAAGACGATGTGCCTGATGCGTGGGTACACAAGTATCGCATTGATGCAAAAGACCTTGAAAAAGAATAACCCGCAGTCATGCTCAACTTGTTTCAGCATCTCCCTGCAAGTAGTATTGATTAGTAGATCCTGAAACAAGTTCAGGGTTACGAAATGTAAACCATATATGCTATCTCAAAAACAAAAGGCCAATCTGAATTTTATTCTGATTGGTCTTTTTAAAATTAGAATGATTGGTTTTGTACGCGCAAGACTGGTTGAATGCACGGAGGAAAAAACCGTTATCAAGATTCCGCTCAACCGCAGAACCAGCAATCACCTTGGTGGCATGTATATCGGTGCATTAGCAACGGGTGCAGACGTTACCGGAGCTTGGATTGCCTTTGACTACCTAGCACGAACCAAGAAAAATGTCTCCATCGTTTTCAAAGACATCTCAGCCGAATTCATGAAACGAGCAGATGGCGATGTCTATTTCACCTGCTTGGATGGCCCTGCCGTGCTGCAAGCATTTAACGATACCATTGCCGATGGCGAACGCAAAAACCTTGTATTGGAAGTGGTGGCAACCGTTCCTTCCAAGTATCAGAACGAACCCGTGGCTACGTTTAAAATGACGCTGAGCATGAGGTATAAGGGGAGGTGATAAACCTTTAGGCTTCTCGAAAACCTACTCTTTCACAACCTTAAAACTTTTACCCTGAGCGAAGCCGAAGGACCTATCTCCCACCTCCAACCGCCCAAAGTAAATGCCTTTGGCAAAAGCACCCATATCTATGCTTAGCGTGTTGCTGCCATTAGTGGCCATGCCGCTGTGGTGCAGCAATTGCTGCCCATGCACATCATACACGTGCAATTGGTAGTTGCCATGTGTTTGGTTTTGCCACGTGAGGGTGGTGGTTGAGGTTGTGGGGTTGGGGTAGATGGTTATCTCACCAGCATCAGCCTCCACATCACCTACACCAAGATGAATCGTTTCTCCGCACCAATCGGGTTCCATCTCGTCAAGCCAACGCCCAAAACTGTAAATCTGACTGTTGTTAGGTTGTTGGGTGCGTACCAAGTTTGCATACATGTTTCCCTGAAAGGATATCATGTGCTTTACCTGTTCGTTGCCGAGATACCTGCACCACCGTTCACCATCAAAGCTGGCAAGGTAGTTTTCCCATCCTTGTACGGGGTAATTACAG
>Ga0105052_10007199_pt1 | contig 10954 bp, 8 predicted proteins | sample FRY03_FD_78094 | JGI IMG/M metagenome (GOLD analysis project Ga0105052, IMG submission 78094) | Freshwater microbial communities from Lake Fryxell liftoff mats and glacier meltwater in Antarctica - FRY-03 | ecosystem: Environmental > Aquatic > Freshwater > Ice > Glacier meltwater ... | reverse complement strand
GTGTTATCACCTGCTTCACTGATTCACTGCTTTTTATCATGCATTTTGATTTAAATTCACTTAAATAGAACTTTTGTATAAGTTTTTTGTTCTTAGTAACTCATTTACATAGAACAAATAATATGGTTAAAGCGTATAATTTTCTGGCTAGTTGGCAATTATTTCCAGAAAAGTGCAATTTCGAACTAGGTATAACACCCAAAAGCGGTAATTATAAAATTGAGAGTCAAAACGATTCAAAAGAGCTTTCGATTGGGATAAATTGGGTAAGTTTTGATAATGAAGCCTTTTATAGTCAGTATGCTATTACACCTGATGATACTATAAGAGCTTTAGACAATAATGAATTGGCGGAATCATATCAAGCTAATATTATTAATACAATACAATTACAAATAACATTTTTTAAAGAAAATGAAGTTAGTTTAAAGGTACTTCATGAAATAATGCCTAATGGGTATTTGAAGATAACTCAGGAAGGAATAAAAAATGGCAATACCCCTTTTAAAAATATTGAGATTTACCATAAACAAATGAGCGTGTTACCTTATTCATCTTCAGTTGCAGGAGTTGCAATACGCCCAACTAAAGAAGGTGTAATTAAACACAAAGCCTTGAGTGCAATGGAAGATCAAACAAATATGCAACTAGATCAAATAAGGCAACAGGTTGAACTCTTAGCAAAGCAGGCTCAAGAAATTAGAAAGAGGAAGGAATTAAGTATGATGATTTATGAAACAAGGTTAACATTTAAACCACAGATTGGACATACTTATCATTTATATGAGAAGAATAATGGCGACAATATGCTTTCCATGGTTGCACCTAATGAATGGGGTAAGTCTGGACCATTCAAACAATTTATATCTTCTATAAAACTATTAGCAGATCATACCTGGATTGAGGTATAGAATTACTTAGATAATTGCTTATTTAATTCTGTATCTATAGCATCCAAAAACTCTTCTGTATATAAATAATGTTCGCCATGTTTAACTTTATTTCCATGTATACAAACGGCTAAATCTTTGGTCATTTTACCGCTCTCTACTACTTCAACACACACTTTTTCTAAGGTCAAACAGAAATCAATAAGCGCTTGATTATTGTCTAATTTACCACGAAATTCCAATCCTCTAGTCCACGCAAAAATAGATGCAATCGGATTGGTAGATGTTGGATTTCCTTTTTGATGTTCTCTAAAATGCCTTGTCACTGTACCATGAGCAGCTTCTGCTTCCATCACTGTTCCGTCGGGAGTAACCAATGTTGATGTCATCAATCCCAAAGAACCAAATCCTTGAGCTACTGTATCGCTTTGAACATCTCCATCATAATTTTTACAAGCCCAAACAAAATTTCCATTCCATTTTAAAGCACTAGCTACCATATCATCTATTAAACGATGCTCATAAGTAATTCCTGCTTCTACATAAAGTTGCTTAAACTCTTGCTGATAAATCTCTTCAAAAATGTCTTTAAATCGACCATCATATTTCTTTAAAATTGTATTTTTTGTTGATAGATATAAAGGCCATTTTTTTGATAACGCCTGATTAAAACAGCTTCTTGCAAATCCTTTGATGCTTTCGTCTGTATTATACATAGCTAATGCTACTCCATCCCCTTTAAAATTATACACTTCAAATTCTTGAGTGGTTCCATCTTCACCTTCAAATTTAATAGTTAGCTTACCTTTACCTTTAGTTACAAAATCGGTAGCTCTATACTGATCTCCAAATGCATGGCGACCAATACATATAGGAGCTGTCCAATTAGGCACTAAACGAGGTACATTAGCACATACAATTGGTTCTCTGAAAACTGTTCCATCTAAAATATTTCTAATAGTGCCATTAGGGCTCTTCCACATTTGCTTTAACTTAAATTCTATCACTCTATCTTCATCTGGAGTTATTGTAGCACATTTAATTCCAACACCATATTGTTTTATAGCATTTGCAGCATCAATAGTAACTTGGTCATTTGTTTCATCACGGTATTCCATTCCCAAATCATAATATTTAATATCAAGTTCTAGGTAAGGCAAAATCAGTTTTTCCTTAATAAACTTCCAAATGATTCTTGTCATTTCATCTCCATCTAACTCAACAACCGGATTTGTAACCTTAATTTTTTGTATCATTAATTCTATTTTATTGGTTCAAGGGTTACAAACATATTACTTTATTTCAAAATTATATAGAGCTAAACATTCACAATTAAGACTGGTATTGATAATTGATGCCTAACATCTTCTATCGTTTCGCCAAATATATAATCCTTAAGACCTGAATGTCGGTGAGCCCCCATAACTAACATACCTGCATCACAGTCTTTAACTATACGAACAATCTCACTTACCCTATTGTGATAACCTAATATTCCAGTTGCAGTATATCCCATATTCTGCAGTTGTTCAACATAAGAAGATAAACGCTCTTTGTCTTTTCTAGTTTCAGCATCATCACTTGCAGCTTCGAGGTATTTAGCTGATACGCTTTCAACTATATGCAATAATGTATAAGATACCCTGTATTCTCCTTGTGCAAGAGCATAGGCTATTAGTTTTTCATCGGCAGGAGAAAACTCTAAAGAAATAGCAATATTGGTTAATTGGTTTATTGCTAAATTTTTTAACTGCATTACTTCTCCATGCATTATTGCCAGTCTAGATACTTTCCTTTTCTTAATAATTGGGTAAAAAGTCATGGCAAAAAATAGCCCAACAAAACAAAGAATAGCAAGAATGATCAATAATTTTAAAAAAATACTGATATCAGCACTTAAAAAAACAATGGCTTCGTTTGAAACTAGGTTTACATTAAGAATTACTAAAATTGCTGCAATAAGCCAGGCAAAAATTTTGGTGGTTTTGCTAATTGCAAATTCCCCCATTGCTTTTTTGTCACTTACAAAATGAATGAGTGGTATTACTGCAAAACCTAATTGTAGGCTTAATATAACTTGACTAAACACCAATAAATCATCCACTTTATCTTCTCCATATATTAGAATAACAAATACAGCTGGAACTATAGCGATAATACGAGTTAATAACCGTCTCAACCAAGGATTAATTCTTAATTGCAGGTAACCTTCCATAACTATCTGACCAGCAAGTGTTCCAGTAAGAGTTGAACTTTGTCCGGCTGCAATTAATGCAACTGCAAATAATATTGGCGCAAGTGCAGTTCCTAATAACGGTTGGAGTAAACGATGTGCATCTTCAATTTTAGCAACTTGGGTATTTCCTGTTTTAAAGAAGACGGTTGCAGCTAAAACTAATATGGCTGTATTTACTAAGAAAGCTGCATTAAGTGCAATTGTGCTATCAATTAAGTTGTATTTAAGTGCTTTTTTAATACCTATTCTATCACGCGATATTTTTCTGGTTTGCACCAAAGCTGAATGGAGGTATAAATTATGAGGCATTACAGTAGCACCAATAATACCTACTGCAATATATAACGACTCTTTTGATAATGATGTAGGAATAAGCCCTTTAGCAACCTCAAGCATTGGGGGTTGGGCCAATAATATTTGAACCAAGAATGAAGCGCCAATTAAAACAACCAAGCCAATAATGAACGCTTCCATTTTTCGAATTCCGTAACGCTGCAAAAAGAGAAACAGAAAGGTATCAAGAACAGTAATTACAGTACCCCACACAATTGGAATTCCTGTTAATAAATGTATACCTATTGCCATTCCTAATACCTCTGCCAAATCACAAGCAGCGATTGCTAATTCGGCCAAAATGTATAGACAAAAGTTAATGAATGGGGGATAAACCTCTCTATTTGCTTGGGCCAAGTCCCTTCTTCGAACAATTCCAAGCCTAGCACTTAAACTTTGCAATAAGAGCGCCATCAAATTGCTCATTAGCAAAACCCAAATAAGCTGATACCCAAATTTTGCTCCACCCTGAAGATCAGTAGCCCAATTACCTGGATCCATATAACCCACACTAACAAGATAGGCTGGTCCAATATATGCCAAAATCCTTTTAAACCCCTTACGCGGCAAAGTTGTATCTACCGTTTCATGAACTTCGCTTAATGAGTTTTCGGGATGTATTCTTTGTACCATGATAATTTGGGTTAAATTTAAAATTATTCGCCCGTCTTAACAAACAAATAATTAACCCGTACAGTTTATAGCTTATTTTTAATGCAAATATTCATATATGAATAAATGGGTTTTCACTATTTTTATTTTTTTTGTTTTTAGCTGTAAAGAAAAGCAATTAGATCTATCTGGAGAAGTGCCTATTAAACAAAATGACTTTTTTGGGATATTTAAGCCAATGACCCTTCCCTTCAATGTTTCTGATACCAATATAGAAAAATCATCAGACACCATTACAATTGGGCTAAAAGCATTTCTTCAATTCTTTCCAGATAGTGCTTTTAAAAACCTTACAGGTAATAATCGAAATTTAATCATTCATCCTATTGGTAAAATTGAAAAAGAAAATGAACAATACTTTATTATATTAATCACAGAAAAAAAGAAAAAGCAATTAGCTGTATTTATAACTACTAAAAAGAACAAATTTTTAGGCTCAAAAGAGCTATTAAATAATGACCAACAAGATGAATACTTTCATTCGTTATTAATTAATAAAGAACCCACTTTTTTATTGAGTAAAGAAAAAATGGGGAAAGATGGGCAATTATTGTTTTCGAGAACCGGATGGGTGTATAGTGATCTTGGAATTTTCATGGTGGTAATTAATGATTCAAATGAAGATCCAAAAAAATTGGAAATAATTAATCCAATTGATACCCTAGCCAAAAAAAATAAATACAGCGGAGATTATATAAAAGACAAGAAAAATTATGTTTCAATACGCGATGGGAAAAACGCTAATAGCTATCAATTTTTTATTCATTTTGAAAGAAATGAAGGAAGCTGTACAGGTGAATTAAAAGGAGAATTGAAAATGAAAACAAATAATACAGGAATATTTAATGAAAATGGTGACCCGTGTATTATTGACTTTGCATTTGAAGGCAATGAGATCTCAATAAAAGAACAAGGAACTTGTGGAAATCACCGAGGTATAAAATGTTTCTTTAATGACCAGTTTATCAAGAAAAAAGAGCCTAAATCTAAAAAGATTAAAAAGCTTAAATAGATTGAAATAATTTTAGTTATCCACTGATGTTAATGTGTATTAAATACATTATCCGAAATTTCACATATATTGCGCGCAGCATTGTTCACCAAACAAAAAAACATGAGCTTTAGAAATTACCAGGTTCCTTATCCAATTAACGATCAGTATGCCAAAAAAGCCGCTTACTTTTCAATGGAGTTTGCAATTCATCAACCTTTAAAAATTTACAGTGGCGGTCTAGGATTCTTAGCTGGATCTCATCTTAGAAGTGCTTATGAATTACGTCAGAATATGATTGGCGTAGGTATACTTTGGAAATATGGTTATTATGATCAAGCAAGAAATCAAGACCAGACTTTGCAAGTAACTTGGATGGAAAAGAATTATTCGTTTTTGGAAGATACAAATATCAAGTTCCAAATAATGATTCATGAACATCCTGTTTGGATTAAGGCTTATTATTTAAATCCGTCTACTTTTAATAGTGCTCCGTTGTTTTTATTAAGCACCGATTTGCCAGAAAACGATTATGTTTCACAAACCATAACTCATCGTTTATACGATGCAAATGTTGCAACAAAAGTTGCACAATTTATTTTGTTAGGAGTAGGTGGTGCAAAACTAATTGATGAATTAGGATTTAATCCTGACGTATATCATTTAAATGAAGCTCACGGAATTTCATCTGCTTTTTATTTACTCAATAAATTTAAGAGCTTAGCAAAAGTTAAAGAGCACCTTGTCTTTACAACACATACACCTGAAGAAGCAGGTAATGAAAAGCATGATATTTATTTATGCCACAAAATGAGTTATTTCTGTGGTTTAAGTATTGATGAGGTTCGCAAATTAACTGGAATAACTGATGATCAATTCAATCACTCTTTAACAGCATTACGATTTGCAAGAAAAGCAAATGGAGTTTCGGCTTTGCATGGAGTGGTGAGCAGGGAGATGTGGAAAAATTACGAAGGAATTTGTCCGATTACATCAATTACAAATGCGCAGAACTGGACTTATTGGGCCGATAAGCAGATGTATAAAGCAATGGAAGCAAAGGACGATGTTGCGTATGACGACCGCAAAAAATTTCTAAAGAAACGTGCTTTCGAAATAGTTGCAGATCAAACAGGTAAAGTATTTGATCCAAATGTTTTAACAATTGTTTGGGCAAGACGTTTTGCAGGTTATAAGCGTGCAGGAATGTTAACGTACGATATGGATCGTTTCGAAAAAATGTTGAATAATACTAAATATCCAGTTCAAATTATTTGGGCGGGAAAAGCTTATCCAGTAGATCACCCAGCAATTTCTGAATTTAATAATTTAGTACACTTAAGCAAAAATTATAAAAATGTTGCGGTTCTAGTTGGTTACGAATTGGCGCTCAGTAAAAGAATGAAACAGGCTTCAGATGTTTGGCTAAATAACCCACGCGTACCAAGAGAAGCATCTGGAACAAGTGGAATGACTGCCGCAATGAATGGTGCTGTTAATTTTTCTACAGATGACGGTTGGATACCAGAATTTATTAACCATGGTAATAATGGCTTCGTAGTGCCTAAAGCAGATTATGAAAACATGACTCAGCATGAACAAGATGAGTATGATTTAAATAAAGCGTACGAAATTCTTGAGCAACAAATCATTCCAATGTATTATGACAATTTTGATACTTGGCGTCAAATTATGAAAAATGGTATGATGGACGTACGTTTTCAGTTTGATAGCAATAGAATGGCCCATGAATATTATGAAATAATGTATAAATAAGATTGAATTAGTTTTTTAGAAATACATTAACCTTTCGGCTGTAGCTTTGTTATTATCTAAAATATCTATGCCAAATAAAATAGTTATAGCTATTACAGGTGCCAGTGGGTCGATTTACGCAAAACTGATACTAGATAAACTAGTTCTATTAAATGATCAATATGAAGATGTAGGGATTATTATGAGCAAGAACGCCAAAAATATTTGGCAAACCGAATTAGGCAATGAGGCATACAACAACTACCCTTTCACAATTTATGAAAAATATGATTTTTCTGCTCCATTTGCTTCTGGCTCAGCTAAGTTTAATAGCATGATTGTAGCACCCTGTAGCATGGGTACTTTAGGAAGAATTGCTGGTGGAATTAGTGATGATCTTTTAACTAGATCCGCAGATGTAATATTGAAGGAAAGAAGAAAATTAATTTTAATGGTGCGAGAAACACCTTATAATTTAATTCATATTAAAAATATGGAAACGGTAACATTGGCAGGTGGTATTATTTGTCCCGCTACCCCATCCTACTACAGTTTACCAAAAACAATAGAAGAATTAGCCAGTACTGTGGTTGATAGAGTGTTAGATTTAGCCGGATTAAATATCGATTCTTTTAGATGGGGATCTATAAAATAAAAATACCTCACAAATTTTATAAACTTGTGAGGTATTAAGTTTTCTATCAATTATGATTCTGCTTTTTCTTGTTGCTCCTCAGTTCTTTCTTGAAATGTAAATTCTATTTGACTTGTTTCTTTATTCAAACCTGCTATTAAAATATCACCTTGTTTAATAGTCATTTTCATAATTTCTTCCGCCAAAGGATCTTCTAAGTATTTTTGTATTGCTCTATGCAGTGGTCTTGCACCAAATTGAACGTCATAACCTTTTTCGGCAATAAAATCTTTTGCTTCTGCTGTTAACACAAGTGAGAATCCTAAGCTTTGTAAACGTTTAGATACTCCTGTCATTAAAATATCAATGATGTTAAATATATTCTCTTTTGTTAAAGAATTAAATACAACTACATCATCAATACGATTTAAAAATTCAGGTGAAAATGTACGTTTCAGCGCTTTTTCAATTACAGCTTTGTTGTTCTCTTCAGAATTTTGCATTCTTGTTGCAGTAGCAAATCCAACTCCATCACCAAACTCTTTTAATTGACGAACACCAATATTGGAGGTCATAATTATCATGGTGTTTTTAAAATCTACTTTTCGTCCCAATCCGTCTGTAAGTTGACCATCATCTAATACTTGCAATAAAATATTGTAAATATCTGGATGTGCTTTTTCAATTTCATCCAATAGAATTACGCTATAAGGTTTTCTTCTTACTTTTTCGGTTAATTGACCACCCTCTTCGTAACCAACATACCCAGGAGGTGCTCCTATCAATCTGCTTACTGTAAATTTTTCCATGTATTCGCTCATATCAATACGGATTAACGCATCTTCCGAGTCGAACATATATCGGGCCAATGCACGAGCTAGTTCTGTTTTTCCAACACCAGTAGGTCCCAAGAAAATAAATGTTCCAATTGGTTTTTTGGGATCTTTTAATCCAACACGATTTCGCTGAATGGCTCTTACAACTTTACTAATGGCGTCATCTTGACCAATAACCATTCCACTCATATCTTCACTCATTCTGCGAAGTTTCTCTGTTTCCGCTTGTACCATGCGTTTTACAGGAATGCCAGTCATCATACAAATAACTTCAGCAATATTTTCTTCGGTTATTGGATAACGCCTATGTTTACTATCTTCCTCCCATTTATTTTTTGCTTTTTCTAATTCTTCACCTAATTTTTTTTCTGTATCACGTAGTGAAGCAGCTTCCTCAAAACGTTGACTTTTTACGACTTTATTTTTTTCGTTTTTAACTTCTTCAATCTGTTTTTCAAGCTCAATAATTTCCTCAGGAACATTAATATTTTTCAAATGAACCCTTGCTCCTACTTCGTCTAAAACATCAATAGCTTTATCGGGCAATAACCGATCTGTCATATAACGATCACTTAATTTTACACATGCGTCAATTGCATCGTCGCCATAAGTTACATTATGAAAATCTTCGTACTTCGATTTGATATTATTGAGAATTAGAATAGTTTCTTCAACACTAGGTGGTTCAATCAACACTTTTTGAAAGCGCCTATCCAATCCACCATCTTTCTCTATATGCATTCTGTATTCATCTAGTGTAGATGCTCCAATACATTGGAGTTCTCCTCTGGCTAATGCTGGTTTAAAAATGTTAGAAGCATCAAGAGATCCACTTGCCCCACCAGCTCCAACAATAGTATGTATCTCATCAATAAAAAGAATAACATCTCTGTTTTTTTCTAATTCATTCATGATGGCTTTCATTCTTTCTTCGAACTGACCACGGTATTTTGTACCAGCTACTAGAGCGGCAAGATCTAATGAAATCACACGCTTATCAAATAAAACCCTACTTACTTTTCTTTGTGTAATACGTAGTGCCAATCCTTCTACAATTGCTGTTTTACCCACACCAGGTTCACCAATTAAAATGGGATTATTTTTCTTCCTACGGCTTAAAATCTGACTAACCCTTTCAATTTCTTGCTCTCTTCCAACAATTGGATCAAGTGTTCCTGCCTCAGCCAATTTAGTAATGTCTCTTCCAAAATTATCTAACACTGGAGTCTTACTTTTTGCAGCACCGGGTGCTTGCTTTCCAGCTTTAGATTGCTGGTATCCTGCGCCTTTCTTTTCTTCGTCAAAATCATCGTCATTATCATCCGGAAATTCGGATCTTGGAGGAGGGTTAGTAGTACCTACCATTCCAAGTTCGTTACGAAACAAATCATAATCAATATCAAACTGATTAAGAATTTGCGTAGCAATATTTTCCTTGTTTTTTAAGATACTCAGCATCAGGTGCTCTGTTTCTACCAATGGACTTTTTAATGCCTTGGCTTCTAAAACAGTAACTCTGATTACTTTTTCGGCCTGCTTAGTTAGCGGTAAACTATTAATATTGGCAATATTCTTACCAGTTTTGTCTTTTACTGCTAATTCAACCTCCTTGCGTAGTTCATAAAGATCAACGTTGAGTTGCTTTAACACTTTTATGGCTGTGTTGTCTCCGTCCCGTATAAGACCAAGCAAAAGATGCTCGGTGCCAATAAAGTCGTTTCCTAGCCTTAGTGCTTCTTCCCTACTAAAGGATATTATTTCTTTAACTTGAGCTGAAAAATTATTATCCATGATGTTAATTTGGATTTATACAATTATAACGAATATTTTTGAGTGAAGTTGTAAGTCACTTATACACACTTTGTTAATTTATTTATTATTATATGGAGTTCAAAATTGATACCAAAGAGAAATTTACTGTTGTAACACCAATTACGTCTTATTTAACTGCCAATATAGCAGCAGATTTGATGCAAAAATGCGATGATTTGTTGCATCAAACCATAAAAAATGTTGTGTTAAATATGGGTTTAGTTGAAAGAATTGATGAAAATGCAGTTGAGACAATCATGAATTTACAACAACAATTTTATGACAATAGTGCTTCATTTGTAATTTGTAATTTAACAAAACAAGTGGACGATCAATTAGAGGAAATGGAAATTGCAGAAGTTTTAAATATTACCCCAACAGAATCAGAAGCTTGGGATATTGTACAAATGGAAGAGATTGAAAGAGAATTATTAGATGGAGATGATGTTAATTTTGAAAACAATCCTTAATTTTTAGGTGAATGGCTCAATCTAATTGGTATGCAATATTGAATGTATCATCGAATGCAAGTAAGACTGAAATAAAAAAAGCATACAGAAAATTAGCATTGCAATATCATCCAGATAAAAATAATGGCAATAATTTGTATGCGGCAAAATTTCAGTTAATTAAAGAAGCATATGAAGTATTAACCTCTGATTACAAAAGAGTGCTGTTTGATAGATCATATTTTAATTTACAAAACAATTCAACAAAAACAATCTTTCATTCAAGTGAAGAATTACTAGAAGCAGCAAAAAAATTAACTAAAAAAATATCATTAATGAATTTATT
>Ga0105052_10007195_pt1 | contig 10955 bp, 12 predicted proteins | sample FRY03_FD_78094 | JGI IMG/M metagenome (GOLD analysis project Ga0105052, IMG submission 78094) | Freshwater microbial communities from Lake Fryxell liftoff mats and glacier meltwater in Antarctica - FRY-03 | ecosystem: Environmental > Aquatic > Freshwater > Ice > Glacier meltwater ... | reverse complement strand
GGGGGTAGGAATTTCATCTTTTTTGGGAAAGTAGTTGAGACTAGACAGATCCTCCTAATATACATTATCCTGGTTTTTGAAAATGGCTAGAACCCTACCCCCCGACCCCCCAGAATGTCTATGTGGTGATTGAGTGCTAAATAACTCAATGTACTCAATTTATTTGTAAAATGGACGGCACCCCCCGGGTTGAGGCATCTCCTGCAACCTCTTTGTGACCGCTAATCCCGAATAATTTTAAACCCATTTAGTATAGATGATGTCTACAAATAACGGTTTTCGTACTCCAGTCATTGCACTGACGAAAGAGGATCTGGAACGGAACATTGTTGATACTTTTTCTGTCCGGATCAAGAGCCAATTTGAGGACAAACGCCAGTTTCCTAAACATACGCTGCTTACGCTTGGGCCGTGCGATAACGTCAAACAATTCCTGCAGATGTTGTCGATCGCTCCCAATGTTGTTAATGGATTATCTAATTTAAAAAATAATCGGTTGCCTGGCGGCGTTTATCATTGAGCTAAAATATATTCACAATATATAGAGAATGGTCGATTACCAGCCACGCGATAAAGCTACGACGGGTCGCCTGGCATCCACCGCTAATTTTTTCATTAGTTCTGAGGATCGCGACAATGTTGATACTACATCGCCTTATAATTTCCAGGTTAACAAAATTAACATCGCTCAGGGGTATTTTACAAGGATTGGAGTTTCTGAAGTTGTTCTCGACTGGTGCAATCCTAATATCTTTGCTGCTGCTGCTAACAATTTTATAGGCTTTTTAATTACACCGCCAGCTGGTGATCCTTTTACTATCAATGTTGAGCTTGACGACGACCTATACAATGTTGCTCAAGCATTGGATACTCTTGTCATTGCTGCTAATGACGAACTGATTACCGCTGGATCTCCTATAAGATTTTCTATTGACGATACGAGTTTCCCTGCTTCTTTTGTATCGTCAGGCGGTCAATTTCAAATACGGTATGGAGGCCAGGGGTCATTATCCCATAATCTTTTCCATATTGATGAGGATACAGACATTGCTGCCTCTTATCCAATTGATGGTTGTGCTGATATTCAATTGTGTCCTTTTATTGATATAATCTGCCGCGATCTAACACAACATCAGGGCGTGCGTGATGTTACTACAGCACAGCAATTCTCCGGTTCTGATGTAATTTGCCGATGGTATTTTGCTGAGGAGGGCCCGGAGTCTTACGACAAATATGGATACCCCATCTTGCAAGGATATAATAAATTCATCCGTCGTCGCATTTTTTCTCAGCCGAAACAGATCAAATGGGAGCCTACCGCATCGATGGGAGCTTTGACTTTCACTATTGCTGACGATTATAACAGGCCTCCGAATCGCGGTGACAATAATCATAATGATAGTAAGCTCTATATGACACTCCAACTATCGGAGAATTAATCTCATCTCATCTATAAATTATAGATTCAATGATTTTAAAAACAATGGAACTGCGACTAATTTAGAACAAGAAATCTGAACTTCCCTGCGCGACCATTATTGTCGCTCCATAGATGTAAGAGACGTTCAGGACCCAATTAGGGTCAGTTGCGGGTTGCCCTCCTTCAGCAGGATAGTAAGGAGGCGCGATGCTGATGTTGCACACTCCATTCGTAATAGGGCGGCCATGGACCAACAGCGTCTTCTCGTCGTCGCCGACGTGCGTCTGGGCAAACGGAAGCTCGATCCAGGTTCCAAGAGCAGTTGCCGCAGCTACGCCAGCTCCTGTTGTACCTACTTGGTCGAAAGTCGGAGCCTTGCGACCGTTGATCAACGCCCAAAGCGTAGAGGATGAGTTCTCATATTTGGCATAAACGTCGCCAGCATAGGACAATGTCACCGCCTGCGGAGGATACCACAGGAATGGTGACTTTGCGCCAAAAGTGGGAGAAACATCAGCCGTGTTCGTCAGCCAGCAGTGGATTGCCTTCACCTCACCAGAACGGAAACCAGTCAGAGCAAGCTGCGCGGGAGCGGCGGGACCTGCTCCAGGTCCCAGAGGAATTGACACCTTCTGCTGGATGAACTCCACCGGATACGCATAGCAGTTCTTAGACATATCAACCCGACGAGATAGAGCGTCCGCAGAGTTATTCAATGCCACCTGCTGGACGACGCAGTTCACACTGGCATAGCTCCAGGCAAGTTGCGCATCTGCAGGCACAGCGCAACTTAGCACCGTCCCGATTGAATTCCACTCAATCTGAATTACCACCTGCTGAGTCAAATCGGACAGCGGGAAAGGATGCGGCTTGCCAACACCGGACGGCGATGAGTGCGGCAGGACTAACACAGCGTTGCCAAAAAAATTGGCAGCCGGCACACCCGGATCACGGGCGATAGAGTTGCCTCCCGCGTTCAGCAAATCACTAGCAGCCTGCTTGCTTTGCTGCGCCTTAAGAGCCGCCTGTAATACTTGATCACCAGTCAGACTGAACATTGAGCTCCCGCCATAACGGTAAGACACAGTCTTCATCAGCGCATACACCCATCCGTTCGGAATCGCGACGGCGCCAGCTAGCGCCGCGGGAACACCCAGATTTACCTCCACCACGATGTCCTGAATGCCTGAGCCAGGCGGGATGGTGAAAGTCGAGGTGCCTCCCGCAACGCCAGGGTTCATCCCCTGACTGAACTTGGTATTAACTGTTGTGGGGAAGCACTGCTTCGCCGCGGATTCGCCGTCCACATAAAAAAGGTCTTCGCATCGCCCAGGACGGACCATTGATTGTACGGATTCCATTATACACTGGGCAAACAAAAAAAAACTTGGCTTAATCTAGAATGACATCCTGCGTTTCACCTTTTCTGAGCTATCTTGCTCCTACTCCGTTAATGATGCGCGGCAAGGGCGCGCCTAGAGAGACAACGATGGCTGTGCCTGTAAACGATCCTTGGAGCAGAGTGCTCGGAGGCATTCTGATAAACACCAAGACTCGTGGCCCTGTGCCAAACCATCTGTCGACGGCAAGGCCGTTGCCGAACTCGGATCGCGGTTTGCTTGGACCCAATGCGACTCCTATCCCGACTTACGGGCAGGTGTTATTTAACGGCCCTTTCTACGGCAGCTCTGGACCTCGTCTTTCCTAAATATTCTTTTCCGCCTCCAAAATAAAGGCTTGCAGAGTCTCCACAATCTCCGATTTCTTCGGCAGGTTTTCTATAGTGTTTCGGACAAACATTTTGATCGGAGATAACATTTCCTCTGGTGCTGCTACAGCAGCTACAGCAGCAGCGACAGGCCCATCTTTTGCTTTCGCCATCGTCGAATTAATAATTTTGGAGTTCCCGGACAATAACGATTTATATGCGTCCATCTATTTATGAGTTATATTTATTTCGCCGCTCTAAAATAGAGAGAATGGATCCAAAAGTCCGCATTCGTACCGATAACTTTAAATTAGAACTTCCTGAAGAGAAAACCGGTGGGTGCTCATTGCTGATGGTTGGCTCTACTCGATCAGGCAAATCAACAGCTTTGAAATACGTTTTGGACAGATACTTCAAAAAAAATCTGGGAATTCTGTTTAGCAATAGCATACACGCAAATGCCTACAAGCAGATGAACTATCCGCTTCTTGCAAAGAGCGGAATCGTAATCCCGGAGGTAGTTAAAGCAGCATATCAAATTAATCGTCAAACAAAAAATCTTTATCCGTGGCTTTTCATCTATGACGATACGCCTCTTGTACGGAACGACAAAGAGCTATTAAAACTCCTTACGATATACCGAAACTCTGGGATTAGCGGGATCGTCTGCACTCAGAGTCCCACCTTGCTCAACCCGACGTCCCGATCCAATTTCAATTTCGTAATGCTATTTCATATGAATTCCTCGGAGCAGATTGAGTCCGCAATTAAGACTTGGCTTCGAGGATATTTTCCTAAATCTTATACTTACGAGGACAAGATAAAATTTTATAAAGCTGCAACGGTCGACCACCATTTCATTTTGATTGACAATTTGAATGGGGACATCTATAGGTCTAAACTTGATATAGACTAAGCTATCTAAAAAAATAATATTACCTAATTATATAGATGTCGTTTCTTCCAACAACCGTTTATAGCGGGCCAGGAGCAATTGACCCCGGCATTTTGGACGGTGGCCATTCCGCAACATTTTATGATTTAGTAGTCTCTAATAATTTGCTCGTTGGAAATGATATCTTAACAGCAGGATTCCAAGCTGTAGGCTCCGCTGAAGCTGACACTTTTACATCTGTTAACGATATAACAGTTGGAAGAAATCTAACCGTCACTGGGTTTGTCGCAGCGACATCATTATCGCCTCTAAATGGAATCGGAACAACAGCCGCGATAACCGGACCTTTTCAAAATTTTACTTTTACCGGAGATTTAGGTGTTCCAAGTTTAGTTCCGAACGCCATCTATCTTGCATCTTGTAATCTTGTAATCAACTCAACGATTGCGCTGAGCTTGGCATCCCAACAATACAGCGTTAGCCTTTTTGGCTCGCCAACCGCTGCGATGTCGCCTGGTATGACGACATCATTCCCTCTAACAGCTGTTTCCTTGTCCGGATTTAGTTTTACTGGACCGTTCCAAACGCCCGGAGTTGGATTACAGCAACTGACTGGTATTATTAGATTTACAAATGATTTGCCGGCGGCAACCACAATTCAATTACAGCTTAGTTTTCTGCGTATCGCTTAGCCGCCGCCTGCTACGTACGTGTGCGGCGTGTACAGGCCGCATTTGCGCTCGACCTATTATTCATTGGGAAATCCAGAATTTGTCCCAATGAGTGATCTTAGCGTAGGCGCGTGCAACAATAAGAGCTATTCCCATATGGTTTTTCTTACGCTCTAACTAAAAAAAAAATAACCCATCTATAGATGAGCCTTTTGCCGACGTCTACTTATTATTCACTGGGAAATCCAGAATTTGTCCCAATGAGTGATACAGCAACAATACGGGGTAGTACTCTTACGTTGTTAAATACAACTGGATCCGCTGTATTATCCAGCGACAATAATGACTTAGTTCTAAATGGGTTTCCAATTACGACCACCTCCAATCTTGCAGAGTGGGCTGAGTTCCCAGCTTTTAGCACTCTTAATATGGCTGGCAATAATTTAATAAATGCTGGATCTCTTGTTGGTGATCAACTAAATGTAAATTTAGCTTATATCTCCGATCTGCGTGTATTTAATCAGACGACAGAGAACTATGGTTCGACTATCAATCTTGTTTTGGAAAATCTCTACTTTTCGTCTATGGAAGGCGGCGCAGCGAATATTAGCTCTTTGCTTCTCAATAGTTTAACGGTGAATAGCATTAACCTATCATCTATTTCAGTGTTATCCGCTAGCATTAGTTCGATCCTTGCAACGAGTCTGGCATCGGATCGTATAGCTTCATTAAATCTGAACGTTTCGTCTATTAACGGTGAGACTCCGGGCGGCGGTACTCAATCGCCATCTAACTGGGCGAGTTATCCAGCAGGGTCTGATGTTATTTTAGCAGGAAAATCTATTAAAAGTGGCTCTGGATCATCGGGCAGTAATATCACCATAACCTCCAGCAACTTAATGACTCTTAACTCTGCTGGATTTTCAAATAGTGCTTATAAAATAGATCCGACATCTGGATGTGCTTCATACCTCAAAGCAGGGGGCGGATTATTTGGAGAGGTTGATATTAGTGCCGACCCCGGTATTCTGGGCCTCTACGGCAGAATTGGAATCACCGCAAATGGAGGCTCTATTGGAGGCGTTGGAACCGGAGGTCTTATTAATATCACCGCAAATACTCCGCTTGGATTATCTAATGCTACCTCGGCGATCAAATTGAACGCGGCTGGCATTAATTCCTACGCGGGAATCATCCCGTCTATTGGTTCTTTAGCTGGCTACAATTTTATCTATGGCACTCTGGGAGTTAATATCTGTACTGGAATTCCAGCAGGTTTGCTCCCAAATACAGCTGGAACGACATACCTTTATGGAACAAATGGCATTGTGCTTGATTCGGATACCTATGTCCGCCACATTTATCCATATTCAGACGGTCTTACTGCTAATGATTTGTTAATAACTGGTCGTAGCCTCCCAGCTGCTGGTGTAAGAATGTCTAACATCAAATCTATCTCAATGGATTCACCTGCAGCGATCTCCAACTGCTCCAGAATTGTATTCAATACAGGTGGGACCTTATCTAATGTATCAAAAATCAACGGAGTTGTTTATCCGCCTCCTTTTGTGACGCCGTGTAATTTGTATGTTCTCAACGTTAACTCAAGATTGGCGACCATTAGCAGTTTAACTGTGTCGTCAATTAATGGATCGAAATATTCGCCCGGCGGCGGAGGCTCAGCTATTTCAACTTTCAGCACTCTAGCAACTCAAGCATTTACAGTATCCTCAATTAATGGATCGGCATATTCGCCCGGCGGCGGAGGCTCAGCTATTTCTACATTCAGTACCATCTTTTTGAGTTCTATAAATCTCGGTAGCAATGTGATGGGATATAACGCTGAACTCTCCGCAGCGCCATTAGAATCTATAGAATTTTCATCTATAGCCGCGCTTGCATCTAAGAGCGGCTTTCTAGCAGGGGATACCTCCTTTGGAGCGAAGGGAGTTGTAATTAGCCCAGACGCGATCGGCGCCAGCGATGGACTGGGCGTTGCCAGAGCGTTTATGTTTAATAATCCCGGCGGAATTGACGTCTCAGCAAGGCATATCTCCGTTTCATCGATCAACAACGGGGCATATCCGCCTGTGGCTGACCCTGCGGCGATGATGCTATTGGAGGCTACTGTTAGTTTTACTATACCTAGCAGTAATGTGGTTACCAATATGGATATGACACCAATTTATTCCAACAGCTCGAACATTACGCAATCGCTCCCTCATCGCATTGAGTTAAACGCAATTGGACTATACAAAATTACTCTGAACTCCGGCGCGGGTAATGGAGAAGATCCAAGTAATCCCGACACAAACCTTTGGGTTGAAGTTTTGGACGATACTGGCACTATTATTTTCATTGGGACATCCACCATTGGATCCGGATATAATGGCAGCAGTACAACTACTTTCGTTGAGGTTCTTCATCCCGTATATACTCTTCTCTTGACTGTTCGGTCTAGTAGTGGGTGGAGTATTTCTTCTCCTTACAATAAAACAATGACTGCCGAAATTGTGAAATTAACGTAATTTATTTTCGCAGCATTTAGAAATGGCAACGGCAAAAGAACTCCGTGATCAACTACGAGCTGCTAGGAAGCTAGCAATGAAACCGGTTAGCAAGATGCGTATGGTTGATATCGCGTCTGAGCTTGCTAAGCTCCAAATGAAACGAGAAACAATGCCTCACGTAGCCCAAGCTCTCGCGCCTGCGCTGGCGTACGCCGCCGCGCCTGCAGGTCCGTCTGAGCCCAAGAAAGTCCGCAGTTACAAGCTGCCCAAATCCATTTTGCTCGAACCTGAACCTACTCCGATTGCTATGCCGAAAAAAAAAACTTTAAAAAAGGTCAAGAAGGTCGGATTGACATCCGTAGAGTGAAAAAAGCAACTCTTATCAACAAGATTGAGGCTTCTGGGTGCCGAATGCTAAAAAATAAGTTGGACGGCAATGAGACCAAACAGGAGATCGTTGAATTTTTGCAGGAGTGTAAGTGCCCATCACTCAAAGCCTCTTTCTCTCATATCAAAGACTATTAAATGTTGCCCGCGCCCGCAGCACCCAGTTAGGAGTAAGGATTTATAAAATCCTTGTTCAAAATAGGTCATAATAAAAAAAGCCTGAATACCCCCTGGCATATCACTTCTTAATGGAGTAAATTCCGCCTCCACAATTCGTTTTCCGATCTTCATCCTTTGCCTTAAGAGCAGCCAACCATCGCGTTTTTTGACATAGGCGATCGGATGATTCATTTCCCACCTTAAAAAAGAGCCCCGCTTTTTATGGGGCTATAAAAGAGCCCCGTTTTTCCTTTATTTTTGATAAAAAGTAAAAAAGACGCCACCTCATCACATATGAGTCCATTCAGGTAAGGAACCAAAGATTGTTATGTAAAAAAAAAACGATGGTCTCGAGCGGTGGTTTTCGGGGCTAGGTGGCTAGGTGGTCACAGGTGGCCCATCACGTTTCTAACATAGGCGATCGGATGATTCATTTCCACCCTTAATGGTAAGGAGATTTATGGCAGGTGGCTAGGTGGCTAGGTGGCCACGATTTCCCGGATTCTTATTATGCTTGGCAGGTTTTTCCCTGCTCCTTTTATAGCCCCGCTTTTTCCTTATATTGTTATATTAATTTGATAAAAAGTTAAAATATAGCCACCTGATCACCCAGGAGTCCATTAAGGTAAGGAACCGGAGGTGGTTATAAAAAAACGATGGCCACCTGAGGCCACCTAGCCACCCAGCCCCAATGTGGTAAGCGAAGCGCCCCAACAGGTGAGTGAGGGAGTGCGTACCAAAAGCACAAGCGAAGCCCTCCGATCAAAGGCTAACCGAGGCGCGTCATCAAGAGTAGTACCTTGGTTAATATTTTTATGATATGAAAAAATTATAACGTTAAGAACCATTTGCTTCGCTTACATCTGTATCGTATCATCTACGAACAGCGACTCGCTTGTGGTTTGTATTAATTTGCTGTATAGTGTAAAACCGTGCGAAACTCTACTTTGTACAATACTATCGCGTTTGAAAACTTGCAAGGCTTTTGAGAATGTCCGAACATCACCGAAATCGTTTAACTTGCTATCAATACAGAATAACCTATAGTCTCCGAACAAAGCGGTAATCTTTGTCTCAACACCACTCCACGAATCTACGAACTTCTCAATTGATGTCTTATCATCCTCGGCCAATTCGTTCTTATACTCATCAACGGGGAGAAGTCGAACATTGAAGCCGTTGAGGTCATAGTTTGCAAGATATTCACCAATAACAGCGCCGGCCGAAACATTGAATAGAACACTATAAACCTCAGTCCAAAACTCCCTATTACCCAAATATTTAGCGCTACAGTTCAATAGTAAGAAACGCCTATCATTCTGATCAATCTTCACAGGGTTAGCTTCGTTAGTAGTGAGAATAAACCTATTGAATGATTCGCACTGAATTTCTTTGATACCCTTTGGATTAAATAGCGATAATGGCGAAGTGATGAAAGCCTTCATAGCCGACATATTCGCACGCATAACCTTACCATCAGCTTCTTCAACTTTTACAAGGATTTTATTCATTGTGCCCGAGTCGTGCGATCCGAATAGTTGATGTGTTTGGGTATAGTTTACAGAATATTGCTGACCTATAACATACTCAGAAAGTAGATTCGCCAAAGTGTCTTTCCCAGTGCCCATTTTTCCTGATACAACTAGAGCCACACCCGGAATCTCGAACGGCTTTTGAATCATATGAGCAAAGTAGCGTATGAGATAGGCGCGTTTCTCAACGTCACCATTCGCCCACAAATCTACAAGTATATTGAATAATCTCAAAACGTTAGCGTCGCTTGGTGCTTGGACCTTTGTATAAGCGAATTGGATAGGTAGGGTATACACTAAAGGATCATCACTCGGCTTCATTGAAATCGTGTTTACTTTTCTCAAATCAGCACAATTGAGCCACAAAGGAACAAATGCGCTTCTATCGGTTGAAAAGCTGGAATGGCAGAAATCCCATGATTTTAGGTAAATGCTTGCGTGTTCAATACTCATCGCGTTGATATCTCCGGCTGGTGAAACCTCAACGATTTTGTTCTGAGTGCTAAGGTAGAAATGATTTTGTTCAAATAATGCCTTTTTATCTAGAAATGCTGATAGAAGAACTTTCGGAGCTATTTCCTCAGATATAGCTTCTTGCTTGTAGAACTCAAATGGTTTTATCAACAAATTGACTGCGTAATTTGTGTTTCTCAAAATATGAGCTTCACAAAGACGTAACTCAGGTTCGGTTAGTGGTTTATCATTTTTTCGTATCATAACACCGTCGTAAGCCAATACATCTACGCTACGGCCATTTGCCTCAAAATGTGCCCGCATAGATAGCATAATATGACGCTCTTCCGTCTGTAGGATAAAAGATAAGAACGAACCATATTGATTAAGTTCGTTTCGTAGTGTTTCCCAGAGTGGTTGAAACTTTTCTAGCTTGCGTAGCATCTTATTGAATGACTTAACTTCCTTAGCTAATGGTAGTAAGAAATCCTGCTTACAAGCACCGTTATATAGTACTGAAATGATAGCCTTCTTTGCTTCATCCTTGTTCTCAGAAATCTGCTCGAGGTAAGCGCTACGGTTTTGAATATACTTTTCGAGTTCTGGTAGAGGAGTGTTATATTCACGTTTAGCAAGCTGAACGAGTATAATAGGATGGCAGTTTACGACGTCAACATCATCGTAAAACTCACGACACAAAGTTCCTCGAGCCTCTCTTTCTAAAGTTTCCAGCGATCCGATGTCGCCGTATAAACGCCCATATCCAAGTTTCCCAGCCTTCTTGTTGCTTAGCTTATACGTTACACTATGACTCCCCTCAACAACGCCTTTAGCTTTGTTGTTGTAAAGCGATTGAATAATTTTTACTTGAGCCGGGTCTAGCTCTGTACGCTTTGACCATAGGAAGCCGAGTGCATTACGACTAAACACTTGTGTTAGTGTGATTGGAGCGATTACTGACATTGTGCTGATTGATGACATTTCTAACTATTGCCAACATTTTATTTTAGCAATCAAATTTTTTGACCCAGGGAAAAAAAAGTTCCCCGGCCCAGCCTCCTTTAAGCCCCAGCCACCTCCTCAGGGATCCCACGTCCGTGGCGTACGCCGTTCCCGCAAGAAATATTCTCAGCCCATTCTAGAATGGACTACATTATAGCTGTAAGGTCGTATAAGAGATCGCATTTATTTCCCAAAATGACTTACTCGATGTTGGAGGC
>Ga0105052_10007194_pt1 | contig 10956 bp, 7 predicted proteins | sample FRY03_FD_78094 | JGI IMG/M metagenome (GOLD analysis project Ga0105052, IMG submission 78094) | Freshwater microbial communities from Lake Fryxell liftoff mats and glacier meltwater in Antarctica - FRY-03 | ecosystem: Environmental > Aquatic > Freshwater > Ice > Glacier meltwater ... | reverse complement strand
CCCTACGGGACATTTTTCGTTATAGCTGATAATTTTTTTCCTATAAATATAATGTCCCTACGGGACATTTTTCGTTATAGCTGATAATTTTTTTCCTATAAATATAATGTCCCTACGGGACATCGTGCGTTACATATGTATAGATTTAAAATATTTCATCAGACCATCTCCACCATTACTCGTGATAATTCATCACGGTATGCCCACCATCTTTCAGGTATTTATCACGTTTAAAAATTTCCATATCGGCGGCAACCATTTCCTTTACAATTATGGGAAGGTCGTATTTAGGTCTCCAATTCAATTGCGTTTTTGCCTTAGTAGGATCTCCGATCAACAACTCAACCTCAGCAGGACGATAATAACGTTCATCTATACAAACTACTTCCTGACCGATGGGGCGCGCGTACTCAGGAATAGTGCACTTCTTAATTTTTGCTACTTCTTTTTCGTCTTTACCGCTCCACTCAATTTCAATTCCTAATTCACCAAAAGCCATGTTGATGAAATCGCGAACAGAGGTGGTAATTCCGGTTGCTATTACATAATCTTCCGGCTTGTCTTGCTGAAGCATCAAATACATTGCTTCCACATAATCCTTGGCATGCCCCCAATCGCGTTTCGCATCCAGGTTACCCATGAAAACTTTATCCTGTAATCCCAAAGCGATTCGAGCTACAGCACGCGTAATTTTACGAGTCACAAAAGTTTCCCCTCTCAATGGAGATTCATGATTAAACAAGATACCGTTTACAGCATACATATTATACGATTCACGGTAGTTTACGAAGATCCAATAGGCATATAATTTTGCTACTGCGTAGGGAGAACGAGGATAAAAAGGAGTTGTTTCACGTTGAGGAATTTCCTGTACCAAACCATACAATTCTGAAGTAGAAGCTTGATAAATACGACAACGATCCGTCATGTTGAGCATACGAACAGCTTCTAAAACTCGAAGAGCGCCTAATCCGTCGGCATTGGCAGTGTATTCCGGGGAAGTAAAACTCACATGAACGTGCGACATTGCGCCCAGATTATAAATTTCATCAGGCTGTACTTCATTAATAATATGAATGATATTAACAGAGTCGGTCAAATCTCCGTAGTGCAATTTAAAACGGATCCCTTTTTCATGAGGATCCTCGTACAAATGATCTATACGCTGAGTGTTAAACATTGAACTACGGCGTTTTATGCCATGTACTTCATATCCTTTTTCGAGAAGAAGTTCAGCGAGATAGGCTCCATCCTGCCCTGTAATTCCGGTAATAAGTGCTTTTTTCATGTTGAATAGTATAAAACGTAGAAACGCCTTTTGTTTTTAATTATTTCAGGACAAATATTAGACTTAACAGCCTCATTATAAATGTTTAAATTCAAATAACAGGCTCGACACAGAACTACTTATCAGTTCCAAGACGTTAAAGGCTAATTACTCTTACGCAGATAGATCGGTTCTTGTTACAGGTGGTAAAAATAGATAATTCAAGATTTCATACAATAAACCATGAAAAGCTTCGATTTAAGCCTGTATTTCGAATTAATTTTAGTCACCATTGCTGAGATTATTGTCAAGTGTAAACACAGATGGTCTAAAGCTGCAGAATAATGCTAATTTTGCGACATTCAAGTTGAGAAATTAACGAAATATTTCTTTCGCATTTCAAGAACAAAATTAAGATTTTAACGTACAAATTCCCGCAGAGCATTTCTTATTCAAAATAAACATGGAAAATAAATTGATAGGTAGCAATAGCTTGATCGACCAAAAGGACATCAAACGAACCTTGAACACTATAGGAAAAAACTGGATGTGGTTCGTTTTATTTCTTGGATTGAGTGTATCCGGCGCCATTTTTTACGTGTACAAGGCCACTAAATTTTATGGGGCGACAACTCAGGTGCTCATCAAACCACCAAAAGATCCATTCAAAGATGCATTAAGTGAATCCTTGCCAAGTGTGCCGGAAAGCGAAGAGGTTTTAAATGAAATCATGGTTTTGAGTTCAACACGTTTTATCGATGAGACCATTAAAAAATTAGGGCTTGACATTTCCTACTATATTGAAGGTCGAATTAAAACCGGTGAAGTGTATAAAGGGACTCCCTTTGAAGTAACCGGAAAATTGATTGATGGAACTTTATATGAAGTTCCTATTCAACTAAGAATTTTAAATGCGAAAAAATTTCGCTGGGAAATTAAAACTGAAACTTATTCAAAGAGTGGAGAATCAGAATTTGGAGATCCGGTTGTAAATTCCAAATTTTCATTTTTAGTTACACCAGATTCCAATATCATCAGTAAAAATCCAAAGATTGGAGAGGTCGACTATCAATTTCGATTTCACAACCATCAAAACTTAATTAAAAAATACAAAAAACTTTTAAAGATAGAGCCTGTTCAAGAAGCTTCGGTAATCACAATTTCGGTTGAAGATGAAGTAACAGAGAAAGCCATTGATTTTTTAAATACACTTGTTAGTATTTACATTGAAAACAGCATTTCCTTAACGAAGCAAGTTAATGATAACACTTTGCAGTTTATTGATGGACAGTTAAACGAAGTTGAAAATCAGTTGAACGGTGTTGAGAGTAATCTTGAACAATACCAAAGAGAAAAAACAACTTTTAATTTAGGAAGCGAACAAAATGTTCTTTTTCAAAGAGCTGTTGATTTTGAATCAGAGAAAGCCAGAGCTTCCATCAAATTGAAATCTGTAGACATGCTCTATGAGTATTTAACATCGAGTGATGCGGACATGGCCATTTCGCCTGCTATTCTTGCAGATGCGAATGACCCTTCTCTTTCCGGTGCGTTTAATGAATTATTCGCATTACAACAGAAAAAAACAAATTTGCTTTTTAGTAATACCGCAAGCAGTCCTTTGGTAAAACAAACCGATGATCAAATTAGTATCCTTCGACAAAACATCATGGGTATTGTATTGAACATCCGCAAAAAGATCACCAATGACATCAATAGCATCAGTTCGCAGCTTGGAGAATATCAAAGTGCCATGCGACAGATGCCGACTACACAACGAGGCATAGTAAACATCAGTCGCAACGTAGAAATTTATGCTAAAATATATGAGTTTCTTCTTGAGACAAGAGCACAAACCGTCATTGCGAAAGCAGGAATTGTGGCAGATAAAATAGTTCTGGAACCTGCATTCAGCAATGGTTCTGTACGACCGGTATTTGTACAAACTATTGCGGTAGGTATTGGAATTGGATTAGCATTATCCATGCTCGTGATATTTATAAAGAGCATGTTTTATAATTTCATTAATACCAAAGATGAATTAAAAGACATTACACAACTTCCGATTATTGGCGTTATTGGTGCTACCAAGGAAGCCGAGAATGAATATTTGGTAGTTGACAAGTTCCCGCAATCGCAAGTCGCGGAAGCTTTCCGGGTCATTCGAACGAACCTGAGTTATTTCGCTCCTAAAGTCAAGAACAAAGTATTGCTTGTTACTTCATCGGTGGCAAGTGAAGGAAAAACATTTTGTGCTGTAAACGTTGCTATTACATTGGCCAAGGCAAGACGTAAAGTTATCCTAGTCGATTTGGATTTACACAAACCAAAACAAGCGAACGCCTTCAACTTACAGAATGACGTGGGTGTTACTTCATACGTAGTTGGAAAAGCCACTATGAATCAAATCATCAAGGACACTACCATTGATAATTTACAAGTTATTTTAACTGGCCCACGAACTCCTAATGCTTCGGAATTAATTGTTGATCCGATGATGGAGCAATTGATAGATGAATTGAAATTACACTATGATTACGTCATCATTGATACACCACCGGTAGGATTATTATCGGATGCATTGGTATTCATGAAGCATGCCGACTTGAATTTATACATTGTAAAAGCAGGGTATACGAAACGCGACTTCATTGACATCGCCCATCAAATCGTTGAAAAAAATCAGATAAAACATTTAAGTTTTATTTTAAACAATGTGAACACGAAAAATATTCCTGCCGGGTATGGTGGAGGATATTATGCTTAATTACCATAGGAATTTAAGATGAGCGAAAAAGTCAAGGGCAAAATTAATAGCGATTCAGAAGTAAACTCTCCTGAAAAAAAAGATGCTATTCCCTTAGTTATAAAAAGTTTTAAAATGCATTTAGATGGACCGCTTCGCAAGAAGGCGCTCATCTTGATTGCGCTTATTTTTTCTTCTGCTATACTTGATGTTTTTGGTATTGCAGCCATTTTACCATTGATAAAATTGGCTACTGACACCAGTGTAATTCATAGCAATGAATACCTGAGTGCTCTGTTCAATTATCTTCAGTTTGAGTCAGACAAATCTTTCTTACTCTTTATGATTTTAAGTGTACTTGGCTTTTTCATAGTAAAGAGTGTCTATGGAATTTTTGTCAATTATTTAGAGACGAGATTCACGGCTACGCTTGCTTATAAAATCACTCGAAAGCAATTTAACAAATACTTCAATCTCGACTTTCATCAATTCACTGCGATGAAAAGCAGTGTCATTACCCATCACATCTTAAACAACCCATTGTCGTATGTAACATGGGTGGTTATGCCCACCATCATGTTAATCTCTGAAATCTTTATTCTCTTATTAATAGTAGTGGGAATTGCTGTGTACGATATTAAATTATTTTTATTTATCGCTTTGATCATAGGACCTTCTACTTGGTTAATTTATGCTTTGTTAAGAAGTAGAATTACAAAGATTGGAGAGGAGATGAATCGAATTTATCCGATTTCTTTGGGATCACTTTCTCAAACGATTGGAGGTTACGCCGATATTAAACTAGCTAATAAAGAAAGCCATTACAGAGAGGAATTCTTAAAGTCGCAGAAGAAATACCATCAACTCAATATGGCATCACACTTGCCGAATTTAATTCCCTTGCGTGCGAACGAGCTCGTTGCTTTATTGGGCGTTGTATTAATTTTCATCTATGCTATTTTCCTCACCGACAACAGCGAAAAAGCGATTGTAATGATTAGTCTCTTTGCTGCTGCTGCCTATCGATTAATGCCTTCTTTGAATCGGATTTTATCCTCTATGATGTATATTCGAAAAAACTTAACGGCGTTAAAAAACATTTCGATTTATCCGGAATTATCCCATGAAATTATTTCAAGTAGCGAAACCGGTAAAATGAATTTCAACAAGGGAATTGAAATAAAAGATTTAAATTTTCATTTCCCCGGAGAAAAAAATGATATGTTAAAAAACATATCCATGACAGTAAATAAGGGAGAAAAGATAGGTATTGTGGGAGTATCCGGTTCCGGAAAAACTACATTAATGAATATTCTTTTACGCTTTTATAAAGAGCAAAAAGGAGGCATTTACATTGACGATGTACTCGTTGATGAAAAAAACAAACAGCTTTGGAGAAACATGTTAGGCTATGTGAAGCAAGACATCTTCCTGATGGATGCAAGCATTAGCGACAACATTACTTTTGGCGATGAAAATCCTAACATGGAACTTTTACATAAAGCCATTCATCAAGCTTCATTGGATGATTTAATTTCTTCGTTGCCGGATGGAATAAATACCATTATTGGCGAGCGAGGATCGCGTCTTTCCGGCGGGCAAAAACAAAGAATTAGTATTGCACGATCGTTATATCGCAATGCTGAAGTTTTAATTTTTGATGAAGCGACTTCTGCGCTTGACAATCAAACGGAACAGGAAGTGAGTGAGGCCATTGATTCATTATCTGAAGTCAACAAAACGATATTTATTATAGCTCATCGTATCACGACCTTAAAAAATTGTGATCGGATCTATGAGCTTACTGATGGAAAAGTCACCGGCATCTACCAATATCACGAATTGTTAGAAAAAGTAATATAAAAAATTCAAGTTACGACGAGTTCTTAAATCAAATTTTAATAACAAAAAAAACGAACTTTTCGTAAAAGAATATTATCACATTATGCTATTTAATTCATTCGAATTTCTATTATTTTTTCCCATTGTAACGATCCTATTTTTCGTTCTACCCCATCGTTTTCGTTGGTCACTGCTTCTTAGTGCGAGTTGCTTTTTTTACATGTATTTTATTCCGGTGTACATTTTAATTTTATTCGGCACCATCATCATTGATTATTTTGCAGGAATATTTCTAGAGGAAACCAAGGAGCCTAAAAAGAAAAAGCTATATCTCATCGCCAGTCTCGTTGCAAACATTGGTGTATTGGCCGTATTCAAGTATTATAATTTCTTTCTAGAAAACATCAACGAGGCATCACTCACATTTTTTGACAAAGCAACGGCTTTACGTTATTTAGGTATTGCATTACCCATAGGATTATCCTTTCATACTTTTCAAGCCATGAGTTATACCTTTGAAGTGTATTACGGAAGACAAAAAGCAGAAAGAAATTTTGGAATTTATGCGCTCTATGTGATGTTCTATCCTCAATTGGTAGCAGGGCCCATTGAAAGGCCACAAAACATTTTACATCAGTTTCACACCAAGCAATATTTTAATTATTCCAATTTAAGTACAGGTCTTCGAATGATGATTTGGGGATTATTTAAAAAAGTAGTGATTGCAGATAATCTTGCCGGGCTCGTCAACATCGCCTATGCAAATCCTGAAGAGCACAGCGGAATGACTTTATTGCTTACCTCCTACTTCTTCGCTTTTCAAATCTATTGTGACTTTTCCGGGTATTCTGATATGGCCATTGGCGCCGCGCGTGTAATGGGGTACGATTTAATGGAGAATTTCAGAGTTCCATACTTAAGTGCCAGCATCAAAGAATTTTGGGGGCGCTGGCACATATCATTGAGTTCCTGGTTTCGAGATTACCTTTACATCCCTCTTGGCGGAAACAGAGTAGGAAAGACCAGATGGATGTTAAATTTGTTCTTAGTATTCCTCATCAGTGGAATTTGGCATGGTGCGAACTGGACTTATGTTATATGGGGAGCATTACATGGGCTATATTTAATGATTGCTATTTTGAAAGATGGATGGTTTGAAAGAAAAGGAATTGTGGTCAGTGAGAAAAACAAATTCATACAGATTTTCAATGTCTTCATCACCTTTCAATTAGCCGTCTTTGCATGGATATTTTTCAGAGCCAACAGTCTTGATGATGCATTTACAATTATAAAAACAATAGGACAAGGAGAATACAGCATTCAAAGTTTCATAGATTCCATTACAGTTTTGGCTGAAGACCCGAAAAATTTTAGTCGAACATTGTTCATCATGTTATTGATGGTAGTATTCTATTTGGTAGATCCTATCATGGACAAAATAATTAAAGGGAGGGTCTTATTGTCCAAACCCTATGTTAAATATATACTCTACTCCTTCATCATTGCATCCATTATTTTATTCGGATTCTTTGGCGAAGTAACATTTATTTATTTTCAATTTTAAAACATGAAAGAATTAATAAAAAAAAGCGGAATATTACTGATGACATTCATCTCAGTTTACCTCCTGTTTTTTGCTGCATTGTTTTTCTATCAGCCGGGCGGAATTCCTTTTATTTACAGAGCTACGCAAGGGAATGTTTGGGAAGGTGGCGGGACTTGGCTTACCTTTAACAAATTCGACAAAGCGAAAAAGTGGGATGTGATAGTTGTGGGATCTTCGCATGCCTATAGGGGGTATAATCCGGAAGTTTTTGAAACGTACGGACTCAACACTTACAATTTAGGCTCAAGCAATCAGCACATGATGTGCAGCTATCACATCGTAAAAAATTATTTGAACAAGAGCAATTGTAAGTTGCTAATTTTAGATATGTACGACAAGGTATTTTCAAATGATTACATCGAATCAAAATCTGACCTTATTCAAAACATAACAAATGATAAAGCTGCCATCCAAGTTGCTTTAGAGATGAATGACATTAGAGCCATCAATATGATAACACTAAGGTTTTTTAATAAGACAATTGCTCCATTAAACGTTGACACCAACAATTATTACCTTGGATTTAAAAAAGTAAAAAGGTTTCTAAATCCTAAAAATAAAGATGAAAACAAATTAAAATGGAAATACGCTTCTAATAAACATCAAGAGAGCTATTTGAAAAAACTTTTAGCTTATTGTCAGGAAGAAGGCATACAGGTAGTAGCGGTATCTCATCCATCACCGGATTTATACAAAATGGCAGAGCACGATAAATTTGTTTCAGAAATTCAGGGCATTTTAACCGCTTACAAAGTGCCTTATTATGACTATACTAATGGCAAAATGTTAGGTGGAATATACTTTTATGCAGATCCAACACATTTAAATCATATAGGAGTGAAACTATTTAACAAAAAACTCATACAAGACTTAATAAGTGATCAAATCATTGCCAATACGCATTAAAAAATCATTAAAGCATGAACAATCGCATATTAATAGTTGTGGGCACTCGCCCAAACTTCATAAAAATTACCCGCTTCAAAAGAGTGAATGAGGCGATGGGAAATCCTTTTGACATAAAGATTGTGCATACCGGGCAACATTATGATGATAAGATGGCCGATGTTTTTTTCAGACAATTTGAATTAGAGCCGGATTTCTTCCTTAACATTGCCCCTGCCTCTGCCAATTCGCAGATGGCTGAAATTATGATTCGTATGGAAGGTGTAATACATGACTACGACCCTAAATTAGTCGTGGTAGTAGGAGACGTAAATTCTACATTCGCGGCAGCATTTACTGCTTACAAATCTGGAAGAAAAGTTGCACATTTAGAGAGTGGATTAAGAAGTTTTGACAGAGGCATGCCTGAAGAAATCAACAGACTATTGACCGACGAGATCAGCGATTATTTTTTTGTAACAGAACAAAGCGGCATTGATAATTTATTAAAAGAAGGAAAAAGCAAATCGCAAATTCATTTTGTAGGCAACACGATGATTGACACTTTGGTTGGTTTCGAAGAAAAAATACAAAAAAGCAACGTGTTGGAAGAATACAAACTCAAAAAACAAGAGTATGTATTAATGACCATGCATCGTCCTGCTACCGTTGACCATGAAGAAGGATTGATTAAATTAATTGAGATCATCGAATTCATCACTAAAAAATACGATTTAGTATTTCCTATTCACCCACGAACACTCACTAACATAGAACGTTTTGGTCTCACTGAAAGAGTACGTTCTAATCAACGTTTAATTCTTACTGATCCTTTAGACTATTTTGCCTTTCAGTTGCTCATATCGGATTGTAAATTCGTAATCACCGATAGTGGAGGCATTCAGGAGGAAACCACTTTCAGACAAGTATCTTGTTTAACTTTGCGACCAAACACGGAAAGACCTTCCACGGTAAGCATTGGCACCAATGAATTAGTCACCTTCGACATTCCTGCCATTCAAAGCAAAATAAATGAAATCATAGAAGGAAGATACAAAAAAGGCGCAATTCCACCTTTGTGGGATGGGCACTCTACTGAGAGAATTTTAGAAATTTGCAAACAATTAATTCCTATCGAAAGCGAGCAAGTGAGCTAATGGAAGTCTATAGTTATACTCATAAAAAATACCCTTATCCGCCGAAGCAATTATTCGGTGAGTTTTGGCCTATTCAATTTTCGAAAGGCTATTCAGATTTTTATTTACAGTATCATCATAAAAATGTTTTACTCCTCCACCATAAAATATTAAATGCCTGGATACCGATTGCTGTTGATAAGAAAATGTTTATTCGAGAAGCCCAATTGCTGTGCGCTCCTTCTTATGAAGGCATTGAGTTAACCTCTTCTCAACAACTTTTGTTTTTCAATGACCTGATTGAAAAATTATTTGAGTATAAAATCGCACATCGAATAATTCAACCTCATCCAGCCGGAATTTTATCTGCTGTTCCACACAATGCAAGATCGATTCCCTTCGGTACTTACATTATATCGTTAAACAATTTCAACGATAAGGATGAGCTATTAGATTCCTTTGATAAAAAATACAAAAAGGCCATTCAGCATAGCATAAAAAATGGTGCGATTGTAAAATTTGGCAAAGATACATATCAGGATTTTTATAGTTTATACGCTGTTACAACTATCCGTGCCCACATACATAAAGATCCAGAAGAATATTTCCAAGATTGTAGATTATATCTTGGCGAAGGAAATACAGAAACTGCGGTAGTTTATGACGGTGAAGAGCCCATTGGTGGCGTATTTATAACCTACAACAAGCACACGGCAATGTGTACTCATGCAGGCTCTTCCGGCCATAGTAAATTATATGGCGGTATGAAATATTTACATCTTGAAATGATGGATCATTTGCGACTTCAAGGAGTCCTCAATTACGACTTGGTGGGCGTTAGAATAGGAACAAATAATGAAGCATTGGAAGGCTTATTTCGTTTTAAAAAGGGTTTCGGCGGTGTATTAAAAGAAGGTTATTTATGGAAGACAGATTTAGTTGACGCGCCATTGAAAATTTATGACCTGCTTCAAAAATGGAGAAACAAGGATGTTAAAGATGATATCATCGATCAAGAACTAATGGAAATATAAAAAAAATGATCTCTAGAATATTTTTTAAACTCACCAATAATATATTGGTCAACAATCTTCTCATTTCATTAGGGGCCGACCACCTATTCACACAAAAGCTCGGAATTTACAAAAGAATAAAAATTGATCGTTCACTGAGCCCTCAAGAAATGGCTGGATTTTCACATCGCAATGAAGTGCAGGAAGCGATTGATAAAACGCATAGAGATTTACACGAAACGGTTAGTAAATTTTTAAAGCCGGGAGATCCGATTCTAGATATCGGATGTGGTGCTGGTGCGTATTTAAAAAAATTCGAAGGACAATATAACTTGACAGGAATTGATCTTCATGAAGAGATGGTACATGAAGCCAAAAAAAATATACCCGACGCGGAAATCATTCATAATGACTTTTTGGGTCACGATTTCAATCAAAAGTTCAAGTTAATTTATACTGTT
>Ga0105052_10007189_pt1 | contig 10965 bp, 16 predicted proteins | sample FRY03_FD_78094 | JGI IMG/M metagenome (GOLD analysis project Ga0105052, IMG submission 78094) | Freshwater microbial communities from Lake Fryxell liftoff mats and glacier meltwater in Antarctica - FRY-03 | ecosystem: Environmental > Aquatic > Freshwater > Ice > Glacier meltwater ... | reverse complement strand
GGAAAATAAGGTATAATAAATAACATGAGGTTTTACAAGTCTAATTAAAAACAATATGAGTATATTTAAAAAAATCTTAGAATTATTATTTAAATCAGAGTCAGAACTTCCTACTCTTGGATCAAAGATAGATGAGGTTGACATAAGAGACTGGGTTATGACAGACATATCCTTTTCTGATATGTTTAAAAATAATCCACCAAATAAGTTTATAGTGGATGAACTTTACGAACTACCTGTGATGGATCAAAAATCGAACGGTTCATGTGTAGGGCAAGCTGAAGGTGAAGTGATCCAATTGTTTGAGTATAGGGAAAAGAAAAAAGAGCATGTATCAAGACGTGATTTGTATGCCAACTGTAAATTAGTTGATGGTTCTATAGGAGAGGGTACATCTCCAAGATTCGCTTCTAGTATTATGAAAAATAAAGGAGTTGCTGGGGATGATTTGGTGAAGGATGACAACAACATGAATCATAGTAACTACATAGATATTCCTAATTCACCAGAAATTGTTGCTGATAGAGCTGAAAGAAAAGTTCTTTCATACATGGAAGTTCCAAGAACAGCTGAGTTTATTAAACGAGCAATTTTTGCATTTGGTTCTGTGTGTTTTACAACATCAGTTGATTGGAGTAAGGGATGGAGGCATGGAACAGATGGACATGTAAGTCGAACGATTAGTCAGTCAGGACTCCACAGACTAATCTTGTCAGGGTATGATGAAAATAAATTCTTCTTCAAGAACTCATGGGGTGAAAGATGGGGGGAAGAAGGTTTCGGTTCATTTGATTTTGATGACATGAGGGAATGTTTGAATGATTTGAGGGTTTATGTAGACGTTCCAAATAAAAAGGAGGAAACCGGTGGATATGTATTCACTCAGTTCCTGAAAGTAGGTTCACGAGGGTACGAGGTTATCCAACTACAGAAGAGACTAGATATCACCACAGACGGTATTTTTGGACCTATCACAGCCAGATCTGTGATGTCTTACCAAGCATCTAACGGGTTATTATCTGATGGGATAGTAGGTAATAATACACGATCCGTACTAAACAGTCAGTCAAAATCAGAAACAAAGCCAACATTCACAGCTTGGGCAAAAGCAATCCAACAATTCGAAGGGTGGTTTGAAGGATCCCTATCTCAGAAGAACAACAACCCTGGTAACTTAAGAGCAGGAAAGGGGCAGATCGGTGTGTATAAAAACTTTGCCGTTTTTGAAAACTACGAAGCTGGTTTTAACGCCCTCCTAAATCAACTAAGAGTTTCGGCCACAAGTAATGGCCCTAGCTATAATTCAGAAATGACTTTACTAGAATTTTTCTCGGTTTACGCACCGAGTGCTGACAACAATCACCCACGTCAATACGCCACGTTTGTTGCTCAGAAGTTACGGGTCGGTATCGATTATAAAATAAACAAATTTATCTAATATGGAAATATTAATCACGCTAGCTATTAATGGTTTAACTAATTTTTTAAAAAATAAAATTAAACCGAAGTATGGATCGGAAGGAGTTCATATTATTGTTTTTATTCTTGCTATCATAGCTTCTGCTATCGTATCAATAATACAAGCAAATCCTGAGTTCGAGGTATTTGCAAAACAAGCTGTGACATACCTGATTTCAGCTGTTGCAATGTACGAGCTTATATTAAAGAAGATATCAATCGATGCACCTGCAAAATAGGTAAATCTTTTATGTTAGAATATATCGGGGGTTTTTCTCTCCCCCCTTTTTACAAGACACCCCTCGGGGTGTTTTTGTTTTGATATATGATAGAATATAAGAACCCAAAAACAGTAATTCAGAAATGCTACTTCCCACGAGTGAGGGAAAATTATGAAAGAAATAATAACAATGTTTAGTATGGCTATAATGACTTTTACAGGCATTGCACCTACTAAAACAAATATACCTCCAATCGTAGAAGTTATGACCGTTCAGGACATTTCTACAATTGAGGAGGCACAGGATTACATCAACGAGTTCCACCCGGAACTTTATAACGTTGCTGTGTGTGAAAGCTCTTGGCGAGCAGAAGCCAAAAATCCTATTAGCAGTGCAACTGGAATATATCAATTCTTAGATAGCACTGCTATTTGGGTGTATAACCAGATATACAATCAAGAACTTGATATTGCAAACAAGAATGATATTGCACTCCAAGTTGAAATGGCAATATGGCTTTATGAGAGATATCAATTATCACAATGGTCGCAACCATGTGGAACTTTAGTAATGTAGACATATGTAAAACGTCTTATATTACTAGGCATATTATTAACTACATTTGCCTTATCGACACGAGAAATCCCCTTGTTTTCCACATGTGGGATTTTTCTGCGTGATATAATTGATTAAACAAAAGAACCTTACAATGGAAGACAAATACACCTCGAAAGAGTTGTTGCAGTTGGATTCCTTTCTTTTAAGGTTATCTGAAACGCAACCAGATATATCTGCTGATTCTATGGCTGACCTAGCATGGGAAAGATTGGGATTTTTTATTGATGGAGAAGACGTAATATCAAGACTTACTATTTATTACTTTGCAGGAGATACCCATTTTTCACTTAATTAAGAAATCATGAAAGCTGAAACACTTCATCTAGTAGTATCGTTTCTCATTGAGAAACCTCATGTGTACGGAGTCATTATCTTTGTTGTAATAGGGATATACATTTTATTCCTTGCTGGCAAGGTAATGCGATCAGAAGATAGTAATCACTAACAAAAAGGAGGTAGTCATCTACTGTGGGGCTAATCCCCCTACACCGTGTGTCCGGGCATCGCTACCAGGATCACAACCTAGACCGCATGGGTGAACATGCGGTCTTTTTTATATAAAAAAACTCATCATATGATGAGTCTTCTTATCCCGCAACCACCGATTACTCGGAATCTTCTTCTTGAATTGCAGTGCCTTCTAGTGATGTAATAAATTCATGTAGAGATCTTTCCAGAGTCTCGATAGCTTCTGGTTGGTTTGATTCTGATACAGTAATAATAAATTCTATCCCTGTCGATGCTTTGAATTGAATCTTATATGAGATTTGTTCTTCTATGTTCATTGTATTTTTTTAATTAATTATTAGTCTCCGGACAATCATACTGAGGGATTCCCTCATATACTACTATTGTACAGTTTTCTTGTAAGTAGTCGATTGCTCTCTCTTGTCTATTTGTGTGATAGCTCATCACAAGAACACCTGCAAAGATAAGTAGTCCGAGTCCAAAATATTTCAAAAATCTAACAAGGTTACTTATGTATCTTTCCTTTCTTGCACTTCGAACTGCTTCTTGGTAATTGTCACACTGGCATCTTTCTCCTGGTTCGCACCAAGGGCTATGTTGGCATGTTTCCATATTATAATTCTGAAATAAATTGATGATAAGCTTCACTGATTTCTTCTGCTGTTTTTAATATTTCTTTCTCCAATCTGTCGAGCTCTCGTGGATCAAACTCTCTTTTGAAAGAAACTATCTTTCCGGTTATATTGAGATGTTTATCAGCTTTTGCCCAAAAATCATCGTCCTGTGTTGAGCTGTGAGCTGTTTCAATCCAGTCCAGGTAGCAGTGGGTAGGCATTTTTCCTGTCTTAACCCGTAACATTAAAGCGTAGAATAAAAGCTGACCGTGCTTCTGAACTTTTGATTGAGTCCAGGGAACTCGACCTGTTTTATACTCCCGGAACGTGTTAGTCGCTGTTTCGTAAGTATCAACATAGGATAGGCACGTTACTCCGAGAATATCTTCGTAAAGTTTATACTCCACTTCATCACATACGATTAGATCAGGTGTTGACTCTTTGTATGTTCCATTCTCAACTGAATCCGCAAAACCCTTTCCAAAACGTAGAGCTTCTGTGTCAAGCCTTCGTCCTTTCTCAAAGTATTCTCGCTTGTATCGTTCTGGACTCTTGTTCCACATGTCGAACTGACTCCATGATAGATGTTTCTTGGGTAAAATAATCATACTAATTGATTGTCTTTTTATCGAGCATAGCTTGCAATTCAACTTTTTCATTATCTGTAAGACGTGTTGATTTTTTCAATTGTCCTGAGATAAGACTTATTGCATTTTGGTTTGAAGCTGATTCGATTGCTCCAAGAGCTTTATTGAATAATGCAGATTTTTCAGATGGCATTGATGCAATCTCTTTTTGTGGACTAAGGATTACTCCATTTAATTCTCTTTTCTCCGTACTCTGTGTCTTAAAAGACTTATTTGTTCCATCCACATCATCTTCTGTCACAAGTCCAAGCATTGCAACCAATGCATATCTTCGCATATAAGTGATTCTTGCCCCAAGATCTTGAGAACTCTGTGGTGTTCCAAGTGGGAGTGGTGATGTCATTTCTGTAAGAGAATCAACGTGGATCAACTTTGTTAGAAGATTATTTTCCTCAACGATCTGAGTAAGTGCAATCCGGTACTTTTGAAGTACTGGTCGGATAGCTTTCATAATATCTTCCAATTCCGCATATCGGTACTCCTGTCCATTTGAAGTGCCAACACCATTTCGCTGGATACTAATATCTTCTGATTGGAAATTAAAGAATGCTTCTGTGATGTTCTTTACTGCTGGTTCTACTTTTTTTGCAACGCTTTTTTTCTTTGTAACTTTTTTTGCTGTCATAATATTATAGTTTAATAGGTGTAAATCGTAGTGATGGAGATTCTGTGTAGGTGGCATCTCCTGTTGACTGTGCTTTTGCTTTCTTTGCTTTCACTTCTTCCTCAAGAGAGATAAGTGATTCTGGATATTCCCACTTCTTTAAATTTGAAACAGTGAATTTCCCATAAGCCTTTACTCCTTCTTTTTTATCCTTAGAAACAACTAAAATGATTGATTCTTTGAGTGAGTCTGCTTTGTCTTTTAGATCTTTAATTTGTGCTGTGCAGTTTGCATATTCTGCAAAAATATCTATATCCATTTTTTAATTCTTTCCGGGTTTAGTTTTTAAATATAAATCGAGGGCTTCCCGGATGATTGAGCCTTCTGATTCTCCTGATTTCTTTGCTTTCTTTTTTATAAGAACATCTTGATCTGGTCTGATTCGGGATGATAGTCTTACTAGTAGTTGTTTATTCATAGTATTATTGTGATTGATTAATTCGACCTGTACATATCGTATCATTATGTCGCTGTCGGTGCAAGTGTAGGTTTGGGGATAAACTAGAAGTATACAATCTTCATAGCGATCTCTTTGGCTCGATCCTTGGCTATTGACTTTCTCTCCTTTTTATTGCGTTCTCTTTCGAACGAACTCATGTGAATTATTGTGAAGCAGTCTGTCCACCCTATTACCACGAAGGAATCCATTGGAGGTGCTGAGACATAGTCAAAAGGCTTTTGTCTTGGGTCTGCATCTGAAAGTTTCCACCTGAATCCACTTATTTTTGCTGCTATCAATCCATCTTCTTGATGCTCTGCAAGTGAGTTATACGCGAGACTGTTTGCTTTGGTTTGTTTCAACTCGAAGTATCCAAGTATACCCGTCTCTTCAACATACTTATTGAACATCGTTTGTAGTCTTGCTTCTCGTTTGATCATATTATTTTGACATTATCATTTCCTGGAAGTCTTCTCCATCCATGATATTTTTGTGACATTGTTCGTCTAGTCCACCTTTGACTACAAGGTGAATGTATAAATTTTTCTTTAGGGCATCTGCTCTTAACACTCTTCCGATTCCCTGATCATAATCAACATATGCATTCGACTTTGATGCAAATATCACACATGGACATGTTTTGAATTCATATCCTGCTGATATTCGAGCTTGTGCAACTACGATTCTATTCTCGATAAGTTCTGACTCTTTGAATATATTTGGATTGTTTGTTTCTCCTGTTCGAGCAACCGCATCATATCCAGCTTTTTTTAGCATGTCGACAATCTCATACACCTGAGCTGTATAATCTGCAAAGATAAGCATCTTTGGAAACTCTTCCGCTTTCTCCAGGATGTAATCTAGTTTATTGTTCTTGTATTTCTCAACAGATTTTGAAATCTTTTCATCTTTACCACTTTTTTCTACTGTGTATGTATACTGTATTCCATTTTCAATCTGCCTAAGTTTTGCTCGAAGAGAACTCATATCTGTGATTGTTTCCTTTGCCTTTTTAATTGATTCTTTTTGATCTCCTGTGAGTTCAACGTATTTGGTATGGTGAGTCTGCTCCGGAACGTCTGTGAAGTCTTGTAATCTTCCTGCATATGCTCCAAGATTCGATTTAAAAAGGCTTGCGAGTCTTTCTTTCTCATTGATCCCCTTTCTTTGCATCCAAGTTGTCTTCCACCCTTTTTGCTTTGCAAAATAGAACTCTTGTCTAAACTTGAAGAAATCCCACTTTTTGCCAAACAGTTTTGCGAGGGCCCATAGTTTCATCGGAAGTGGAATCATGGTTGCAGATGCAAAGTACATCCTTGTTGGTTGATGTTTCTCTATATACCAAAGAGCAGCATCGAAGAGTTTTGACTTGTGTATAACCTCCTTTCCTTTCTGTATGTTTGTCGTTGCGTTGACTCCAAGAATTGTGTGAGCTTCATCAAATATCAGCGTGTCACATGGTGGTAATTTTTTATGATCCCGTCTGAAATCTTCTTTTGAAATTACTTTTAGATTTATTATAAGTTCAAATTTCTCAGCATTTTCTTCCCATGTTTTGTCATCTCTTCCTTGTTTGAGACAAACGACTAGAGTTCTACCTTCTGCAAGTTCGAGGCATGTTCTTGTTTTTCCTGTTCCTGTGCCAAGAGCTAGAGGAACTCTTTTTGGGTCATCATCTATTATTGCTTTTTGGTGATCGTATAGTTCCATATTAAAATCCACCAAAGCTATCGTCATCAATATCAACATCCTCGGATTGGAGCATTTCTGCCTTTGTCTCGATATGTTCGTACCGCTGAATAATAGGAAGGAAGTCTGGATTGATTGTGTATTTGTATTTCTTGATACCTGATTCATATACTCGGTTGATCACTCCTGTGGCCACAAGCTCCTCAACTGGAATCATTGCTGATTCTAACTGGAGCCCAAGAGTATCTGCTATACCCTGATCTGTTGCCCCATACTCAAAGGATGCGACAATCTTGATTACATTTCTTCGACTGCTTGAAATAGAATCAAAGGCAAGTTTGTACACGAGCTTTGTATCGTTCACTGTGAGCTCTGCTGGTTGCCCCTCTGCCATGTTTAGAATCATCAGCCCTTGTGATAAAGCAATGAACTGTCTCAAAATACGAGTAGGCATCTCTGCATCTGGAACGAATTCCAGTCTCTTCTTTTGGAAATCCCAGATAACTCCAGATCTCGCGAAACAAACAAAGTTTGCAACCGCCCCAAATTCAGCCCTCTTTGATTTATCAACGCTCAATTTATTAATTTTTTCTGTGCTTGCTTTTATGAACCCAACAGTATCTTCAATATATTTTTTCATAGCTTCGGCCATCTCCTCCGAACCATCGATACCTGCATCCTCGTTCTCCCAAATCTTATCAAGTACCGCGAGTCGGTCCGGTTGATCTATCTGATACATCATCAAACGATCTCCCATCACCGCAAGCTCCGGTAGTTTGTGGTAGATGATCGTGGTACATGATCCAATGATTCCAACTTGTCCTTTCCAGTCAACAACTTTTCCGTTACCGAATTTTTTATTAAATTTTCCATCGTACATTTCTCGAAGGTATGACATAATTGCAGCCATATCTTCTGATCTTTTCGATAGCACGGTTGTGAAGTCTTTAAAAAGAAGCATCCCTCCTTTTGGATTAAGTCTCTTGAGTAGTGATGTTTCACCTTCTGATGATCTCATCCCGGATGCGAATGATGCGGTAGTAAGGTCTGAGATTTCTTCACACAGTTTTGAATTGGTTCCAAGTATATCGTTGTATGTCTCAACCGTTGAGATTGTGTCTGTAATATCTGATTTTCCTCCTCCCGGTGGAGCAACGAACATCACCCATACAGGTTTTCTCCGTGGCCCAATAACCTGATTAGCAATAACAGTAGCAGCGAGCATTCTCACAACACCTCGATCTTTGTATAATCTGTATGTATCAAATATTTTTTGGAGTTCTTTAAATTTCATATATTCCAGCATGTTTACGCAGTAATTCAATCGCCCCTTTAATTTCGACCCCTTCTTTCGCCATTATAACATCAACTACACTTCCAAACGTTCCACAACTATAGCATTTTACGGTGTTCGGGTACCTACTTCTTTCGTTATTGTAGTGCATTGAGGGATTGCTATCTGTGTGGAATACACACGATGCTACTCCATTGTGGAATCGTATAAAGTCTGTAATCGGTATTTTCTTTAGTGTTTCCAGCTTTTCACCATTTTCCCCTGGGTTATACACAGTTTTCTTTTTTTTGAGATATTTTAGCTCCTCCAGGAGTTTCTCATGGAACACTCTGATTGTTGTATAGGCTTCTTTATATTTCAAATTACTCTTTGAATCAACCAGAATCCTGCATAATCTTTCATGTTCTTTCTTTAGTTTTGTCTTTGAACTCATGTCACTTGATAAGATGTCGCTTTTGAGACAATCAAGCTCTGTGAGGTCACTATAGCCCCCGTCACGAGCAAGTAGAGTCGCAATGTCTTTGTCTTCCCTTGGTGTTACCATCACGCTTGCGTTGATCCCGGATTGGTTCAGTGAATCCCACACACGATACGCTCCTTTTGCTCCTGGTTCGTCATTATCGTATAGAATACATACGTTCAATCCTTTGAAGTATTCGTTCCATCCGTCATTCCAGGATGAAGAACCTCCAGTTCCTGATACTGCGTGGATTCCTTTGCACCATAGAGACATGGCATCAAACTCTCCCTCAACTATAAACACAAGACTCCCTTGTTCAATATCCCTCATACCAAACAGATGAAGGCTGGACCCTTTGTCATAGGTATACTTCGCATCACCTTTGAAATGTCGGTGTTTCCAGAATAGTACATCTCCGTATTGACTCTTTATTGGTATTGATATAGTATTCTCGCTGAATTTCAATCCCAAGGATTCTACTTTATCCATTGAAATCGCATGTTCTTTAAGATATTTTTGTATGTATGTAGGTATCATTGCTCATTGGTTTTAAATCTGATAATATCATTATAACGCTTTGTCCTTATAAACTGCAAGATATAGCATTTCACTCATCAATCGGTTCCCGTTTTTTTGGGTGATATTTTCAATTGCTCGTTGGTTGCTATGTCTTGTATTTTATGAAGGTGAGGCGTTTTTCTCTTCCTCTGTTTTGAATATATCCGGCTTCTCAATATCCATCATCGGCCTTGTTGATAGGTATTTTTTTACTTTTCTTGTGTAAACTCTACCATCTTCTTTCTCAACCTTAAGATCAACATATGATTCTATAAAATCTGCCATTATATTTCCTCGTTTTCTTCTGGATGATCTACACTTTTTTGGGTTTGGTTTTTTCATTTTTTATTAAATTTAAATTGACAAGTTTGTGAGCAATGTTTCCGAGACATGCCCGTGAGTTCTTTATCGCAACTAAGACACTTGTACCCGTTTGGTTTTAGATTGTCTCTCCATTTACTTCCTGATGGGTATCTTTTCATAAAAGTTTTGATTAATTATAATGTCTAACTCACTGAGTATGAGGGATAGCCTAATCACTAAAAATTTCTTTTTAATAAATACCCCCCAGATTCAATGAGCTAGTTTATTTTCCTACAATGTCTTTAGGTACTCATGGTTTTTATTCTTTATCTGATAATGGTTTGTCTAGGGAGGAGAGAATATGGTTAATTCGTGCCTCCGCTATCTTGCAATATTCTGCATCTAGTTCTATACCTATAAAGTCAAAGCCTTCTTTTTTGCAAGCCTTACCTGTTGAGCCTGAACCCATGAAGGGGTCAAGGACTGTTCCTCCTTTTGGTGTTACAAGTCTTACTAGATATTGCATGAGGGAGGTGGGTTTAACTGTTGGGTGGTTGTTGGCAGACTTTGATGATTGCATACCCCCTAAATGATTTTTGGGGTTATCCATATCCCTGCCTTCATTATTTCCTTTTGGTGCGTACTTCTCCTCAAACCCCTCCAACCCCTCATTCCTATCTTTCTTTGAAGCCTTAGGGAAGTATGCGAAGCTTGCACCTTCTCCTTCTTCGTATGGGCAAGTCTTAAAGAAGCGTGAGGCAGAGCCTGAGTCGGCAGGTCTTTCTTTTGTTAATCCTCCCCCTAGATTTATTGGCTGGTTTGCTCCGTTGTCTACTTTATTTTTTACAGCTCCTGTCTTACTATCAGGAAACAACCCTACCACCTCATTACTTCCGTCGTGCAGGAAGTTTGCGGGGAATCTGCCACCTTTTAAATCGCTATTGTTAAATTCCTGTGTTTTATCGTGCATTGAATAAGACGTTTTTTCTTTTTGAGCTGTAGCTATTCTTCCTAGAATTTCATCTGTCCCCACCCTACAACCATCTATGTTAATCCCACCCGTTCCCCACTTCAATACATTCTCTGCAATAGTGCTTTCAGATAGTGGCTTGCGTGCTACTACGATAGGTTCATGTGCAGGTTTTAGAGCTGTACCCCAGCCTTCGTATGGTGATGAGCCTTTATCTATAACAACAGTTGAGGTAGATTTAGTTAAGTTTGGTCTATGCCCTTGTTCTAGTCTAGTTTTACTTATAGATACTTGATAACCACATTCTTTCTCACCTGTTACCTCCCTCTCATTCCCCTGCAACTTATCAACTGCCTTACCTATGTTATGACTTTTAGGGAAGCCTGAATTACCTGTAATAAATATCTTGCCATTTCTACGAGCAACAAAAGCACCAGTTGAAACAGTCGGACAAAAGATTATTCCTGAGTATTCAATTTTCGTGACTCTCGCCCCTCGTGTAGTTTGTGTTCCTTGTTTGATGGAAACAACATCAGGTTCTCCAAGCGATTGTCCTCTGGGT
>Ga0105052_10007187_pt1 | contig 10966 bp, 17 predicted proteins | sample FRY03_FD_78094 | JGI IMG/M metagenome (GOLD analysis project Ga0105052, IMG submission 78094) | Freshwater microbial communities from Lake Fryxell liftoff mats and glacier meltwater in Antarctica - FRY-03 | ecosystem: Environmental > Aquatic > Freshwater > Ice > Glacier meltwater ... | reverse complement strand
TTTACTTGGGGGCTTAAAGGCTAAATGTTATGGATAGACATCCTATGTTTTTTGTTACCGAGTTGGTATATTTTCGAGGTGTGTGTTGGGTGTTAAGTACGCTTAATCTGTTTATCGTTTGCTTTTGTATCCCTGTTTTGTAGTTGTTTGTTAATACGAGTATTAAAATCCTGTATTTACTATGTTTAGCGTCCTAAAATTTAGATGCATAGGTGTGTGTGAGATTTGTATGTGTTGGCTAATCCTATTGCTTTTGTCCTCTTCCTCTCGAAGCTCCATGACAGAAACACTTTCGAAAGTGCCACCTGAATCATCGTCCTCCCACACCTGAGCAAAAATTTGAGAGTCGGCCTGGCTGTCATCTTGGCTGTTCGGCGCATTGCCGTTATCACTCATGCTGTCAAAGTGTCTGTTGACGGCTTTACAAATTGGCGTACCTTTATGAAGAAATAGTCTATTTTTGGTATAATTCCCCAATTTCACGCACTACAGTTTATACACTGCTTTTTAGGCAATTAGCACCGGCTGCTTGGGCAACTTGGTGTCGATTGGACTCCAACAATTTGTGCTGATCTTGAGAAGAACGTGGTTAGCTTGCTTGCACTGTACAATCTTATAGCCAAATGCGCCCTCGTGATTTGCACCGAAAATGTGGCGTGTGTGCGTATGCAGGGTCGAGATGGAGTTCGTCCTTGAAGGATTGTGGTGAGGGACAGAAGTCGTGTCATATGTCTGAATTGGTTGACCGGGTGGACACAAGAATGCCATGAAGGAAAAATCAAATGTAATATTTAATGTAGTATCTTGTTCCACTGATGACATAATTGTTGTCAAGAGTGTATTGAATTTGTGATGTGCGTAATCTACATTCTGCAAAGTGATGCCTGGATAGTTATTATGTAACATGTCATGTGGATTAGTGCAGCCGAGTGGAGACTTGACACGACGCAGACGGACTCCATCTCTCAATCCATATACATTGCGCTGTTCGCCAAATCTCAGCCTTGCTTGTGCCAACATTTGTTGTGAAATCGAATCAATGGATATGTTCCACAGTTGCATGCAATTGTCCTGCGTGATTGTACTTTGATGATTCATCTGCTCAAGCACCTTTAGAAATGACAGCATGCCCCGAGATATGAAAAGTTGCTCCAGCTTCGAATGCGTCATCAAACTAATGTCTTGACCACTGATCGTCAAAGATCGAATTCTATCGTCGATTTCGTCTGCCCAAATTCGTTTTTGTGTTCCGTGGCAAATCTGCGCCGAAGCTGCATCATCAGGATCGGTTTCGTGTGTCTGAATTTGTTTTTGTGATGCTTCTGCTGCAATTTTTTGCAGCATGTGGGACATGTGCAAAACGAACTCTTGTAGAATTGTCAGAAGCCAGAAAATGTACGGGACTTCATCGATTATGTCAGACAGAATAGTGTTTTTGCCGAAAATACCCAAATCGGTGTCCATTTTCGCATAAAGCGTAGTGAAACGAAGACGCTTGCGAGCGTCTGCCTCGAGCTTGGACGATGCGTGCTCAAGTTGCGCGTCGATCGTGCTCTGCATGTTCAAGCATGATTTCTGCAAGACGTCATCTTTCTCCTTCAAGCGGATGTTGAGATATGCTGTAAAATCCAAGCAGTATTCGACAAACAGCAGTGACTTGCGTTCATGATCAGGAAAATCAGTAATGTGCAATATTTCACTGTTTTGCATCTTGTTCTCCAAATCACGATACGACGACATGATATCGCGGAGGACTGGACGGATTGCTTTGATAAAGCAGTCATACAAATCACTGGCATTGAGTTCATCCAAAGCTGCTGAAGGACGTTGAGAAGCAGCTTGCATTCTTGGTAGGAATTGGCGCAGAGGCAGTCTTATATATGTTTGCAACAGGCATGTTGTACGTCGCACTTGCCAAGTTTGTCAGTTCCCGTTCTTCACCACCCTCTCTCCCTACTGGCGTTTTTCCCCTTTTGTATGAAGGATTCTCTGAGTGCCAGCTTGGATCGGGGGAGTGATGGTCTTCTCCGGACGCAGGGGATGAGTGAATATGATCCAGTTGTCCCTAGATACGAAGGTCAGAGTGTTTTATAATACACATTTGTACAAAACACACATTTATAGACTTGGAGCGTGTGCCATCAGTTGGCACCTATTTTGTTCTTGCTTCAAAACACGTTTACACACCAGGGACACCTATACAGAGAGGGCATGTGCCATCATTTGACAGTTGTCGTCAGGACCCCACTGCTCAAGAATTTCAAGTTTACTTGTGGGCCTTTGCGCTGTATTGAGACGGATCTGTTGTTTGTATGCGAGATTGTCGTATCCAAGAGTGGTCCAATCTTTGCGGGACCACTTGAAGAGACTCTGCCAAGATCGACCGTAGTCGTTGGCATTGTTCTCAAGCAGCATGTGCACCGAAAGGTTGAATGTCAGCAGAACAGAAATCGCAAGCTGCATTTGCATCAGATCGCCCATTGTCATGCCCATGTCAAACCACCACAACAGATGGAATCGTTTACGCAAACCTGTGCTTTGCAAAGCCATGTGCACCGCTAGTATGATTTTCTTGGTACTGCCGTTAAAATCGAGATTTTTGGCGTGCGGAGGGTCGCCCCACGAGTGTATAATGTGTTGTAGATCACATTGCATTTCGTGGAGATGGCGCATTGTGAGATTATTTGGCACCATGAGTTCATAATTCAAAACCTTGTATACCTTTGTCAGCTTGCGATCAACGGACGACGTCACGAGATCATCCGGAATCATTGACGTGTTGCGGATTGAAATCAAGCTTTTGTGGGCCATATTTGCTATTCGTGCAAACGCCCTCTCGCGCTAGTTTGTGCAACACTTTCACTACCTATCGACTACGGGTAGGGGTTGTAATAATGGCACATTTTCTGTTGTCTATATTATTGCCAGTGGCAACTGATGTTCGACATGCTCTGTGGTATATATACGACACAGGTGTGAGTATTGCCCATCCCTGTCAGATATTCACGTGTATTCTAATGTGTGCTGATGGCAAGTATATAAGTGGTTCTTGTAGTAGGATTTTGAAAGACTGACGTTGACATCTTCACCCGAAACAGTCGAGATTTCTAGCAATATTAGCGGCAGTGACCTGGAGCGTCAAACGCGCAACGACATTCTTGTACTTAACAAAGAATACAACGAAATGCGCGATCAGTGCGACGCGCTCGACGCACAACATCTTGTCCTTTCAAGTCAGCAAGACGCCACTGAACTTACCTTGAGTCAAATTTGTACAAACGTGCAGTCAGCCCGTGATGTATTGGACACACTTAATGGCCAGATTGAAGAAAGAGAGCGATGCTGGATAGTACTACAAACGCTGCAGGATGTACGGCTTTTAGACGCACGTAACGTCGAAAACGAAAACTATGCCAGACAACAAGAAGATCTCCAAGACACCTTACGAAAACTTGAAGCAAGTATCGAGACTTCGGAGGCATCCAAGTTCGAATTGCAGACCAACCTTTGTTCACTGAAACAGGCATGTTAGGACGCAAATGCACAACATCTGCTGTGCCAGGCCGAGTCTCAATTGCTTCAGGAGTCGGTACGTGAAAAAATTGACGTGTGTAACACAGAATATGCCATCGCCGTCGAACGCGCCAACACACACAGTGCTGAACGCGATACCGCACGTTTGAAGGATGAACGTCTAAGTAATAAACATCGCGCATCGTGGGACCAGAAATTGACAAAAATTTCTCTAACGGCAGCTTAGAAACAAGCGAATCTCGACTCACTCGATGCACTCATATTGCAAACGCAACGCAATCATGACGAACAGCAAACTGCGTTATCGGAAATCGCTCTGGCCTTTGTGTCGCGACAACAGAAATACGACACCGCACAATTGCACATGCAACAACAAATGGATGAACAAGAAAGCACTCTGCAGAGTATGGTCACAACATGCAACGTGAGACAGGAACAATACGATATTGAGACGTCCAATCTGTTGGTTGAGATTGACAAACACAAGACCACATTGCACAGCATTGTGCAGTCATGTGAATCACAGCAATCACAATTTGTCTTGAGACAGGACGCGTTGCAGCATCAGCTCGACGTCAGACAGGAAGATCTGAGTTGTTTAGAACAGTTGATTCAATGCAAACAGGTCGAATTAAATGTCCTTGAAGAAAGCATCGCGACGATGACCGGAGCCATTGAAGTCACACGTGTCAAGGAAATTGCACATGATATACTGACAGCGGCAGCGGTTAGTGAATTGGAACTCGTCACAGAACGAGCTGAGCATGCGATGCAAATTGTACACGCAGAACACGCTAAAAAAGTGCAAGAAATGGAATTCACCTTGATGGCACAGACAGCACATATTGCTCATGTTACAGAAAATGAAACATGTAGAAAATGCTCGTGCAGCCGACGATGCCAAATTGGCCGAAGAAGCAAAAGTGGCCGAAGATGTAAAACTTGCCGAAAATGCAGAACTGGCCGAAAATGCAAAACTGGCCGAAAATGCAAAAGTGGCCAAAGATGCAAAACTTGCCGAAGACGCAAAGCGTGCAAAAGACGCAAAACTTGCAGAAAATGCAAAACTTGCAGAAGAAGCCAGAGTAGCTAAAGCTGCCGATGATGCCGGAAAAGCCATAGCTGAAAAAATGACAAAGCTGCGCAGGATGCAAAAGCTGCTCAAGATGCGCAAGACGCCATGCACATTAAAGCTGCAGAGGATGCCAAAGCTGTCCAGCATGCCAGGGCGGCCAAGAAAGCTGAAAAATTACGCTTGAAACAGGCAGAGGAAATCGCTTATGCGGCAGGAGAAGCTGCTGGGTTACAACAAGCAGCGGTTGCAGCCGCCGAAAGGGCCAAACAAGAAGCGCAGGAAGAAGAATACAAAGCACAAGAAACACACAAAACACGCCAGGCAGATGCAGCACACGAAGCAGAAGAAGCGCACGAAGTTCAAGTGGCACAACGAATATTGATGTCAGGAACACCACATCTGCCGGAAGCATACTTTCCTCACAGTTTAGAAGATGACAAGTTTGAAATGATGCTCGATTCTATATCTACAGAAACAACATACACTTCTCCGTGTATGTCAGTGCTTGCGAAGCAGAGTCTTGTAGATGATTCTGAAGCGCACCGCACCGCTGTGCATGCCAACTTGGAAATCTTGCAACAAAATACAATCGTGGCAGAGAGATGTTTCGCTGAACTGGAGCAACGCTCCTATCACTTGCACGTTTCCATTGAAGAAACGACTGCTGCATTGTTGCAAACACAGACCGACCTTGAAATGTGTAGCCATGATCTGGAATAGTGTCGCACCAAACGGGTAGAGATGTTTGCGATCCACCAATTTGAAGAAGAAACGGCTTTTGCAACGATGCAGAGCGAAGTTCTTCGCCAAACACAGAGCAGTATCGATTTCATGACACAAAACAAGGAACAAATGATACGGAGCATGGATGAAATGCGTCTTACCCGCGACAGCCATGACCTCAAACTTGAGCAAATACGGTGTTATGGCAACACCCTGAATTTGGCCATGACAGAGCTTCGCAGTGGCGTGCACATGCGCCAGAGTAGTGCCGAATTTCAAATCAAAATTGAAGTTGTGCTTGATCTCTTTAACAAATTCCTTGATTGTTTCGAAAACACGTTCACTGTCTCGCTGTATGCATTCACATGCATTCTGCACAACAGCAGGACGGAATGAACACTATGGCGATTCAACACCATGCCAGAAAAACAAAGATCAGCAGTATTCACACTTCTACGAGTTTTAACTCCACAATACAGTCCGCGTCATCGAGGAGTTTGGAAATTTCTCTTTTCATTGACGTGAGATCCTCCCGATTTTTACTCGTCTCTGCTACAGCCACGTTGTAACATTTCTCGCTGATGGTTTTTTCGTCGACTGACTCGTAGACAATAGTTCCAATCACTGTGATGACGTGTTCGGTCCTCGACAGACCAGTAGTTTCAATGTCCAGCACCAGTGTAATCATTGATTCCAAAATTACCGACAGTTGCTATTGTATCCATCAAGTCCACCCGCACAAACTGCTGATCTTTGTTTTTCTTGCATGGTGTTGAATCGCCATAATGTTCATTCCGTCCTGCTGTTGTGCAGGTAATAATTGAAAGATGTGTTTTATACTATGTATGGCGAAGAAATTACACGTAGATGGATTAGGGCTTCGGCTGCTACTTGGATAAATGGCGGAAGTGGTAAAAAAAATCGGTCGATATCGACCGTTGATGAGGACTCATTTTAAAAATAAGAAGTCTTTAGAAGTACGTAAGAAGTTCGCTGAAAAGATGGCTCACAGTAGAGAACTATCAGAACAATATGAAAAAATTATCGTAGGCGATGCTGATGATGGACCATGACGATTCTGTTGGGACAAAAAAGCAACCCTGACGCAAAAAGCAACCCTGACGCAAGTAATTCAACAGACAGCAGTGTTGTCAAATTGGACAGGTGGAAACACAAATATTCAGATTTCTGTCGTCTGTCCCGGGATTACACGGGCTCTTATATCAGTCTGCATAACGCATGTCTTTTTAACAAGATTGACGTTGCAAAGAGTGGATCGGGTCTCCAAGCCGTGCAGTGGGCAAAAGAAAAAAACTGGGCGCTTCTTGAGTCCTACTGCATGCAACACGTTGTTGTTTTATTCGCACTCACCAAACATGCTGTACGGTCAGGAAATACGTTACGTTTTCGCGCTTACGGTAAAAGCGGAAAGGAAGAAGACAACATAGTATTGTGTCTCGATGGCAAGATGCAGCCGTTTCTGACCACGATAGCAAATGCGCAACGCGGTACCATCGATTATCTTGATACCTCCTCTCCTAATGCCTTACTTTTTGGCGAATTACCAGTGCCGACAACATACGGACCGACATTTCACGATTAGTAATCAGTACCATGGGAAATCGCTGTACAACGCCAAAAAAGTTTGCGTCTCCCCGCGAAGTGCGTGTTCGGGGGGGGAATGCGATTGTTATTTGAAGTTCTCGAGCCAAATATGACCGTACTGGACTTCATGACACGACTGCAAGACAATCATTATCGCTTTGATAATGGATTCACCACCCCTCCTCCATACAAGTGCACAGATGTTTCCCAGTGGAAAATGTATGTTGCTACAATCACCAACACTCGATACGGGGGTTATACGACTTACAAGCAAATAGATCCTGACTTTCGGCTTCTGGACATCCCTGGATTTGTGTATAATAATCAATGCCAAAACCTGATAATCTCCATGACCCCAGATCAGGAGTTGTGGAAACAGAGCATAGAACCCGGCCTTGCGACCCTGGATGATATTGTAAATGCAGCGCAAACTTCGAATACCTGGTTTAGCAGTTTTTATTGTAGAAACTAAATCAATGCCAAGCCCCAGGACCACGACTGTGAGTTTGGACGGAGTACCCTTTGAAGTTTCGCTTTGAAACGTGAAGTGTAATTGTTTACTCTTGATTGACTCGTATAAAAACGAGAATATTCTTTATATGTTCCCTGTGTCTCAAAACTTTCTGTCTCTTTTCACGTGAATTGTATCTCCCGACATCATATGTTTGGTGGTGTTATTGAGCGATGGGTCGCTCTCGCTGCATTCAGTGACAACATTTTGGTACGGCAGGGTAACCACACCCGGGCATCAGAGTGGCAAGAGCATCTTGTGCACGCCGAAAACGACCGAATGCTATTTGATACCCAATTGTGCTGGACGATTGCATCGCAAATATGTGATCACGAAGAACGTGCACTTGCCTTCATTCGCGATTGGGTGAACTTTCTCCCGCACTCAGTCTGGTTGGCGACCTCGTGCACCAAATCAGCCGATCGGAACTGTTACCTGCCATAGATGGCTTGTACAGACAATTCCTGCGTCAAAACTCCCTGCCTTGCGATTCGCAACTGCTTATTTTTTGCGGAGCTCCTGTCAGTACACAGATGCCGAAACCGTTGTTAAACCATCGCTTGTTGCGGTCTGAATTGGAGAATCGAAAGATGTACAGATGGCCCAGGCGCCATGGTATTTTCTTTTGTCGACGAGGGTGGTTTGCAGGTGTAGACCCCCTCCACGCTCCTGTCGATGCGCGAGAGGGCGGGATTCTTGTAGGCGTTTTCGAATCGATTCCGCATGTTTTTTGCGACGTGTGGTTTCCTATCTGTCGGCCATTTGCAGTGTGTATGCATCTGTTGCATGTATCGTTTGTCGGGGTACCCGTGTTAGAGACAGTGTGAACCCCACTTTCGCCGTAGGAACTGATCAGACTCGTTCCGTCACACTGTATCACAACAAGTGTATAAGTTTTTGGTTATAATTTTATCGGAATACAAATAACACAATCTAAGAATTCGATCGAATCAAGCGTTAACTTAGTGCAGAAATCAAGTTTGAAAACAGCAAATGATAGTGCATAATTGTATTTCGACCAGCGTAACATATCAGTCTAGCACAACATACGTTCAAAACCGACGGTAGAGTGGTGATATCGCGGACCAGCGCGTTGAAAATCATGTTCATGATGTCGGGGTTGAGTTTCCCAACGAGGCATGCATTGTGTCCACCAAGACGACTGTGACTGCCCATTCTCAGGGCAAGGCGCATCTGAGGCAACATCTTGGCAAAAAGATACAGAATAAACTCTTTCTGAAAGTATGCCATGACGTCGCGGTTTTTCTTTGCATTTTCTTCCTCAAACGCCTTCTGTTGCTTGGCAATCGTAGTCAGTGCGACAGTAAGCATGTTTCCTTGTACAAAGTGTGTTTGGTGAAAGGCACTCACTCGGTTTCTACCGTATTTCTTGTCGCGGCTCGTGCGATCGTCCATAATCTGGAAAGCAAGCATGCCAAGGGCAGTGCAACCCGTAATTGCGGAGGATTTTTCACGTGGTTTCTTCACGTTGTGGGTCGCACGGTAACGTTGCCACGCCATCGTCGTATCCTCATCGACAATTTGAAGCACATTGTTCAGTATCTTGGCGCACTTGACCACGTCGTCTTGTCAAAGACCTACGCGACGTACTGTGAACATAACAGGGGTGAGTCCCGCGGAATTCCTCATAATTATCTGGCCCTTGACATGTTTCGTCACCAAAAAATCACGGGGTGTGCTGTACATCATAGCGTACTGCGAGATTCGTGCAATGTTGGCCAGGGCCACTTTGTCGAATCCTTCCCGATTCATGTGCTGGAGGGCTTCTAGAAAAAGAAGTTGCATTTCTTTGTGCGACTCGCCCCTTTTCAGCGCCATCAAGAGCAGACACTCATACTCGTTTCGAAAAGTTTTTTCCAGCGAAATGATGGTCATATCAGCTCCACGTTCCAACAGCAAAGTTGCCACTGCCACATTGTTATAAACTACGGCCGAGTGCAGAGCCGTGTGACGTGCCACACACTGGAAATTAACATTGAGAATTCTGTCGATGTGTGTCTGAGCCAAGGATAAGTCATGCTGTTCGATGGCAACGCGCAATCGAGTGTCGTGTATTCCCATCTTTTGGGTGTTTCGGCAGAAAATCTGTAGGATTCTTATGCTTTATGGCACCACGATGCTGTTATGCCCGAAATAGCAAATTGGTCCAAAAATGAACACAATTCTTGGTGTCTTGCGCTCTTTTTCTCGCGCGTGTGCGTGCGTGTATTGGGCACCCAACTGTATCCACCTTGCACATAAATACGAGTACAGAGGTGCTGCTTGCAAACATCGCGTTTGTTGGTGTTGCGTGTGAATCAGTTTTAATGAAAACCACGACTCGATTAATTTCATGGTTGGGGCAAAGTACAGTCAACAACCCCGTTTGTCCTCAAAGGAGTGCGAAAAAGACCACAAAGAGCATTCTAAAACACATCAACTACGATGATACATTTGGACTGTTCTTCGACTCTCTTCTGCTACGAACATTCTCCGTAGAGACCCAAACGAATACAAACACCATATTCAAACATGAAACAACTACATGATATATCAGCTGAAATATACATCCCTATTGAAAGCAAGCTCGTGATGGTCTCGGGACTAGGAGGACGACCTTTAGATTTGAGTACCGTTGTGCGTGTGAAGCGAAGTACTGCTGACGTGCTTCTGATGCGCACGCCTTTGCCATTCGAGATGAAAAGTTTTTACGTCGATTTCTACAGCTTCAGCCTGCTTCCCTCTACGAAACTTTGCATAGCATAAAGGTCTTTTCGGCGACTTGGAGATGAAGAGTTTTTCCGTCGATTTCGACAGCATCCCTACGAAACTTAACACAACATAAATTTCTTTTCGGCGATGGTGAGGATTTTCAGCAGTAGTCAAACACAATGTTCATCTCGTCTGGTCCGAGTATGCTTATCAAACACGAGTCATTGTTGCCCAGACGGGTGTGTGTCGCCATTCCCAGCGCAAATCGCATCTGCTGAAGCATCAGACCCCACAGATGAGGCATGGCATCATTTTCGAAAAATTCCACGACAATCGCGTCTCTGGCCATGCTTTCCTGCAACAATAAATTATTAGGCATGTTTCTCGCCACATCCACAGCATGTCGAGCAATGCGGTTTGGAAGCGTTTCGAAGATGAACACGCCAAGTGTAGTGCACTGCTGTTACGCGCAAAAGATTCGGCGATCGTGCGCCAAGTTGGCAGCACGGTAATGATCCCACAAAATTCTCCGGATGACGGGCGATAATTTGCCAAGCGTCCTCCATTTTTTCACGACAAGTCACAATGTCAATTTCAAATGTCACAAGGTTTCGAAGTAGAGCCATGAAAGGCGTTGTTTCGTCATTGCTGTGTGGGATCGCGTTACCGTCGTGTTCGATCGCCGCGGCTTGTCGAGCAATTCAGGGACGTGAATTCCCAGAACTACACTCGTGACACGGCGCTGCATTCAAGCGTCCTATACAACGACCTGGACGTTGCCGGACACCTCTTGAATCGTGGGGGCA
>Ga0105052_10007173_pt1 | contig 10983 bp, 8 predicted proteins | sample FRY03_FD_78094 | JGI IMG/M metagenome (GOLD analysis project Ga0105052, IMG submission 78094) | Freshwater microbial communities from Lake Fryxell liftoff mats and glacier meltwater in Antarctica - FRY-03 | ecosystem: Environmental > Aquatic > Freshwater > Ice > Glacier meltwater ... | reverse complement strand
AGGAACGTGGTTTTATTCAAAGCCGTCTCTTTTAGTTTAATTAACTTTTTTTCAAATTGGTGGTACCCCCCCCCCCGAGACCTGTTGCTTGACTATGTTGACCCAGTAGTGCGCAGAGAGAGAAGACTCGGATGCTTTTTCCTTGCCACATTGTCTGTCCCCATCTCTGGATTGTCTCTGTCAAAACTTTCCAAAAGTGTTAGTAGACATGACAACGACTCCCACATCATGATGTTGCCTCCTGCTAGCGCTCTTGGTCCGAACTCCTCTCTGCTTGCGTCCCTCTTTGTTGGATCCGGACTCTGTTCCTTACGCTTGGCTGGTAATGGGCAGCTCTTCACCAAGTGTTACGATGAGTTCTTTGAGAGATAATATTGTTTATTGGAAAACCAATGAGTTCTTTCTTAAGACGTATCCAGTTTTTCCACACTTCGACTGAGCATTCAAACCTTTTCAAACGATCTCGTTGTCCCACTAGTTCAAAGTACTGTTGCATAAGCTGTTGCTGTATCTGTGACAGTCCTTGCACTACCAGAATTAATTCCTGAACTCTTTGCTCGCCGTTCGACGTTGCACATATCCTCATTACCAGTGGTATCACCACTAATGCTTTCCAAGGCTCTCTATAACTCTTCTGAATCCTAGGCGATTCGGAAATACTTACATATCCAGCTTGCCTTAGAGCGAGAATGCTCTTTCGCATGGCTGCGTCTCCCGCCCATATCAGCTCCCATGTTGTTTGATCGAGATCCCATACCTCTGAATCAGTATCTAGACGTGACCCTGCGATTCTTTCAATCCTTATTTTGAATTTCCTAATGGGTCTAGTTGCTGAAGCTGAGCTCATTTTTCCAGTGGTATGCACTCATGCTAGTCTGCTGTCTAACTGCTCTGCCCACGTGACTGAGATGTTGCTCTGCTGCAATGCTTTTGATGACAAGGGGTCCGATTACATGACATCAAAAGCCAAACGCAAGGGGAAATCAGACGCAAGCCCAGTGGAGTTTTGCCGCAGAAGCTTGGCTGGAGGTATCGTATGGGATTCTTTTGATGATTGCTATAGATCATGAAGCTACGGGGAGTAGATGCAGACGACGTAAGAGAGGTCCAGGAAATAGTGCAACACCTCTTTACAAATATCATTAAGCCTGCGCATAGTAAGCAAGATAGCTGACAGGCAAAGATACACGTCGACCACTTGCAGTTTCAGCTCGTTGACGACATGCATTCGATATGGGACGCAGACTCTTTTCTGGATCGAGCCCAAGAATTGGTGAAGAAGGCAATCAATGAGCGTGCAGAAAACAATACTGCAAGAGCCGACAGGAGTCGCCCACTTAAAAAAAGAGCGGCGACAAAAAGACGACTCGTTGAACAGGTCAACACGCACACGATGGGCACAAGCTTCGTCGGAAAGGTAAACGCGCGGGAGATAGCAGAGGCACAGATTGGAGAGGGGGTTGGCCGACATGATGGATTTTAAGACTCAGGTCAATGGGCATGAAGCGACCGAAAAGGCCAACAGAATCCACGCCTGGCAAGGTCTGTCAAACTGGCAGCTCGCCGACAGATTCGACGAGGATAAACCTGTGTCCTACTCTTACCGGGCTCGTGCTGCCCACTCCACACTGGGCTCTTGATGAAGTGGGCAGCACGAGCCAGAGTTCGAGAGTGCAGGATGGTGGCAAAAGCCGACACGCAGAGCAAAGTGTAAGCAATGTGCACAGTGCGAGGTCCTCAAGGAGTTTGGCAAGGACTTTCACAAGATGCCATAGGTCGAGGTGGCAGGTGCTTAGCGTGCAAAGGAGGGATCCGAACGACGAATTTAAAACCACAGCAGCCATTGATCGGCATGATTTTCACCAATGCACATCCGAGGTATGCTGGCAGATTAGACAAGCAAGGCGGCGACACTATTGTGACGATTGAGAGAATTAGAGAAGCAATCGCTTTCAATACGGAATTGGCGGACGAGTCAACCTGGTTGTGGCTCACATCAGAGCAAATGGGCTTTCCCTTGAGACCGACAGGTGGGGAAGAGCATTAGGAGAGAGCAGAGGATTTAGACAGCAGCCAAAGGGTACGTGACCACTTACTTGCGTATCACTCGGTGCCTGCGATCACTGACTTTATCACGGACAAAAATCGGTAATGCTGCGACAACGAACTTGAACAGACACTAACGCTGCTGCACAGTGAATGGAGTAAAGAGATCGAGCCGGTAGTACGGCCTGGCCTGGTTGTCCCTCACAGGATCAAATATTTTTGCAATGAAAAAAAGGCTCGATTCCCAGAACTCTGGAAATTTTATGGGATGGATGATCACCATATTTTGCACAATAATGCAGGCCCTCGTGACTTCACCGCTCGAGACGCAACGCATGCAAACTTTTGCGGCCGAAAGTGACATGGGGTGTTGATTGGTTGGGTGTTAGGTCAAATACCAAGGGGTTTCTCATAGAAAGTTACTTTTACAACAGACAGTTGTGATGTACAGTTTTTTAGTAATTTTCTATGAGAACACAACAATTACTTTGAGCGCCCCAACACATCGAACAGAAAGGTCAAATTTGTTGTATCTCTCAAGGAGAAATACATTGTCACTGTGTCAGGTGTAACATACTTCATGTGAGCCAGTTTTGGGTCAAACTGAGCGTGATTGTGACACAGTGTGTGAAAACCCAAGATAGATAATGATTGATGATGATTGCTTTCATTACTATTAAAAGTAGTTTAGTACCCTTGATGGAGGGTCTATGCGCTCAATTTTTTTTTAGATCGATATCGATGGTTTTGCGCTCACATCTTTCGCTTTTCTTTTTTCGGAAGAAAAAATATGTTAAAGGAAAAAACAGTTAGTTCAAGATCTCATCCCGCCTCCTAGCATATACATACACATGTGTACTTTGTACACTTATACAAATACATACATGCCGAGATTTAGTCCATCTGGATTCTTAACAAACTGCACATACATGAGCGCATATAGCACCCTGCAGCGAGCGCACCCTCGTTCCCCAACGCTGAATTAACAAACTGCACATACATGAGCGCATATAACACCCTGCAGCGAGCGTGAACGCAATCGTGTACGGTTATGTCACAACACCTGTTTAACGTGTACACCTGCACATGTATGGTGCTCAAAACACCTGTCTGAACGCATGCCGTACTCTCCGCAACAAATGCACATGCACCCGTGCATGCACGCCTATGCAATGGTGCAGAAAGAGGTTTGCAATGGAGACTATTGCGAACTTATCTTGAGTCTTGTGCGAGCATCGTGCAGGCTGTCGTTTGCCGCCCGCCCTGCTGTTGTTTCGACGAAATCAGTCGCCAGACGCTGCTCGCTCAAGAAATCCGTCCAGATCCACGCTAGCTCATTACACGATCGCCGCTGCGGTGTCGCACACGCATCATCCGATCATCCGCGTTGGTGTAGGCCTCATCCAGTTTGTCTATGGTTCGCACTCGAATCTTGGCCACGGGGCTCACCCCACCAAAAATTCAATTTTGGCTATTTTTCGCGCGAGTCTCCAAACAACACGTTGACACAACTCGTACATGATTGAATGGTTCATTTCCAGATTTTGAAAATATAGTCAAGGTTCAGATCCTTTCAATTCCACCCCTTCAACTCTGTGTGGGTGTGATAGAGTGTAATTTTTGTAAGTGCACAATGTAGTGGACTAAAAAAGATCAATTGATACTCAGTTCTGCCATCCTCATCAGTGTTCGGTTTACTTTTTAAAACAAGTTAATTGCATGTTAGCCCACAGTCAGTCTCCGCTCCTACGTGAAATAGTCATGTAGTAGCACCCGCTCCTACGTGACATATTAACAGAGTAGCCCTTTTGTGACAGCAGCAAGTTTTTGGCAACGCATACATGTAAATCACACATGAACTGGCCCAGTCACAATGCTTCAGGCTGGCAGTGCTGCATGTATTGAATACACAGTGGTGAGAAAACGACTTTTACGCACCTGTAGAGGAGGCAGGTAGACACAAGTTTTTGGACAGTATTCATCCTGCACTGGATCTCAACGCCTGTTATGCATAAAATACTATAATTGTAATACTTGGTGAACGTCCCTGCCACATCACATACACAATGTTGCCACGCACACTGTGTAGTTCGAGAAAGTACAGCTTGCATCAAAGCTACCAAACCATTTTTTATGGAGTAATGAAAGCAACATCAATCAATATCTCTCTCGCTGAATAGAAGTACGATCACGCAATTGCCAAAATCGCTTGAAGCGCTGTTATCAACAAAAGCGCGCAACCATGAAAATTTGAAAACACGACTCTAGGACTTGATGATGCCTTTCTTTCGTTATTTCTTTCTTTTAGATGTCAGAGAATACATTTCCGGGTATTTTGGGGTGTTTTCTTACATGCTTATTTCTTCTTCAAAAAGAGGCGTCAAAGACGGAAAGTAAGTAATAACCTCAGTCAGGAATCAGACGTCACGTCCCTACAAGACCTCTTCACGTCACGTCCCTAAAAGACTCCTTTCTATTTTACTGTTGTGTTCCACATAAATAGTGAAGAGACACTCTCTCTTTCAATTCAATCCTGAATTCTCACCATCTTGTCGACTCTTAGTCTCTGCCCATTGCAGTTTACGCCACCGCGTTTAGGTCTATGTTTCCCTGGTGATGAGCCCATGTTCGACTGCTGTGTTTGCTTTGGATTGCTATTTACATCGGACGACGACTTTGGTCGTACGTTTATTTTCCCGTACGGGACATTCTCTTCTGCAGACGCTTCGTACCTATTCATTCCTATAAACGGACTTCTCCACGTGGGCCTGAACTGAAGCATTTACGGCCGCGCCGCACGCCTATAAACGGAGTATTCACAGTCGGGAGACTGTCTTTCACATAGTCCCTTTCAGCAAATGTATGTACGCGCTGCTTCAGAACGTTCTTTTTCGGGAAAACCTTTGCATCTCCTATTCGTAGATGCTCAAAATCGTGCAATTCCTGTAAACGGAATGTTCCATGCAAGACTGGAGCCTTTACGCGCTTTCATTTCTTCGTACCCTATGGATGGGATATTGCGAGCGTATGAAAAGTGCGGTGGCCCTATAAACGGGATACTGAGTGACACAACGAGCGCTTTCACGGATCAACCTCGATTGTGCTACGGGAAACACCGCAGCTTACAACACCACCCGTGTTTTCGAGCAATGATGAATCTTCAACCCCGCATTCGTCGTCTGCGATGCTCCAGCTCATGCCCTGTCACCCCTACTGCCGACAGCAAGCGCAACGCCCTACTTTCTGTGGTCTTCTGACCCTTTAGCGAACTTCTTCGCTCGCCCTTCCACAAGACCCTTCACTTCCTGCTCGATTTTGACCTTCGGGAGATCTTCTTTTGCAGACCACCCTCGCATGTTCTTTTCTTCGGGAGACTACAGTTCCGTCCTATTTTGGACAACTTCAACACGGTTTGACCTTTAAGAGACCTTTATGGCAACCTTCACACATTTTCTCTACCGGTTTATTTTTGTTAGGTCCCTACAGCCCTCTCCAGATGAAGTTTATTATGGGAGCATATTGTTTTCTGTTTCCGTGTAGTATCTTCTTTCGTGTGTATTCAAGTTGATTTGGTCCTTGAATGGACCATAACTCATTCTTTCCTGTTTCTGTGTAGTATTTTCTTCTGCATGTATTCATTTGATAAATTTTCTTCCACATCGGTAGACAGTTTGCTTCAACGCGCCTTGCATCTATTTCGAGTGCACTGCCCTTGCCAGTTTCTTGAGGGAGACACAGGAAGTTAATAGATAACCTCAGTCAGGAATCCCTACAAGACCTCTTCACGTCACGTCCCTAAAAGACTCCTTTCTATTTTACTGTTGTGTTCCACATAAATAGTAAAAAGACACTCTCTCTTTCAATTCAATCTTGAATTCTCGCCATCTTCTCGACTCTTAGTCTCTGTTCTCGCAGTTTACGCCACCGCTGGTGCCTCCACACCTGGATGGAGGCACGAAGGAAAACATAAACCTAAACGCGGGGAGAAATTATGACTGCAAAGTGTGGCACAGTATAGGGGTCAAGACCCGTGCGCCGCAGCGCACGCATTGTCAATTTCTGTAGGAACCAAACTCACGGTGGTGCGCAGCAGCGCTGGGGTGTTTAGGTTCCCTTATAATAGGAGTCTGTAAGAGCCCGTGACTCCAGAAGTCCTATTTCCCTTGGTGTCTTGTGACACTGACAGGTCATGTGAATCGAAATTCGTGAAACTTTTTACAACCTTGAACGCGTTTTTCCGATGGCATCGCAGTCTAAATAGAAAAATCAAACTGCAAGAAATGATTTCTTCAAAAGTGCAACTCTTCTTTGTTTTCGATATTATAAGAAGCGATGTATTTTATGTTCATTAAAAATGCCAGATTTTAATCGAATTTCAATGCAATACCCCGAAGACAGAGAGCCGACATGAGATACTCAAGTTGATGCGTGCTTGTGTATAGTCACGGTGTTTGTTTTAGGAATAGTTTTCATTTTCTGCATATTGAGTGGATATCTTTTCTTACCATTGCAGGCTATGATTGATTTGAGTCATCAGAAAATGGAGATTCAATTGGCGAACCATTGTGCGAACAGATGCTGCTACAGTCGGTACAGCAACACTTTCACTAAACTATATGGGGTTTACAGTTCAAACAAAGTCTTCAAGGTGCAAGCAGGTTATGGTTGTGTACAATGTCCTGACCAAAAACATTTTAACTATCATTATGACTGCAACGTGGCCTCCTCCACTTTTTAGTTCAAAAAGAGGTTCTCAAAATAGATTCGCCAGAAATAGCGCAAGTCTGTTCTTGCCATCTTCCATATAACCACCACGCTTCTGATGTCTATATATCCACCACGCCTCTGGTCACACCATGTTCCTACGTGATCAGGACTTGCAAGAGCTATCTTTGATGATCATCGGATAGCCGCGTCCTCACTCCGTAAAAATCCAGCCCAATATCTTCGGAATCACCCAGAAATCTTGCGCAATTGTGCGCTGGCAAGAAACGCAAGCACTTTGAATGTGAAGATAACGAATTCGTGTGCGTCGATACTGAATCAACTGATATCAACTGCAATGACTACTGGACTGCTTTGGTTGGCGAGGGACAGGAGAAAAATTTTAAGCCTAAATCTGCAAGCTCGATTCTGCAAGCTCTATCCTGCCGATTTTTTGGATGCAATTTACTTGTTTTTGTGTTCCTAGCTTTCAAGATTTTTTTGTGTTGCGTTTAGTTCAAAAATCCCCCCCGGGATTTTTTCAAACAGGGTCGGGCGCGTTTGATGCAGCGACAAGTTCGCGGGGTTTGAGTCGACAATCCATCGGAAAAAAGCCCCCGAGCATTGTGTACAAGTAAAGCGATCCTTGATTTCCACTGTTTGGAAATCACGAGATGACTTGAATTACTCAATTTCAACCGACAAAATCAGCAGGATAGAGCTTGCAGAAACGAGCTTGCAGATCTGGACTTGCATTTCCTCTCGTAAAATCCATCCTGCCACCGGCGTTACATATGCTAAATACATTTAGTATACCAAAAAAAGTAAGAATGTTGAGGTTCAGTGAATTAAGCTCCAGCCTAAGATATTACGCCGGTCGCAGGACTGTTTTTTGAGTTGGAAAGTCGAAAGATTTTTCAGAAGCAAATTTCTGTCAAGGAAATCTTGATAAATCTCAAATACGTTCCACTTGTGAATTAATTGTTTCTGTGTCACTTTGTCCTATGGAGTGGATTCATAAATCCCTCAATTCAATCTGTAGTCAACCAATGTTTCTTTCAAACATTTGCGTGGCTCTTTTCGAAAAAGAAACATTAAAAGCAGAGCCCCCACTTCAAATCTCGGGATTTTCATTTTGTTTCTTGAGCTCAAATGAGTCCGAACGATTTGGTGAGATTACTGGATTTATTCCAACATTACTCGAAAAAAAACGAAATTTTCTTCAGGCATAAAACAGGCTGGGAGGGTGGTGTTCAACATCAAAATAGAGGCAACATGGATCGCCAGCCAGAATGATTTCATAAAATTTCTGATAAACAGTGTATGCTGTCTGAAAAGAAGTGGTCACGCGAATCGAAATACGTGAAACTTTTCACAACCTTGTCCGTACTTTGTTTTATCGCGTCCTTTGCCAATTCAAAACTTCCCAGGGGACACTTCTCTTGCATGTCTGTTCGATACAAGACAGTTCGTTTTTGGTATCGCAGATAGGACCAGGAACCGGCATTATCCGGCATGAGGAGAGTAGAGGGTCAGTGACTGGCTGTCCAGATAGTGTTAATGTCACATTGGGCTGATCCAGGCCGGGAGAAACAACAGGGAGAGATGGAATGGTCGGAGCTTGCATCGCACAGTGAAGCAAACAACTTCTCAGAATCTTTGGCCCCCAATTAAATAGTTAATTAATTCCGGCCAAAACCCAAAAAAACCGAGAACTCAAATCTATGGATTCGAGCTACGTAGACCCTCAAGCAAGGGTACCAAATTAAAAAAAAATTGAAGTGGCAAAAGCAATAATCATCATTGAGAGCAAAAAGCTTTGCAAAAACAGAGAGTCTCTGAGCGACTGTTAAGTCACTCCCAAGTAGTACCTCTGCGAAGAACCCATTCTGTTCCCCCCACTCAGGACCTTCCCTTGAAACTGCCTCATGTGTCCCAAGTATTCCTTCAACAACTCGCCAACCTTTATGTCATGCAAGCTGGTTGAGTCTGGGATGGAGGAGATACTGTCAATCATGCGGTTTGTATTCATGGACAGTCTTTGAAGGGAGTACAGGTCAAGGCAAAATTCCGGCTGGGGTGGTAGTCGAGGATCTTGGCGTTCAAGAATCTCAAAAGTAACCCATTCCATAGTAAGAGATGTCAGTGTTATTCATCTTAATACAGTTGTTTGTGCGACTATCACCAATATGTTGGGGCTTATTCAGTTTTGTTTTGTTAGATTTTCATCAATTTTTTTCCAATATTTTTCCACAAAAAAAAAAACGACTCTCAAAACAGGAACGGTTGGTGGTGTTGTCTGTTCCTAATGTTGAAAGCGTTCGTTCCTAATTTCGAGAGTCGAGACAATTTCCAAAGGAAAAATTTGGCCAGAAAAAGACACATAACACACAACAACCCTGCAATGGACATTTACTGAGAGTACATGCCACGAATGACAAGACAATAGATGAGTAGGGACTGGGTATTTTTGAGATTCACTCCACTTGTCTAACTTGCAGCGTGGTCAGCGCTTTGTGCGGGAAAAAAGAAAACCCACTAGACTCTTTTTTTGTGTGATCATGCATATGGAGTCAAAAAGTTGGAACACCTGCATGTCACGGCGGGTCTTGGTGGTGTGGGGAATTGCCAAGGTCAAGGGGTCTATATAACGGCCTGGCGGAGGTCTTGGCGGGCAACTGCCTGGGTGTGAACATGGACTGGACTAAGCAGTGGTGAACACCCAATCATTTGGACACATGAGTTGCGTGATCATTTCATGGGGTGTCATGGTAATCTAGGATGTACTAGGATTGGGGCACAATAGTTGGACACATTTACGTAGTAAAGAAATCCATGTCAAGTCAGCATCTGTCATCGAAGGTGCCAAGAGGACTCAGGACCTCCCTTGAACCGGCCTCATGTCTCCCAAAAATTCCTTTAGCAACTCGCCAACTTTCAACGTTATGCAAACTGGTTGGATCTCAGGCTGGGATGGAGGAGGAACTTTCTCTGTTTTTATTCATGGTCAGTCATTGTTGTCAGTACATGTCAATGGAGAAAAACGACCTGGGGTGGCCCTAGTAGTTGAGGTTCTTGGCATTCACCCTGACCCTGACATTTGTTTGTTGTTAGTTTGTTAGTCATTATAGAAGCAATATGAATGTTGCCTGTGCGAATTTTTCGGGAAAAAGGAAAGCCCAATTGAACCACAGTAAGAAATTGAAACACCTGCTGTGTGTTTGTGTGTTGCTTTGAGAGTAGAGTTTTTATTGAAAACTGATAGTGGGTATCCCAGGGATGCGGAAGTTACTTTATTCACCCTGGCAAACCCTGAGCATTCCCTCCGCTTTGACACCCATTGGTCAGCTCCACCAGTTTCAGGCATCGACCGTTCCGGGGGACCTATGTATATGACCCAGTCACCAGTCTCACGCAACTCGAACATAGAGAGACGTATGAACAGGCCCAAGTCCGTAGTGGGGGTCATCAGGGGAGTAGCGTAAACCGTCGATATCAGCTGTCATTTGGTGGCAGTCTCTGGTATCGACGGAGTCCGCTACCTCAGGGCAATCGGCTACTTCTCAATGTCTCAGTGCGCTACCGGCCCGGCTAGGGAGAGGAAAGTTTGTCCTAGACGGTGTCGGATGGAAAGATAAGAACCAGAGCACCTATTACTCATATACGACGACTGCCTGGTGGCTCAGCACCCTTAGGTGTAATTAACACGGCAGTAACTAGAGACAGAATGGAATTGCACTCTAGAGGAGGGGGAGGGGCCAGTCCGCAAGGACCAATCCCCCCCGAAAAAAAAAATCCAATAAAAAAAATCCCAAAGGAAGAAGTCGACTGGGTCGAGGCCCCAAGTTCCCTCACAGCGAGCCGCGCTCGAGCTGTGTACTTTTTCTTTTTTAACTTGGGTCTCAGACTTCAGACCCATGGAGATCGAGGGAACGGGAATAGAGAGGATTTGAAAGAAGGGTTTAGGATTAGATGGTGTTCGTCTGGGCTTGTGGAAGGAAAGGAAGGGCTTTGGCTGGGTTTTGTTGGGCTTGTGTAAGGAAAGGAAGGACTTTGGCGGGGGAACGGGACCACCCCAGTAGTGCACCTCGGCCTTCTGGGCGCGCCTTTCTTCTTGTGTAGGCATCTCTGCTTCAAGGTGCATACTCACACACAGAAAAAGAAATGCGTGGTCAGAGAATGCGTCATAAAATAGCAAGCAGAGAAGGGAGGGCATTTCAAGTTTGTTTGGCT
>Ga0105052_10007162_pt1 | contig 10990 bp, 4 predicted proteins | sample FRY03_FD_78094 | JGI IMG/M metagenome (GOLD analysis project Ga0105052, IMG submission 78094) | Freshwater microbial communities from Lake Fryxell liftoff mats and glacier meltwater in Antarctica - FRY-03 | ecosystem: Environmental > Aquatic > Freshwater > Ice > Glacier meltwater ... | reverse complement strand
CGTCTCCATCCTCACCCCCTGTTCCCCCCCCACCCCCGCCCCCACCTACCCCCAATCAATATGTACCCAATTTACTACACATGAACATCAATTCAGCCATTTCAAGAAATTCTGACATCTTATTCGAAAATTTGAAGTTTTATTTGAATTTAGTATAAAACCTCTTAGAACTAGCCGTACCGCTTTGTCGACGTTGGGCTTTGTCGACGTCGATTGTGTTGAAGGTTGTGTTTGTGTAACATGCACAATGAACAGAGCAAGGCACGCGCAGGGGGATTGTTTGTGGATCACCCGGCTTATGGCCTGGACAGGTTGGCACCCGCTGCGCGTCAGCCCGCTGCGCGTCGCTCTGCTTGACCATTGTCGTGTGTGTTGCTTAGTTTTGTTGACCCGACATTGGGGAAATCGCGGTCCCGTTGTCATTCCTTAAATCAGTGGACCTGGGGTGGCCGGATTCCGCACCCTCCACCTTAACTACGTCGCTTCCCACAGATATGTAGCTCATTGCGCAGTACAAAGTAAGATTTCCCGTTTTGGTGGGAACTTGAGTGACTCGACACTCGATGGCTAGGTCAAACGGATGCGTCAGCTGCAGGACAGGTACTATCTGGGAGTTTATTTGCACTGTTCGGATCTGTCGTGCTTTTTCGATCGGACAACCTGCAGCTGGCAACCAAAACATCCAACAGTGAGAGCAATTTTGATTTCAAAGTGTCATATCTTTGTGGTAAGACTCCGCTGCGACTACTGACCTGGTCTGGACTGACGACACAGGATTTTCGGGTTTGATGCTCTTGCTCTGAGGGTGGGTGAGGTGAAGCCACCAAACAATGCCGGCTCAATCGTTCATTAGCACCTGCCGGGCGAAGGCCGCCGAAGAGCTGGAAGCAGAATTGGAGGAAGCAGAGATATTCGACGATGGCGCCGATGTGCAAGAAGCCAATTCGCTGCGCAAGCAGGCCGCCGCTTGGATCTCGGGGTTTTCTGTTCTGCCATGGGGGGGGGGGAAAGGAGGGGAGCCAGCACAAAATGAAGACGGCAAAATGCGGCACAGTCTCACGCCGCACGTTGATGATCTGCAGGACGTGTTGCTTGAGTTCGAGGGCACGTATGACCGGCTGTGGAATATTATGACCGATATCAACACGGATCTCATGCTACTGCAAGGCTTGCAGTCGAGAGAGAGCGAAACATCGGGGCTAGCGCGGAGCTTGCGCGCGGTGGACGAGTCGCACTTGCAGTACCCAGTCTTGGCGCAGGCTGCCGGTGCTCTGGCCAGGATTCATGAAGCAGACCAGGAGTCCTTTAGGGCCCTCGGGGGATTCCACCAAGAGCTAGAGCGCTTGCTGTCCTGTGAGGTATGGTGCTCCCAAGAAGCGGTGGTAGCGCTTGAAAAGACGAGAGAGCGCATGCATATGGCCAACACTGGCCTCAAGGTCGCTCGCAGCAACAAGGACAAGAAGAAAACAGCCGCTGCGAAGAACAAAGTCGAATTGTGCAAAGAAGTGTACGAGGCGCAGGCGTCAATCGTGGAGGAGCTGCTGCCCGAGGTTGTCGTCAAGATTGACGGTGCTATTGCCTCGGGTCTTGCCAACTACCTCCGTGCCCAGCACCGCCGCTTCCGTGTGGGTTGTTCGGCTCTCGAGGCGTTGGACTTCAGGTATGTGTGTTGCACTGGTTTCTTTTGTGTTGCGTGATGGGCACGCGGCGGCAAGGGGCTTGCCGCAGCTGCACGCGCCACTCGAAGTCCGGAATTCCCGTCGGAGCATTTGTTCAGTTTCTTGGCTTTTTAGGTGGTCCATAGGCTGTTTGGGCGCGCGGCAAGCGGAGCGCTTTAGCGCCGGAGTCGCTGCGCGCCACTCGCAGTCAGCCAGAGTCCATACAGACAAATATTCTATTTTTTTTTTGGAGTAGTGCCAGAATGATGGTCTGTAGGTGGCTCAACCTAAAAAAAAAAAAAAATTGGGTTGAACCGGCTCAAAATTTGGTTTGAGCCGGCTCAACCCAATTTTGTGAAAAAAATCGAGTTGAGCCCGCTCAACCCAAATTTGTGAAAAAAATCTGGGTTGAACCGGCTTCACCCGATTTTTGAAAAAAAATGGGTTGAACACAACCCAACTTGTGCAAATAAATCAAATGAAACCAACTCAACCCAAATTTGGCAACAGAGAGGGGTAGTTTTGGGGTGTTTTGCACTGTTTCGGGCGTGGAAAAACGAGGGGATGAAGACGCCAAAACAACATTTCAAAAAATTGAAGAGTGAAAATCGAGGGAAAAACCGAAATGTTTTTAAAAAGTCCAAATCGCCAAAATACAAAAAATTGTGGAGACTTCCTTGTTTCCAGGTCATTACAATTGTCACCGTCTTCTCGCCCATGCGGGGTGTAGGAGGGGTATTTTTGCGGTGTTTTTCACTGTTTCGGGCGCGGAAAAACGATGGGCCAGGCACATGCAGGCAGGTGCCGCTGAGGGCTGAGGGCCAACGCCACTGAAATGTTTTTTTGACGCCCCTTGCTTTATGTGCAGTCTACCTACCTTGGACGCAGCAGCCGACAGGGGATTTTCGAGCTCGGTGCAGCGGCGCCTGATCTCCAAGCGCCGCAAAGTCGCAGAGCAGGAAGGACGAGGCGGGTCATTGCACCGCATGCTCACTTCACCTGCCGACAGTTTTGCTGTAAGTGTGCGTTTCTTTTGGGTGCATAGATGCTTTGGCGCACCGCGCGTCATCAGGGTAGGTCCCAACGACGAAAAATTGGGGACCCTGTATGGGGGGAAAATTGGGCGCGCAGCGGCGATGCGCACAGCACAAAAGCTGCTGCACGTCATCAGGGTAGGTTTAACCGGGTGAGGGGAAAAATAGGGAAGTTTATTATGGTGAGTCTCCATAATAAACCCCCTCTGACAAGGGGCCCCAATTTTTTTAACCTATTCGGGGGTTTTAAGGTTTCCACCCCGAGGTTCCTTGGGAATCTGGATGGGTTATCGATTCTGAGATTCGCGTTGGGTCCTAGGATTTTGCCGCTGTTTCCGGGCCTCCGTATCTGAGACGCACAAGTTTGGGCTTGTTTGCCGAGCGCTTGCAAGCACGCGGAAAACACCGCAAAAGCACGAAAAAACGCTGAATTTTTTGAAGAATCGGCGGATCAATGCAAGTTTTTTTTGCGTTGATCAGCCGATTTTTCACGATAGGTCCAAAAAAATGAGGGGAAAATCACGGGAGTTCACATGGGGTCACATGGCCGCGCGTCTTCAGATGCGTTGATCCGCCGATAAAATCGACGTTTTCCCGAGGTTTTGCGGCGTTTTTTGCGCGCTTGCGAACGCTCAGCACACAGCGAATATTTCGAGCGCTTCAACAATCTGAACTTCGGGTTGCGCGCGGCAGCGTCGGGGGCCTCCTGGATGACACGTGGCAGCTTCGGCGCAGTGCACCTCGCCGCGAGGCGCCCAAATTGAAGGGAGCCTACTAGCTGTTGTCACCTCATATCTGCGTTTATGCGTTACCTTCAAAAGTTATGTGCTGCTCCACCACTTACCAATGTAGTGTGCGTTCAACACATGCGGTGATTCTGTTTCTGCGGCCTCTTAAGACGACACTGATTCGAATCCCTGGCTTGGGCAGATCGTGACACAATACCTTTAATGCGATTTGACCCATTCGCATGTGAAATGGTGCACTGATATGTGACATGACTCCTTCTTGAGCAGATCGCGACTGCACTTGCCGAAGCCTCTACGCAGGAGGGTGGCGAGACAGATATCTTGATGGGAGCGCTGGTGCGGCTACTTGATGACGTCGACACTTGTGTGCCAATGATCCGTGCTCTCTTTCGGGCCGAGGTGCTGCGAGCCGTCTCGATGACCGAGGGTACTACTGCTGTGGCAGCTTTTGTGTCTGGGCGCGTTTGCAGAAGGCTCCTCGTGGCCAGTACCAAGGTGTCATGCCTAGACAAGAAAGGCTCGAGATATGGACCACATGCACTCGAACAGGCTATGGCATTGCTGTGTGCTTCGAGCTCAACCGATTACGTGGCAAATCTTGAGGCTGCCAACACCCCGGATGACACAACGGCGCATTTCCGCAACAGCTGCATCGGCTTCTGCCGCACCATTGCAGATGCACCGCTAGAGTCTTGCCCGGGGGTGCTTCGCGCTGTGTGCTGCTACGTGCGTGAACAACTCACCGCGAGAGGTGCCACTTCTAAGGTGCAGCGCAGTACCCTCTCTGCAATATTTTCGCTGTGCTATGTTTGCCCAGCGCTCCGCGACCCTGCTGCTTTTGGGATATCTGGGTTCCCTCAGCCCTTTAGTGCATCTGGTCGTGCATTAATGGTCCTGGTGGCTGCGGGTCTAGAGCGAGATATGGGGTTCGGAGACAAACGGAGTAGCAAGCGTCAGCTTTCAGCTGACGTGTGGCAGGTGCTCACAGAGATGCGCGAGTTGATCGGTGAATTCTGCTTCTCTGTTCTTGGCGAGGTTCGGGAGTTGGGTGCTCCCGGCAGTGGTGCAAGCGGCACTTCAATGCAGCCGATGTCGGGCCATTCGTTCATGTCTGGTGGTTCGCTCGAGGAAGCTGTAATGTCACCTGAAGTCTTCAAGGACCTTGAACGTGTAGCCAGCTTTGCCAGCTCCAAACTGGAGGTTCTGAAAGATATCCTGGAGGTAAGTGGGCATCAAGCAGTTGCATTAGCGTTTGAGGAAGAGCTCAATCGCAAAGAGCTGGCTCTGCGGGCAGAGGAAATAGCGTCACTAGAGCAAGCCTCAAAGGAAAAATATGCGATGAAGCCTGGGCGAGTATGTACTCTTCCTGGGCTCGCTCGTATCAAAGGTGGCAAAGGCCGACTTTTTGGATTGAAATATCGTGAGCTGCGGTCGGATGAGGAGGGGTCGGATGAGACTTCTGATGAGGATGTGCAGATGCAATCGCGCTTTCCCTCACTGGTGCTGCACCGTGTTGCCGTAGCTGACACTGCTGGGAGGGAGCCCGGAAAAGAAGACGACGACAGTAGTACTGGGGTTGGATTGCAATTTGAGCATGACACCCAGGGCTATTTGAGGGTGTTAAAAATTGCTGCGGGCGGTCCTGCAGAACGATGCGGGATGATCGATGTCGGAGATGTTTTGGTAGATATCTCGGGGCAAAATATTTACGTGCATGACGATCCTCTCAAGGCTTTGCGAGGTATGATTCTAGGGAAGGTGGGCACCGTGATTGAGTTTGGGTTACAGAAGCCCGGATCAGGGCAAGCTAAACAGATAAAGCTGCGTCGTGCTGAGCGCTACTCGTCCGACGCGAAAAATGATGCTGATATTGGTCTTGCTCCGATTCTGCAAAGCAGTACCAGAGATGCGTCACAACAGCAAGTTCGACCACGAGTCAGGGTTCGCACCACATTCACCAAAGGCCAATCGGAACACAGCAGGCCGCGCGGAGATTTGGCACTGGGAGCGCACGCTAGACCGCATGGTTATGCATCTGCTCCTGGCGGACCTCGCTGGGAGGGTGATGCCATCACCTCGACGGCCTCGGTGGGCTCTGAGAAATTTGAGCTGTCAGGTACAGGCGTGACCATCAAGATTGGGGACGACTGCATGTTTTACGTGCACGACATTTTGGCGGGTGGTCCTGCAGAGCGCAATGGCTGTCTTTCACATGGAGATCGTGTGATTGCCATTAACGATGTTAGTCTCGAAGGCAGGCGCTTAGAAGAGTGCGCACGGCTTCTCAATGGGTCGATGGGCACTGTGGCCAATCTAGATTTGATTTCTCTCGGCGATTTCGGTTCGTCAGAGCCGCAAGTTAAACGAGTGACAATCAGGCGGACGTGGGTCCCGGATATGGTGTGGAATGCTGCTGGAGATGAAGTGGCCCCTAGACAGGAGGAGACTGTTGACAATGGGTCGGACCAGAGTGCGAAGCAGGCCTTTGTCCCGCATGGTGTTGGAATCACATTCACAAAGACGCAAAACGATTCCACTTTCTCGGTGAAAAGAGTGACTGAAGGCGGACCTGCAGACATGGCTGGAACAATACAAAGTGGTGACATTATCAAGACCGTAGATGGCGTATCAGTGGAACGCAAGAGTTATCGGCAGTTTGCGCGCATGATTTTGGGGCCACTAGGAAGCATCGTTCAGTTAGGCATAGAGCGAGGGGTAGACCGTGAGCAGCATCTCGTGCAACTCGAACGAGGACCAGCAGCATCAACTGTTGTGTCAGAAGCAAGCAGCGACTCAATGTTGTCTGGTGATGGCGACGTTGAACCGCCCAGTCGTAGAAGTAGTGTGCCTCAGACGAATGTGTCGTATGCATCTCGCACACTACAGGACGTTGCTCCAGAGCAAATGGTTGGAGTTGGCCTCAAGTGCGACAGGCTTGACGACGGGAAGTTTATTGTTGCGGGCGTTCAGCCGATTGGCCCCTCGGCCCGAAGCGGCAGGATTTGCGTTGGGGATCGAGTCCTTGCTGTTGGAGGTGTAGACCTCACAGGAAGATCAAAGACAGATCTGAGAACCATGATCATGGGCGTAGCAGGCTCGATTGTCTATCTTCAAATTGTTCACGCCAATGGCAGCCAAGAAGAGGTGAATCTGACGCGCGAGACAACCGGCACGCCGGGCAAGACGTCTGTGCCGGAATGGATGAGTTCAGGTGGCAACATAGCCAATAATTCAGGGTTAGGGGATCTGGGTCTTCAGACAGAGCGCATTGAAGGGGGTTTGTTAAGGGTCAGTCAGATGGTAGAAGGGGGAGGTGCTTTCCAAAGCCAAAATGTCCGTGTCGGCGATATCATCTCTGAGATAGATGGGGTGCGGGTGGTGCACTTGGATGATCAAACTGTCAGCGGCCTCTTATGTGGCGTCCCAGGAACACACGTGAATTTAGCCCTGCGTAGCCATGACGGCTCTGACCAAAGTGTTGCAGTTTTGCGAACTCCGTGCAGGGTGTTTGGAATTGATGGAGGGAGGCCCTTGGGGGAAGAGAAAAGCTTCGATGTGGGATCTGAGTATGGTGACGATGATTCAGAGCGCGGATCCCGTAGCAGAAAGACTGGTCTTGGCATGAGCTTCAAGAACAACCACACTGGCATGATTATTGTGCGTCGTGTAAAGGAGGGCGGTCCTGCTGAGCGTCTTGGTATTAGAGAGGGTGATACCATTGTTGCGTTGGATGGATTTCAACTGCAAAACATGTATTCCGACAAGAAAGAGCTGTCGCGACTCATGCTCGGCTATTCTGGCTCTCAGGTCACGGTCACTTTGCAGAGAAAAGGTCATACTAAAATCGAAGAGGCCTTGCTGACGCGAGGGCATAAGCGAGATGAAGCCATGGCTTCAATCACTCCTCAAGAAAGCTGGAAGTCTGACCAGAGCTCAGGATCGGTGAGTAAAGCCGGTCTTGGTTTAACGTTTGTCAAGCCAGATGGGCAGCCTGGCGTAGTAGTGAAACGTGTCAAAGGTGGAGGTGCAGCTGCTGCCACTGGCAATCTTTCTCCTGGCGATCGTGTTCTGCAGATCGACGGTGCACAGTTGCTTCAAGTGACAAGCAAAATCCTCACCAATCTTGTTATGGGTCCCGAAGGCTCTATTGCAAACCTTGAGGTCAGGAGACGTGATGGCAGCATCGATCACGTGTCAATCATGCGGGGGGATCCTACAATGGATTCTCACGGACCACCACAGTACTTGGAATTGCGTTCGGAACCGAGCATTGATTTTTTTGTCAGTGGTGAATCGCGGCGCGAACGTTGTGGCCTTGGAATCACATTCAGACAGCCCGATGGTATGCCGGGCATGGTCGTCAACCGCATCAAAGACAATGGGCCTGCTGTCGGCACTGGCATTGAGCGTGGAGATAGACTGCTTTCTGTTGATGGTGTATACTTGGAGTCCAGCCCGTCTTCGGAACTCTCGAAAATTCTGCTGGGACTTGAAGGGACGCAGGCACGACTCGAAATGAGCAAGGCCGATGGGAGAACAGTTTTCGTGCTCGTGACCCGTGGGGAAGGCAGCTTTGGATTGCATTCCGAGAGTTCAAGGGAGTCTGTCACGAGCTCAGTTGACAGCGAGGCGGCTTCGGATGTCAGCACAGATCAAGATTCTCTTGCAGGAATTGGATTGACCTTCCATCGGCCCGACGGCCAGGGTGGTGTGCTTGTAAAGAGGGTCAAGGAGGGCTCAGTTGCCCTTGCAAACAGCCGCATTGCTCCTGGTGATCGTTTGCTTGCGATAGACGGCAACGCTTTGGGTACTAACATCTCCCATGTAGACCTCACGCAAATGGTTCTCGGCAAATCCGGCTCGTCCATTTGCCTGCACATGCAGTATAGTTCGGGGGATTCGGAAGAAGTGGTGCTACAACGAGGAGCTACCGTAAGTCAGGGAAGTGGTGCCAGTGACATGCAAAATCCCAGCACACAATCCTTGTGTGGTCTCGGCGTTACCTTCTTTCCGCCTACCGACGGCGACGGACATGTCGTGATCAAACGAGTCAAGCCAGGTGGTGCTGCTCAGGTAAGTCGACTGGTCGAGGCTGGCGATCGTCTTACGGAAATCGATGGCAAGCAAGTGCACTTGCTGTCTGGATCTGAACTCAAGTCGCTGCTAATGGGATTCCCAGGATCTGTTTGCACGGTGCGCGTGCAACATCAAAATGGCATGTCTGAGGATGTCAACTTGGTTCGTGCTGCCAAGGACGAGCCTCTGAAGCCTGCAGGACCATTGTACGGTATTACCAGCGAAATGAGCCTAGATGAAGTTGCCTTTGCCGCTGCAGCTTCCAAGGGCGAACGCAAGCGGAAGGTCGGACTGGGGATGGTTTTGAATGAGGATGATGGAGGCGAAGGATTGGCCATTCGGAAAGTCAAACAAGGCAGTGCCAGTGCCTTGAGTGCAAAGGTCCGGGCTGGTGATCGCCTCCTGTCGATTGATGGTACCTCCCTTGGCGGTCTTGGACGTCAGGAGATTGAAAAGCTCGTGATGCGGCCCGTTGATTCCACCTCCGTGTGCGTGCTGCGTCGCAAAGACGGTTCCTTGGATCATGTCATGCTACAACGTGTTGAGCTTCCAGAACAAGTAGAAGAAGATCTCACTGCTGTCGATGAAGATGACACTGAACAGCTGCAGGAGCCGCACAAGTCTGTCGGGTTGGGTATGGTTTTCTTGCGCCCAGATGGAAAAGGTGGTCGCGTTATCAAGAGGCTCAAGGAAGAGAGCGCAGCAGATGCACACAAGGATGTCCTCCCTGGCGACCGTTGCTTGACTATCAACGACAAGGCAATCGAAAAGATGACGGACCGAGAATTAAGTGACGTTAACAAGGGCCCCCTGGGTTCTACTGCAGCAGTGGTGCTTCGATCTAAAAGTGGTATCGCCAAACATTGCGTGCTCAAGCGGCGCACGCCTGTGTTTGACAGCATTGTGGAAGTTTGTGGCAGCGAGCTGAGCTACGATTCGTCCATCGCCAGTGGTCTGACAGCTTCCGACACTGCTGGACGCACTGGATTGGGCTTGACTTTTCACGAGTGGAATTCTGGAAGCGGTGGTTTGCGGGTCAAACGTGTCAAGATTGGAGGAGCGGCCGACAATTGTCGCAAAATTCATCCGGGGGATATTGTCCAGTCCATCGATGGTTTCTCCCTCGAAAAAATAGAACACCATGCGCTTCTCAAGCTGCTGATGGGGCCAGAGGGCTCCATTGCGGTACTCAAACTCAGCAATTCCAAGGATATCGCCTGTGCCAAGGATATCGCCTGGCAAGTCATCCTCACCAGAGTTCCACGAGGGGGTCTTGTCTCATGTGGTGCGCCTTCCAGTCCTTCACCTTCAACACAAGACGAAAGGAGCGCTGCCAAACGTGGTGGGCCGCCTTCCAGCGCCCTGGGCGCTTACTCATCGGAGCAGGCAGTGTCGCCGGTGTCACTGATGTCAGCTACGGCGGGAACATCGCCGAGAGTTTTGCCTGTGAAAATGGTGTCTCCGCCACAGGCGCTGGCGCAGTTGCGATCGTCGCCCCCTCCTCCTTCGCAAATGCCCAAGGTCATTATGCCGGTTGCCTCAGTGTCATCTACTGAGAAAAAGACGCCTCCTCTGCCGCCACCTGCAAAGAAGCTTCAGGTGCAACAAGCAAGCGTTGAGGCAAAGGAGGCACCAACGGTCGAAGCCTCTGATTTCAAACCCCTTCTCATGGGTATGGGAGCGGCCTTCGCGCAGGAGTCTTTGCCCGATAATGGAGACGATGACGATGACACGTCCTTTGGCGAACCTTCCTCGGATCACCTGCGTGACGATCTGAGTGAAATCAGTATGGATGACAGTGTGCTTGGCGATGGCGACGAGGAAGACGATGTGCGGAGGCAATGTGGCCTTGGTGTTACGTTTAAAAAGTCAGACGGTCAAGGAGGAGTTGTGGTGAAGCGTGTCAAGCCTGGTGGGGGCGCTGAGCTCGGTGGTGATCTTAAGCCTGGAGATCGTGTTTTGCGGCTGGATGGAATGCCTCTTGACCATCTTTCGCAAGCCGAATTGGCCAGCATGACGATTGGTGATGAAGACTCCGAGTCTCTTTTAGAGGTAATTAAGACATCTACAGGCCAAGAAATGATGATTACCATCACCCGCCTCCGCAGCACGCGTGGCCTCTCATTTGCAGATAAAGAAGTTCGGGAATATAGTCTGGTGTCCGGTCAGCTCAGCCACGAGAGTTCGCGGGAGGATTTCAATGACGAAGATGATCTCGAGTATAAAGATGGACGCAAAGTGCCCAGAATTGCTAGGACTGGCTTGGGTCTGACCTTCAAGCCTCTTGATGGCAAACGATGGGTCGTGGTGAAGCGGGTAAAAGAAGACGGACCGGCCTTAGGAATTGTGAAAGACGGCGATCGAATCATCTCCATCGACGATTGGTCTATCAACGAAATTTCCAATACACAACTAACTCGTCTCACATTGGGGATTCCAGGCACAGAGGTCGTTCTCAAGATCATTCGTCCTG
>Ga0105052_10007160_pt1 | contig 10990 bp, 4 predicted proteins | sample FRY03_FD_78094 | JGI IMG/M metagenome (GOLD analysis project Ga0105052, IMG submission 78094) | Freshwater microbial communities from Lake Fryxell liftoff mats and glacier meltwater in Antarctica - FRY-03 | ecosystem: Environmental > Aquatic > Freshwater > Ice > Glacier meltwater ... | reverse complement strand
GAACGAGCGCACGAGAGAGAATGTGAGTCAACGAGCAGGGGGCTGCAGGGTGTTCACCCATGAGCAGAAAACATCGTTGCGAAGGTGGAATTTTCGCGGGAATTACACTCTAGGTACACTGAAACGCTCCTGCAAATTGGGGACAATGTTGGATGCATCTTCCCCCCCCTCCTCATTGTGCTGTCCTTTTTTGCTTGGAATGCACTACTCAAATGAGAGCTGATTAAACAGGACGCGGCAAGATGGAGGAGGACTGGTTAACTGATTTGCCAGACCACAGTGATGTCGACGGTGTGGAGAGTGAGGATAATTCATCAGAAGATTTAGAAGACGCGCCACAGCATGCGATAGCACACGTCGAATGCGAGATAAGCGACACAATACAGGTTTGTGCCCCGTGCCTCGTGTGTGTAAGGTGGAAAGACTTTGCTCTTGACGATTGTGTGCACGCCTGCAGGGGGCAAGACGGAGCAACAGAATCACGACACCCTCACCAGTAACAGCCTCACCAATGGACTCTCCACCGGTCTTGACAAAAACCAGGCCTAGCGATCCAAAGCTCTCTATAATTAGCCCACAGGCAGGAACGACTGCCAAAGTAGCCACCTTGCCATCGGGCCTACAGACAGGAACCAATGCCAAAGTGAACGATGGCGACCACAGATGGTCGCTGCAGGAAGAGGGGAGAAATGCAAAAGTGAACGATAGCGACCAAAGATGGTCGCTGCAGGAAGAGGGGAGAAATGGGACGGAAGGGCGGGAAGGTTTGCGGCGAAACTTGAAGACGGCGGTGCAAGCGGTCATACAGGAGTTAAAGCCCGACAGCGCTTGGGACGAGTCATCGGCGTCGAAGGAGTGGGCGGCGCTGCTTCAATCACCGAAGATGCAAGAATATCTTCAGGGCGTGCGCAGTATGTGGGATGCCAAGATCAAGAAGTCTCCACCAATTGGACTGATCGGGTCGGCCCCCCTCCCTCCACAATGCCCAGCCAGCATATCTCCAAATCGATCACCCCTACAGACCGTAAATGCTTCGAAAAGTAAATCCCGCCGATGCTATATAGAATCTCAAAGTACTGTGAACACTACATACTGCAAGCACTATCCACTGAAGTGTCGGCGGAAAGATGGTATCCGCGGGTCTGAGCGCGCAGCAGTGATGCGCACCGAAGCTGCCGCGCGCCATCAGCGAGGTGCGCGGCGGTGGAGCGCTTTAGCGCGAAGCTGCTGTGCGCTGCCTAAAGTTCAGAAGTTCCGGACGGAACCTCACCCAAAGTTCCGTCCTTCGGACGCTATTCTTCTTTTTAATCGCCCAATTTTTCCCCGTATGCACTTGGACGCCATTTTTCCTCTGTTTCTGGGCCCAATGGTTTGAGACGCCCGATTTTTTCGCTATTTGCTGAGCGTCTGCCACAGCACAGAAAACAACACAAAAACTCGGAAATGCACCGACTTTTAAACAATTGGCGGATCGTCGCGTTGATCCGCCAGTTTTTCAAAAATCATTGTTTTTTCGCGTGTTTTGCTTGATCTGCCGATTTTTAAAAATTCGTTGTTTCCCGCGTATTTGGCGCGCATGTGACTGCGGAATGCTCGAGGCAGATTCGCCCCGAAAAACTGGCATTCGGACGGAATCTCGAAATTCGGATGGCGCGCTAAATTGCCGCCGCGCGCCCGCCCTGATGGCGCGCAGCAGCTTCGGCGCCTCGCCGCCGCGCGCCCACGATTCTCGTTGGATCTGCTCACAATGATTTGACCGGTTATGTACATGCCATAGCTTTCATTTGGTAACCAGTCATTTGGTGCACGCGTTTTGTGTTGATTAGGAGCCCACCAAAACAAAGCTCCCCCCCACCCCTTTCAATGGAGCCTTCTCCTGCTCTTTTCCTTTCTCGTCGTCCAAGTCTACAGCCTTCACCTCATGTCAAACAGCCATCGGCCACGCCAACCAAACGAGACACTCCCTTATCACCCCTTTTGTCACATCTTCCGAAGCGAACACCGCCTCTTATACGCCTGCCATCGCCTGGGGACAGCAGCGAAGATGATGAGGGCGAGACTGGTATCCTGCAGCAGCTTGCTGATCTTCAGGTGTATTTGTGTTTTGATTGCTGATGCGATTGCTGCTGCTCACCTAGCAACCCTGGCTCAGAGGAGTAAAGGTGCAGGGATATACATGTACATGCTTTACATATACATACGCATATACGTATACATATATGCGTACGTATATATATGCATATACATATACGTGCACATATGCATATATACATGTATACACGAATACGTATGTACATGTATAGGTATACATCATAAATACACACATATATATGTACATTTATATATATATAAATATATATGCATATATGTATTTGACTGACGACTTGGGCTCTTTTCTTTGTTGTACCTTCAAAGTGCAGGCAGAGGATCATGAGCTGGAGACGCTACAGCGTAGTTTACGCGAAAGCATGGCCGTCAATCTTTCTACACAATGCACTTTTTTTCAGAAGGACCCCAAAGTCTGGGCCGCAAATCTCGAGCATGTCCTCGACATTATTTTCGAAAAGAAAAGCAGCGGGGAGCTGCAGCGGGCAACACTACGCTTGTGGAAGCGCAAGGTGGTGCGTCATAAGAAGTGCATCATGATGCGTGTCGCTCTGCGCATCATGAGTAGACTTGTTAGCCAATGCTTCTCCAAGTGGCTCGATACTTTGAAGGAATCACACGTCAACCAGCACAAAGTTGGCAAAGTCATGGGTTGGCTCACGCAGCGGCTCACTACCACTTGCTACGTCTTGTGGATGCAAAATGTTGCAGAGAGCAAGTACATGACAAGAAAGGCCAGGAAAGTTTTGGCACGCTGCTTGCACACATCACAGGGTGCTAGTTTGGGTGCGTGGCAACAGCACAGTATGCAACAGGCACGTATGCGTGTAATTTTAGCGCGGGTAGTAACACGCATTATACGCACTTGCATGATCAAGGCGTGGGTGCGCTGGATAGCATCGACGCTGGAGAGTAAGCGACAGTACGCGATACTTGGCAAGGTATGCCTGCGCTTATCGAAACGAGGAATGACGATAGGCTTTCAGACATGGCATCTTCAGGTCGTCTCGCTCTGCAAAGTCAGAGGCACACTCAAACGTGTCTGCCATCGTCTCAGCCAAAAAGTCGTTTACACTGCATTTGCGAGTTGGATGCATATGTTAGAGCAGACCAAGCGGAATGAGGTAGAAGAGCAGCGTAGAAAATCAATTATTACACCGCGCATGACCAACATGGCGACCAACATAGTGTTCAACAAATGGGCCGAGCAGGTGCAGCAGGGCAGGCGGTCTAGTCTGATCATTTCGAAAGTGACTCGGCGCGTGAACACCCGGCTTGTGTATCAAGAAATGCATCTGTGGCTGTGTAACGTACGGGAGCTGGCGGTATCGAGGGCCAAGGGCTGCAGGGCAATCCACGGTGCGAAAGTGCGTAGTCTCCGCTCCTGGCATGTGTACACCCAGAATGAGACACGCAAACGGGCCGTGACGTCGCGAGTGCTGAAGCGTATGTCTCAACACTGCGTCCTTGCTGGCTGGCAGACATGGGCCGATCAGGTGCAGCAGGGCAAGCGGTCTCGTCTGATCATATCTAAAGTGATGGGGCGCATGAAAAGTGGGCTTGTGTATCAAGCCATGTGTACGTGGCTGTGCAACGTGCAGGAGCTGGCGGTATCGAGGACCAAGGGCAGCAGAGCAATTGCACAAAGGAAAAAAAGAGTGAGAGTTCGCTTTTTCGACTCCTGGCATATGCATACTATGAAGGAGACGCACAAGCGTGATGTGCTGACGCGAGTGCTGAAGCATATGTCTCTACACCTTGTTGTTGTTGCCTGGCAGAAATGGTGGGACATGATACTCGAAAACAAGCACGCGATCCAAGTCACAGAGCGTAGCAAAGAACAGATGCAGAGAATCATCGCGTGTATCAAACACACAAGCACTACCTTGGCATTTGAGCGCTGGTGCGGGAATATTGAGGAGATGAAGATATTGCAGGCACAGGTAGCCCAAAAACAGGATATAACAACACGAGTCGTAACGCGCATTTCAAAACGCTTCCTGGTTGCTGGCTGGCAGACATGGGCCGAGCAGGTGCAGCAGGGCAAGCGCTCTCGGCTGATCATATTTAAAGTGACGGGGCGCATGAATGGTGGGCTTGTGTATCAAGCCATGTGTACGTGGCTGTGCAACGTGCAGGAGCTGGCGGTATCGAGGACCAAGTACTGCAGAGCAATTGAACAAAGGAAAAAAATTGTGAGACATCGCTGTCTCGCCTCCTGGCATATGCATGCTATGAAGGAGACGCACAAGCGTGATGTGCTGATGCGAGTACTGATGCGCATCGAAAACAAGGTGCTCGTTCTCAGTCTTGATGCCTGGCATTTGTACACACAAAAAGGATTCCTCAGGCGGCACATATGTACAAAGATCTCAAATCGCACCAGAAATAATGCTCTGTTTGTAGGCTGGAACACCTGGATGGGAGGTATGCAAGAAAATGTGCATGAACGTGATGTCTTAGCTGAAGCATTTGGGCGTGCCAATGATGTAGACAAGGATTTGGTAGGCCAGGCGCTCTCAGAGTGGAGACGCTTCGTGGAGGCAAAGCTACAAAGCTGTAGACAGACACAAGTTCTGGCAAGACGGTACACATGCAGGCGCATGCACATGATGTTTCTTGCATGGAACTCAATGTGCTGGCGCAATCGATCCAAGAGAACGGTGTGTTCGTATTTGATGATGCAGGAGGCAAGTGAAACACTGGCGTTGGCCATCGGGGGATGGCACTGGGAGACCCAGGCCAACCGCAGGGCCTCGCGAAAAATGTTACAAAAATGGATGTTTGCATGGATGTCTTTGACAGCGATGATAATTGTTGCGCACGAAATTCAAAACCAGACAATTACACAACGCGAGTCGACGAGCGAACGAGGTGTATTTTCGCACTGGCACCGAGTCCAGATCTGGCAGAAAAATAAGACACAAGTGATAGTGCGCAAAATCAATTGGTGCAGCTCAGCAGCAATAGCCGCAGTAGATCGTCACATGCAGCGGGCGATGCATGTGTGGCGTGTGCTCTCAGTCGACAGTGTTGCGCGCCATTTGCGCCTCATGAAAATGGAGGGTCGTGGCCGCACAAATTTGGAGCGAAGAGCTCTTTTTCGGTGGATGCACTGCTTAGTGATGAGAAGGCGTTCTCGGCTTGTACATGGCCTCATCTGTCGCAGGTGGATGTCAAACGTGTCAAGGCAAAATGTTGCCGTCTGGCGCATGACTATTACATGGATACTTACTCTCAAACTTGCCCTTAAAACCATCGTGAATAATCAAATCGTGCGCATGCTCAGACGCATTTGGACATCTTGGCGCCTGGGGCAAGGCGAGTGCAAGCGCATGCGCAGACAGTGGACAGGCATGTTGATGTTGTCTTCTGCAATTTTGGGACATGCCCAAAAGACAAGAGGCAAGAATCAAGCAAAGCAGAATGCCGTGTGCAAGAGATACCGCAAAGGCTGTTGTAAAAGGCACTTCCGCAATGTTTTTGATAGCTGGAAGGATTTGGTAGCCTCCTACATTGGGGACTATCACCTCAACACTCCAACTACGCTAGGGCGTGGTGATGTGTTTGTGCATGTCGCTACATTATATGTCGTTACAAGGGCGAAACACTTCATAGCAGAATGGCGGCGAACAGTTCACACAGGCCAAAGACACAGGCATCGCACGTATGCGGCAGGGAAGTTGGGCCTACTTAGACATGCCTCTGTGCTGCAGCAACAGCTTCTTTTTTGGCACGAAATGGTGCGCCATAAATCGCATCACGGGCGAATCTTAAGTGTTATTGCGCAGCGACTGGAAATACGGTGCAAGCATTGGGTTCTGAGAAGATGGGTGCCACATCACATGGAACACATACGCCTCAAACATATTCAAATGAAGATGCAGATCCGGACTAGTGGGCTTATTGTGCATCAGGTGTTGCGGCATTGGCGAGGCTACATACTCCAGACTGGCTCTTTGCTACAGATTCAGGGCATCATTTGTCATAGGTGTGGTATGGAGTTCTCGTGCTTTCACCAGTGGCTCTTGCTCACATCATACCTCCAAGCGCTGCGAGCCAGCTATCGCAACCTCGTGCTCAAGATTGAGGGCAGGTCGACGGACAGGATATTTTGGGCTTGGCAACATTTAGCGCGCACGAATTGCACCATGCGCCTCAAGATCAAACGAAGCGCAGAAATGTGTGTCAAGAATCTCTGGGTTAGTTTGCGTATAGTGTGGTTGCACTGGATCAAAGTCATTCAGTCTCAACGCCGTCTTGTCCACACGAGTGCAATCGCACGACGTGCGTCGGTGCGCGCGTTTGCACGGCGACATTTCGTTGCGTGGCGAGGTATCTTGTGGGCACGATTGATGCTGCGATCTGGTGCGGCTCCCAAAGAGATGGAGGCATCGTCTCGGATGTTGCAAGGCGATGCCAAGCAAGGTTACCAGGTGTGGAACCAAGACTCGTCAGAGACGGATATAGACGCTGATGATAGTCACGAGGAAAACGATCACGACGATGATATTGACGACTATAATGACAATGGGCGCTATTCCAAAACTGAAAGAGGAGAATCGCGCAAAGACTCGAGTGGTGGTGATGATAATGACAATCATCATTTTGACGAAGTCTCTTCCATAGTCTCGTCGGTCAAATCTAGTTCGCACAATCACGCGCCAACAACACCACTTTACATCTCAGAGAAGGCTCAGATGCCGACATTCGAGAAGTTTCATGTGGGATATCAGCCCTCCTCCTTGAATGACGAGCTAGGGGATGTTGCAGTGGTGGCAACACCAAATGAGGCCACACCTTTCCCGGGAGCCAATGTGGCCAGAATGGTGAGTGCGAGCCCTGGTTCTATTCATTTTCGTGAGGGTGCTACCTGTACTTATGTGCCCTTGTCTCAGTGTGCGATTGGCTGGCAGACTTGGGTGCCAGAAAACGAGCGCCTGGCACACATTGCTGCCACTTTTGCTCGTCGTCAGGCGCTTCGAGCAATGTGCAGTGTTTTTGCTTTTTGGGCAGCTGAGACGCAAGTGGGCATTGCAAGTACTCACCAACTGTCGTGCATCCTCTCAATTTCTCAGCAGAGAATTTTGGGCGGACATGCCTCACCTGGAGAGATATGTGCCGCAGCTCCCATGTTAAGGTCGAAAATCGTGGCGAGGTCACTTGTCTCGTTATTCGATTTTTGGGCGGGTGTGCTTGCATTTCGCAAGATGCTGCGCAATAGGATGCGCCTCTTTTCAGGCAAACAGTGTTGCATTAAAGTAAGGCGATATTTCTTTGCGTGGCTGACCAACAAGGACCAGCACAAGGCTGCCAAACGCAAAGTTGCCCTCCTTCTGGGCTACTCGCATGAGCATACGCTTCTGCTCGTCTTCTCAGGCTGGAAGCAGAGGACGAGGCACAGGGTACTACTTCTCCATAGAGAATCCACGGTAAATGAGCGTTTGCATCGTGATCATCTTGGCCATCATTTTGGACGTTGGGTCGAAGCCTCGGGAAGCAAAGATTCGGTACAGAACAAAGATTCGGTGCAGCACAAACATTCGGCGATTGCCTGGTCTTCTTCACGCAACGCCCAGGTACTACACTTTCTCGCGTGGATGGACAAGGTACAGCACACGGTGACAGTGCATTCCAAAGTGCAGCGTAAACAGCGCAGAAGCCAATCACAGCGAAAGCAGCATGTGTTGATGACATGGTATGAGGTGACAATAAATCACAAGGCCTCCAGACGCAAGGCCATGTCCATTTTTACTCGCAAGTACTTGCGCGTGCTCGTGATCTTTTGGGGCGCGTGGCTGGACCAATCAAGCCGCGCTGTGGAGCTTGATAGCATGGGGCTGCATGTGCTCAAGCGCAGTGGGCACAGGTTGCGAAGTGATGCCTTCTCATCTTGGATGACTGTAACTCAGGATGCGGCAGCAAAGAGAAAGCGACTCGCCACTACTGTGGATCGAAAATTTCACCGCTGTTTCTTTTTAGTGTGGCGACACTACATGGGCGTCACTGAGGTGCTGGGATACATCATGGCGGTGGCAACAATGCGTCTGCAACGATTCATCCGCTGCTTTTGTATGCGCAGGGCGCTATTCAAGTGGCACCGACATGTCAATAATGGACACCAAGTGCTCCACGCCCTACGCCTAGCCTGCTTCCGCCGCGTGCGCAAGCTCTTCCAAGACTTTCGCTATTTCATGGCCTCGCGGGCATTACGGACTAGGCTAGGCAACTACATTACTTCCTGTCGCCTCATTCGATGCAAGCGCAACTGCTTTCTCTTATGGAAAGGGGGCATTGATGACCGCCTCCGAGGGGCCTACCTCGTCCAGGACCGCCTCAGCGAAGTCTACCTATCCTTGTCCCCTTTCCCCAAAACCTTTGCCCCATCAAGACCCAGCAGATTCTGAGAGGAGGGTACGACTCATGCCCAAATCTCTCGCATCTGACGCACGCACTACGTGACGTACACAAATACACGCACGCGCTTGGCAAACTTTGTAATTGGTATTAAAGCCATGATAAGTCTCTTAAAGCCCTGACAAGTCTCTTGTGGTTCTCATGGAAAGATATTAGTCAAATGTGATCCGCTGTCACTCTGTCCTTGCACTGCGCCTTCATCTTGCAGCCTGCAGCACCTCCTCAAGTTGACGCTTTTGAGTCTTAGACCATCTCTGCTCCAATTTGTCTCAATCGTTTCACCTTTGCTGAATCACGGAAATCCGATCTTTGAACCTGTGTGTGTGTTTTACATTTCCCTCTTCTGCCTTCGCTTTTCTGATAGAAACGAACTTCAGCTTTAAGTCCCTGTTTGCAATTTGGTCGTCATCACCCAGCGATTCCACTATTACTTTTTCCTTAGTATAGTTTCTTGGCAGTATCAGAGATATTCAACCATTCTGATACTTGTGCTGTGCCTTCTGTGTGTAACGCCGTTGGTTTGCTCATCTTGAGAGAAATTTGTGCCTTTTCCCTGCTTGTACATCGGGTTTTTCGAGCTTGTTCCGCGTTCGAGTTTTTCGAGCTTGTTGTGTAACGGCAAACCTCATTCAACTAGTTCGAGACTTTTTTTACCCAAGATTGACAGGGTCAAGTCTACTGCAGGTTTAGACACCAAACATCAATAATGCCCCTAAAATCTTGAGTAAGATGAACAAATTGTATCCAGTGGACGCACCGTGTCAATCTAATGTTGACTCAGGCGGTACCTGACGTGAGCAGGCGGTACCCGACCGAGTGGGCAATCTACTGTCATCTGAACTTTGGTATGCACAGGGCAAATATACAAACTACCCAACAGCTGGCCTCGACAATCATTTGTCAGGAATGCATGTCAAGTGAGACACGTATATACACACAAGGCGCAATCTAGACCAGGTGAAAAATGAATGTCAGGTAAGTAAGACACAGGGACAAAAGAATTCAATGTGTGGGTCCACCTTACCGGGTTCGAGGAAAGCGTTGACACATCATCATCATATTTTTAGCACAAACAGATACAGCATGCAGACACAGCAAGACTGTTATGGTGGCGTGCCTAGGTGGTTTATCAACTCTTCATGTGGGTACCGTCATCATACTTTCATATGTCACAAATAGCACTGGCACGTCAGACATACGTGTAAACAATGCAACCTAGACCGTTTGAACGAGATTGGTATGGTGGCATACCTGGGTGCTGTACACACCTTCCGTGTTGCTACTGTCATCTTTTATATGTCACGAACATCACATAAAACAAACATGTAAACAATGCGACCTAGACCGTTTAAACCAACGAGACGCAAACCTGTGCAACGCCTGTGCACACCCCACAGACGAACGATCTGTAATGAGGGGTGGAGGAAGGTACAACCAAGGCTCTTATGTACACTTTGCCAAGGGGTGTGGGGGTTGGGTGTTTGCAGGTGTTAATGGAGTGATTTGTGTGGGTTTGGAGGGTAGCTCTGTCCTTGGAATAAGACCAGGTGTGTGCACGAGACAGGCAGGTTTATAGGCAAAATGGAGATGGCTCTGAGGTGGAAGGGTGTGGTTGGGAGGGAGGTGGGAGCGAAGTTTTTTGGGGTGCAAGAGTGTTGTGCGGGTGGGGTGTGAGGCCAGGCATGAGGTCTTGTTGGACCATGGTGCTGGTACCGGTGGGCAGGAAGACAAAACGCGTCTGCGCTGCCGTGTGCCCCCGACACTGTTGGAGGAAGCCTGGGAAGACAAACAGAGTCAACGCTGCCGCGCGTCCACGATCCGGGCGCGGCACGTGCCGTGACATGTTGTCCAGATGCTTGGAAACGGGATAAGCGTGCCGCGCTGAAACGGGCTAGGCGTGTCTAATCATGTCCCCAGTCTGCAAAAAAACCTAATCTTGGCTGTCACACAACATACCTTAAACCCCTCGTCAATGCAGAATGGGTCAGACAACTAACATCCTCCCACCCCTCTCAGCCACCCCACGCCACACCCACGGGATGCACCCAAGCGTACTTCATGATACACAGACATTCCCTATACAATAATCTATACAAAATCCCTCCTTACATCAACATCTGCACTGAACGCAACCCCATGTCACTCACTAGATTCCGCTCTCAAATTCCCACCCATAAGTTCACCATTGAAAACGCACAACGAGTCACATACGACCAAAAATTATGCCCATACTGCGACCAACAAGCCATTGGAAATGAAATACGTCTCATGCTCCAATGCCCAGGCACTAAACATATTGCCAACGATCTTATCAACACCCTCAGGCTTTCCACATTACTCACACACTGTCACCAGACAACATGGAACTCTCTCACATTGTCAAGCTTCCATCCTTCTTGCAGACCCCCCCAAAGTTCTTCACCGAAAATTCCACCAAACATGGCTCCACGCTACCCTTCACCACATT
>Ga0105052_10007158_pt1 | contig 10993 bp, 12 predicted proteins | sample FRY03_FD_78094 | JGI IMG/M metagenome (GOLD analysis project Ga0105052, IMG submission 78094) | Freshwater microbial communities from Lake Fryxell liftoff mats and glacier meltwater in Antarctica - FRY-03 | ecosystem: Environmental > Aquatic > Freshwater > Ice > Glacier meltwater ... | reverse complement strand
CTTTGGGTAAGTGGAGACGCAAAGCGTCAACCTGGCGGAAATCCGACACCAGGTCAGGCGTTTAAAGAAACTCCTGGGACTCAGGACAAAGCTATCAACGCTGCCGCGCTGAGCGCGGCGCAAAGTCGGCCAACAACGGATTTATCAGATGTGACTGGTTTGGACGTGCTGGCCTGAGTACGCTGTCTGGTCGATTTGAATTTTTACAGCTATGAGCGGGGCGATAATACCCTAACCAGGCGGTCTGATTAACAGGAACGAGGTGTTACGTGGCAGAAATTAAAGCGGCAATTGGAGAGGTGGACGAAGTAAAACCCAAGTCACCTTTGATCAAAATCATCGTCGCGGTGCTGCTGCTTCTGGTGCTGCTTGCCGGAACCGTGGCAGGCACCTTGTTCGCCGCCGGCTTTTTCAGCCGTCCCGCACTTTCCGCAGAAGAAATGTTGTCTGAGGAAAGCCTCAAACCGGGTACACCCGGGGCAGGTGCGCCCAGCGCCAAAAAGGCCGGCGATGCGATTGATGCTAAAGACGCCAAAAAAGGAGCCGGTGACAAAGGCACCACGAAAGCTGATGGCAAGAGCCCAAAACTAAACAATAAATCACCCGAATCGCCCCGCTTTGACCATACCTACTTTCAAATGGAGCGTGAGTTTTTGGTCAATCTTGCAGGGTCGCGTAAAGTCATGTCAGTTCAAATTGCGGTGGTAACACGCTACGACCAGCGGGTCATCGACAACGTCAAAAAGCATGAATTCGCACTGCGCTCGGTGGTGATGGACGTGATGCGCGTGACCACTGAAACAGAGTTGGCAAAGCCCGACTTCCGCAAGGATTTGGCTGTCCGGATCCGCGATGCAATGAATTCACTGGTAGAAAAATACGAAGATTTTGGCGGCATTGAAGACGTTTACTTCACCGCGTTCATCGTTCAATAATGCTCATTGCTTGCTGCTTTTCTCGATTAAATTATGGCCAATAACCTGCTGTCCCCGGAGGAGTTGGCGGCTCTTGCTGAGGGCGTGAATGACGGTACGATTGCGCTGGACACCGGCTTCAACACCGCGGCACGGGTCAAAAAGCACGATCTGGCCAGCGAAGACAGCAGTTTGGGTGTCAACACTTCCTCCATTGACATGATCAATGAGCGTTTTATTCGCCAGTTTCGTTTGAGCTTGATGGAAGTGCTGCGCACCAGTCCGCGTGTTAACCCGACCAAGGTGCAGGTTGTCAAGTTTGGTGATTACCAAAAAGACTTGAAAGCGCCTCTGTCGGTTAACGTGGTGCGCATAAATCCGCTGCGGGGCTACTCGATCATCGTGATTGATCCCACCATCGTGTTCAGTTCTCTGGATAGCTTTTTTGGTGGCTTTGGTCAGGGAACCGTTGGACATCTCGCCCCGGGGCGCATGTTCACGCCGATGGAGTCGCGCATCATCAACATGATTATGGACGTGATATTTCGAACGCTGCGCGAGGCATGGCAACCCATTATGGTTCTGGAATTTGAACTGGTGAGCTCTGAAATCAACCCTCAGTTTGCCCAGATTGCAGACGAGAACGACCTGGTGATCCTGAGTCGATTTGAAACCGAGACGGCAAAAGGTAACGTGGGTTTTATCGATGTCGTCCATCCTTACGCCTCACTTAAACCGGTTCGCGAAATGCTTCGAAGCCGGGTACAAACGGGTGACGGCAACGAAATGTCTGATATGCAATGGCGCAAGGAGCTTGAAGAGTCTGTCGGCGCATCCTGCCTGCAGGCCAGTGTCGTGCTGGGCTCGATTGCCACCACGCTGAGCGCCCTTGAAGCGCTTAAACCCGGCGATCTCCTTTACTTCAAGAAGCCAGAGTATGCGCGGTTGCAGCCCAATGGCATACCGGCTTTCGATGTACATGTTGGCACGATAGGGGCACAAATCGCCGTGCAAATTGCACACGCCGTCGAGCCCGGAAACCAATAACCCAGCGAGATTTTTTGATATGAACGACACCACAACCACCGACAATGAAGCCGTTGTCCCCGACAGCCACCAGATCAAACCCGAAGTGTTGCAAAACATCAGCGTCACGCTGAGTATTGAAGTCGGCCGGGCAACGATCAAAATCAAAGACCTGATGCGATTGACACAGGGAAGCGTTGTGGAACTTGATCGGATAGCCGGCGAGCCACTCGACTTGCTGTGCAACAACACCGTCGTCGCACAAGGCGAGGTAGTGCTGGTAAATGAGCGCTACGGTATCCGGCTTACCCGAGTGGTGCCAGCTTCCGAACGAATGAGGAACTTGTAAGCGATGACCAGCAATGTTGCTATTGGCATCGACTGGTTTCGCATAGGCACCAGCTTTGCACTGGTGGTGCTGATATTGGGCGCCTTGTTTTGGATCTTGCGCCGGGTTAAAGCGATGCAGTATTCAGGCGGCCAGCAACGAAAACTGCAAGTACTGGAGACATTGAGCGTTGGTCCAAGGCAAAAAATTGCGTTGCTTCGGGTTGGGACGCGCGAAATACTGGTCGGCGTGAGTGTGAGCCAATTTACGGCGCTCGCCAGTTGGGAAACCGCGGCCCAACTACCGGTCGAGCACGACGGCAACGAAAGTGTGGCATCTTGAAATCAACAAAAATATTATTGGCCTTGGGTGCTCTGGCAATACTGGCACCAGCTGTCGCCTGGAGCCAGGGCATCCCAATGGTCAACGTCACCGGCAGCGGCAAAGAGACCCAATACAGCTTGTCGTTGCAACTGCTGGCGTTGATGACGACGCTCACCCTGCTTCCATCGCTTTTGCTCATGATGACCTCATTTGTGCGCATCATCATCGTCATGTCGATTCTGCGTCAGGCTCTGGGAACTGGCCAAACGCCACCCAACAATGTGCTGGTTGGGATATCCCTGTTCTTGACATTCTTCATCATGTCGCCGGTGCTAAGCGATGTCTATACCAATGCGGTGATGCCTTACATGCAGCAGACCATGGGATTTGAAAAAGCACTGGCTGCAGCCGAAGCACCATTGAGGGAGTTCATGGTCAAACAGACCCGCGAAAGCGATATTGGCCTGTTCATGCAAATGTCGCGTAAGGCCGACGTGGCGGGCGCAGAAGCAGTGCCGTTCACCACACTGGTTCCAGCCTTTATTACTTCCGAACTCAAGAGCGCCTTTACGATTGGATTTTTAATCTATATCCCGTTTGTCGTGATTGACCTGATTGTTGCCAGTGTCCTGATGTCGATGGGCATGATGATGCTCTCTCCGATGATGATTTCAATGCCGCTGAAGTTGATGCTTTTTGTACTGGTTGATGGCTGGAGCCTGATCATGGGTTCTCTGGCAGCCAGCTTTGTCACCCGCTGAGGAGTTCACATGGATATCACCACTGTCGTTGATTTGGGCCAGCAGGCATTGTGGATAACGGTGCTGATTTCTTTACCCTTGTTGGGCGTTGCCCTGGCGTTCGGTTTGATCATCGGCATTGTGCAGGCAGCAACCTCCGTCAACGAATCTACATTGAGCTTCATTCCGAAATTAGCTGCCATGGCGCTTTCTTTGGCGCTGTTCGGTAACTGGCAAATTGCCACACTGGTGGACTACACCCGCAGCCTGTTCCAGCGTATCCCGGGGCTATTTAATTGATGCCCCTGAGGTTGCGCCCATGAACATCCTGGCTGGCGATCTTGTGGAGCGTTTTTACACGTTTTTATGGCCGATGCTGAGGATTTCGGCACTGTTGATTTCAGCGCCTATTTTTTCACTGCGTGCACTCAATCTGCGGGTGCGTATCTTGTTGGCGGCAGCACTGACCTGGATGATCTATCCCATGTACGAGTGGCCACAAATAGATCCCGTGTCGGCCACTGGTCTGGTCGAAATCTTCAATCAAATCGGGATTGGTTTGGTGATGGGACTGAGCCTCCAGGTTGTGACCGCCGCATTGCTGGTGGCTGGGCAGTCGATCTCTAATGCCGTAGGTTTGTCGATGGCCAATATGATGGATCCAAACCTGGGAAATGTGCCGGTGATAGCGCAGTTTCTTGTCATATTGTCAACGCTGCTTTTTGTCGGACTCGGTGGACACGCGATGCTGTTGGGGTTGGTGATCGAGAGTTTTGTGTCACTGCCAATTGGCAAAGGGCTGCTCACTGCGGGCACTTGGGCGCACTTTGTCGCCTGGAGTTCAATGATATTTCTGGGCGGTTTGTTAATTGCTTTGCCGATCATGGTAGCCTTGCTATTCATCAACATGGGATTAGGCGTGGCTACGCGGGCAGCCCCAAGCATGAATATTTTCTCGGTTGGTTTGCCGGCGATGCTGATAGGCGGGTTCTTGGTTTTTATCGTCGCACTGCCGAGCATGGGGGCGCGGATGGAATGGCTTTGGCTGCGAGGTTTTTTAGAAATCCGCGCCCAGCTCGGGCTGCAATAGCAAGCCCCTAGATCATGGCAGACACCGGCGCTGAACGCACTGAAGAACCCACCGCGCGGCGACTTAAACGCGCGCGGGACGAAGGACAGGTTGCCCGCTCGATCGACTTGTCCGCTGCAGCAGTGATGCTGGCCGCGGTCTTGATGCTGATCGCCCTGGGCGGTGTCTGGTTTGACAAGCTTGCCAAATACTTTGCTGCGGGTCTGGTCTGGGATCGAACGTTACTCGAAACCCCCGCGCTGTTACCGCATGCCTTCGCCAGTCAGATAGGGCACGCTTTTTTACTCTTGTTGCCGGTGATGCTGATTACCCTGGTCGCTGCTATCGTGGCCGCTGGTGCGACTGGTGGCTATTTGTTTTCCTTTACGGCAATCATGCCAAAACTCTCAAAACTCAGCCCGTTAACCGGCTTCAAGCGCATGCTCGGCATCAACGCTGCGGTGGAACTGCTCAAATCTCTCGCCAAGTTCAGTCTGGTCACGGTTGTTTTACTGATTTTGCTGAATAAGCATCTTGCCGAGCTGCTGCATATGGGCGGCATGGATTTGCAACGCGGCGTGGCGCTGGCTGGCGTTCTCATTTCCGAGTCGGTGCTGTGGCTGACGCTGAGTTTGGTTCTGGTTGCCTTGATCGACGTGCCCTACCAGCGCTACTCCTTCACCAAACGGATGCGCATGACGAAGCAGGAAATCATCGATGAAATGAAAGATACGGAAGGCCGCCCCGAAGTGAAGGCACAGATCCGCAGGCGTCAACGTGAAGTGGCAACTGCGCGGATGATGCAAAAGGTCAAGGACGCCGATGTCATTATTACCAACCCGGATCACTTCGCCATCGCCCTGTCGTACGATCCAACATCAGATGGTGCGCCTATCTTGCTGGCCAAGGGTGCAGACTTTGCTGCCAGCCGGATTCGCGAAGAAGCAAAGGTTCATAGCATCGAAGTGTTTTCTTCGGCAGAGCTCGCGCGAGCGCTTTACTTCACCACAAAAGTTGATGAACCAATTCCTGAAGCACTGTATTTAGCTGTGGCACAAGTCATTGCCTATGTTTTTAGTTTGGGCCAGATACAGCCTGGGGTTCAGCCAATGACCCGTCCCTACCCAAAAATTCCTGCCAGTATGCTGTTTGATTCCAATGGCAAGCCGCTGCTTTATGAGGAAGCCGTTACATGAACTACCCACACCGGGCCAGCGACGAAATCACCGACCCACCAGCGTTACTGTTTCGCATCACCGACCGCCTGCGCCTGGAGGCTTGCGTCACAGCAATGGTCCAGGACGGCATGAGTCTGGCTCTGACAGGCTTGCACGAGAGCACTCTGGACCATTATGGAAAGCTGCTGTTGCATCGCCTGCGTTTAGCCGCGCCCGGGATCGCCCTGGAGATTTATTTCCCGGCCAGCGTAGAGGCATTGCTGGCACGTTTCAATGACGCTTTGCGTGACCATACCGTTGAAGGTGCAATGCTGGGCGAGGTACAGAACTTGGCGCCAAGAATCTGGATTCTGCACGATGCAGGCGCCCTTCCAGACCATGAAATTGAACTGCTGGCGCGCTTGATAGAGCATTTTTCGGGCGCCAATATCCGTATCCTGCTGTTACTTAATGCAGGCGCCAACAAACATCAATTGCTCGAACCCTTCAGGCGCAGAATTTTGCGTTGGGAGATTGAACCACCCACTCCCGAGCAGGCTGAAGCCATGCTGACACAGGCCCGTAGCCAGGGGCGCGAAGGCGAAGCCCTCAGTCTGCTGCAATTGGCACCCGCAGTTCAAGTTGTCAATGCTGCTCCCCAAACCGCTGAAACCGCTCAAAACCCACCCCAATCTAGCACCCCAAGCAAAAAACGCTGGCGCACTGTAAGTGCTGTGGCGGTGTTGCTTTTGGCCTCTACTGGCACAGCGTTTGTGCTGTACACCGGGACATGGGCTGCAGTCGCCGATGACCTAGCGAAGGCGGTTGGCAATGTTGTTGCAAAAGTAGTCGCGGCATTACCCACACAGGCACCGGCAAACGCACCCGTTCAGGCATCCGCAAGTATGCCGGAAGCTGCGCCCGCAGAAGTGCCGGCAGGTATGCCAGCAGCCCAAGTGGTAAGCGCGCCAGCTGAACCAGCGAGCGCCAGCTCTGGTGCAGTGACGCCTGTGCAAAGCGTGGTGGTGGCGCAAGAAGCTGTCGAAGAAGTTATCGCACGCTCAGCTCAAGGGCTTGACGGTACAGCCTGGTTACAGCAACAGCCTGCCCAGGCTTACATCGTCCAGCACACCACGGAGCCGTCCTTCCAGGCTGCCACTCAATGGGTCAAAGACAACACCAAAGTACAAGACGCACAGATAATTCCAATGTACCTGGCGGGTAATTCAGCAGTTGAATTTGCCGTGGTGTCTGGTCCATTTACATCTTTGAGCAGGGCCAATAAGTTTGCAAAAAGAACCGCCTCTGGTAACGCTTCCCGAACTTACACTGTTAATTTTCTGAAGGAAAAGTCTGCTGTGCCCACAACGCCTGCACCTACCCCCAAGCGAAAGGAGAACACCCGATGAGCGACCCTGAATTTATCCGTAACACCTCGCCGCATGAAATCTCGATGCCCATTGGGGCGCGTAACGCCTTAAGCAAAATGGCACTGGCAAGCGAGCCTGCGATTCACCGTGTACTGACAGACGATGATACTGCCCCAGCGGCACCACCCTCTCCCCCTGAAAACCAGACTGTCATCGATACGGTGCTGCCAGCGCTCAAAAAATCAACGCTCGCAACCGATGAAACTGCCTACTCGGTAGCAATGGCCGAGGACGAGTTGGCCGAAACCCCGGTAGCGCTTAAGACTGAGCACGGTAGCGCTGTGGTGGCAGATCTGAAAGTCAAGATAAGCGACCAACTAACGGCGCGCCTGGTTGCGCTGAAAGCTGAAAACGACGAAGTTTCCCAACAACTTGATAATCTGGAAACACTGTTGACCCAGCAGCCAGGCAAGAAATAACCGACTCTGTTACGAGACCGCCATGACCGAATCCAACCCAACCTTGCCGAGCGCTCCGGCGTCTGGCCCTGACGAGACTTCCAGCACTACAGATAGCCACGATGTGCCTGCCGATCATCCGGTCGAAAAGGCGAACGAGGCAGCGAACCAGGGAGCCGCCGCACTGAACGAGCCCGGGGAGAGCGTTCAAGACGGCCAAAGTGGTGAAGTACAACTCACCCTGCTGGGCTCCGCTGAATTAGCCACCAGAGCCGCCAACCTGGTGGCCAAGGCCGGTGTCAAACTCCACCAGGAAACCCAAACGCTGGTGGCAAGTTACAAAATACAGCAGCGCCACGGCTTCATCATGCTGATGTCTTTTGGCAGCCTGGTGCTGGTCGCTTGCATCCTGTTTGGATGGATTTCAATTCGAATGCAATCGCGTATTGTGCAACTCGACGCCATGTTGCTGGCAGTCGGCAAGCGAGTCGTCGCCATGGACGATTCCCTGGCAACGCTTGCTGACACGGGCAACACCTTGCGCGACATGTCGGCCAAGCAAGATGCCATCAGCAACCAGCAAGCGCGTAGCGATGTGCGTATGGAAGACATGCTTAAAGCCGTTGGCGAGGCTAGCACCGGGAAAACCAACGATCCCAAGAGCTCGGACGTCATCAAGATGCTTCAAGGAATGGATGCCCGCATCCAGGCTCAAACCAACCTGGTCAGGGCCATCACAGCCCAAACCCAAAACGCGACCAGACCAGCGCTTGATGCCAGCGTAGTTCGCCGGGAAGTGGAAGCTGCCCTGCGTCAGCAACGCCAACTTCAGGAAGCCGCCGCGAAATCCAATCCGATGCCAGCCAGCGCAAGCGCCGCAGCCGCTGCTGCACCTGCATTAGTGGCCAAACCGCGAGAACGCGTAGTGCAATACCCACGAGCACAAGCACTAGGCGCAACCGAAACGCAATAACAAACTGGCAACCAAAAACCGACCGCGGGATGCTTGGCAAAACTAGCGCCGCGGACGGTGCCAAACCTCAGTTGACCGAAAGCCCGAATTTTTGTATCTTTTCGATCAAGGTAGTGCGCTGAACGTTCAAGATACGGGCCGCCTGCGACACATTACCCAGGGCCCGGTCAAGTGCCTGCTTTATAAGATCACGCTCGATTTCTGCCAAACGATGCTTCAAGGATAAGCCCTCAGGCGGCAACACTGGTAGTTCTTGCGATAAAAATGTCAGCATCTCAACCGTATCTGGGCCAGCTGGGGGCTCAGTATCCAGCTCCTGCATGTCGAAAATGCCGCCACTGGCTGGGTTATTCTGTGAATGCCAGTGCAGTGACTCAAGCGCCTGATCAACAACTGCAACACCCGCAGCGGCCTGCGCTGGCAAGGGTATTTCTCCGCTCTCAATCTGGGCCTTGAAAACAGCCATTTCTCGGGGCAGAAGACTTTTTGGAAACGAACGCAGCTCCAGTCTCTGCCCGGCAAACAAAGTACTGAACCGGTCGACCAAATTGGACAGTTCCCGCACATTTCCGGGCCAGTGGTAAAGTGCCATTGCGTGTAAAAAATCGGCTGCGAAAGTAATCGGCTCTTGGAGCAGAGAGCAGTGGTGTTTCGCAAAAAACTCCAATAACAGTGGCAAATCATCAAGCCGCTCGCGCAAAGGCGGCGTGTTTAATGGCAGCACATTGATCCGATAAAACAAATCTTCCCGGAAACGCCCTGCCGCAATCTCGGCCTCCAGATTCCGGTGCGTGGCAGCGATCACACGCACGTCGACAGCAACCTGGCGCCCACCGCCCACGGGGTCTACGACGCGCTCTTGCAATACCCGCAAAAGCTTGACTTGCAGGTCGAGCGGCAAATCACCGATCTCGTCCAGAAAAATAGAGCCGTTGTGCGCCAGTTCGAAGCGCCCAACCCGGTCATTCAGCGCTCCAGTGAAGGCTCCTTTGCGGTGCCCAAATAATTCGCTTTCGATTAATTCCTTGGGGATAGCCGCACAATTAATTGGCACAAAATTGCCCGAGGAGCGATCTGACAACTCATGCAACGAGCGCGCAATGATCTCTTTTCCAGTGCCACTTTCCCCAGTAATCAGCACGGTTGATCTCGACACCGCGACAACTGGCAAAAGTTTGCGGATCGCCGTAATGCCTTCGCTTTGCCCCAGCAAATCTGGCAGCGCCCGGTTCTTATTCATGATCAAAAGTGCCTGGGTTAGAATTAAAACAGTTTGTTATTAGTTCGGGGCGCAGGAGGCGAATTTACAATTTTTCCAGGCCACCACGCAGATTTCATACTTCCCAGGCTTGATTCGCATATTTTTTACTTGTGTCACTTAAAGTGTTCCAAGTGTACCCAGTTGCTACTTCAACTACGAAGGAAGATCGCGCCAACAGCAGCCCTCTATGAATTTAACTTCTCCCGACCTCAAACTCGCTGCGCTTAACAATTTAGGCTTGATGCATGCGCAGGGTTTGGGAATCCGGCAGGATTATGCTCAAGCATTGCGCTGCTACCAACAAGCGGCAAAGTACGGGTTGGCGCAGGCGCATTCCAACCTGGGCATGATGTACTCAAGCGGCCAAGGAGTAGCGCAAAACTACCGGCTTGCTCTGCAACATTACCAAGTTGCTGCCGACCAGGGGCTGGCCTTAGCACAAGCCAACCTTGGCCTGATGTTCGCCAACGGCTGGGGTGTCGAACGTGACTACAACCAGGCTCTGGTCTGGTACCAGGCTGCTGCAGCGCAGGGCGAAGCAACAGCCCAGCACAACCTTGGCGTAATGTTTGCCAACGGCCAGGGCGTAAAAAAGGATTTGGATGTAGCCCTGAGTCATTACAGTGCCGGTGCCGCTACCGGGAACGCCGATGCGCAATTTGGACTGGGGGTAATGTGTGCCAATGGCGAAGGCACTGATCGAGACATTGCAAAAGCACTGGATTGGTATTCCCTGGCGGCCGCGCAAGACCACGCACATGCGCAGTTCAATCTGGGCTGTTTGTATTTTTCTGGCACCGATGTGGCGCAAGATGTGGCGCTTGCCTTGAAATGGTTTGCCCGTGCAGCTGCTTTGGGGGATGCGGCGGCGCTTTATAACCTGGGCTATATCTATAGCACTGGGCAAGGTGTTGTTAAAGACATGCACAAGGCACGCCAATGGTACCTTTACGCCGCCAAACTGGGTGATGCCGGTGCCCAGTACAACCTGGGCTTGCTGCACGCCAGCGGCGATGGCGGCGAGCAAGACTTTGCGCAAGCCCTGTACTGGTACCGGCAGGCCGCTGAACAAGGTGACGCAGCAGCCCAGCACGCCCTGGGCATCATGATTGCCAAGGGTCAGGGTACTGACGTCAGTCTTCAACAAGCCAAACACTGGTTGCAACTTGCGACCGACCAGGGTGATGTCGAGGCGCTTTACAACCTGGGTTTACTGCATCTGGATGATCACGACAGCGAACCCGACTACCTACTGGCGCGCCAGTGCTTTCGCGCAGCAGCCTTACAAAACCATGCCGAGGCCCAAGCCGCCATGGGCTGGCTGCATGCGCAGGGCCTGGGTGTATTGCAGGATTTTGTGCGCGCTCACGCCT
>Ga0105052_10007154_pt1 | contig 10997 bp, 10 predicted proteins | sample FRY03_FD_78094 | JGI IMG/M metagenome (GOLD analysis project Ga0105052, IMG submission 78094) | Freshwater microbial communities from Lake Fryxell liftoff mats and glacier meltwater in Antarctica - FRY-03 | ecosystem: Environmental > Aquatic > Freshwater > Ice > Glacier meltwater ... | reverse complement strand
CCTGCACCACCGCCACCAAAACTTCCGCCGCCAAAACCACCGAAGCCGCCGCCGCTACTGCCGCCGCCACCGCCGCCAAATCCACCAAAGAAAGGTCCGCTGCCGCGATTGAAATCTTGCCAACCTCCGCGTTGACGACCTCGTGCTGCATTTATAATACTCCATGCTGCCCAGAATCCAATTCCATTGAGCAGAGAATAACGTCGAACACTAAATATTTTTGCAAGGAAAATAAAAAACAAAACCAGGAAAATTAAAACGAATGCAGGAATACCATCTTTACTTTTTTTCCTCCGCGGAGAATCGCTGTACTCTCCTTTCACCACATCAATCATTTTAGATGTGCCGGCATCAATGCCTTGAAAATATTGACCTTCTTTAAAATAAGGCTTGATGTCTTTCTCAATAATGCGTTTTGCCAATGCATCGGTTAATGTTGCCTCCAAGCCATAACCTGAAGCAATAAATAATTTTCGATCTTGAACGGCAACGAGTAACAAAGCTCCGTTATTATTTTTACTGCCTCCGATTCCCCACTTTTCTGAAAGTTCGAAAGCATAATTTTCGATGGGATATCCATCTAATGTATTGATGATAACAACGGCGATTTGTGTTCCGGTGCTGTCGTTAAAAAAAACTAATTTGTTTTCTAAGTTTTGGTTTTCCTTCGGGCTCAAAACTCCTGCATAGTCGTTTACGAGGCGTGGTGGATTAGCAATAGGAGGATATTCCACTGCAGCATAAGTGCTGCTTGTAAACAAGAATAAAAATAAGATAATTATTTTTTTCAATTTTCTTCTCCTTTACCAAAATGAATATCATTCGGAAGTTCATTCATATCTCCGGCCAATCGTGGAAAGTGCGAACTCAATTGCTCGCCAACTTTCCCTACTGCATATTCAATTCCTTCCACGAAAAGATTTTCGCGAAAGAAAATTCCCATCTCTGCCGAAATTTCATCCCAGAAATTGTTTCCTACTATTTGATGAATACCCGCATCACCTAAAATGCAGAACTTACGATCATTCACAGCGAGATAAATCAAAACCCCATTTCTCACCTCTGTATTGACCATATTTAACTCTGCAAAAATATAAGCAGCATGATCCAGAACATCGATCTTGCAATCATCTTCCAGAAAAACGCGAATCTCTCCGGAAGTTAATTTCTCCGCATTAAAAACAGCTTGCTTAATTCGTTCCCGATCGACTTTTTGAAAGAGATTTTCGGCTTTCATTTTAGAATTCTACCTTGGGCGCTTTGTCGGCACCTTTATCCGAATCAAAAAATGCTTTTTGTTGGAATCCGAACATCCCGGCTAACATTGCCTGAGGAAATTTGCGCACATAACTATTATACATCTGAACGGCTTCGTTGAATTTCTGACGCTCAACTGTGATTCTGTTTTCTGTCCCTTCTAACTGACTTTGCAATTCCAAAAAGTTTTGATTGGCTTTCAATTGAGGATATTGCTCCACCACTACCATTAATCTTCCTAATGCAGAACTCAATGCGCCTTGCGCTTGCTGGAATTTCGCCATCTGCTCGGGATTCAAATCTTTAGGGTCAATTTTCACTTGTGTAGCGTTCGCACGTGCTTCGATAACAGCTGTCAATGTTGACTTTTCAAAATCAGCAGCACCTTTCACGGTGTTCACTAAATTTGGAATAAGATCTAATCGACGTTGGTACACATTTTCTACTTGCGACCAAGCAGTTTGTACTTGCACATCACGATCGACCATGTTGTTATAAGTCCCAACGAAGAATCGATATAGAATAAATACGATTAGTAATATGACTCCGACGACAATGAGTGTTTTTTTCATTTTATAATTTTTTTAAAATTGATAGCTAAGACGCTTGAACGCGTAAAGATATTGAATTTCGGGTAACAGTATTATTTTTCATTCAGCCCATCTGAATCTCAAGTAATTGATCTTCATTCCTTTCTTTAAAAATATTTTTTCATACGTAGTTTGAATTTCGGTATTAAAATTTGCTGGAGTGTCATTATATAAGTCCCTGGTGCAAATTTCAAACTCGCCTTTCTGCGTCTGCAATTGCTCCACGGTATATTCAAAGAGGCCTATATTATCCGTTTTGAGATGTAAAATTCCATCTGCACCACAGAGCTCATTATACATTTTCAAGAACTTAGGATTGGTGATGCGTCGGTTTTCTCTCGATAATTGCGGTTGAGGGTCAGGAAAGGTGACCCATATTTCTTTGACTTCACCGGCAGCAAAAAACTGTGGCAACCATTCAATATGTGTGCGAAGAAAGGCGGCATGCAAAATATTTTCTTCGTTAATGGTTTTAGCGCCTCGCCAAAGTCGAGCACCTTTAATATCCACGCCTATGAAATTTGAAGTTTGAGAATCTTGGGCGAGACTCACTGTATATTCTCCTCTACCACAGCCCAATTCGAGTACGATGGGATTCGAGTTTTTAAAAACCTTCTCCTTCCAGTTTCCGCGAAGTCCATGCTCCGTTTTGAGCAAAGGAAATGGATACTGAAAGGTGCGTTCAAAGGTTTCTAACTCCTCAAAGCGTCGAAGTTTATGCTTTGCCATGAATGATTCAATTATTTTTTTGGAAGGATGCGAAGTTAAGCTAGTCGAGAGAAGTAGCAAAGCCCTATTTTTGAAGATTGGAAAATTCGAAAAAACATATTCTTTATTCCATTCTTGATTGGGGATTGGGTCATGCAACGCGTAGCATTCCCATCATCGAAGAAGTATTGAAGAGTAATGTGAAAATCTCTTTGTGCGGAGAAGGTTCAACAGGACATTTGATTCAATCCGTTTTTCCCAATTTGCCTTTTTATCCCATCCAAGGCATACAAGTAAAATATCCTACCAATATGTCGATGTCCATGGCAATGATTTTACAAGCACCGGGCATAGCAATGGCGATTCGAAAAGAGCATCTGCAAATTTTAACACTTGTAAAAGATTTAAAGGTAGATGCGATCATCAGCGATAACCGTTACGGCGCCTATGCTCCTGGAATTCCATCGGTGATCATCACGCATCAACTCAATGTACAGGCACCTAAAAACAAAGATTGGTTGCGTCCTTACATCAACAAAGTCAATCATCATTACTTAAAAAAATTTGATCATATTTGGGTACCCGATTCGGAAGGAGAAAATAATTTAACGGCTGAACTTTCTCATGATGTGAGTACCGTAAAAAAATTAAATCCAACTTTCATCGGTTCACTTTCTCGTTTTCATGCCGAGATGCAAACTTCCAATTATACAAGGTACGATGCCATTGCAGTTTTATCGGGACCGGAACCGCAGCGCAGTTTGTTCGAGAAATTATTAGTGGAGCAACTTCAATCGTTGTCCATTACTTCCATCTTAGTAAAAGGAACTCCACAATTTCCCAAGCAAGAGCAAAAAGGCAATTGCAAAATCACATCGCATATTAGCACCGACGAAATGTTATTTCATTATCGAAATTGTAAATACATCATTAGTAGAAGCGGGCATTCTACCTTGATGGATTTATGTGCCGTGCAAAAATCGGCGATCTGCATAGCAACGCCAGGACAAACAGAGCAAGAATTTTTAGCCGAATTGCATGCGAAGAACAAACATATAGTGAGTTTTGCTCAGGATCAAATCGATTTAAAAAGCGGTATGGATCAACTGAATACCTGTATGCCTTTTCAAATTCCGGTAAATACAGATTTCAAAGAGGTGCTAAAAAAATTCCTCGAAAATATTTAATCCGATTTTTTAGTACTTTCGCATCCTAGTGATGGTTTCCCGGATAAAAACGGGAATTAATAGGGAATGCCGTGTAATCCGGCAACAGTCCCCGCTGCTGTAAACAGTTTCGCATTAAAAAATGCACATCAAAACAAAACCACTGTTCTTCGAGAATGGGAAGGTGTTTTGATAGATCTGTGAGTCAGAAGACCTGCCAACATATTAACCATGATTGAACCTTCGGAGGAAAGGACGCTGTGTTTATATTGCATTGTACATTGGCAATGTAATTTCATAAATTAAGGATTGTGGTTTCGTATTTTAATAATTGATAAAACCATGATACAAAAAATCTCCATCACCCTCTCTGCGATTTGCTTCTTAGCACTCGCCTCCTGCGAAAAAGAAAAAAACAATGTTACTAACGTGGCTCCCGATAATTTAAACGGGGTATTCGTAGTGAACGAAGGCGCCTTCGGTGCCGGCAATGCCTCCATTTCTTTCTTCTCTTCCGACTCAGCGTACAGCACTACGGATGTATTTCAAGTAGTGAACGGATTTCCTATTGGTGATCTATTGCAATCAATGAACATCTATAACGGCAAGGCCTATCTGTGCGTGAACAATTCACAAAAAGTAGAAGTAGTTTCTATGAGTGATTTCAGCAAGACCGCTTCCATTTACGGAATTAGTAGTCCGCGTTACTTCACTGCAAAAGCCAACAACTTCGGATACATCAGTGACTGGGGCAGCAATCAAGTGTATAAAATAAATCTTTCATCAAACACCATCGTCGACAGTGTCACCTGCGGAAATGGTCCGGAAGAAATGCTAATTCACAACAACCAACTTTATGTTTGCAACAGCGGTGGATTTACAGATGATAGTACTGTAAGCATTGTTGATTTAAACAGCTTTACTATTAACAGCACCATGGCGACAGGTGTCAATCCTGCATCCATTCGTCTCGATCAAAACAATAAAATCTGGATCTTATGCAGAGGAAGTTTAGGAGGTGACTTTACACCTACACCCGACGATGCCGGCGGAAAATTACAACGATTAGATCCTAACAGTTTAGCCATTGATCAAAACTTCAACTTCAATTACGATCAGCATCCGGTCAAACTAAACACCAATGCCACAGCCAACACACTCTATTATTTAAACGGTAGCAGTGCGTACACCGGAACAGTTTATAAAATGGATGTAAATAGTTTAGTACTTCCAGCTATGCCTTACATCAATCGCGAATTCTACGCATTGGGAATTCATCCCGACGATGAAAGTATTTACGGAGGCAAATCAAGTTTCAGCGCCACCACACATATTTTGCATTACAACAATGCAGGAACACTGATTGACTCTTCCGGTGTGGGTGTTGGGCCGAATGGTTTTGTGTTTAATTGAGATGAGTGAGCGGTGATTAGTTTGGAGTGTGGAGTGAGGAGTGAGGAGTGAGGAGTGAGCGGTGAGCGGTTAGCGGTTAGCGGTTAGCGGTTAGCGGTTAGCGGTGAAAAAAAATAATGTAATGCGTCTTCCAAAAAATTCTATTGTTTTGCCACGCACATGTAGGCCTTCGCCTGTTGTAATCTTTCCTATTTTTTAAATTATTAATTATCTCTGCCTAAATGTACCGTCAAAAAGGAATTTAGATTCTCGGAGGCCAGCGTCGCTTTGGATAAATAGTGACATGAATGAATTCGAGTAAATCAGCTTTTATCGTTTGAATCCGTTAAATCTGTGTTCGATAGTATATCAAATAGTTGTCTATAAAAAATATATATTGAAAAAAGCAAAATAGTGAAGCTCAAAATTCATTACTCAAAACTCATAGCTCATTTATTCAGAAACAAATCCTCAGAATACAAAACATTACTCTTATTATTCGCTCGATCACGAATATAAAATTCGAAGCGACCTACGTTGCTGAGTAAAATAATTGCGCTGAGATAATCCATACGGTAGGTGACCGTTGCTTCGATGCCTTTGCTGTTGCCAGCAGGTTCGATGTATTGCATGCGTTGGTTGAATTTCACCTGCACGCTATCGAAATACACAAGCGTATCACATGCAGGTGTCACTTCCACTACTTGCGTCCAAAATTTCTTTTTTCGGTAGTCAGCACCATTCTTTTCTTCGTAACTGAGATACAAGTTGGAATTATCCGCGCCACAGTTATTGTCGAATTCATTATCGGCGAAACCGATATCGCCATCGCCGTCTTTGATGGAGAAAATAAATTCTACCACCGTATCTTTGCCACTTGCTCCCACATAGTTGACGAAACGCTCGAATTTAATTTCGGGGATGGGACTAAAGGATTCATCCTCTCCGCAGGAAGTATAGAGGATGGCTACGATTGCCAAGAAGAATAAAAATTTTAATTTCATGATACGAAGTTATAAAAATTGGATGGATTAATCCCCATTTATGCTTTAGGAAGATATACCAGTTCAGAACGCTTATTTTCATCTAATATTTCATGAGCCAGATTCATTATTTCGAGAGCAGTAATGCTTTTAATCTGTTCATTGATGGCTTTCAACGGGATTATCTTCCCCAAATTCAATTGACTCTTCGCCAGACTTAGTAAGACATTGATTCTGTTCTCTTGCACCAATTGAATTTGTCCCAAAAGCTGCTCTTTGTATTGCTTAAAAACCGTTGCGCCAAGCTGTTTGTCCACTAAATATTGTAATTCCTTATCGAGCAATTTCAGGGTCTTTTCAAAGTGTTTCTCGTCGGTGGCGAAGTAAATATGAAAAACCCCGCTATCGGAATAAGTTTGGTATCCCGATTCAATGGTGTAGGTATACCCATGTTTTTCCCGAATGTTTAAATTTAGGCGAGAATTCATGCCCGGCCCACCCAATAAATTATTGAACAATTTGAGCGGAATGCGACGCGGATCGTTCAATCCGGGTGCTACCCTACCCATCATGTAATGCACCTGACTCACGCTTCTATCTTGTAACACTTTCTTGCTTGCTATTTTCCTGAAGGGAATTCTTTTCGCAGAAAATTTTACATGTTTTTTACATCCCAGATATTTTTCTGTCAAACGCATCACCTCTTCCATGCCTATATTTCCACTCACTGCAAAAATCATGTTGGAAGGATCGTACAAATCACGCACGTACTTCAGCAAATCTTTTCGCTTGAACTTACGGATACTCTCTTCAGTGCCAAGAATATTATGACCTAAAGTATGCCCTTTGAAAATTTGTGTTTCAAAATCATCAAAAATTTGCTCGTATGGATTATCCTGATAAGAACGAATTTCATCGGTGATCACTTCTTTCTCCTTTTCAATTTCTTTCTCCGGAAAAATGGAATTGTAGGCTACATCTGCAATTAAATCAATAGCTCTTTCAAAATAACGATTCATCACCGAAGCATGTAAACAGGTTTCTTCCTTGGTGGTGTAAGCATTCAACTCCCCTCCTATTACTTCCAAACGGTTTAAAATATGAAATGATTTACGATGCTTGGTTCCCTTAAAAAGACAATGTTCAATAAAATGTGCCAATCCATCCTTGCCCTTTTCCTCATCACGAGTGCCTGCCTTCATCATCAATCCGCAATGCGTCACCAAACTATCGGGATAATGCAAATACAATACAGTAAGTTTATTGCTGAGGATGCTAATCTCGGGTAGGATCATGTGACAAACATAAAGATTAATTAGATGAATTTAAGTGCGCAAGAAAAATAAAGATGCCGTTTTCACGCAAAGGAGCTAAGATGATAAGTTCGCAAAGGTGCTTATACGCTAATTTGAAATTCTTGGTTTAATCTACTGACTACTATCTTGACTATACACCAATTCACTTTGCTTCTTTGGGCGACCAAAAAATATTTGGAGATTTACCTAAAGATGAAAATTTTTGTTAAAAATCACTTATAAAACTTTGCGTTCGATAGCTATCGGCCTTTGCGTAAAAATAGAATTTCAAACGCAAAGACAATTTTGCTCCAACGCTAAAAATAATTATATCAATTCGCCTTTATAGTTACGCTCGGACTAGTTAAAATATTGCTCTTGTTATTAGCTCGGTCTTTTACATAAATAGAAAAAGTAGCTTGCTCTTGTGCATTACTGGTGTCAATTCTTGCCACACTATTTAAAACTACTTGCAAAGTTCCTTCTATGGCAATGTTAGAACCTGTTGGTGCTAATTGTTGAATGCGGTATTCGTAAACAATACCGATGCGATTGTCGGTGATGAACAAATTTTTGACAGCCGGATCATTCTCTCCTAAATCGCCATCGTTATCACGATATTTTATATTAAACACCAATGAATCATTGAACTCAATAGCCACCAACGGGGAGAGTGAAATCAATTCAATTTGCGGGACTTTGTTAGCAAAGGGATCATCGTCTTTTTTACACCCGGAAATAAAAATCAAGAACATGGAAAGCATCAAACAAAAAAGAATTCCATCTCCATTAAAATAATTTATTTTTTTCTTTCCTACCATCTCTCCGATTATTGAATTATAAATGCAAAATAGGTTTTATAAAAATCGAGTGATATGGTTTTTGGAAATTCACTTGGATTAAGTTGAAATCCATCGTTCATATACACACGAAAATACACTATTGTTCCTACAGCCCATTGCGAAGTGTTCACTGTTATTTGCCAATATGGGAACGGAAAGGGAGATGACCAATTAGCATTGATAGTATTCGCCGCAGAGAAATTATTTTTATCGAGCGACCAACGAATTTCATGCACGGTAAAATCAATGGGATCAGTAGCAAAAGTGCCGTCTGCTGTATCCAAAGCTACTAAAGGAATGTACATGGTAGTGTTGGCTGGAACTATGAATGGATTGTATGAAATACCATTGAGTCGATTTGTATCCAAACGTACAAAATTCACATCGGCAGCAATGAATCCAATAATATTGGGAGGTAGATTGGGCTTCTGTGGCAAATTACCATTCAAGTCCGGACAACCATCTTGAATCCATTTTTGCACATTGGCGATTTCAGCATTGTCTAATCGTTGTCCGTTCGATGGCATGTAATCGCTGGTACTTGTTGTCAAACGTTCCATGATAAATGAATTGCTAACATCACCGGGAAAAGCGCGGTAATTAAAAAAGCTATTCGAATCCAGAGTTGTTTTGTTTACACCCATATACACTAAGGTACTGAACGAACTTTGCACGGTTCTGAAATCCGGTTCGAAGGTTCCATCATGACAACCCGGATTCGCACAACGCGGAAAGAAAATATTTTTATGCAAACCTGTGATGGATGCCGGATCAGGAATTGAATCAGGTGATGTGCCTCCATTGTAATTAATACCATCGTATGGATTGGCAGGGACTTCTTCCTTCTTACAAGATGAAAATTCAAAAACAAAGAAACACAAGATGAACAAGCATCCCAAGAAATGAAATGGTCGGTTGAAATTACTTTTTATATTGCTATCGAATTTCTTCATCCTATTTTTTCCTTAAAAAAACGCTTGTGCTAAATCGCATTGATTGTAATTTTTAATTCCTGCAGAGATCGGAATGTTATTGTCGAAGCCCAACATGTTCGCAATAGCAGGAACAATTTCGGTACTTTCTCCACTCACAGAGTTTACCACTAATCCTTGCTTCACTACCGTTGGCGGACCTACGACTAAACAGAAAATATCTCTCGCCATTTGATCACCGCTTGTACCATCACTCGGCGCAGTGTGATCCAAGGCCAATCGACCGTAAGCATCAACCGAAGTATTCGCATTGAAATTTCTTCCATGCTCTGGGGCAATGACCATCACCGTATCGTTCGCCATGCCTGGAGTACCTTGAATGAGATTCCATAAATGCGCTGCAGCCCAATCGGCCTTGCGCAAATTATTTGCATACGCACTGAAATTAAAATGGCAGATATCTACATCTTGCATATTTACCACCAACAACTCGGGTTTAAAACGCTGAATGATTTCTTCTGCAAACATCACATTAAACATATCATTGTTCATGGAGGTTCCAACACCCCAAGGATTGATGTATTGTCCCGACTGTGCTTTCGCATACAAGTCGCTAATGAATTGCTGCAATTGCGCTGCTTCTGCAGGAGAATTTGTAATTCCTGCTGATGGACTCGTATAACTTTGATCGAATACTCCATTCGAAAATTTCCTCACTGCTTCAAAAGCTGCCTGCTCAGAATTATTGAAAGTAGCAGGATTTCCTAACGCATTGAATCCATCTTGAGAAATTAAAAAATTAGGCGAAATAAAATTCGCACCGTAGTTCGCACCGTAAGAAGGATCGCTGCTATAGTTCAATGCCGGATAAGGTCCCAATGAATTGGCAACCCACCAGCAATTCAGAGCAGTTTGTTGCGGACTGTTGTGCTTTCTGTAATATTCGAAAATTGTAGGATTACGTGGAGCCTCACGAATGTTTAAATCGGTGCTCACATACTGTCCGGTTACGGCAACGGTATGTCCGTTATAATGTCCTGTAGGACCTTGATTGTATTTGAAGTTGCGAAAGAGCGTACCATAATTTTGCAATGGTTGTGATAAAGGTCCGGGAGGAAGAAAATCCATTGCCGGTAAAATATCATTGGAAATAGAACTTCCACCACTCAACATATTCGGCATTAAATTCCCGTCGTTGAACTGCACCGATTCCAAATTGCGCACACCACCGGCAAACAAAAGAAATACAACGTGATTTACTTTACGCAATCCGCTGGAAGCAAACAGACGTCCGCCCGGCAGCAAATACGGTGCGGCCACCGCAGCGGCTGCAGAGAGACCTGCCTGTTTTATAAAACTCCTTCTGTTCATCATTTCAATTAGAATTAATAATAACGATACTCATCCGATGTCATCAAGGCATACCAAATGACTTTGCTTGTCATTGCAGTATTAATACGAATTTGCTCCTTCAAATAATATTTCTCGAAGGCATTCGCATCCCGGTTAAATAATTTCTTATAGGTATTGTTGATGTATAAAAGCGTATCGCCACTCATGTTAGTCTGGGCGGGAATTTGTACGCCGGGTTTCGAAAGAAAATTCAGCAAGATGCGATCCTCAACCATTTTTTTATCGCCGAAAGCAAGGTACACGGTGTTTAATCGAATTAATTCCTGCAGCGGAATTTGCGTGCCGAACAAATCGGCCCAGGCGATGGTTAAAAACTCTATAGTATTCTTTGCATTCGACTTAATGCTTCCGGGAGCTTGCACATTTACTTTATCCACTTCATATAAATAGTCGACTTCCTTTTCGCAGGAGCACATCAT
>Ga0105052_10007150_pt1 | contig 11004 bp, 7 predicted proteins | sample FRY03_FD_78094 | JGI IMG/M metagenome (GOLD analysis project Ga0105052, IMG submission 78094) | Freshwater microbial communities from Lake Fryxell liftoff mats and glacier meltwater in Antarctica - FRY-03 | ecosystem: Environmental > Aquatic > Freshwater > Ice > Glacier meltwater ... | reverse complement strand
TGCCAAGCGTTGGCGGACTTTATGACACTGCTTGAGCATGGCTTTGACTTTCAACATGATCGCATCGCATGGATTGGCGATGGCAATAATGTTTGCCACTCCCTGATTGAAATGGCGGCGACCGTTGGTTGTGGCATCACGGTGGTCACGCCAGTCGGCTGCGAACCCAACGCGAATGTGATCCGCGACGCGCAGGCGCGCGCCTGCCGCAGCGGAGCAAATATTGAAATCACCAACGACACCGCTGCTGTCGTCGGAGCCTTTGCGGTTTACACCGACACATGGACCAGCATGGGGCATGCTGATAACGCCGCGCGCGAGGCAACCTTGTATCCCTATCAAGTGAACGCTGAGTTGATGGCGAAAGCAGGTGAAAAGGCTTTGTTTATGCATTGTTTACCAGCCCACCGTGGCCATGAAGTCACCGATCAGGTGATTGACAGCGCCCGCAGCATCGTCTTTGATCAAGCGGAAAATCGCATGCACATTCAAAATGCGCTGCTTCTCAACATGATTACAACACCAGCAACAGATCCTCTCGCACGCAACGCTCGAGCGACCCGAGCATCGGAGTAACACCATGACAACCGTCGTAACAAAATCACCAAGTCCCAACGCCAGCAATGCTGGTCTCCCTGATTCCCCACGCCGCATTTGCGTCGCCTACTCGGGTGGCTTAGATACCAGCTGCGTGATTCCATGGTTGCTTGAACATTACAAGTGCGAAGTAGTCGCTTTTGTTGCGGATGTCGGCCAAGGTAAGGATGAACTTATTGGCATTGAGAAAAAGGCAAAGGACTCGGGGGCGTGTGCCTGTGTGATCGCGGATCTGCGCGAAGTGTTCCTGAAAGATTTTGTATTTCCGATGGTGATGGCTGGATGCACCTACGAAGGTCGCTACTTGCTTGGCACCAGCATCGCGCGTCCTTGCATCGCCGAAGCGCATGTGAAAGCGGCGCTGGAAACAGATTGTGACGCGGTGGCGCACGGTTGCACCGGTAAGGGCAATGATCAAGTTCGTTTTGAAAGCACTTTTGCAGCTTTAGCCCCGCAATTAAGGGTGATTGCGCCGTGGCGCGAAGCCGCCTGGACGCTGCGAAGCCGCGAGGCGATGCTGGACTATTTGGATCAGCGCAAGATTCCATGCGCGGCAAGCGCAACCAAAATTTATTCACGCGACGCGAACATCTGGCACATCTCGCACGAGGGCGGCGCGCTTGAAGATCCATGGAACGCTCCGCCGGAGGATGTATGGATGCGCTCTGTGAATCCCGCCAACGCACCCAACGAGCCGATCGAAGTGCTGGTGGGCTTTGAGCAAGGCGTGCCGGTCTCGGTGAATGGCAAGAAATTGCCACCGATCGCGCTGCTGGAAATGTTGAATGAAATCGCCGGCGCCCATGGTGTGGGGCGCGTGGACATGGTCGAGAATCGTTTGGTCGGAATGAAAAGTCGAGGCTGCTACGAAACTCCAGGCGGCACCATCTTGATGGAGGCGCTGCGCGGCGTGGAGCAGTTGGTTCTTGATCGCGACAGCATGCAATTCCGCGAGCAACTTGCGATCGATTTTGCGCGGGTGATTTATGATGGACGCTGGTTCTGTCCGCTGCGAGAAAGTCTGCAGGCAGCGATTATTTCGCTGGCCAAGCCACTGACCGGCGAAACTGCCGTGCGTCTTTTTAAGGGAAATGCCGCAGCAACTCGCCGTCGCAGTCCGCACTCGTTGTACAGCCACGCCTTTGCCACCTTCGGCGAAGACGAGGTGTATGACCAGCGTCACGCCGAAGGATTTATCCGACTCTTCTCATTGCCCAGTCGCATTCGTGCGCTGCTTGGTCTTGGTCCAGTCGTGCAAGTAAAAAGCAAGGCCTCACGGTGACAACGATCTGGCATGGACGAGTGCAAGGCGAACAGGATGCGCTGTTCCGCACATTTAACGACAGTCTTCCATTTGATCGTCGTCTTGTGCAGGAAGATATTGAAGGCTCCATCGCATGGGCTGCAGCGTTGATGCGAGCAGGCGTGCTTGCCGAGGATGAGCGCGCACGACTTGAAAAATCTCTGCGCGAAATCGGCGCGCTCGCGGCCAACGATCCATCGTTGCTCACCAAGGCGACCGATGAGGATGTGCATAGTTGGGTGGAGCGTGAATTGGTTGCGCGCCTTGGCGATCTGGGCAAAAAGTTGCACACCGGCCGCAGTCGCAACGATCAAGTAAGCACTGATCTGCGCCTGTGGTGCATGAAGCAGATTCGAATGCGACTTGCGGAAATTGATGGCGCTAATGAAAGTTTGCTGGAACTTGCAGAACGCGAAAAAGACACGGTTTTCCCAGGTTTTACTCATCTTCAGCGGGCGCAGCCGGTGCTCTTCGCCCACTGGTGCCTGGCTTATGTAGAGATGCTGCGCCGCGACGCTGATCGCTTCAGCGACGCGCTCGATCGTGTGCTGAAATGCCCGCTTGGCTCCGGTGCGTTGGCGGGAACCGCTTATCCGATCGATCGCCTGCGACTTGCGAAGGATCTTGGATTTGAAACTCCAACTGCCAACAGTCTTGATGCAGTGAGCGACCGCGACTTTGTTGCAGAACTTCTCGCCGTCAGTGCGATCGCCATGCTGCATCTTTCACGCATGAGCGAGGATCTGATTTTTTACGCCAGCGGCGAGGCCGCTTATGTGGAGTTAAGCGATGATGTAAGTACCGGCAGTAGTCTGATGCCGCAGAAGAAAAATCCAGACGCCTGCGAATTGATCCGCGGAAAAACTGGCCGCGTAATCGGTGCATTAACTGGAGCATTGGCCACCTTCAAATCGCTGCCGCTTGCCTACAACAAAGATTTGCAAGAGGACAAGGAGCCGCTCTTTGATTCCATGGACACGCTGTCGATGTGCCTGCGCATCACACCGCGAATCTTGCGCGGACTGAAGGTGAACCGCGAACGCGCGCGCAAGGCTGCGATCGCCGGCTACGCAAACGCCACGGAATTGGCTGATTATTTGGTTCGCAAGGGTGTTCCATTTCGCGACGCGCATGGTCAAGTTGGCTTGCTTGTACGAGAGGCCATTCGCCAAGGCAAGCCGTTGGAAGATCTGGGCGTAGAAGAGATGGCGAAGTTGGCGCCCATGGTCGAGCGCGATGTCTATGTCACGCTCACCGTGGATGCGGCGATCGAACGGCGCAGCGTGCCGGGTGGCACATCATCGGATCAAGTCTTGGCGCGAGTGCGTGAAGCGCGGCGAAGTTTACGCACGGCTCGTCGCACCAAACGCAAGACCGCTGGAGGCGCCACTGGAGTGCGCGACGCGATGATGGACGATCTTGACGACATCTGCCGTTTGGTCGACCTATGGAGCAATAAGGGCGAAAATCTTCCACGCAGCCGCGAAGAAATCTTGGAGAAGATCACAGACTTTGGCGTCGCCGTGGTCGACGGCAAGGTGCGCGGTTGCGCCAGTTTGTGGGTGTACGAATCGGACTTGGCCGAGATTCGTTCCCTTGGCGTGGACGAGGGATTTCACGGCCGCAGTCTTGGACGCCACCTCGTGCAGTTTTTTCTGGAAAAGGCAAAAAGCCTTGGAATCAAGCGGGTTTTTGTACTCACACGCATGCCCGCCTTCTTTGATAAATGCGGATTTAGAAAGGTCAGCATCAACAGCCTGCCACAGAAAGTGACTAAGGATTGCGCGAAGTGCCCGAAGAATCATGCCTGCGATGAGATCGCAATGGTGCAAGACTTGAACACGGAGAATGTCTGATGAGCGCGTTTGCCCCCGAGGCCGTTGTCATTGAAGCACCACCCTGGCCCCGTGGTTTCTCCGCCGCTGGCGTTGCCGCAGGCATCAAGTCAAATGGCGCCCCTGATCTTGCGCTGCTTCGCATGCAAGGTGGTGCGAACGCAGCGGCTATGTTCACCACTAATATTTTCGCCGCCGCACCGATCCAAGCCAGTCGCCGTAATCTGCGAGACTCCCGCGGCCACTGCAGTGCGTTGCTGATCAACTCGGGCTGCGCCAATGCGGTCACTGGTGAACAAGGTGCGGCGGATGCCGAGACCATGATTGATGCCGTGGCGGCGGCTTGTGATTGCACGCCTTCCGCGGTGCTGGTGAACTCCACCGGCATCATCGGTAAGCGGCTTCCGATCGACCGCATCATCGCTGCCATTCCCAGGCTTGCCGCGGTCTGTATGGAAGGCAGTTGTGAGCCGTTTGTTCGAGCGATTATGACAACCGATACGCGCCTCAAGATGAGCACGCGCACGATCGAGTCGGCCGATGGCGGTCTGATACGCGTGACTGGCGTGATCAAAGGCGCGGGCATGATTCATCCCAACATGGCGACCATGATCGCGGTGATCACCACCGACGCCGAAGTTTCCTCAGGCGACCTTGATGCCATGTTGCGACATGCGGTGGAGCACAGCTTTCATCGCATCTCAATCGATGGTGATACCAGTACCAATGACTCCGTCTTCTGCTTGGCCAGCAGTGTTGCGGGGATTGCAAAAGATCGTGCTGCATTACAGCGAGCGATCACCGAGATCGCCACCGATTGCGCTCGCATGGTGGTGCAAGATGGCGAGGGTTTCACACGCGGCTTAGAGGTGCGCGTGCGTGGCGCATCAAGCGCAAGTGATGCGTTACTTCTGGCGCAAGCAGTGGCGACAAGTACACTGGTGCGTTGCGCGGTCACTGGTGGCGATCCAAATTGGGGGCGCGTGGTAGCCGCAGCAGGTCGAAGTGGCGCGAAATTAAATCCACATCTTTTGGTGGTACGCGCCGGTGGCATCACTTTATTTCAACAGGGAGCGCCGGTGGCGACCGATGCATTCGCACTACAAAATGCCTTCAAACAAGCCAATGTTGTCATTGAACTTGATGTTGGATTAGGTGCAAGCAGCGACTTCTTCTTCTCGAGTGGATTAACCGAAGACTATGTTCGATTGAACTCGCACTACACAACCTAAGTCTGCCGCAGGCGCTCATCTCGTGCGCGCCTGCATGCCCTTAGGGAACCGCGTTCACAATTTGATCACGAAGATCGCCTGCCTGTTTCGACAGCGGATCATTTTCTCCAAGCGCCGATGCGAGTTCGGCCGCGAGACGAATCGCTGAAGCTGTTGCTTTATCATTGGCACCCATAGTGCTGAAACAGTCTGCACGATCCATCGCAACCAAAGCGAGAATCTGCAACCTCCATGGCATCTGTCTTTGCAAGGCAGCCCATGCAGGTGCATCAAGTCCGCGCAACGCGGCGTCGTAATTTTCAATGGCGCCCTGGCAATCACCGCGCGCTTTGTGAAGCGTGCCAAGGGTGGCCACGCTTCGACAGGAACGGCCGTGCCAAGCAACACGCGCGCTTCGATGGTGGCGCGAAGTGGAGCTTCAAGTTTCTGCACATTCACCTCACCAGCCTCGATGTGAATGCGCGCCGATTGCTCCAACACCGCGGGCTCCATCGCCAGTAATGATGGGTGTTTTTTCAATGATTCCTGCATCCGATTGCTGCCCTCAAGCGCCGCCTGCACCTGTCCCTGGGTCAACTGCGCCTCCGCGCGCAATAACGCTCGCTGCATCGACTGCTCGCTCTGCCCAGCATCAAACTGTGCACTCATCACATCTGCTGTTGCTTCAATCACCGCGTTAGATCCGCGTTCGCACCACAATGCGTGAAGCGGATCACTGCGTTCCAGCGGTGCATCGACAACCCGCGGAGCGATCGATTGAATCTGCCGCGTCGGTGGAGGCTGAAAGGGCGCGTGCCGATCTTGCTCGTTGAAATAATTGCGACCCACAACCGCCGCACCGAAACTAATGACAAGCACCACGAACAACGAGCCAAGCACCGCTCGTAAAGTTGCAGCGCCATGTCGAGCAGCAGTCATCAGAATTGCCGCAAAAATCGAAGGTCATTCTCAAAGAGCAGACGAATGTCGCTGATGCCATGACGACGCATCGCGATGCGCTCCACGCCAAGTCCAAAGGCGAAACCGGTGAACTGCTCAGGATTGATCTTCACCGATTCCAGCACCGCGGGATCCACCATGCCGCAGCCACCGAGTTCAACCCAGCGCCATTCTCCCTTGATTTTCATCTTCATATCCACCTCGGCGCTTGGCTCGGTGAATGGGAAAAAGCTTGGCCGCATGCGCACTTCAGCCTCGGGTCCAAAGCAGGCGCATGCAAAATGCCACAGCGTGGTTTTTAAATCCACCATGGTCACGCCACGATCCACATACAAACCTTCGATCTGGTGGAACATGCTGAAGTGCGTGGCATCGTGCGTATCAGGTCGATAGACCCGCCCCACGGCAACCACTTTCAGCGGAGGCTTTTTATTTTCCATCGCTCGAATTTGCACGGTGCTGGTCTGCGTACGAAGCAGACGACGCACTCCCAACTGCTCGCCCATGTAAAAATTATCCGTGGGCTCGCGCGCGGGATGTCCTTCAGGAATATTCAGCGCTGTGAAATTGTGCCACTCATCTTCTACCTCTGGCCCATCGGCGACTTCAAATCCCATGCGACCGAAAATTTGCACAATGTCGGCGATGGTGCGACTGAGAATGTGTCGACGACCTTCGCCAGCAGGCAGTCCCGGTTCAGTCAGATCGATCGCGGGCTCAACCTTCTCGGTTCCAACCAAGGACTTGCGCGATTCAAAGGCCGCTTCAAGCGCCCGCTTCATCGCATTCAGCCGCTTGCCAAGCGCGGGTTTCTGTTCCGCTGGCGCATTTTTCAGCGCGTCCATCAAAGCTTTCAGTCGACCATTCGTGCCGATCCACGCGATGCGCCAAGCCTCCATCGACACGGCATCAGTGGCGCTGTTCGCTGCGCAGATCGCTTGTATTTCTTCTTGTTCAATCTGCTGAAGCACGCTGAAAGTCTAGCGAAATATTCTTGGAAATTGATCCCCGCAGATCACAAGCGGTTCACACCGACTTCTGCCATAACGCGGGTCAACATGCGAAGGGTTGTGATGCCTGGGTTAGCAAGCCTTCATATTGTCACGCGTGGTGCCCGTCCTAATTTCTGGCGGTGTTGGCGTTGTTCGAAGCACCGTCAATGCATCAGGCGCCACTTTCACCGCCACGCATTTAAATGCGGGCGTGCGCGAAAGTTCATCCGTCGTCTTGGGCACCAAAATATTGCTCTCAGGGTAATACATCGCCACGCTGCCACGGCGAATCTGCTCGAAGCATGCGACCATCTGTCCGCGCATCTCGCCGGCGTCGCTGCTGATTCGACAACGCTGCCCCGCTTTCAATCCATACGCAGCGATGTCGTCGGGATGCATCAACACCACATCGCGACGAGTTTGATTGCGGTAGACATCTTCCTGTTCATACACCACCGTGTTGAACTGACCTTCACTGCGAATCGTCATCAGTTGCAAACCGGTCGGCGCAGCCGGCAACGCATGCGCGAAGAGCGTGGCCTTTCCATCCAGGGTTGGAAACTCAAGCGTGTCGATCGCGCGACCAGGAATTGAAAATTCTTTTTTCGTCTGGTCGATATCCGCCATCTGCTCAAGGCCCGGGACAACTGTGGCGATGGTCGCACGAATCTCACTGGTGCTTCGCATTTTATTCCAGTCGATGGGGTGCGATGCAGTCGGTTCTCCAAGCACCCCAGCGGCGATGTCCGCGATAATCTGCACCTCGCTGCGCGGACCGCCTTCGAGTGAAACACCTTTATTTCCAGCAATATGCCTTGGTTTTCCTCCATCCGAAAGTCGCACAAAGCTAAACATGCTTTCCTGTGTGCTGGGCTGCGGCTCCTCGTCACGCGCAAGCACTGGCAGAATAATCGTCTGCTGCGCGCCAAGTCCGCGCGCATGTCCAGTGTTCAGTGAAGTGCTCATGTACACCACCGTGTCGATCTTTCCCATCGCACGCTCGCAGAAGGCGGAGTCGGGGCTCGCGCCATAAAGATTTCCGCCAAGGCACAATGCGAAACGCATCGCACCATCGTGCGCCGCTTCAAGGCATGAGAGTGTGTCAAAGCCTTTGGTTGTTGGCAACACCACGCCGTAGTGCGTTTGCAAGCGATCAAAGAAAACTTTTCCCAACTTTGGGGTCACGCCCATCGTGCCCATGCCTTGCACATTGCTGTGGCCGCGAATGGGTTGCAAGCCAGCGCCAGATTTTCCAACCATGCCGCGCATCAAGGCAAGCGCGGCGATCGCCTGCACCGTGGAGGTTCCATGCAGATGATGCGTGACGCCCATCGTCCATGCGAAAACCACGCGTTGCGCCCTTGCGTACTGCGCCGCGACAGAATGGATTTCATCCTTTGAAACCCCTGCTTTTTCAACAATTTCATTCCACGAAAGTTCGTCAATGCGCGTGGCGAGTGCAGCCCAACCGTGGGTGTGCGCCGTGAGAAAAGCCTCGTCGATCACCTCCGCCGTGGTCGAGGCGAGTTCGCGCAACCGCTTCATGATTCCATAGATCAATGCCAAGTCGCCGCCGATATGCGGCTGCACATAGGTGCTGGCGATCTTGCTTCCAAAGACAAGACTGCGTAGGTCACTAGGAATAGAAAATTTCATGAGACCGATCTCGACGATCGGATTCACCACGATCATTTTGCCACCAGCGCGCCGCACCTTCATCAGTGAGCGCATGAGGCGCGGATGATTGCTGGCAGGATTGCCGCCGATTAAAAAAACCAAATCGGCTTCCTCCATGTCATGCAGTTTCACCGTGCCCGCGCCAGTGCCAAGCACGCTTGTCAATCCAACGCCGCTGGCTTGATGACAGTAATAACTGCAATTGTTCAGATGATTGGTGCCATACAAGCGCGCGAACAATTGCAATAAAAAACCAGCCTCATTGCTTGAGCGGCCGCTGAAATACCAAAATGTTTCATTGGCCTGAGTGGCTTGCAGTTTGCCAACAATGCGGCCGAAGGCATCCGCCCACGAAATCGGCTTGTAATGTTGACTACCTTTCTCAAGCACCACGGGCTGCACCAGCCTGCCCGAATGTTCCAACTGATAAGAGGAGAATTCCTGCAGGTCTCTGATGGAATAGCTTTCGAAAAATTGCGGCTGCACCGCGCCCTGCATGTCGGCGACCATCGCTTGCAAAGATTTTTTGCAGACCTCTGGAAAACGCCCTGCCTCATTCACCATGCCGCCCTGCTGCCCGCCCATGCCAAGCGCACAGGTCTTGCAAGCATTCTTTGAACGCATCGCGCGCCACAATTTCACAATGCCACCAACTTGCTGCGCCTTCTGAAAGCTGTAGCGAATCGCCCGCCATCCACCGCCAGTGGTCACTTTACGCATGGGGTTGGCAATTTGTATAAAACTTCAACATGGCGAACTCCACAAAACAATAACCTAAAAACAATTTTCAAATCCTAAAGTCCAGATAACGGGGACTGTCCCTAAATAAAAACCCCGCCCGGTATTGCCGGTCGGGGCTTTATAAATCTTGCTTTGGCTTGTGCTTACGCTGCGGCCGCTGGCTTGTCAGCGATTTCCTTGCGCTTCTTCGCCGCGAATGCCGCGCGTTTGTCTGCGCGCTTTCGGCGATGACCCGCTCGGCCACCAATCTGACTTCCACTTTCAGAGCCCACCAACTGCAACAACACCAAGTCAGTGGCATCACCCACGCGGCGCTTGTCCAGCTTAATGATGCGGGTGTAACCACCAGCACGATCCGCAAACTTAGGCGCAACCTTCGTGATCAAATGTTCCAACAATCGCGGTGCCTTGCGCACTTCACCGTAGCGGTTGAACTCGATTGAATTCACCGACGGCAACTCCCAGAACTCGCTCGTCTTGCGAGCCTCTGGAACATTGGGGTCAGCAATCCACGCGAACACCTTGCGATCGGGCAACTTGCTCGCGATCAATCGACGCGATGCCAGCGTCTTTTGCTTTGCGGTGGTGATCAGCTTTTCAATGAAAGGCTGCACCATCTTTGCCTTAGGCATGGTGGTCTCAATCTGACCGTGCTCGAACAAACCTGCAGCAAGATTTCGAATCATCGCACGGCGATGATCTTCTTTAATGCAGAGTTGTTTACCACTTACTTTATGTCGCATGACTATCTCCTTGCCGTTGGCACTTAGGCCTTGGCTTCTTCCGCGTTTACTTCAAATCCTTCAGGCAGTGTCATGGCCAAGCCAAGACCCTGTTCCTCAAGGCGTGTCTTTACTTCTTTCAGGCTGGTGCGACCAAACGCACGCAGTTCCAGAAGTTCGGTCTCGGTCTTGGTTACCAATTCCCACAGCCAACGAATCTTGCCACTTTCCAGGCAATTATTGCTGCGAACTGAAAGATCAAGCACGGTCATCGGTTGATTTAAGCGACGCGCCAAATCGGCTTCGCTGTCCTGCGCCTGCGCAATGCTGTCAGGCAGCAAATCATCGCCTTCGTTATCAAAGAGCACGAAGGGATTGAGATGCTTGCGCAGAATCTTCGCAGCTTCAACCATTGCCATCTCAGGCGAGATGGTGCCGTTGGTCCAAATGTCCAAGACCAACTTGTCATAGTTGGTGCGCTGACCAACGCGCGTGTCTTCCACGCGGTAGCGAACGCGAAGCACTGGGCTGAACACAGCGTCGACTGGAATCAAACCAATCTCCTGCTCATCCATCTTGTTCCATTGCTCGCTCGCTGGCATGTAGCCACGGCCCTTCTGAACCGTGAACTCCACCGCGAACTCGCGCTTCTCGGTGAGAGTGGCAAGCACCAACTCCGGATTATGAATCTGAATTGAACTATCGCACTCGAGCAAATCTCCGGTCACTTCGCCCGGACCTTCTGCAAGCAAGCGCATGGTCTTCTGTGCATCATCTTGCATGCTGACCACCATCTGCTTCACATTCAGGATGATGTCGGTGACATCCTCCATCACGCCGGGCAAACTGGTGAACTCGTGGGTAACGCCAGCAATTTTTACGCTGGTGATCGCCGAACCCTCGAGACTGCTGAGCAGAATGCGACGCAGGCCGTTGCCGACCGTGGTGCCGAATCCGCGCTCAAAT
>Ga0105052_10007148_pt1 | contig 11007 bp, 12 predicted proteins | sample FRY03_FD_78094 | JGI IMG/M metagenome (GOLD analysis project Ga0105052, IMG submission 78094) | Freshwater microbial communities from Lake Fryxell liftoff mats and glacier meltwater in Antarctica - FRY-03 | ecosystem: Environmental > Aquatic > Freshwater > Ice > Glacier meltwater ... | reverse complement strand
TGCGGTGGGATTTGTCGGGATGCATGACCTGCGGCCCGATCCGCTCTGCCTCGCGCCGCAAGGTATCCGCCTCGGACTGGGTGGTGCTTGTCACGAACACCGCTTCTTCCACTCTTCCACAGTAAAACCCTTTTGCCCGCTGCAAGAACTTCGCATAGGGCGCGATCAAAATCGTGCCGGGACGGGCAAATTTGACAATTTGCTCCTCCAATTTCTCCAGCCCGTCGTTATCGGCCATGGGCTGGTAAAAATAGATGATCTCGTACTGCGGGTACCCCTCAAATGTCAGTGCGTTGTCGTGGTAAATGTTGCACCGCACCGCCCGCATCTGTGCCATAGCACTTTGCCCAGCGCGCACATAATTTTAATCGAAATCAAAGCCCTCAACATGGTCGAAAAAGTCGCTCGCCTGCAAAAGCCGCATGCCGCCTCCACAGACTACATCCAAAAAACGCAGCGGGTGCTTGCGTTTTTGCGCCATGGCGACCCGATAAGCAGCATGGGCATGGGCCGCGAAAAGCGAGGCCCGCAAGGGAATATCGGAAAAGCAGCCCAAATCATTTGCGCCGCGCGATTGCGCATTGGGGTTCATCATCCGGTGCAGCCAATAAAGCGTAGGATCCAGCGTCAAGCTGTGCGTATAGGACGTCTCGCGCGGGCGCAGGAGCGGCAGATATAGGGGACGTGGCAGCGCTTTTTGCACAAGCACCATCGTATCCGACATCGTATTCATCGCATTCAACCGACGCCGCAAGACACGCAAAAGCCTTAAGTCGCCTGTCGGCGATTGCTCGGTCCTACGTGCCCGACGCGACGCCCGCTCCATCAAATAGAAGCTTGTTGCGCAAAACCAATATCTGGCTATCAAAGGCCAAAAGCAGCTTGGGCACCCCCCGACGCCGCGACCGTGACAACGAGAATTGCGTTACAATCGCTGCGGCGATCTTTGCAGTATCTTGATCAAAACCCTGCCAGAACAGCTGTGGATGTTGGACAGTACCCATAAAATACTACCGATCAATTGGCGTATTCGCTTTAGGTCGGTGATTGTCCCAACCAGGGATGAAACCTTAAATTCAGAAAATGGTTTTTGCTGAAGGGCAGTCGCTAAAAGTACGATTTTGAAAGCCTAACAAAAAAACCCGCCATGCAAGCATGGCGGGAAAGTGGTGTCAGGGACGGCCCCTGACACAGGCGGTAAACTTGGAATATAGGTTGGATCAGTTAGGGCGGGTATCGTCCATCTCGGCCCTGATTTGCTGGCGCAGGATATCGATGGACACCATCTTGCCGTCCCGTTTGAAATGCCAATAGGTCCAACCGTTGCAGCTTGGCGCACCTTCCAGCGCCGCCCCAACTTGGTGGATGGACCCCTTCACATCATTTCCAATCAGCGTGCCGTCGGCGCGCACCTTGGCCTTGAAACGGCTGCCGATGGAATACAATTCCTCGCCCGGGCGCAGCATGCCGCGTTCCACGACCTGGCCAAAGGGCACACGCGGTTCGGACCGCTTGGACCCGGTGATTTCCAGTGCCGAGGCGTCAAATTTCCGTACTTTCGCAATCCGCGCTTCAGCGACCTTGCGATAGGCCGCCTCACGTTCGATCCCGATGAAATCACGGCCAAGCATTTTTGCCACGGCCCCTGTGGTTCCCGTACCGAAGAAAGGATCCAAGATCACATCGCCCGGGTTGGTTGTGGCGATAAGGGCACGGTGCAGCAGGCTTTCCGGCTTTTGCGTGGGGTGCGCCTTGTCGCCTGCCTCGTCCTTCAGGCGCTCATGCCCGGTGCAAATCGGCAACACCCAGTCGGACCGCATCTGCACGCCTTCGTTCAGCGACTTCAGCGCCTCATAGTTGAAGGTGTATTTCGCGCCCTCATCCCGGCTGGCCCAGATCAGGGTTTCGTGTGCATTGGTCAGTCGTTTGCCGCGAAAGTTCGGCATGGGGTTGGACTTGCGCCACACCACGTCATTCAGCAGCCAAAAGCCTTGGTCTTGCAGGGTGGCCCCGACCCGGAAGATGTTATGATAAGAACCAATCACCCAGATCGCGCCATTCGGCTTCAGCAGGCGTTTGGCCGCCGCAAGCCAGCTTTTGGTAAACTCATCATATTTCGCAAAGCTGGAGAATTGATCCCAATGGTCATCCACCGCATCGACCAAGGAATTGTCGGGGCGGTGCAAATCGCCTTTCAACTGCAAATTATAGGGCGGGTCCGCAAAAATCAGATCAACCGAGCCTGCTGGCAGGCTGTTCATCACATCAATGCAATCCCCCGCAAGGATCTGGTTTAGTGGCAGTGCCGCTGCCTCCGGCGCTATGGTCTTGGTTGTCATCTCTGCCTCTGTGCTCCGCGCATTTTGCGTCGTTTTGTTAAGGCTAAAGATGAGTCATTCCTGATTCGTCGTCAAATTCTTTATTGAATCAACGGCTTATAAATTTATCTTGATACAAGATATTGTGTATGGGTTTGAACGAACGTCTATGATGCGGGGTAACCCCAAGATTTAGAAGCGCGGACTGATGCTCTTTTGTCGGATATCCGGCGTTCCGGTCCCAGCCATAGCCGGAATGCTGTTGCGCCAAATCCACCATGATCCTGTCGCGTGTCACTTTTGCCACAATGGAGGCTGCGGCAATCGACAGGCTGTGCGCATCGCCCTTCACAATCGCCTGCCCCGCGCAGGGCATATCGCGCGGCAAAAGGTTGCCATCGACCAATGCGTAATCTGGGGCCAAAGGCAGGCCTTGCAATGCGCGAACCATGGCCAGGTGGCTGGCGCGCAGAATATTCATCGCATCAATTTCGGCCACCGAAGCATGGGCGATGGAAACCTCTGCCAAGCCCATGATCGCGTCAAACAACGCGTCCCGCCGTTTGGCGGTCAGGGCCTTGCTGTCAGCCAAACCGGGGGGCACGCGGCCCGGCAACAGGCGCACGGCGGCGGCAGTGACAGGCCCCGCCAAAGGCCCGCGCCCCACCTCATCCACCCCGGCGATGCAGGTGAAGCCACGGCCAAGGGCTGCTGTCTCATATTTGTCATGCGCTATGGTTTTCATGCAACTATCAAAGCGCATCCCGGTACAAATGAAAAGGGGGCGAAGGCGGCAAAGGCCCTCGCCCCAGTTTGGGTGCGTCACGCTGGGGGCGGTCGGCGCACCCCAAGGGCCGCGTTAACGGCGGCGGCCCTGTTCGCGAAAGCCCGACTGCAACAGGCAGTTGCGTTCAAACGCTGTGCGGCCCTGCCCCCGGCCTTGCAAATTCACCTCGCAGCGCTGCGGCAAGCGACGCTCAATCCCGGCCTGACGCAGGCAGCGGGCGGGATAGACCACTTCGTTTTGGCGGTACCCGCGCAGTTGCACCGCGCATTGTGCCGGCAAAACGGTTGCGCGGTCATTTCCGCGCGGCGGGTTATAGCTGTGGCGCGGGTTGCGATAATCATCGCGGCTGTTGATCGCCACGCCGATGATTGCAATCGCGGCCAGGGCAGCAATCGCTTTGGCAAAATCATCGCGGCCCCCGGCACGGGCCGGAACGGCAGCCGCCGTCATCAATGCAAGGGCGGTCGCGGCGGCGGCAACGGTGGCGATAAAACGGCGCGCGGCAGGGGAATGAAAAAATGCCATGGTCGGGGTCCTGTTTTTTTGGCAGCGCATCGCTGCGCCACGTGTTGATGCAAACACCCTCGCCCCGCCCCCGATTGCCACGCAATATCAGGGGCGGGTTATGCGATAACCAGCCCGATTTCGTCCTTTGATATTGTATAACACCGCGCTTTCGCCGCAGATTGCCCCCAACTCACCTATCAGGAGGATACTGCTTTGAAACCTAGCTTTGGGGCCACCGCGCTGGCCTTCACCTTTTGCGCCTCGACATTTTGGGCCGGGGCCGCGCAGGCCGAATGCTATGCCGATTACAAGGCCAAGCAAGATGACCCGCTGCGCCTGCACTACGGGGTTATAGCACTGCCGGATGACGCATGTTCGGTCGCGGCTGCGGCAGGGTTCATTGCGCCCCGGCTTGCAGGGCAAGGCTGGACCTTGTTGAATGTCGTCTCAATTTTCGCGCCGGAAGGCCTTGATGAAAGGAAAGCCAGTGCAGGCGCCTATTTCCTCTCCTTCTGACAGCTTGCGCGCGGGTAACCGTGTGGTTGCGGGCGGTATTGCTGCCATTGTGCTGATTTTGCTGGGGGCGGCGGTGTTCTTGTTTCTGAACCTGCCCGATGCGAACGCTTTCAATGCGCGCGTTGAACGAATTTTTATCGAAAACGACGGGCTGACCACGGGGTCCGAGATCAAGCTGCTGGAGATTCTGGCGCAATCGGGCACCGCGTTTTCGGATGTGCTGGCCAGCTACCGCGTGGTGATTTTCGTGCTTTTGGTGTTTGCGACTGCTTTGATGGTGGCCGCACTGGTGTTTCTTGTCACGATTATCGCCCTGAACCGGCGCATTTCAGCGATCCAGCGGTCGGGGATTCAAGTGTCCAGCCTGCTTATCAGCCGGGAAACCAATGCGGTCTATATCAATGATCTGGAGTTCAAGTTGACTGAGGCTGCGATAGAAACCCTGTCGGTGCTGGCGGAAGCGCGGATGGATGATGATGTGATGACCGGCGCACAGATTGAAGGGGTAATCTCGGGCCGCAATTCTTCGGATTGTGAGGAGGCGGCGGGGGCAACCCGGGTGAAGCGGCTGCGCGATGCGTTGGGGAACCAGTTGGTATCTGAACTGTTGGTCAAAACGATTGCCCGGCGGGGCTATGTTTTGGCGGTGGGCAAAGATGTGATCCGCATGATCTAGGCGATCGGCCTGCTGCGTGGTGCCTCTCTTGCACCAAGGGGGGGCGTGGCTTATACGCACCCCTCTTGCCATTTCCGGGGGGACGCCATGATTCCGACGCCTTATTACCTGATCGACAAGACGCGGCTGGCCGCCAATATGGCTGCGATGGACCGCTTGCGCGAATTGTCCGGCGCGAAGTGTTTGCTGGCGCTGAAATGTTTTGCCACCTGGCCCGCGTTCGATGCGATGCGCGGGCACATGGATGGCACGACATCGTCCAGCCTGTATGAACTGCGCTTGGGGCGGCAGCGGTTTGGTGGGGAAACCCACGCCTATTCAGTGGCTTGGGCGGCGGACGAGGTGGCGGAGGCGGTTGGATATGCCGACAAGATCATCTTCAATTCCATCAGCCAGTTGCAGCGCTTTGACGCAGAAACGGCTGGGATTGCACGTGGCCTGCGGTTGAACCCGCAGTTTTCAACCTCGCATTTCGACCTCGCCGATCCCGCCCGCCCGTTCAGCCGTTTGGGCGAATGGGATTTGGCGAAACTGGAAGCCGTGAAGGGCAAGATTTCCGGCGTGATGATTCATTACAACTGCGAGAACGGCGATTTTGACCTGTTTGACCAACAGTTGACGCGGATTGAAACCGAATTTGGCGGGTTTTTGACGGGATTGGAGTGGGTCAGCCTTGGCGGCGGGATTCACTTTACCGGCGTAGATTATCCGTTGGAGCGTTTGGCGGCGCGGTTGCGGGCCTTTGCGGAGCGGTTCGGTGTGCAGGTGTATCTGGAACCGGGAGAAGCGGCGATTACGGGGGCGGCCAGCCTTGAAGTGTCGGTGTTGGATATTTTGAACAATGGCAAAAACCTAGCGATCATCGACAGCTCGGTCGAGGCGCATATGCTGGACCTGCTGATTTACCGGGAGCCTGCCAAGATGGAGGTGTCTGGCGACCATCCCTATATGATTTGCGGCAAATCCTGCCTAGCAGGTGATATTTTTGGGGAGTTTTCCTTTCCAGCGCCCTTGAAAATTGGCGATCAGTTGAGCATTGCGGACGCCGCAGGTTACACCATGGTCAAGAAAAACTGGTTCAACGGGGTGCGGATGCCATCAATCGTTTTGCGCGAACTGGATGGGTCGCTGACCGTCGCCCGCACGTTCGATTATGCCGATTTTGAAGGCAATCTGGGCTGAAGGAGGCTTGATATGAAACGCAATGTTCTGATCATCGGCGCGGGTGGCGTGGCGCAGGTTGTGGCGCATAAATGCGCGCAGAATAACGATATTCTGGGTGATTTGCACATCGCCAGCCGCACCGTTTTCAAATGTGAGGCGATCATTGCAAGCGTGCATTACAAGGACGCGATGAAGGTTGCGGGCGTGTTTGATGCCCACAGCCTTGATGCGACCGATGTTGAGGCGGTAAAAATCCTGATCACCCAGACGGCTGCGCAGATTGTGATCAATGTCGGCTCCCCTTTCGTGAATATGACGGTGCTGGACGCCTGCATTGCCACGGGTGCGGCCTATATCGACACCGCAATCCATGAAGACCCGGCCAAGATTTGCGAAGTGCCGCCCTGGTACGGCAATTATGAGTGGAAAAAGCGCGAAGCGTGCAAGGCGGCGGGGGTGACGGCCATTTTGGGCGCAGGGTTTGATCCGGGGGTGGTCAATGCTTTCGCGCGCTATGCGGTGGATGCCTGCATGGACGAGGTTCAAAGCATTGATATTGTGGATATAAACGCTGGAAGTCACGGCAAGTATTTCAGTACCAATTTTGACCCAGAGATCAATTTCCGTGAATTCACCGGCACGGTCTATGCGTGGCAAAATGGCGTATGGACCGAAAATACGATGTTCGAGGTGATGCGCGAGGATGATCTGCCCGTGGTGGGGCTGCAAAAATCCTACATGTCGGGGCATGATGAAGTGCATTCGCTGGCTACACGTTATCCTAAGGCAGATGTCCGGTTCTGGATGGGGTTTGGCGACCATTACATCAATGTTTTTACCGTATTGAAAAATCTAGGTCTTTTGTCGGAACAGCCCGTGACAACCGCCGAAGGGCTGGAGGTGATCCCCCTGAAAGTGGTCAAGGCCGTATTACCCGACCCCTCCAGTCTTGCACCGGGCTATACGGGCAAAACCTGCATCGGGGATTTTGTCAAAGGCACCAAAAACGGCCAGCCCGTGGAGGTGTTTGTCTATAATACCGCCGATCATGCCGAGGCCTTTGCCGAAGTTGGCAGTCAAGGCATTTCCTACACCGCAGGTGTGCCGCCCGTGGCCGCCGCGATTTTGATCGCGCAGGGCGCCTGGGACGTGGGGCATATGGCGAATGTAGAGGATATGGACCCGAAGCCGTTTCTTGGGTTGCTTGCAAAGATGGGCCTTCCCACGCGGATCAAGGATGCAAACGGCGACCGGGCCTTGGAGCTTTAGGGACGCGGCCCCCGTTCAAATATCCCCGGCAGAACGCCATTTCTCAAGCGTTTCCTTGGCGACTTCGAAATGCATGCTGTCTTCGCGGGTGAAGGATGCGCCCCAGAACCAGCCTTCTTCCTGGAAAAAATCCGACAGAATCGTCAGGCCCAACTGGGTTTTTCCGTCCCCCAAAGTGTCCAGCCGCCCATCGATGTTCAAATCCACGGCCAAGCCGAACGCATGGGTGGAAACGGAGCTTTGAGAGCCACGAATCCGGCGAACGCACAGTGCCCCTGCGGTGGAAATGCGGTTATACAGGTCCACGTCAACCGCTTTTACCTTTTCAAACACCCGCGTCATCGATTCCACGGCGGGGCGCAGCATGGACACGCGAATCGGACCAACATCGCCCGTGATCAGCATCTCTTTCAGCTTGGGGTTGGTCATGGGTTCGCAATCATCCGAAAGCTGTTCGCGCGGCAGGCCGAACATTTCTATCAAAAAACTGGGGCGCGACACTGTAAGCCCTTCATTGATGCCGCGCCGCCCAGCAATCAGAACGGTCTGGGCATAGCTGTCGGCGATCTGGTTTTCGCCAAGCCGCTCCAGCGGCTCGTCCATCGCCTGATTGCCCATATCATAGGGCTGCTGCGGCATGTTTTGCAGGCGCGACAACTCCTCCTCCACCGTGCCGAGGCGTTGCTGCAAATCCTCCATCTGCTGGCGCAAAATCTCAATTTCGATTCGCGCCGCGCTGTCAACAGCCGAACCAGCAGGCGCGCTTGAAAACAGCGGCTTGCTCGTGCCGCCCGGATCGGGGGGCGCAAAGAAATAGGCAGAGCCGATCCACAGGAGGGGGAGCGTCAACACGGCACCGGTGATGGCAAGGGCAGGAAGCAGTCGCATGTAACAGGCCATGAAAATGAGGGAAATATAGGTTTGGAATAGCGTATTTCGCGGAAAAAAGGAATAGGTTTGCGCAGGCTAGGCGCTGCGGGTGCCGCGCTGTTTGGCCACATCAAATTGCGCCGCCACGCGCGCGCGCAACAGCGATACGGCTTGCACGGCTTGCGCCAAAACCATGCTTTCCCAAGTGCGGGAAAGGCCGGCAAGGGCTGCCCTTATCACCCCACATTCCTGCGCCAGATGTGGGTTCTGGCGGCTGCCACGGTCCAAGGCGCTGCGGATATCTTCCAGATTGGCCTTTATCCTCGCATTGGTCTGGGCGGCGTTTTGCGCGCCACGCACAATCGCTTCGGCGCGGTCCACTTGGTTGCGCAGCGCGGCCAAGGCCTGCGGGTCCTGGCCCATTACATCTATGATCGCGGTCCGTGTCTGGGCCAAAACCCCCTCTGCTGCGGCTTTTTGGCCTTTTGCAAAGGTGACATCGTCAATATCGCGGAACGCCTGCAGGGCCACGGCAAACCGCAATTCGATCTCGCGCAAATCTTGAGCGGCGCTTTGCTTTATATCCTCAAGAACCTTCGCGGCAGCGGCGTTCACGCGGTCCAGATCGGCCTGCAGATCGGCGCGGGCGGCCTTGGCCGTGGCGGCAGCAGTTTTTCTGTCAAACATCGTCTGGGCAAACAACGCGGCGGCGCGCTTTTCAAAACCTTCGAAATCGGCGCGTGTGGCCTTGGCCCCCGGCAGGTCCCAAGCCGACATCTGCCGCGCTTGGTTCGCAGCCAGCGACAGGGCTGCGCGCAAGCCGCCGTCCAGTTGCGTCAAGTTGATGATTGCGGCACCCCGCGTTTGATCTTCCGGGAATGCCTGTTTCGTCAAGTCTTGTTTCGGCGGCTGCTGGCCCAACACGTCTTTGTCGATATAAGCGGCCAAAAACCGAACCTGCGCCGGGGTCAATTCACCTTTTGACATGCCCTGCCTCCCTGAAAATGCTGAAACGGTGCCTGGTCAACATGCCCCGGCTTGATCAATTCACATCCACAACGATAATCGAAATATTGTCTGCGCCGCCCGCATCCAACGCAAAGCTCATCAGCCGGTCGGCGATTGTTTCAATAGGCGCACGCAGAACCATCTTTTCCAGCGTGCTGAAGGTGGCGTATTTCGTCAGCCCGTCCGAGCAGAGCAAGAAGCGATCACCACTGGCCACATCGCCGCGAATCTTGTCGAGTTCCAGCGTGTCGCCCACCCCCACGGCGCGGGTAATGGCGTTGGATTGTGGGTGCAATTCCGCCTCGTCCCAGCTCATTTCGCCGGCAAGCACCAGTTCGGCGACAAGCGAATGATCGGTTGTGATCATTTCGATCTTATCGTCCCGGAAGCGGTAAAGACGGCTATCGCCAGCCCAGAAAGCGACGAAATGTTCATTCGTCAGGATCAAAGCCACCACGGTCGCCCCTACCGTGCCCTGTCCCTTGGCCTCGGATTCCGCATGGATGGTGTCGTGGGCTTGCAGGATGGTTTGGCGCAGGCCGCGCATCAGATCGCCGGGATCGAGGTCGGGTTCGATCATGGCGATGGTATCGACGATGGTCTGGCTTGCATAATCGCCTGCCGCATGCCCCCCCATCCCATCGGCCACCACCCAAATCTTCTGATCCGGTAAGGACAAGATACTGTCTTCATTGATTTTTCGAACCCGCCCTACATGGGTCGCGGCACTGTAGCGGATCATTATTCTGTCCCCTCATTCTTCCAAACCTGCGCGGCCATATCAAACAGCCCCAACATTTGTCCGCCCGCAGGCAGGCCTTCACACACCATCATCCGCATCCCGTCCTCGTCCAGCGCTGACCAGATCGACGGTTTGCGAAACGCCCCCGATGTCAGGTTCGCGGCCAGTTCCGGCACAAGCGTTCCGGGCGCGGCCCCTGTCACCACCATGCCACCTTGCGCATGACGGATGGACAGGTTGGTGGGCCGCGCGGGGGCAGACACCGCCCCCAATGCCTCACGCAGGGCATCGCGGGTCATGCTGTCTTCCAGCGCGGACAGGGCGATATCGTCCAGTGTCTCAAAGGTCGGGACCGACAGGAAATGGTCCAGCAAGGCCGCGTTGCCATCGGGCATGGGGGCCGCAAGCGTAAGGGGAAACTGCCGCCCCACCCTATCCACGGATGACATCATGACTCCCATCACCGGTGCGGCCCCCACCAGGCCCGCCGACAGGTTGAACCGCCAGATCGGGGCAGAGAAATAACAATCCTGCCAACGCTCGCCCAATACCGCTCGCGCGGTTAAAATCCCCTGTTGCAGCCAACGGTCCCATGGGTCGATAAAACCCTGCGGCAGGTCCATGCGCAAGAAATCCCCCAAGGCGGGCAGCTTTCCAAAGGCACCAAAACGGACCCCCATCAGAACGACTTCGGGCAGGCGAATTTGCTGAGCGAGGGCAAAGCAAACGGGTTGAGAGAGGAGCCGGACTGCATCTGGAAAATCGCGATGCGCCCACCGATATTGAAGATTACCCGCTTTTTGTCGGAAACAGAGGTGTTCCGGGTTTCGGCAGCGTCCAACAACCGAAACCAGCCCCAGGCCCCATCGCGGCGCAGTTTGTTTTCCGTGCCGGGGCTGGGCGGATCAAAGGTTATGCTGCCAAAGCCTGCAGCACCCGGCCATTGCACCGCAGCAGGGGCCGGCTGCCCTTGGCCTTGGGCAAATTCCACCGTTGTACCATCAATCTCCAGTTTGACAGAACTGGCTTTTGGGTCCAGCGCCTCGGGCGTGATCTGGAAATTGACCGAAGGTGTGGCCCCGGTGGGGAAGAAAGCGGATCGGATGGTGGCGGCGTGTTCAAACTGCAACAGCACATCCGGCGAAATGCC
>Ga0105052_10007144_pt1 | contig 11012 bp, 10 predicted proteins | sample FRY03_FD_78094 | JGI IMG/M metagenome (GOLD analysis project Ga0105052, IMG submission 78094) | Freshwater microbial communities from Lake Fryxell liftoff mats and glacier meltwater in Antarctica - FRY-03 | ecosystem: Environmental > Aquatic > Freshwater > Ice > Glacier meltwater ... | reverse complement strand
TGTAGTCGCATCCCTGTTCGGCGGGGAACTGGCTACGCTGATGCCGACGGAAATTCCTGGTGAAGAACTGCGCTGGCTGGCCGGTTTTGCAACGGTGTTTTTTCTGGTGCTGCTGGCGATGAGTCTGGTGGCGATGGCGGTGTCACAACTGGTCAAGAGTGCCGGACTGAGTGTCGAAGATCGTATTCTGGGTGCATTATTTGGACTGACGCGGGGTGTGCTGGTGGTAATGTTTTTGACGCTGATGGCCGGAGCAACCTCGCTACCTCAGCAACCGGTGTGGCGCGAAGCGGCATTGCGTTCGGTGCTGGAGCGTATGGCACTGGGAATCAGGGACTGGCTGCCTCCCGCTATCGGGCAGCACATCAAGTATGGTTGAGGAAATAACATGTGTGGAATAGTCGGAGTCGTTGCCCACAGTTCAGTCAACCAGGTGCTGTATGACGGGCTGCTGGTATTGCAGCATCGCGGACAGGACGCGGCAGGCATAGTGACCGCTGACGGCGCCAGCTTTCACATGCACAAGGGCGGCGGCATGGTGCGCGACGTGTTCCGCACCCGCAACATGCGTGCCCTGGCCGGACACGCCGGCATTGGACATACGCGTTATCCGACAGCAGGCTCGGCATGGTCAGCAGCCGAATCGCAGCCTTTTTATGTCAACTCGCCGTTCGGTATCGTGCTCGGACACAACGGTAATCTGACCAATGCCGAGCAACTGAAAAACGATCTGTTCCGGCTTGATCTGCGGCACGTCAATACCGAGTCCGACTCGGAAGTGCTGCTGAATGTGCTGGCGCATGAACTTGCAGCCAACGCTACCAATTACAAACTGGATCCAGCAACGATATTTGCCGCCGTGTCCGGCGTTCACCGGCGTTGCCGCGGTGCCTACGCCGTGGTGGCGATGATTGCCGGTTATGGCCTGCTGGCGTTTCGCGACCCCTATGGCATCCGGCCGTTGGTGTTCGGTAAAACCGATACCCCGCAAGGGCCAGAATACATGGTGGCGTCCGAAAGCGTGGCACTCGACGGACTGGGTTTCCGGTTGGTGCGTGATGTGGCGCCAGGCGAGGCCATATTCATCGACCTCGACGGCAATTTCCACAGCCTGCAATGCGCGGACAATCCTTCACTGAATCCGTGCCTGTTTGAATTCGTTTACCTGGCGCGTCCGGACTCGGTCATAGACGGAATTTCGGTCTATGAGACCCGTCTGCGCATGGGTGAAAGTCTGGGCCGGAAGATCGAGAAGGATTTTTCCAATCTCGACATTGACGTGGTGATCCCGATTCCGGATTCCAGCCGGCCGGCGGCGATGCAGCTATCGAAACATCTCAACCTGTCCTATCGCGAAGGTTTCATCAAGAACCGCTACATCGGCCGCACCTTCATCATGCCCGGCCAGGCCGTGCGCCGGAAATCGGTGCGGCAGAAACTGAACGCGATCGGCATGGAATTCCGCGGCAAGAACGTGCTGCTGGTCGATGATTCCATCGTGCGCGGCACCACCAGCCGGGAAATTGTGCAAATGGCGCGAGAAGCGGGCGCACGCAAAGTGTATTTTGCTTCTGCCGCGCCGCCGGTGCGATATCCCAACGTTTACGGCATCGACATGCCGACGCGTGATGAACTGATTGCCAGTGGACGCACGAACGAGGAAATCGCCCGCGAAATCGGCTGCGACGCGCTGATATACCAGGAACTGGATGCGCTGATCGGCGATGTGCGCAGCGTCAATCCGGCCATCACCAATTTCGAGACCTCCTGCTTCAGCGGGCAGTACATCACCGGCGACGTGACCCAAGCTTATCTCGATGACGTCGAGGCGCAGCGCCGCGACGGCGAAAGAGCGGAGGCGGCCACGGCCGCAACCCAACTCGACCTCGCACTCGAACTCGTCGACTAGGCAGGCTGCACTCAGTCCTCATGTACGAGGTTGCAGCGTTCCGGGAAGTAAGTGTCGATGTGATGCATGCCCTGGTGCGTGCACACCCCCTGGCCACGCTGGTGACCTGTGTCGATGGTGCGCTGGAAGCCAATCATCTACCGTTGCTGATCGACCCGTCGCCTGCGCCGCAGGGCACGCTGCGCGGTCATGTGGCTCGCTCCAATCCGCTGTGGCGTCAATCACATGCCGGTGAAGTGCTGGTGGTATTCCAGGGGCCGCAGGTTTACGTGACACCGTCGTGGTATCCGGAAAAGCAGGCGACGGGCAAAGTGGTCCCGACCTGGAACTATGCGGTAGTACATGCCTACGGCCCGCTGATCGTTCATGATGATCGCGACTGGGTGCGTGAACTGGTATCACAATTGACTGATCAACAGGAGGCCGCCCGGCCACAGCCGTGGGGCATACACGATGCACCCGCAGATTACATAGAACGCATGCTGGGTGCCATCGTCGGCATTGAAATCCCGGTTACGCGGCTGGTAGGAAAATGGAAAGTCAGCCAGAACAGGGCGGAAACCGATCGCGCAGGCGTGGTTGCAGGACTTGCACAGCGGGATGACTCGACGGCCAGTGCCATGGCGGAGCTGGTAGCGGGAAAACGCAAGGTTTGACGCAACGCAGTGTGCTGCGGTAGTCTTTCATCTGCGCCGATTTGAAGATCAGCTTGCGGGCGCGTTAAAAATGCCGCTAAAGTGACGGAAGAACCCGGTCCGCGCTAGCAGGCCGGGTTTTTTATTTGATGGAGCAGGTATATGAAGAACAGCGTGAAAAACGGATTTACCACGACCATCCTGCATTCCGATTCGGAAGCTCCTATCGAGCACAATTCCGTGCTGAAGCCGATGCATACGGCAGTGGCTTTCGGTTATCCGGATGCGCGCGACCTGGCGAAGGTGTTCAAGGGCGAGCTGGCCGGCTACGCCTACGGCCGGCAGGGCAATCCGACCACGGCGGCGCTGGAATCGAAGATCAGCAAGATGGAGGATGGCATTGCCACCGTCTGTTTCACCACCGGCATGGCGGCAATCGCGGGCATTTTCATGGCGTTGCTGCGTGACGGCGATCACGTGGTGTCGAGTTCGTTTCTGTTTGGTAATACCAACAGCCTGTTCAACACCCTGCAGCAGTTCGGTTGCGACATCAGCTACGTCGACGCTACCCGCGTGGAGAATGTGGAAAAGGCGCTGCGACCGAATACACGGTTGGTGTTCGTGGAGACCATCGCCAATCCGCGCACCCAGGTCGCCGACCTGGCGCGCATCGGCGAACTGTGCGCGCAGCGCGGGGTGATCTACGTCGTCGACAATACCCTGACTTCCCCGTACCTGTTCCGTCCGAAAGAGGTGCGTGCCAGCCTGGTCGTCAATTCACTGACCAAGTACATCGGCGGCCACGGCAATACGTTGGGCGGTGCGGTGACCGATACCGGGCTCTACGACTGGAAGTCGTATCCGAACATCTATGACAATTACAAGAATGCCAAACCGTCCAACTGGGGCATCTTGCAGATCCGCAAGAAAGGATTGCGTGATGCCGGTGCGACGCTGGTCGCCGAGTCCGCGCACCGGCTGGCGATGGGTGCGGAGACGCTGGCCCTGCGGATGGAGCGGGCGTCTGCCAACTCGCTGCAACTGGCCCGGTTCCTGGCTGCTCATCCCAAGGTCACCAAGGTCTATTACCCCGGGCTGGAGGATCATCCGCAGCACAAGCTCGCTGGAGAGTTGTTCAGAAACTACGGCGCCTTGCTGAGCATCGAACTGGCGGATGGCATCGACTGCTTCGATTTCCTCAACCGGCTCAATCTGGTGATTTCTTCCAGCCACCTCGGCGACAACCGCACGCTGGCCATCCCGGTCGCCCATACGATTTATTGGGAGATGGGCCCGGAACGGCGCGCCGAAATGGGTATCGCCGATTCGCTGATCCGGTTGTCGATTGGCATTGAGGACTGCGAAGATCTGATCGCGGATTTCACCCAGGCACTGGCCTGAGCCCGCTGGTGCCTACAGCTGCTCGGCGGTGCAACCGGCGGCATCGCAGCGCAGGTAGCCGCCGCGTTCATACCAGTCATTGAGTACCCAGCGCTCGCAGTTGTGGCCGTCGACCACATGGGTGTGTAGTGCCGGACGGTGGGTGTGGCCATGGATCAGCCGCGGGTAACCGTGTCGGCGCAGCAGTTCTTCCACGGCAGCCGGCGCCACGTCCATGATGTTTTCCGCTTTTTGCTGCTTGCTGGCCACGCTCTGTGCACGCATGCCGCGCATCTGTTCATGCCGCTCGGTGAGAGACTGGGCAAGGAAGCGTGCCTGGTTGTCTGAATCGCGGGCGTAATCGCGGAATCGCTGGTAATCTGCATCATCGGTGCAGAGTGCGTCGCCGTGGGTCAGCAGCGTCGGCGTACCATGCAGGTTGATCAACAGCGGATCCTGCAGCAGCGTGGCTCCGCAGCGCTGTGCAAAGTTTTCGCCCATCAGCACGTCGCGGTTACCCTGCATCAGGAACACCGGCACGCCGCGTTTGGTCAGTTGCGCCAGCGCACCCGATACCGTGGCACCCAGTGGATCGTCGCGGTCATCGTCACCGACCCAGTATTCAAAAGCATCGCCGAGTATGTACAGCGCTGCGGCATCGACGGCTATGCCGGCGGTGAAGCGGAGGAATTGTTCCGTGATCTGCGGCCGCTCGGCCGCGAGATGCATGTCGGATATGAACAGGGTGTGGGGCAAAGCAGGAGGAAAACTACGGGGAAAACTGCGGGGCGGGCTGGATAGGAGTTGCGTAGATGTGCCGCCCCGCGGGATCAGACGACTTCGGCTTTTTCGATGATGACGTCTTCCGCCGGCACGTCCTGGTGCATGCCTTTGCTGCCGGTCTGGACCTTGCGGATCTTGTCGACCACATCCGTGCCGTCAACAACCTTGCCGAATACGCAATATCCCCAGCCCTGCGGCGTCGGTGCGGTGTGGTTGAGGAAATCGTTTTCGCCGACGTTGATGAAGAACTGCGCGCTGGCCGAATGCGGCGCCGAAGTGCGCGCCATCGCGACCGTGTACATGTTGTTCTTCAGGCCGTTGTTGGCTTCGTTCTGCACTGGGTCGCGCGTCGGTTTCTGTTTCATGTCCGGCTCGAAGCCGCCGCCCTGGATCATGAAACCGTCGATGACGCGGTGGAATATGGTGTTGGTGTAATGACCATCTTTCACATACTGGGTGAAATTAGTAACGGTATCCGGTGCTTTCTCGGCGTCGAGTTCGAGGCTGATGACGCCGTGGTTGGTGTGCAGCTTGATCATGTGATTTCCTGACATTGCGGTTTAACGGTTATTTGGATTTTTGCGGCTTGGGCGCGGCCAGCAGACGTGCGTGTTCGATGACGATGGGCTGGCGCGGCACGTTCTGATGCGATCCTGCCGAAGAGGTGGGCACCTGAAGCATTTTCTGCACGACATCCATGCCTGAAGACACGCGGGCGAAAACGGTGTAACCGTAGCCCTTGTCATCGGCGGACTTGAAGTCGAGAAAATCATTTTCAGTGACGTTGATGAAAAACTGCGCGGTAGCCGAGTGCGGATCCGCAGTACGTGCCATGGCGAGCGTGCCGGTCGCGTTGCGCAAGCCATTGCCGGCTTCATTGCGGATCGGCGCACGCACGGGTTTTTGCTGGAGATTTTTCGTGAATCCACCGCCCTGCGCCATGAAACCCGGGATCACGCGATGGAATATCGTGCCATCGTAAAAACCGTCTTTAACGTACTGGAGGAAGTTTTCTACGGTCTTCGGCGCATTCTCCGGATAGAGTTCGATCACGATGGTGCCCAGCGTGGTTTTTAATTCCACTTGTGGATTCGCGGCGAGAGCGACGGGCGTCAGTGTCAGGGCAAGCAGCAGTGCAAAGAGACGTATCATTGATTTCTTCATTAAAACAACAGGTTATTGAAATTCCTGGGAGGGGCTCAGGCAGCGCCTTCGTGGACGATGCGCCAGGTTCCCTTGGTGCGCTCCCAGTATTGGCGTTTGCGCATCTTGTTGTTGACGTTGCTGCTGGCGTAATCCTGGTCGAAGGTGACCACGGCCAGATTGTCGTTGCCCGGATACAGGAACATGCTGACCGCATCGACCTTGATCTTGATCCAGGTTTTTCCGGCATTGATGTTGCGTTTCTGCTTGGCCCACTTGGCAAAGCCCTGTTTGCCTGATTCGAAGTCGGGCGCGTAGTGCCGCAGGTACTTGTCGGTATCGCGGCTTTCCCAATCCTGGCGCCAGGATTCCACGGATTGGTGTAGCTTCTGGCGCGTGGCCTGTGCCGCATCCGGTTCCACCCAGTCGACGCTGGAAGCGATGATCACCGGTGTGACGCCGACCTGTACGCGGTTGGCGAGGGCCAGATAATCCTCGTTGCTTAGCGCAACGCAACCATCGCTGGCGCGCGGCGGCCGGCTGTAGGTATCGTCCGGCACACCATGCAGCCAGATGCCGTGGCCTTTACGGCCCATGCGGCGATCCCATTCGTTCGGGTAACTGATCGGCAGGGCACCGTCACCGTAGAGCGCACTCTGTGTGCCGTAAGCCTTGCTCAGTTTGTCGCGCGGCATGTTGGCGGTGACGTGATAAACGCCCAGTGGTGTTTTTTTGTCGCCCTCGCGCAGCTTTTCAGTGCCGTTGCGGCCAATGGTGGTGTAGTAGTCGCCGACGTAGCGCGGCGTGCCGTTGTCGTTTTCAAATACATACAGCGTGTATTTGGAAGTGTCGACGACAAAAGCGAATTTCTGGCTGGGATCAAGTTCCAGCAAATTGCTCGGCACCCGGGTGCCCGGGCGTTCCTGCTCATGGCGGATCAGCCGCGCCCGCGCTTCGTCCTGCAGGTCGGCAATACGATCGGCTGGCGCATCCGATGCTGAACCTATGGTGCTGATCGGCCGGGCCCGCGCCATCAGCAGATCACCCCTGATCAGGTGTGCCAGCCGGAAATTCGGGTTGTGCTGCAGCACCTTGTTGATTTCGGTCAGCGCAATATCGAACTGGGAACTGGTGATGGCGAGCAGCGTGTGCGCCAGCAAGGCCTCCGGCGCAGCCAGGGCCGTTGCAGCAAGGCTGGATCCCATCAGTTTTCCGCCGCCGGGCGACAGTGGACGATTGCCCAGCGCCAGCGTGGTCGAGGAGGGCGTCAGTGCCGTCGCCACCAGGGCGACTGCCAGTGCGCCACCGAGCAGCGAGCGCTTCATCCGCCTATGGTTTCCTGCTGAATCAGCCATTTATCCCCCGACTTGACCATCACCAGCTTTTTGGTGGCGTTGGCCTTGAAGGTGTTGGACCGGTATTGCTGGATAAAAGTTACAGTCGCGTGCTTGGTGTCGCTGAATTTCACTTTCGGGGAATTCACGTTGACTTCAATTTTGCGCGGCTTCGCGACGCGTGAGCGGCGTTCTTTTTCCCAGTCCTTGCGTGATTCGCCATCAGGTGTTTTGAAATCGGTGGCGTAATGAGCGAGATAGCGGGCGACATCGTTGTTTGACCAGGCTGTCGCCCAGTTTTCAACGGCCTTGATTACCTCATCCGGATTGTTGCCGGAGTCCGCCTTGACGGGTTCGCGCGGCGGCTCACTGGCGGGTTCCTTCGCGGCCACTTTTACCGGTTCCCTGGCGGGCGTCGGCTTGGGTGCGGCGACCGGTGCGGTGGTAATGGATTTTGCCGGGGGCGCGGGTGTCGCCTTAGGCGCTGGTTCAATTTTGGCGATCGCCACCACCGGCGGACGCGGCGAGCCGGTCGTGAACAAGTCCTTGATCAGGTTCAGCTTGGTCTGTGCCGCCTGATTGCTTTTATCCAGTCGCAGCGCCTTGTCGTAAGCCTGGCTCGCCATTTTGGCGTAGATGTCGCCCAGGTTTTCATGCGCTGTGGCATAACTGGGATGCGTGCGGATCGCCATTTCCAGTGCGCCGCGCGCCTTGTCGTAATCACCCTGCGATGCGTGGAGCACGGCAAGGTTGTTGTACGGTTCCGGCAGTTCCGGATAATCCTTCGTCAGATCGGTGAATACGCTTATGGCGTCTTTCGGTTTGTTCTGCTCGGTGAACAGGATGCCGCGCAGAAAACGCCCGCGTGCATCTTTGGGGCGCGTTTTCAGGTAAAGATCTACGCGTTCCATTGCGCGATCGACCTGGCCCTGTTTCAGCAATTGCTGCGCTTCCTGCAGTTCATCGTTCTGACACAGAACCGGGGCGGCGAGCCCCATGCATACTACGATAGCCGCGAGGCGTGCAGCGGCGAGCCTGAAGGTCATCGTGCTATGATTCCAGTGATCGTTGTTGGGGTGGCATTCATGGTGTATTCATGATTTTTTCATGATTAAGACGACGACATTAGTCCTTGAATTTACGAGATTTTACCAAGAACAACCACTAATTCAACCAACTCTTTGTTGCGGCTCAGCCTGAACCGCAATCCGCCGCCGGACCGGGGGCCGTAACTGGCCCGAAATTGCCGGTTCCCGAGGTGGTTGATGACCAGCCCATATGCTCAAAATCTATAACACCCTGACCCGGGACAAGCAGGAATTTGTGCCCATAGAACCCGGCAAAGTCCGCATGTATGTGTGCGGAATGACGGTTTATGACTATTGCCACCTCGGCCATGCCCGGGTGATGGTGATATTCGATGTGGTGCAGCGCTGGTTATGCGCATCAAGCTATGACGTCACCTACGTGCGCAATATCACCGATATCGACGACAAGATCATCAAACGCGCCCAGGAAAACAAGGAAACGACAGCAGCGCTGACCGGACGTTTTATCCAGGCCATGGACGAGGATGCCGCGGCGCTGGGAGTGCAAAAACCGGATGCTGAGCCGCGCGCCACCGAATACGTGCCGGGCATGCTCGAGATGATCGGCAAGCTGCAGAGTCGCGGCTACGCCTATCAGGCGAGCGACGGCGACGTGAACTACGCGGTGCGCAAGTTCAATGGTTACGGCAAGCTCTCCGGCAAATCGCTGGAAGACCTGCGCGCGGGCGAGCGGGTGGCGGTGGATGCCGCCAAGCAGGATCCGCTGGACTTCGTGCTGTGGAAACGCGCCAAGCCCGGGGAACCGTCGTGGGAGTCGCCCTGGGGCGCCGGCCGTCCGGGCTGGCATATCGAATGTTCGGTGATGTCGGGCGCGCTGCTGGGTGAGCATTTCGACATTCACGGTGGTGGCCAGGATTTGCAGTTTCCGCACCATGAAAATGAAATCGCGCAGTCCGAGGGCGCACACGGCGGCACCTTCGTCAACTACTGGATGCACAATGGTTTTGTGCGCGTCATGAAAGGGGAAATGAGCGAAAAAATGTCCAAGTCGCTGGGCAATTTTTTCACGGTGCGCGAGATCCTCAAAAAATACGATGCCGAGGTGGTGCGCTTTTTCATCATCCGCGCGCAGTATCGCAGCCCGTTGAATTATTCCGATGTGCATCTCGATGATGCGAAGCAGGGTTTGACCCGGCTTTATACCGCGTTGAAAGGTGTATCGGCTGTCGTGGGCGATGTTGATTGGAACAACGCCTACGCGGCGCGCTTCAAGGTGGCGATGGATGACGATTTCAATACACCGGAAGCAGTGGCGGTGTTGTTTGATCTGGCGAATGAATTGAACAAGTCGCAGTCGGCGGCGGATGCGGGGTTATTGAAATCGCTGGCGGGGGTGATTGGGTTATTGCAGCGGGAGCCTGTTGATTTCCTGCAGGCTGGGTCTGCGGACAGTGAGTGGACGCCGGAGCGGATTGAGGCGGCGATTGTTGCGCGGGCGGCGGCTAAGAAGGGGAAGCAGTTTGCTGAGGCGGATCGGATACGGGATGAGTTGAAGGCGGCGGGGGTTGTGCTGGAGGATAGTGCTGCCGGGACGACTTGGCGGAGAAGTTGATCGCCAATACACGCCAACACTTGCGAAACATGGTCGCTTTTCCTACGCTTCGGTATAGGATTTTAAGCTTATTAAAGGCCAATGAACCAATATCGAAAAGCGCTCGCTAAACACTACTGTCCGGTGTGCGGTCAACGGGTTCGCCGCGTTCGTGAACCTTTGGGGGAAGCAGTATTACGACAGTTGCTCGCCTATCCAATCATCGGTATTTTTGGCCTTTTCATTGGCGGTGGTTTAGAGAGAGCTGGATGGGCCGAAGGACGGTGGGCCTATATTCTTGGTGTATCCGCTATTCTTCTGTTTGCATATCCATTTATTGAGCAGTTAACGCGATTCTGCTGCGAAAAATGCGACACTAAGCTCTCATTTTCTCAGGTGACGTCCCGTGGTTGGATCTTTGCTAGATCGTAAATTGAATGCCGTCAGAAGCTCTACGTTGCCAACGAGAAGTGAGTGCTTGAAAGTCAGTTTGTTTGTGTGAATTGGTTAACCCCAACTTCGCCGGGGGCAGCCCGGCAGCTGGTGACTTTCTTTTGTGCGGCCAAAAGAAAGTCACCAAAGAAAAGGCGATGTTATATTTCACGGACCCAGATGATAAGCGCGATTTTTGAGTCAGTTATGGTTTTTCTGCTTACCCTATTTTTCTACTGGTTCTTGTTTATCTAGAATATTAGGCATGAAACTCAGGAAAATCATATACGCAGTAAATGCAAGATAGCCAATGGCAGATTTCCAACTTATAACTTCTATGGTCGCGGCTGCCTCACGCGCTTGGTTTAATTTGGACGAATCAATATAGGGCAACAAGGTTTTAAGCGTTATCCAGATGCTCATATCCCAAATTAGAAACCCCATCCAAGCCACCCAAGTTATGGCCATGATCGGGTTTGATAGTTTTTGATAGCCAGATGGATGTTTATAGGCAACGAAAGTAAGCGCAGAAATTGCAGCCAAGGCGAGGCCACTAAGAAATTTGTCGTCCATACCATTGCCCCCAAAGGTTAATGCTCAATGATATTCTGAAAACGTGGCGGGGAATGCTGGTGGGCGGCCAACCCATACGACCAGCATTCCCCGTTCCTCCACGACCGCGCAGGTTCTTTAGCGAGTCCGACGTCTCCCCCGATTTGAGTAGCGCGTAGCTTTGGAGTCCAATCCCATTACCGA
>Ga0105052_10007140_pt1 | contig 11015 bp, 10 predicted proteins | sample FRY03_FD_78094 | JGI IMG/M metagenome (GOLD analysis project Ga0105052, IMG submission 78094) | Freshwater microbial communities from Lake Fryxell liftoff mats and glacier meltwater in Antarctica - FRY-03 | ecosystem: Environmental > Aquatic > Freshwater > Ice > Glacier meltwater ... | reverse complement strand
GCCAATTCGCACTGACGCTTGCGATTGCTCCGCAGTTGATAGCCACCATGCGGCAAACCCACCACCCCTCGGCCTGGAGCAAGCCGAGTGCCGAACACTATTGAGAAGAACCCGTTTTGTTTGAACAATCTTTTTCCGGTTTGAACGTTCAGGGCGAAACTCTCACAAGTGAGGTTCGTCTGGGTTATCATGGCGGGCTATCAAAATTCCCGCCTATTTCCTATTTTCCGCCAACTCACAGCGAGTGAAATCAATGTCACATCTCAATCGTTCGCGTCGAAAGTTCCTGAAGACTTCTGCCAGCGCTGCTGCCGCCTCGTCGGTGCCTTACTTCCTCTCCAGCCCACGTTCGATGGCTGATGAGCCAACCAGCAAGAACGATCGCATTCCCATCGGGTTGATCGGTGCCGGCGGCATGGGAATGGGAAACATGAATTCGGCGAAGAAGTGGATCGATGTCGTCGCAATCGCGGACGTTGACGCGGGGCGTTTGGACAGTGCAAATCAAAAGCTTAGCGGCGGCAAAGCAGCCGTCTTTGAAGATTATCGGAGCGTCCTTGATCGTGACGACATCAGCGTTGTCCACATCGCGACGCCCGACCATTGGCACACCAAGCCGCTGATCGAAGCGATGTACGCGGGCAAGGATGTTTATTGCGAAAAACCGTTGACACTGACGATCGACGAAGGCAAGTTGATTCGCAAAGTGCAGAAGGAAACGGGACGAATCGTTCAGGTGGGAACGCAGCAACGAAGTACGTTCAACCTGTTCGTCAAAGCGATGGCGATTGTCAACGAAGGTCGGCTCGGCAAGATCACTCGCGTGCAAGCGGCGATCGGTGGTGGTCCCACCAGCGGTTCGATTCCTGTCGCGCAAGTGCCTGATGGCTTTAACTGGGATCGCTGGTTGGGGCCGGTTTCGTTCGCAGATTTCCGATTGGCGGCTGGCGGTAAAAATCGGCCACAAACCAATGGTCATTATGAATTCCGTTGGTGGTACGAGTATTCCGGTGGCAAGCTGACCGACTGGGGCGCTCACCACGTCGACATCTGCACCTGGGCATTGCATCTCAATGGCCAGACCGAGGGACCGCTTTGCGTGGGTGGTTCATCCCAGCATCCCGTTGAATTCGTTGACGGCAAGCCGACGGCGAACGATCGCTATAACACCGCCACCGCATTTAATTTCGAAGTGAAGTTTCCTGGCGGCACGGAGATGATCATTCGCAACGACACCGACAACGGTTGCTTGATCGAAGGCGAGAAGGGACGCATTTTTGTTAGCCGCGGCAAGCTCGCTGGCGCTGCGGTTGAAGAGCTTGTCGACAATCCGCTTCCCGAAGATGCGATTGCAAAGGTTTACAAAAACCTTCCGATGATTGGCAATGAGCGATCAGCCCATTGGGCCTGTTTCCTTGAATGCACCAAGAGTCGGCAAGAGCCGATTTCGGATGTGCATTCGCACATGAAGATGCTCAACGTCTGTCATTTGGCGGGCATCTCCGCACGCCTTGGCCGCACGGTGAACTGGAACGACAAGACGGAGCAGATAACCGGCGACGAGCAAGCAAACTCGATGCTGAAGCGTGATTATCGCCAAGGCTATGAAATCGAAATGGGTAAAGTCGCAGCGACAAGCTAGAGAATTCCCGTGCCCATCGCTCAGGACGCATCTGCGTTTTAGAAACCTTTTAGAAACCTTTTAGAAACCTTTTAGAAACCATGGGCTCAGCGTTTCACACGATTGGAACGCTGAGCTTTTTCATTGGTTGACCCGCTGGTACCGAAGCTACTTCGTTACCAGTGGCTTCGGTACCACTGGCTCGGGCATTGGTGGCAACTTCATTTCGCCGGGATTACGACCCGTGGGGAGGCGATCGAACGATTTCCCCGACTCGGTAAAGCCTTCGATAAACCCGCCGTGAGAAAGAAAAAATTGGTTGTTCTCCACTCCCATGAATCGATCGCGACGATTCCGTTTCCCCGTCGCATCATGCGAGAAAATGGAGGTCGTTAGCTCACGCCATTCACCTGCCGCGGTTCGAATCCATTGATTGTCAAACAACGCTTTGCGAACCACGTGGCCATTCGAGCCAACGAAGTTTTCGCTGAAGCTGTACAGTCCCCGCAGGTAGCGACCTTCCTTCGGAGCCTTCCAGCTTGAAATCAACATCCAATCATTGAGATCGTTGCGAAAGTAATAGCCGGAGAAAATCGTGAATGAAGCATCCACCGGTTCCGCGGTGACGAGGAAGCGTTGTTTCTCGCCTGTTTTCCAATGAAACTTAAGATGGCTGTGACCGCCGGTACCTTCGTTGCCGAAATCGCCTGAGTAGACGTCATCACCTTTCGCCACCAGCGTGACTCGATCTTGCTGATCGACTCGCTGGCGATCAATCGCTTCGTTGCCGCTGTCCCAAACGCTAAAGATGATCCGGCGTTCGGTGGGGCTGTTGACCTGCATTCCGAAATATCCTCGATGCCATCCACACGCCATGTAATAGGTCCAGATCGGATCTTCGAGTCCGGTCAACTCGCAATAAAAAGAGGAGACGTCAGCGTTGTCGGCAACCGGATATCGCAAATGCACCGACGCTGCGTTACGGCGAGGGTCCAAATTAAAATGAGCGTCCGTCGTTGCATCACCATCAAGGACCAACGCTCGGACGTTGCAGGCAACGCTATCGAGACGATCGAGTGACTGAAGGATAAACGATTGGTAACCGGTTGCCGGAACTTCAAATTCGCCAAAGCTGACGCTCACATCCTCGTCACCCTTTCCCTCGCACGTCGCGGTTTTGGATTGATCGCCAACCGACAATTGATATTCCGAAGCGGCACCGACAGGCAGACGCATCATAACTTTCGCGGAAACGGTGCCCCAATTTTTGAACTGGCCGGTCCACTGAATCTGCGTTTTGTGGTCCCGCCAATTGACCATTCCTTGCTCAGGTGACACTCGCAGGGCAATCGGGCCGGGCGAGGTGTAGGCTGTCGACGCGGGTACCAAAATTTCGGCAAACCCGGCGGTGTTACAAACCAGCGTAAAGAAAAGCAAAGAAATGCAATGACGCGTCATAAGAGCCTTTCGGAACTCGACCAAAAACAGATATGAATTCACTGAGAAGTCCAATCATAATCCCGATCGGGAGCCGGAAGAGCATGGAACCACCGCGGTTTTGCCGCTCAAGATCGAGCGATTGCCTGCGATGGAAGAAAAGCTGCAAGGCGAGCCGGTTCAGGTCCCGATAGTATTTTCAATCCAAATATTAGCATCCTAAAAATGCTGGCGGCGCCCGGTTTTGCTCTCCGTGATCGGTTAGAAACAGAAAGCGGGGCGCACGGCCGGGTTTTAAGTCCGTTTTTTGATGTTCGTTCGATAGCAATCGAACTTCTCGTCCTGTTTGCCGTAGTCAGCCGCTAAGCCAGCAGCCATAATTTAATCGTTACCAAATCTGTTCAACCCATTCGACTTTAACGGTCGCGTAATTCCACCTGCTTTTGATGAACACCTACAGCCTCGACTACATTGACGATCTGTTTGTCCAATACGTTCGCGACCCGCAAAGCGTGTCGGATACTTGGAGAATTTACTTCGAGCAATTTTTAATCACGAATGGGTCCCAGTTTGGGGATGAGCTGAACGAAGTCGGCGCCGAAGCTCGCAAAGCGGGTGCGGCGTCGGCAGCCACTCATGGCTCCAACGGTGACGGTGCAGTCCATGCGGCTGGCCCGGCCGTGAGCAGTGAGCTGACCGATCAAATGCTCTGGCTCGCCAAGATGCAGGACCGCATTGATCAATTGGTTCGCGAATACCGCGTCCGCGGACACCTCGTCGCCCAGCTTGATCCGCTGGGGCTGGTGAAGTCAGAATGCCCGGAATTGAGCCCGACGTCGTACGGACTTAGCGACAATGATCTCAATCGTCCCTTTGACGCGACGTCGCTGAGCAACGTTTCCGGCGGAACGCTTCACGAAATCCTGACCAAGCTGCGCAACACTTACTGCCGCAGCATCGGGGCGCAGTTCATGCACATTGACAATCGCAATGTGCGCGATTGGTTGCAGCGACGCATGGAAACGACTGAAAATCGCCTTGAACTGTCCCATGATGTCCAACGCCGTATTTACACGCGGCTTGCTGACGCATCGATCTTCGAAGAATTCGTTCGCCGCAAATTCGTCGGTGCCAAAACATTCTCGCTTGAAGGTGCCGAAAGCCTGATTCCGATGCTCGACTTGGCTCTGGAAAAAGCCGGCCAGCATCAGGTAAAGGAAGTCGTCATGGGGATGGCCCACCGCGGTCGTCTGAACGTGATGGCAAATATCCTGAAGAAGCGAGCGGTTAACATCTTCTGGTCGTTCGACGATCCGAACCCCGACCTCAGTCGTGGCGGCGGCGACGTTCGCTACCACCTCGGTTACAGCAGTGACTGGACAACGGCCTCGGGTGAAAAGCTTCACATTTCGCTCTGCTTTAACCCCAGCCACCTCGAGTTCGTCAATACGGTCGCACTCGGCCGCACCCGCAGCAAACAGGATAGGCTTAATGACAAGTCTCGCACCCAAGTTTTGACGATCCTGATCCACGGCGACGCCGCATTCGCGGGCGAAGGCATCGTGCAGGAAACGCTAAACTTGAGCCAGCTCAAAGGCTTCAACACCGGCGGCACGCTGCACATCGTCATCAACAACCAAGTCGGTTTCACGACCGAACCACACGAAGGTCGCAGCACGACTTACGCGACCGACATCGCCAAGATGCTGCAGATTCCGATCTTCCATGTCAACGGTGAAGATCCGGAGGCGGTTGCCCAAGTCGTTTCGATGGCGATGGATTTCCGCAAGCAATTCCATCGTGACGTCGTGATCGATTTGTACGCTTTCCGGCGTTGGGGCCATAACGAAGGCGACGAACCGCGTTTCACCCAGCCACGGATGTATGCGGAGATCGATAAACGACCGAGCGTGCGTCAAAACTACCTCGATCGTCTGCTTGAACTTGGCAAGATGAAGCAGGCCGAAGCGGATGAGATCCAGCGTGTTCGCACCGAGAAGCTGGAGTCCGAATTCGAGGCCAGCAAGCACGTGCCATACGATCCAGACACGCAGACGTTGACGGGCGCATGGCTTCCTTATTTTGGCGGTCCTGAGCCAACGGATTTAGTCGTCGATACCAGACTCGAAGCGGAATCAATGCGGTTTGTCCTCGACAAACTGACGCGATTGCCGGATGGTTTCGCTGCCCATAAAAAACTGAAGCGTCCGATGCAGCTTCGTCGCAGCATGGCAACGGGAAAAATCCCTTTGGACTGGGCATCTGCCGAAGCGGCGGCTCTCGGTTCAATTCTACTGGACCAACGGCCGATACGACTTGTCGGTCAAGACGTTGAACGTGGTACGTTCAGTCAGCGTCACGCGGTTTTGCACGATGAAAACAACGGTGAACTCTACACGCCGCTGAATCACCTTCGTGATGAACAAACCCTGATTGAGCTGGTCAATAGCCCGCTTTCCGAAGCCGGCGTACTCGGTTTTGAGTACGGATATTCACTCGACCGCCCTGAAGGTTTGGTCGCATGGGAAGCCCAATTCGGTGATTTCTGGAACGTGGCACAAGTCATCGTTGACCAGTTCATCGCTAGCGCCGAGGACAAATGGAATCGGCTCAGCGGCTTGGTCATGTTGTTGCCTCACGGGTTTGAAGGCCAGGGGCCGGAGCACTGCAGCGCTCGTCTGGAGCGGTTCCTGTTGATGTCCGCGGAGCACAACATTCAGGTTTGTCAGCCAACGACGCCAGCTCAGTACTTTCACTTGCTTCGTCGTCAGGTTTATTCGAGTTGGCGAAAGCCCCTGATTGTGCTGACGCCTAAGAGCTTGTTGCGTCACCCCGAAGTCGTCAGCCCGATGAGCGAGTTTACTGATGGACGGTTCCAAAAAGTCCTCCGCGATGAAACGATTCCGGCTCAACAGGTACAGAGAACGATTCTTTGCACCGGAAAGGTCTACTACGATCTCATGGAAACGCGAGCCGAGCGCAAGATCGACTCCGTTCGCATCGTTCGTGTTGAGCAGTATTATCCGCTGACGCCAGAGGAATTACTCGCCGGATTTGATGACGCTCCTGATGGCACCGAAGTGATGTGGGTTCAGGAAGAACCGCTTAACATGGGGGCTTGGTCGTACCTGAAGTTGAACTTTGGCGACGCGATTACCGAGCGTTTCACGTTCAAGAAAGCAACGCGAGCGGAATCGGCTAGCCCAAGCACCGGCAGCATGGCAACGCACAAGTTTGAGCAGCGGGAATTGATGAACGCTGCATTCGCCGGGATCAACGTACCCGTCGTGGTTTAGTTACCCCTGTCATAAAAACCTTTGGTTTATCGTTCATGGAGGCTTCGATGCCCCTGTGGTTTGTCCATCATCGTGTGACGCGATGATTTGTTTCAAAGATTTTTTGGCAGCTGTGACCTAACGTGTCCGCGGGGTCGCGATATTGATTGTGTCGCAAGTGAATCAAAAACGATTTACGACACAAAACCATCGCACCCGCAAAACACGGAAGTCACGATCATGGCCAAATTTTATGTTGAATCAGGCACTCTTCGCTGCGTCGTTTCGGCTGAAAACTCCCGTGCCGCAGCGCTTTGGGCGGTGCATCGTGCGATGCAGCAGATCATGCCGCTGGACGATGCCGTCGATTCAACCCCCGAATCGAAGCATCAACTTTCTCGCGGTGTGGGAGTCATGGTTCTGGGAAGCACGGTGCGGACCAGCGAACGCGGTTACGGCAGCGAGGACAGCACCCAAATGCCGACGTTCGAAGTCGTCACCGAATGGAACCAGCTCGTCAACACACTTGACCGATTGGAAGGCTTGCTCGGTCGCGTGTAAGTGTCAACGCAAGGAAGAAAGAAACTACTCGCCGCGTCTCAAATGACCGGCGCTGGTTTCAAAGTATCGTTGGCGTCGCAGAGATGGCTCGCCTCCGTCTTGCGACGCCGTTGTCTGTGCCTGACGCAAGTCATCAAGGTTCGCGGCACAATACCGGCAACCGACTTGTTCGATGTGGAATTGGATGTAGCTTGCCGGTTCTTCATCAAGCACGCCGAGAAAGAACTGCGACAGTTCGTCGCGATCAGGACATGAAAGCCGGCGGCGGCGCCAGATCACTCCTACGCTATGAAGCCCCGCGTCCTCGCGACCAATGATGATGGCCAAACGCTGGCGAAGGTCTGCATCATCACGCAAACGTTTTTCGATCGCAGACAATTGCTCCGGCGGCAACGCTTCTTCAAGAAAAGCGCTGAGCTGGGCGTCGGTGGGCTCAATCATGATCAATAGGTCTGCTCAGTCGCGGAAGACCTGGGCGTCGTCCTAGGTCTGGATTAAGAATATCGACCCAAACAAAGCGTCACGTTCTGTCCGCCGAATCCGAAGCTATTATTGAGCGCATATCGAATATCCGCTTCCCTCGCAAAATTGGGAACGTAATCCAGGTCGCAAAGCGGATCGGGATTCTCGTAGTTTATTGTCGGTGGCAGGACCCCATCGCGGATCGCGAGCAAGCAAACGATCATCTCGGTAACGCCGGCGGCGGCGATGAGGTGTCCCATCATGCTCTTCGTGCTACTGACCGGAACCTTGGGAGCCATCTCACCAAAGACTTTTTTGCAGACGAGTGTTTCGACTTTGTCGTTGACCTGCGTGCTGGTTCCGTGCGCGTTGACGTAACCGATTTGCTCTGGCTTCAAGCCTGCGTCGGCGATTGCCATTCGCATCGCGGCGATGCCACCATGTCCATCAGGCGGAATATCCGTGATTCGGTAAGCGTCGGCAGTGGTGCCATAGCCGAGCACTTCGCCGTAGATATTCGCGCCGCGCTTCTTTGCCGACTCCAGTTCTTCCAAGATAACCATCGCAGAACCTTCACCCAGCACGAATCCATCGCGCTCGCGATCAAATGGACGACTCGCTTTGGTGGGGGCATCGTTACTGGTGCTTAGAGCCGTAAGCAGGTTAAATCCAGTAACGCCAAACGGATGAATCATGCTGTGCGTGCCGCCCGCCAACATCACATCCGCATCGCCTCGGCGAATCAACTCAGTCGCTTCGCCGATCGCTTGGCTACTGGCCGCACAGGCCGTCAAGCAATTAAAGTTTGGCCCCTGGGCATTGAACATCGCGGCCAGGTGAGCGGCCGGCATATTTGGCTCTTGCTCAAGCTCCTTTGCGGGATTCAGTACGGCAAGACCTTTGGCGATGAACTTCGCGGCGTCGTATTCACCGCCTTCGAGAGCCGCCGCCATCATCTTGGTGAATGTCAGGAAGTCTTGGTTGCCTTCACCGCTTCCCAAGTAGATTCCGAAACGCACCGGGTCGAAAGAAGAATCCGTGATGCCGCTATCGGCGACCGCTTGCTTGGCCGCCCCGGCGGCGAACTTGGTATGACGACCTCGATCTCGCCAAACGTCGGCGGATTCGCCAGTGTCGGTAATGTCCCAGTTCTTGACTTCAGCAGAAATCTTCGTCGGAAACCCGCTGGCGTCGAAAAGCGTAGTGGGCCCAACACCACTCTTGCTTTCTCTGAGGCCCGACCAAACCGTTGCCACATCGTGGCCCATCGGGTTGATCATTCCAATACCTGTGACAACCACTCGGCAACGCATCAGCGAACTCCTCAACCGCAATCACTGCGATTACAACTTGTCTGAGATTTGGATTGGTTTGCCGTCGGTCCCGACCGCAACCTGAAACATGCTCATCAACCGCAGCATCGTGGCTAGATCGCCGGGTTTGAACAGCGGTCCGTCAGCAAACTTGCCATCTTCTAGGAATGCAAACATCAGCTCGATTTTAGCCTGCAGGACTCCCTCGCGATGACTCGTTCCGGCCGCGACCGCACCGTCTTCCTGAGCACTTTCCAGTTCAACACGATAATGCAATTGGTCACCTGGTCGCGCCGGGAAAAAGAATTCCGCTTTGCCAACCTTGGCAAGCACGACGCGTTTATCCCAATCAAACTTCTCAGCGACAAGAATGCCGCCAAGCTGTGCCATGCCCTCAATGATCAGCGTCGGAGGCAGGTAAGGGAATCCAGGACAATAATCATCCAAGACATCCTCATCCAACGCCACGTTCTTGATACCGCTCGCATGACTGCCGCTGACGAATTCGGTAAAGCGGTCGACCCACATCCAACGCATAACACAGCCGACCTGCTTTTAAAAACATCAACGGAGTTCAGAAACGCGACCCCTACAACGATAACGGCATCAAACCCCGTGGTCATGCACTAATCTTAGTTCCAACGTAGTTACACATGTCTTGAACCGTCAGCAAATTGCCGAAATCTTGAACGCGTGGGTTTTTCTCGAACTTGGACAGATCCGCCCATGGCATCCGGCTTTTTAGCTTTGCCATGCCTTCGGCCGTCACCAATCCGTCCTTGACGAATTGACTGTTGGTTAAAATGTCCTCAGGTGATAAGTCTTCGCGAGGAATGCTGATTCCGAACGCTTTTTCAAGTCGAAAGACGATGTCTAGAAAATCGATGGATTCGGCACCGAGGTCGCCGACAAGCGTCGCGCCCGGGGTGACTTCATCGTCGTCGACGCCGAGGGCATCGATCAACGCGGCTTGGACCTTCTCGAAAATCTCTTCGCTGGTGGCTGTCATCTTGGGTTCCTTAATGGTGATTTTTCAGAGGTGCATTCTCCCGATCAATCGCGTGATGGGAAGACGGCACCGGGGTTATCGATGTTTGGTTTAATGCGAAAGTGGGAGGGAACCATACAGTTCCGTGAATTTTTTACGTGCCAAGTCTCGCACGATGTCGTCTGTACCTAGCCACTCGGGCTGGTCGGTAGAGCATTTCTCTAAGATCAGACGCGCGGAAACCGTTGTCTTCCCGTTTTTCTCCGCCGTTGCCTTGACCGTCGAAATCGATCCTTGTTCCTTCACCAATTCGACGCTGATGTCGAGAGTCTCGCCTGGAGCAAGGAAGTCGCCAAACTTGACGCTCCTCGCTTCGCGCAGCATCACCAGCGGGCTGCCGAAATCATCGCCTGTCCGAATCATCCAAATTGCTGCTTGATGAAGGGCCTCAAGCATCATTACCCCCGGCATGACGGGGAAATTTGGAAAATGGTCCCTCAGGAAATCTTCCGCAGCACCCATCGTTCTCTGAGCGACGAGACGTTTCCCGGGCTCAAGGGCAACGATGCGATCAAGCTGGCAATAACGCATAAAAACAGGGACCAACGGGAATAAAACGATCGTATTCGTGTTTGCGTCGAAAAATCACCCGCCGCAAAAAACGGATGGAGAAAATCTGAAGCTGATATTCGTTCGGCGCAACAACATTAGAGAATAGTTTCCTTCAAAACTTGCCTCAACGGGTGTAACGCGTCAATCGACCCGAACCGCCTGGAAAGATCGCTTTATTGCCGAATCCCTAACGCTCCGGCCCAGATGCCGCAGTCGATTGCCGCACTGCGTTCAAGGGTTGTGGATTGGTGGTCTTCGCCCAGAAAATAACGACAACCCCCGCGATCAGCAACACCGCACCGATTCCTCGCGCGGGCGATAACGGCTCCTGCTGATTGCCCAGCATTCCGTAATGGTCCAAAACGAGGGCTGCGACCAGTTGTCCGGTAATAATGGTGGCGTGCCAGGGCAACGAGCCGATGCGGGGCACAAAAATCAGAGAGGCGGTAACCAGTAAGACACCGATTGCACCTCCACCCCAACACCACCAAGGCAATTGCGAGACTGGTACATTAAATCGAGGTGGAAACACACCGGCGCAAATCGCTAGCACGATAAGAATGACCGTGCCCGTCCCGAATGAAATGATCGAAGCTTGAAGCGGATGGGCAAGTTGCCGAGACAAATGCCCGTTGACGCTCGGTTGAGTGCCAAAGAGGAATCCCGAAACCAACCCGACCACAATCGCCATTGCCAACCCCAGCCAAGCTGGCAGCGTGCTCATGCGGGAGCGGCCTTGGGGGTTC
>Ga0105052_10007131_pt1 | contig 11022 bp, 8 predicted proteins | sample FRY03_FD_78094 | JGI IMG/M metagenome (GOLD analysis project Ga0105052, IMG submission 78094) | Freshwater microbial communities from Lake Fryxell liftoff mats and glacier meltwater in Antarctica - FRY-03 | ecosystem: Environmental > Aquatic > Freshwater > Ice > Glacier meltwater ... | reverse complement strand
CGTCCCCGTCGCTGGCGCTCGGGGCTTCCTCGAGCTGGGCACTTCCTGAAAAGCCCGTAGCGCTAGCGAGGGGCGTTGGACGTGCCGCACCACACCGCGTTGCCGCGAGCCAATCGTGATCCGATCCTGATCCGGCCGTCGCGTTTTTGCGATGGTTTTTCATCCGCGTTCCCGTCGCTGGCGCTCGGGGCTTCCTCAGAAACATAGCGGTAGCGTTGTACGTTGGGCGTGGGCGGTAGCAAGGAGCGTGGGCGATTCTTATCCGTCCTCACGATCAAAGCCGGCTTCGATCCAGTCTGCAGTGGCCCCTCTTGTCTGCGAGAGCTTTGTATGACGCGACATGAGCGGCTGCCAGAGCGGCGAATCGCCGATTGGTTCAATCGCGCGAGGCAACTCCACCGGTTGGCCGACGCCATCGACCTGCACAAACCCTAGCAGGCCGTCCATCCACGGCAGCGTGTGGCCCTCCAGAGGCATGCCCACCACACCCACAACCAGATAGCACTGCCGCACATGGATCACAGCGGCTCGCATCTCAACGAGCGATCCGATCGGCACGCTCCGCCGACATTCCAGATTCACCACGCGCCGCAGCATCAGATTCGCACCCAAGCCTGCCCCTCGACAACCAGCGGCATAGGCCGATTCCAAAGCGTAGCGCAGCAAACTGCCCGCATAGAGCGTGCCGTGATGATTGGCGTCGGCCGGCAGCACGAGCCTGTGACTGATGGTTTCAAAAGGGGATGGCTTGGACATGCAGAGCGTTATAGAGGCAAAAGCTGCCCCTGAGTAGGCAGACCGCAGGCAGGCCCGTCGTTGGGAAAACCTGTGCCAGCATGTCGATAAAAAATGCGACCGGCAAACTCCGCGTGACCGGCTCGATGCGTACTATTTCAAAGCCTACGGTCGCCAGGAGACTCGAAAATAGCTCAGTAGAGCGCTGGAAAAACCGAACCTGCCGGTTGTCTGGCACAGACGGGTAAACTCTGGTTTTCAAGGAAGCATCCTGCCGAATTCCTTGAAGTCTGGGGTCTGTGGAGTCCGGCAGGCATTTTAGAGATACGACGTGAATCCCAATCCAAATACCGAACCCTCGTTCGCCCCCACGATCGTCGATTTACTTCGGCAACGGGCCGCCTACCGTCCCCACGATCGGGCCTTTGCTTTTCTGGTCGATGGGGAATCGGAAGAAATCAATATCACCTATGCCGAACTCGACCGTAAAGCGCGGGCCGTAGGGGCGTGGCTGGCCGCTTCCGGAATGACCGGCAAGCGGGTGCTGTTGCTCTATCCCTCAGGGCTCGATTTCATTGCCGCCTTCATGGGCTGCCTCTATGGGGGTGCGATCGCCGTGCCGGCGTATCCGCCGCGCAAAAACCGCTCTGTCGAACGAATCGAGGCAATCGCTGTCGATGCCAATGCCTCCGTGGCGCTGACGACCCGCGATGTGCTCGACCGCTTCGATGTTTTGCGAGCGAGCGCCCCGAGCCTCGAGCGACTGCTTTGGAAAGTCGACAGTGAATTGGAGGGCGATTGGTCCGATCGCTGGGAACGACCAGCCATCGACGGCAGCACGCTGGCCTTCCTGCAATACACAAGCGGCTCAACAGGCACGCCCAAGGGAGTGATGCTCTCGCACGAAAATCTGCTGCACAATTCGCTGCGGATCATGCAGGCTTTTGAAATCACGCGGTCGCAGCCGGCCGTTTTCTGGTTGCCTAGCTTTCACGACATGGGCCTGATCGGTGGCATTCTGGTGCCGCTCTACAGCGGAAAGTTTAACGTGCTGATGTCGCCGGTGGCTTTTTTGCAGAAGCCGCTCCGATGGTTGCAGACAATCTCGAAATATCGCGCCGCAATCAGCGGTGGCCCCAACTTCGCCTACGAACTCTGCGTCCGAAAAACCACACCCGAACAACGCGCCACGCTCGACTTGTCGAGTTGGTCCCTGGCGTTTAACGGGGCTGAGCCTGTGCGGGCCGAAACAATCGAGGCCTTTGCTGAAGCGTTTGCACCGTGTGGATTTCGCCGCGAGGCGTTCTTTCCCTGCTATGGCTTGGCCGAGAGCACGCTGCTTGTAACCGGCGGCATGAAGTTTGAGCCACCGGTCGTGCGGGCCTTCGATGCGGCGGCGATTGAAACAGGCAGCGCCATCACCCGCAGCGGCTTTGCTCCGGGCACGCGGCGACTGGTTGGCAGCGGCCGGGAGCTTGACGGGCAGGATGTGCGGATTGTCGATCCGCACACCTGTAAAGCATTGCCTCCGGGGCGTGTCGGTGAAATCTGGGTGAGTGGGCCGAGCGTGGCGCAGGGCTACTGGAACCGGCCGGAAGAGACGCAGGCCACATTTGAAGCGATGCTCGCGCAGCCCGATGCCAGATCAATAGCGCAGTCGGTCACCAAGTGGCGGCCCAACCCTGGCCCTTACCTGCGGACAGGAGATCTTGGCTTCTTCGACAATGGCGAATTATTTGTCACCGGCCGGCTCAAAGACCTGATCATCATTCGCGGTCGCAATCACTATCCACAAGACATCGAGCAGTCGGTGGAGGCAGTCAGTTCGATTGTGCGCGCCGGTTCGGTGGCCGCGTTTTCTGTCGATATCGACGGACGCGAACGGGTGGTTGTCGTGGCAGAACTAGAACGCGGCAAACGCAATTCGGATGAACTGGCGGTTGCGTTCGACGCCATCCGCAAGCAGTTGGCCATCGAGCACGAGATCGCGCTGGAGGCGATTGTGATGGTGCGTCCCAACAGCATCTTAAAAACTTCCAGCGGAAAAATTCAGCGGCACGCCTGCCGCCGGCAGTTTCTGGACGGCACGCTGGACATCATCGAGCAAAATATTCTGGTTCCTGGAGTCCAGTCTGCGGCGGCCCAGATCCCTGCGACTCAGTCACCCACCCAAATGCCTGTGGTGAGCGGGCGAGTCGTTGCCGCTGAGACACCGCGACTGGCGCGGCAGCGGCCTATTGGCGAGGCATCGCGGGCCCTGCGGCCAGATCGCGAACTGCCAGAGGATCTCGTTGAATCAGTGTACGAGCATGTGCGACGGATCGCCAAGGAGCGGGCCGGCACGCTCACACTCGACACCAACATTGTCGAACTCGGCCTGGATTCGCTGGAGCGGATGGAGATTGTCGCGAGCCTTGAAGAGACATTCGGCGGTCGCTTTCCGGAGCAGGTGCTGCCCCAGATCGAAACCTGCCGCGAGGTGACCGAGGCGATCATGGATCACCTGCCGCTGGATGGCCGCAAGCAGGTCGAAGCGGCCCGCGTGATTTCCCAAATCGATCCCGACACCTACACCATCGCTGAGTTTCCCGAAGTTCGGGCGCTTGAGCAAAACTTTGCGATGGTGCGAAATGCGGGGCTTGAAAACCCTTACTTTGGCGTGCACGAGGGCCTCACCAACGACCGCACGCGGATCGGCGGTCGGGAAATGGTGAGCTGGGCCACCTACAATTATCTGGGCATGTCGGGTGACCCCGAGGTGACAATGGCCTCTAAGGCCGCGATCGATCAGTACGGCACGAGTGTCTCGGCCAGTCGACTGGTGTCGGGCGAGAAAGTGATCCATCAGGATTTGGAGCGGGCGATTGCGAAGTTTGTCGGTGCCGAAGATGCGATCACATTTGTCGGAGGCCACGCCACGAACGAAACGGTGATTGGTCATGTGGTCGGCCCGGGCGATCTGATTCTGCATGACAGCCTTTCGCACAACAGTCTCTTGCAGGGGGCCGTGCTTTCCGGTGCCCGTCGCCGCCCATTTCCGCACAACGATTTTGATGCGGCTGAAAAACTGCTGGCCCAAGTGCGCAGCCAATACCGCCGCGTGCTGGTTGTCATCGAAGGCATCTACAGCATGGACGGCGACTTTTCCAACCTGCCCAAATTCATTGCCCTTGCCAAGCGGCAGAAGGCTCTTTTGATGGTCGACGAGGCCCACTCGATTGGCGTGATGGGATCGCGTGGCCGAGGCATCGGTGAACACTTTGGCGTCAATCCTGCCGATGTCGATCTCTGGATGGGCACGCTCTCAAAAGCCTTCGGCAGTTGCGGTGGCTACATTGCCGGCTCCCACACGCTGGTTCGCTGGCTCAAGTATACAGTGCCGGGATTTGTCTACTCCGTCGGCCTTCCACCAGCGGCGGCAGGCGCGGCGCTGGGGGCCTTGCGGCTGTTGGAAAAGCAACCGGAGCGAGTGGCAAAGCTGCATGCCAACGCCACTCTCTTTTTGCAACTGGCCCGCGAGGCTGGGCTCAACACAGGGCCTTCGGGAGGTTCGGCGATCATCCCGATCATTCTGGGCAACTCCATCAACAGTTTAAAACTGTCGCGGGCGCTCTTTCTGCGTGGGATCAATGTGCAACCGATCCTCTATCCTGCGGTGGAAGAAACAGCGGCCCGGCTGCGATTCTTTATCACATCGCGACACACGCCGGAGCAGATTCGTCGCACGATTGCTGCGATGCAGGAAGAACTGGCCAAGATCGATCCGCAAGGCAGCAGCCTACGCCAATCGCTGGCGCATGTCGGGTGACGCTGCGTCTCCCGGTTTTAGGAAGCCCGGAAGCTGAGCGACGGGGGGTGGGATAGAAAACCATCGTCACAATATGGCGATGGCGCTCAACAATGCGGCACGTCAACTCCCCCTCGCTGGCGCTACGGGCTTTTCAGGAGGGAAGCACTTGGACCACCGGATGACGCTGCGTCTCCCCGGTCTCCGCGGCCTTTTTTGACCGCCCATGTAAGTCTGCGGGACAGACTTAGGCCCATGTAAGTCTGCGGGACAGACTTAGGCCCATGTGCGACCGCTGGCGTGTTCGACGCGGGGTGGAAAGTTGCCGAGCAGACCGCCGATCACATCCCAGCCCTGGTGGCGACGGACCTCGATATCACCCTGCTGATTGATTCGCACGAGGCATGTGTCGGTGAGGCCAGCTTGCTGAAGGTCTTCCGGTGAAACCTCGTCGGGCTCAAGCATGCTCATCAATGCGCGGCCATTCATTTCGATAAACTTCATTGTTTGTTTCCTCTGTGGTTGTCTGTGAATCGTTGTCTGTGAAGGCTGCTCTGTGAAATCTCACTTGAGATCAACTTCTTTTTACTCGATGCTGCGGTGCTTGAAAAACGCTCGTTCCAAGAGCACAAACTGATCGGGTGGTATTTCCTCGGCCCGCACCGAGGCCGTGAACCCCATGGTGTGGTAAACGCTTTCGACAATCGTCCGCGCCGCTGGATTTTGCTTGCCACCGGCGATTCGCACAAGCACTCCCCGCAGTAATTTTCGTCGATGACAGAAAATGTCGCGGACGAAGTCGTGAAATCGGCTCAGATTCTCGATGGTGGCCCGTCGCTGGGGCTCTAGATCGATGCGCACGATGGCTGAATCGACCTTGGGCCGCGGCCAGAAAACGCTCGGCGGGAGCACGCGGATGATTTCCGTTCGGCACTGCGCCCCGATCCACACCGACAACGCGTTGTAAGAATGAGACCCTGCCGGACTGCTCATGCGTTCGGCCATCTCGCGCTGCACTGTCACGGTGGCACTGTCAAACGGCCGGGGCAGTGCCAAAAGATTTGAGATCACAGGGGTGGCAACGCAGTAAGGCAGATTGGCGACAAGCAAAAACCGGCCTGCTGGCGACGGCCCAATCGCGGCAGTCACCGCCTCGATTACCGCGGGCGACATTTTATGTTTTGAGGCCAGCGCATCCCCCTCCACGAGCGTGACACGGTCGAGGAGGCAGGTGGCTTCGGCTGGAGTACCAGACGATAGATCGGGTAGACCGCTTGAGGAGATCAGCCTGTCGCGTGCCAGTTGGGCCAGTCGGCGATCAATCTCCACGGTCACCACGTGCTGGGCCACGCGAGAGAGTCGTTCAGTCAGGGCACCTGTGCCGGTGCCCACTTCCAACACCACATCAGTCGGCCCGATGCCGGCTGATCGCTCCAGAAGCTCAAGCAGATTTAAATCGACGAGAAAGTTTTGTCCCCGCTGAGTGTCGATCGTGAAGCCGACCTGCGCAAAGAGTTTTTTAAGGTAGGCCGTGGTCTGCCGAGTGGGGCCGGTTGCCGTGCGGTCGAGCGTAGCGGTCTCCGCAAGATTCGTTGGCTCCAGATGCTCAGGAGGCTGCTTTTTCAGTGGTGTCTTCATCGGGCGAGGGCTTTCTGTGCGGCAGTCGTATCGGGTGGGATGGTAGCGTCGCTTGTTTCCAGCCAGCGGGCAACATATTTAAAGACAAGATCTGTTTCCAGATTCACGCTCTGGCCAGGCCGCAGGGTGCCCAGCGTGGTGCCGGCGAGTGTGTGGGGAATCAGGGCGACGCTAAAAGTTGTGGAGGTGACACCGACAACCGTCAGGCTGACGCCGTCGAGAGTCACTGAGCCTTTGGCAGCCATCTGGCTGAGGAGGGCAGGGGCGGTCGAAAAGTGGCAGGTGATCCAGTCCCCTTCCTGGTCAAGCGATTCAAGGCATCCGACTCCATCGATGTGGCCAGTCACGAGGTGGCCGCCCAAACGGTCGGTAAGACGCATCGATCGTTCGAGGTTGACGCTGCTGCCGGCGGCAAGAGTGCCCAGCGTTGTCCGCAGAAGTGTTTCGGGGCCGAGCTGAAACTCCAACAGTGGTGCTGCCACCCGTACGATCGACAAGCAGCAGCCGCTGATGCAGATGCTTTCTCCCAGAACCGCATCGCCGGCCAGCGGGTGCGACTCGACGACGAGTCGCACGCCAGGCGGTTCTGAAAGAACAGCGGCAACACGACCAAGCGACTCTACCAAGCCTGTGAACATAGAAACCCTCGGGCAACAAAGCCGACGCTCGCCGCCGGGCGCAAAAATCAAGGCCGAAAACAGGACCACAAAAAAATGCACGCTGCAGACCAGACGGCCTGGAAAGAATAGTCGCCCCCGCCCTCGCCAGCCACGGCCTTGCGTGTTGGCCGACCGTTGGCACAATTGCGGGCGGCTTGAACAGAGTTCTTCGACCAGAGTCAGTCAGCTCCGCACGCGCTCCCTATTATCACCCCCCCTTTGCGTTCCCATTCCTAGAAGGCCCCACCCGCCATGTCCACGATCATTGACATCCACGCCCGCCAGATTCTTGACAGCCGAGGCAATCCCACGATCGAGGTTGATGTCAGATTGGCCGACGGCGCCTTTGGCCGGGCCGCCGTTCCCTCTGGTGCCAGCACAGGCGCTCACGAGGCTTGGGAAAAGCGAGATGGCGACAAGGGAATCTATCTGGGCAAGGGCGTCTTGGAAGCGGTTGAGAATGTCAATGCGCAGATCGCTGAAGAACTCGACGGTTGCGATGCCCTCGATCAGACAGCGATTGACCAGCGGATGATCGAGCTTGACGGCACGCACAACAAAAAGAATCTGGGTGCCAATGCCATTCTGGGCGTCTCGATGGCTGTCGCTCATGCGGCGGCCGAACATTGCGGCCTGCCGCTTTACCGTTACCTCGGCGGCACAACCGCTCGCCTGCTCCCGGCGCCGATGATGAACATCATCAACGGTGGTGCTCACGCCGACAATCCTCTGGACGTGCAAGAGTTCATGGTGATGCCGCTGGGCTTCGATACATTTGGCGAGGCTCTGCGGGCTGGCGTGGAGACATTTCACGCATTGAAGAAAGTGCTCAAGGACAAGAAACTTTCCACGGCCGTCGGCGACGAAGGGGGCTTTGCTCCGCACATCGGCACCTGCGCAGAGGCGCTGGAAGTTATTTTGGCGGCGATCGCAGCGGCCGGCTACACGCCCGGCAAGGAAATCTGCATCGCCCTCGATGTGGCGGCTACAGAGCTTTTTGATGCCAAGAGTGGCATGTATACGATCGAGGGCAAGTCGCTCGATTCCGCCGGCATGGTCGCTTTTTACGACAGCCTCGCCAGCCGCTATCCGATCGTGTCGATTGAGGACGGCTGCTCCGAGGACGACTGGCAGGGCTGGAAGCTTCTCAGTGAGAAACTGGGCAGCAAGCTGCAACTCGTCGGCGACGATTTATTCGTCACCAACTCCGAGCGGCTGACTCGCGGCATTACGGAGCGAATCGCCAATAGCATTTTGGTCAAGGTCAATCAGATTGGCACGCTCACCGAAACGATCGCGGCTGTTCAATTGGCTCATCGCAGCGGCTACACATCGATCGCCAGCCATCGCAGCGGCGAGACTGAAGATGCCACGATTGCCGATCTCGCTGTCGGTCTTTCGACTGGCCAGATCAAAACGGGCTCGGCCTCGCGCAGCGATCGTGTTGCCAAATACAATCAGCTCTTGCGCATCGAGGAGTCACTGGGTGACCAAGCGCTCTACGCCGGCCACGATGTTCGCGCCCGCTGGCCGGGGATTGCCTAGAGACTGCGTGCTTTGGGTTGATTCTTGCGTGTGAGCGACTGTACCGTGATTCCGTTCCCGCCCCCGCTCGCAGACTGGGAATTTTGCCTATCATGCTCAAGCAGGAAGAAACCATTGAGCACGGCCCCAAAAAACGCCCAGACCGGTCTTGAGCCTAGGCCTGCGGCTTTTCGGTTCACCGACAGCGGATGGTTTTGGATGCTGCTTTTTTCACTGATGGCTCTGGTTGGTATCACGCTGATTGCTCCAAAATTTGACAAGCGACAGCGGCAGATTGAGCGACGATTTTTCGGGCGAGAGCAGGTGGCAATGCAACGCGCACGGCAGGCTGCTGGACTGCCACCCATCGACCAGGCTGCGGCCCGCGGCCAAGATGATCCCCGCACTGCGACTGTCGACGCAGAGGATGCCGATGCTGCTGAACCGCAGCGGATCGTGCCGCTGTGGACGCTCAGCACCGCGGCGGTCGTGGCGGCAATCGTTGCCTCGGCAATGCTCGTGCGTGAGTCGCGAGGGCCCAAAGCATTGTCGGCAATCAACTGATGATTGAGCGGCGGCGGGAGAGATAGTCCCAGACCACGAAGCGATCGAGTTCTTTGCCGGCACTAAAAAAGACGCGACCCTTTGCCGTTTCCGCCAAACGGTAGGCAAAACGAATGTCCTCTCGCGACTGTGTCCAGCCAGCGAGTAAGAAGACATTGACGGTGATCCCGTCGCGGCGGCATGCCATCGCCTCGCGGATGGTCGCTTCTTCGGTGCGAGGATGGGGAGGGTAGAGCAGAAAGAGTTGGCTCCCTTCAAAGTGGGCTGTCGGCAAGCCGTCGGTGATGATGATCACCTGCTTATTGGGAGTGTCCTGCCGAGCCAACTGCTGCCGCGAGAGTTGCAAGGCGTGCTGGATATTGGTGAAGTGCGGCGGCAGATCGCTCTCCGAAATGGCCGGGTCGCTCATGTCGGCCCGCAGGCGAACCACCGAGTCAAACACCGTCACTGGCTTCGGCATGAGCGTGACGATTTCGCCAAAGGCCCGCGGTTTGGCAACCGAATACATTTCGATGAATTGGAGGAAGTCGCCGGGGTACTCTTTCTGCACGAGGCCCTGCAACGCCAGCGCCATCCGCTTGACACTCACATACAGCCCGCCGTACCGCATTGAACCACTCATGTCGAGGACAACCGTCGTGGCACATTTTGGGTTATTGCGAGTGCGGTGCACTTCGATATCTCGCTGGATCAATCGCAGTGGCTGTTTGTTGCCATCGGGCTCGGATGCCGTTCGCAGCATGGCGTTGATCAGCGATCCGGGAATGTCGATGTGAGCCACCGAGTCGCCAAACTCGTAGGGACGCGTCGGCACCATCTCCACCGCGCCGTCGCCGACAACATTCACCTGATGTCGGCCGGTGCGGGAGGGATCGAGTGAGGAAAAGACTTTTTCGAGCAGCTTGCCCTGAAACATCCGCATGGCTTTGGGTGTCAGTTGGTAGCCCTTCGGAGTGCGTTGGAGTCCCTGCTCGGAGGCCATCTGCTCCAGCATTTCCTGCACCTGTTGCTTGAGGCGTTTGAGATCATCTAGCTCCCCGGCCTCGGCATATCCGGCGAGTGCCTCCATGTTGATCAGGCCAATTTTTGCGTTTTTCTGCGCTAGAGCCAACTGCTGGAGCAGCATCTCAATCGTTTCTAACTCCTCCTTGAGGTTGATCGCCTCGGGCACGGTGAGTCGCTGGCGGCCTGTGAAAACCCACTTGGAAGCGAGTTCATCGATCTGATAGACATCACCCAATCGATCCACGAGCCCGACGAGTTGCGTGCCGAATCGACTCTGGTCGTTGTCCTGCGCATACCAGAGCCGTTCGAGTTGACGCAGTTGTTCCTCGCGCACAGCGCGGGCAAACGCGTCGCGATGCTGGGCCGGTGGTTTCACATGCTGGGCTGCATTGCGAAAGGCAGCTCGGGCTTTTGTTTGTACCGTTGTGGTTTCGTAGTGCGCGAGTAATTTGCGACGACGTTCCTCCAGCCTCTTCTTGATTGAGTCGATCGATGGGCCAAGGCCCTTGATCTGCTCCGGATCGAGAACGACCGCATTGGCCAACTGCTCGTCGGTGAGTTCGTCGATACTGCCGTATTCAAGCAGATGCTCCATCGCCGGGCTGACTAAATCGCCGACGGGGGGCCGGGGAGGCGGTATCCGCGCAGGATCGTAGCGCTGGTAGGAGTGGACGATTCCGCCCAGAGTGTCGCGAGTAGACATTGTATTTTGTTGCCGTTCTAGAGCAATTTCCGGTCACTGAACCGGGACGCATCGTATTTGGCCCAGCTTAACGTGCAGCCGCTGGAAGTCGACGATTGTTGAGCGTCAAGGGGTTCCAAGGGGTTCCAAGGGGTGGCAAGGGGTGGCAAGGGGTGGCAAGGGGTGGCAAGGGGTGGCAAGGGGTTGAATTCGACGACTGAACTTGGCAGAAACACAGGGCCAAGGGCGGCTGGTTTCGCACCAGCGTGGACCGCGTCCGCAACGCTTGTCCAGCGCCTCAAAAGGAGCGGGATTTCTGTGGACGTCGCTGCGGGTCTATGATGAATTCCGCAACACCGGCTTTTGTTGGACGATGCCGCGCACCAGAGACGTGAGCAACTCCGCCATCGAGTCGAACACGAATTCCT
>Ga0105052_10007130_pt1 | contig 11024 bp, 9 predicted proteins | sample FRY03_FD_78094 | JGI IMG/M metagenome (GOLD analysis project Ga0105052, IMG submission 78094) | Freshwater microbial communities from Lake Fryxell liftoff mats and glacier meltwater in Antarctica - FRY-03 | ecosystem: Environmental > Aquatic > Freshwater > Ice > Glacier meltwater ... | reverse complement strand
GCACCCGTAAGAAGGTCTGAGGCGATCAGATGGGCAAAGCGGCCCGAAGCGGGGTTGATGTCGGGGATTTGCACCACGGTCATGCCCGCGCGGTGGGCAGATTCGGCCCCCGCCTCGCTGTCTTCAAACGCCACGCAGCGAGCGGGATCGACGCCCAAAAGATGTGCCGCCAACAAAAAAGGGTCCGGCGCGGGTTTGGCGTTCTGCACGTCGTTGAGGGTGACGAAATGCTGGAAATAGGGCGCAATGTCAGTGACTGACAGCTTATACTCCAACTGCGCGCGGCTGGAGGAGGTGGCGAGTGCGATGGGCAGGCGCAGCGCGCCCAAAAGGTCATGCGTGCCGGGTTTCAAGGGAATGCCGCCCGCATAATGTGTGGCCACCTGATGCGTCCAGCGGGCGGTGAAGGCGTCGAAATCCATGGCTGGAAACTGCGCGCGGATGATGCCCGCACCTGTGATATCATCGCGGCCAATCAGGCTGTGCAGGAAAGCCGGGTCCACCATCACGCCGCAATCGGCAAAGGCCAGAATGCCCGCGGCCTGGGTCAGCGCTTCGGTGTCCAGAAGGGTTCCGTCAAGATCAAAGACAACGGCGTCAAACATTCACACGCCTGCTGCGATAACGGCGTGGGCCAAAACAGGCACGGTTTGCGCGTTCAGCCCCGCAATGTTCATCCGGCTGTCGCCCACCATGTAAATCCCATGGTCGCGGCGCAGGGTTTCCACCTGCGCGGGACTGGCCCCAAGCCGCGAGAACATGCCGCGATGCTGGGCCAGAAAATCAAACCGGGTGGAGTTGGTAAGGCGACGAAGCTCGGCGGCCAGCGCTTCGCGCAGGGTCAGCATGTTGCGGCGAACGTCTTCAAGTTCTGCCTGCCAATCGGCGCGCAGATCGGGGTCGTTCAGGATCATCGTGACCAGCCGCGCGCCATGATCAGGGGGGAAGCTGAAATTCTGGCGGTTCAGAAAGGCAAGGTTGCCTTGCACAACCGCCCGCATATCGGCGCGCGGGGAAACAGCAATCAGAATTCCGGTGCGTTCGCGGTAGATGCCGAAATTCTTGGAACAAGACGCGGCAATCAGCAGCTCGGGCAAGCGGGACGCAAGCAGGCGCATCCCCGCCGCGTCCTCCTCCAGCCCATCGCCAAAGCCTTGATAGGCGATGTCGATGAAGGGAATGACGCCGGTTTTTTGTAAAAGATCCGCCACAGCGGCCCATTGCGGCAGGGTTAGGTTCGCCCCGGTCGGGTTGTGGCAGCAGGCATGCAGCAAAACCACATCGCCGGGTTTTACGCCCGAAAGATCGGCCAGCATCCCTTCAAAATCCACGCCGCGCGTGTCCGCGTCGAAATAGCGGTATTCGGCCATATGCATGCCCAGATAGTTGATGATGGACGGATGGTTCGGCCAAGTGGGGTTGGAAAGCCAGACGGTTGCATCCGGGCTGGCAAGCCGGATCAATTCCAACGCCTGACGAATGGCCCCGGTGCCGCCGGGGGTGGCTGCGGCGGAAAGCCTGCCGGCGGGAACGGTGTCGCCCAGCAGCAGGGCTTGCATCGCGGTGGCATAGTCAGGATCGCCGGCAAGGCCTGTATAGGTCTTTGTCCGCTCCGTTTCCCACAACTGCTTTTCCGCCGATTTCACGGCGCGCATCACGGGCGTCAGGCCCGTGGCATCCTTGTACACCCCGACCCCAAGGTCAATTTTCACCTCGCGCGGGTCATCCTTGAACATCTGCATCAGTTGCAGGATCTTGTCTTGCGGCTGCGGGGAAAGCGCGTTCAGCATGTCATGGACCTTGTGTTCAAAAGAAAGGTTTCAGCCCCTGGCGATGGGCAAATCATCATACATGCCCCATTCCGACCAAGAGCCATCATAGAGGGAATGGTCGCGGTGGCCGATGCGTTCCAAGGCCAGCGACAAGATTGCCGCAGTAACACCCGACCCGCAGGTGGTGATAACGGGGAGCGACAGATCTACGCCTGCGGCTTCAAACGCGGCTTTCAAAGCGGTCGTATCCTTCATCACCAAGCCGTCCAGCACATCCCCGAACGGCAGGTTTTTGGAGTTGGGGATATGGCCCGCGCGCAGTCCGGGGCGGGGTTCGGCGACCTCTCCTTTGAAACGGGGGGCAGCGCGGGCATCCACGATCTCCACCTGTGCCAGTTTTGATGCCTGCGCCACTTGGGTTACATCCTTCACCAGCCCGGATTGGCGCTGCACCGTGATATGGCGGTCGCGCACCATGGGGGGCAGGTCCTCCACCTCGCGCCCCTCGGCCAGCCACTTTGGCAGGCCGCCGTCCAGCACGGCCACATCCATCTTGCCCATCAGCCGCAGGGTCCACCAGACGCGGGCCGCCGAAAAAATGCCCGTGCTGTCGTAAACCACTACCTGATGCCCATCGCCTACGCCCATCGCACGCATCCGGCTGATGAATTTCTCTACCGGCGGGGCCATGTGGGGCAGGTCGGACCGATGGTCCGAAATCGCATCAATATCGAAAAACCTCGCGCCGGGAATGTGGCAGGCGGTGTATTCGGCCTGTGGATCGCGGTCAGCGGTTGGCATATGCCAGGAGGCATCAAGGATCCGCAGATCGGGATCTTTCAAGTGCTGGGCCAGCCAGTCGGTGGACACCAGCGTTTTAGGGTCATCTTGCGGCGAAGGGGTCATGGGTGGCTCCTGATCTGCACGCTTTGGGTATAGCGGATGGCGCGCATGTGGCAAGGCTGGCTGAAGCTCAAATACAAAACCGCCCCTGCGACAAGGTTTCCCCATGTGCCCCGGCGCCTTTTGCACCTTGGGCAGGGGCTATCACCGGCTGCGGCGCCAAAAGCGGGAAAATTACCGGTTTTGCTTCAAAAGCCGGGCCTTTTGGCGATCCCAATCGCGTTTGGCCGAAGTTTCGCGCTTGTCGGCGTTTTTCTTGCCTTTGGCGATGCCGATCTTCAGTTTCACCATCCCGCGTTCGTTGAAATACATTTTCAGCGGCACAATCGTCATGCCTTCGCGGGCCGTGGCATTCCACAGCCGCGCCAACTCCTTGCGCGACACCAAAAGCTTGCGTTTGCGCCGTTCCTCGTGCCCCCAGGTTTTGGCCTGCTGATAAGGGGCGACATAGCTGTTGATCAGCCACAGCCCGCCATCTTCCACGCTGGCATAGCTTTCGGCAATGTTGGAGCCGCCCTGACGCAGGCTTTTCACCTCGGACCCCAGCAGCATGATGCCGGCTTCAATATCATCCTCAATCGCGAAATCGAACCGCGCGCGGCGGTTTTCGGCAATCAGTTTGGAATTGGGGTCGCTGTGTTTTACCATATCCCTCAGATAGGCGTTGGTGTGGCGAGTGTCCAGATGGAGGCTGCTGCGGTTTCAGGCCTGTTTGGTGCGGCGCCCCCGCAGCAAGGTGTAAATGCCGGAGGCCACGATGATGGCACTGCCGATCAGGGTGGCAGCATCGGGCCGCTCGGCAAACACAAGCGCGCCAAGGATCAGCGCGAACAAAAGCCGGGAATAGCGGAAGGGTGTGATCAGCGACACCTCGCCCACCCGCATGGCGGCGGTCAGCGCGTAATAACCCGCCACGCCGAACACGGTGGCCCCGGCAAGGGCTGCGGCAAGGGCCGGGCTGGGCCAGACAGCCCCCCCTGTCCACGCCAGCAAGGCGGCCCCTGTGGGCACCATCATTGCAAAGCCGTAAACCCCAAGGGTCAGGTTGGAGATTGTTTTGGGGGCGGCGCGGGTTGCCAGATCGCGCCCGGCAAAGCCAAGCATCCCCAATACGGCGAGGATGGAAAGGGGCGTAAACCCTTCCAACCCAGGGCGCAGAATGACCATGACACCGACAAACCCCGCCGCAATCGCCGACCAGCGCCGCCAACCCACCCGCTCCCCAAAGATCAAGGCAGCCCCTGCTACCACAACCAAAGGGGCCGCCTGCAAAATCGCCGAGGCCGAGGACAAGGGTGTCAGCGCAAGCGCCAAAGTATAGAACAGCCGCCCCGTCACCTCACAGCCTGCACGCACCAGAATCGCGGGCGACAGCAGGGCAGGCGTGACCAGCCTTGCGCCTTGGGCCTTGGCGAGGATGGCAAACCCCACCATCCCGGCCGCGCCAAAGATCATCAGAATCTGGCCCACGGGCATATCCCGCGCGGCGGTTTTCAGGAACATATCCTCGACAGCGAAACCTGCCATGGCGGCAATCATCAGCAGGCTGCCGCGTAGGTTGGGGGTCATATATGGCCTTTGAAACCGGGCTTTGCGCAGATTAGCTTTGCGCGCTGGAATGGTCCAGACCGGGCAAGGTGTCAGGGTGCAGATGCCCGGTTTTCACATAGATCAGACAGCCCTCATCCGACCAGGGCTGATGGCGCGACTGATGCGGGCTGCGCAGCCAACTGCCCGCTGGATAGTCGCCATGTTCATCCTGAAAGGTGCCTTCAATCACCAAAACCTCCTCGCCGCCCCAATGGGCGTGGGGGGTAAAGCGGGTGCCGGGAGCCCAACGCACCAGCGCCACATTCTCATTCGCGGCAGAATGCAGCGGCAAAACCGACAGGCCCGCAACCATGCCGGGGCGGAAAGGGGCTGTGCGCGTGTCAATCTGCACGGGGGTTTGGTCGCTTGGGTCAAACTGGTGCAGTTTCACAAAAATCGTGCAGCCTTCCTTGGTGAAAGGCTGGTGGTGCGTGCCGATCGGATTGCGGATGTAGCTTCCCGCCGGATAATCCCCGGTTTCGTCCGAGAACACGCCGTCCAGCACCAAAAACTCCTCTCCGCCGCCATGGGTATGGGCGTCGAAACGGGAGTCGGGGGCAAAGCGCACCAGCGATGTCGCTCGCGCCACCTCCTCGCCCACACGGTCCAGCATCATCCGCGACACGCCTGACGCGGGAGAGGAGGACCATGCATGGTCCACAGGGCGAATGACCGCACGTTGCGAAAAATCGGCGTTAAGGCGCATGGGGCTTGTCCTTTTGCAGGGCGCGCCCCACCCAAATGATGGGCTGGCGCGCGCGGATGTTTTCACATCAGTTGATCAGGCCCGCGTGGCGCATGGCGGCGTCCATCCGGGCCTTGGCGCTGTCGGTCAGGCCCAGCAGCGGCAAGCGCACCTCTTCTGAACACAGGCCCAGAACCGAAAGGCCGTATTTCGCGCTGACCAAGCCGGGCTCAATGAAAATTGCTTCATGCAGGGGCATCAAGCGGTCCTGCAACTCCAGCGCTTTGACGTAATCGCCACTCAAAGTCGCCTCTTGGAAGGCGGCGCACAGGCGGGGGGCGACATTGGCCGTCACCGAAATGCACCCCACCCCGCCATGCGCGTTGAAGCCCAAGGCGGTGCCATCCTCACCCGAAAGCTGCACGAATTCCTTGCCACAACTGATGCGCTGCTTTGGCACGCGCGACAGATCACCCGTGGCATCCTTGACCCCGATGATGCGCGGCAGTTTCGCCAATTCGCCCATGGTGGCAGGCAACATATCCACCACCGAACGGCCCGGGATGTTGTAGATGATAATTGGCAATGTGCAGCAATCATGCAGTGCCGTGAAATGCGCGATCAGCCCAGCCTGGGTGGGTTTGTTGTAATAGGGGGTTACGACAAGCGCCGCCGAGGCCCCGACCCGCTGCGCATGCTGGATCAACTCGATCCCTTCGGCGGTGTTGTTCGACCCCGCCCCTGCGATGACCGGAATGCGGCCTGCGGCGGCTTTCACCACTTCCTCAATCACCATCACATGTTCCGCGTGGCTAAGCGTCGGGCTTTCGCCCGTGGTGCCAACCGGGACCAGCCCGTGGCTGCCTTCCGCAATATGCCATTCGACAAGTTTTTTGAGCGTCACCACGTCCACTTTACCGTCCTTGAACGGCGTGACCAGGGCAGGCATTGACCCTTTGAACATGGTACGCTTCTCCTCTTGTCAGGGGCGACTTGTTGAATCGCCCTTTGGTTACGACGCCTTCCTAACGCTATGTGCGCGGCTTGCCAAGCATGGCGCGATTTTGGCCACCGCGCGGCCGCTGGCGGGGATGTGAGTTGCACCCGGCCGGGTGCGGTGGCATCTTGCGGGGCATGAAAACATATCACCGCCCCCGCCGCCCGTCCTTTGCGAAAATCTGCGCCATGCCTTTGCTTTTGCTGGCCTTGACCGCCCCGGTACAGGCCGACGGCCTGCGCGATGCCTTGGCCGCAGCAACCGCCCGCGATTGGGGCCGTGCAGTGTCGCTTGCCCCGCAAGGTGTGGCGCGCGACGTTGTGGAATGGCAGCGCTTGCGGGCCGGGGATGGCTTGCTGGGGGAGTATGAAGGGTTTTTAGCCCGCCGCCCCGATTGGCCGGGCATGGCCTGGTTGCGCCAAAAGGGCGAGGCGGCGGTGGCCCGGTCCAGCACACCGGACCGCGTGACTGCCTATTTCGCCAAAGATCGCCCTTCGACGGCAGAAGGGGCGATTGCGCTGGTCAAAGCGCATCTTGCGCTGGGCGAGGCCGAGGCTGCTGCAAAAGTTGCGCGCAATACTTGGGCTTCCCTGCGGTTTTCAGCCGCCGAGCAGGCAGAGATTTTGGGCTTGCAAGGGGCCGCACTGGGGGCGGGCCATATCGCACGGCTGGACATGCTGCTGTGGGAAGGGCGCGAGGAAGAGGCGGGGCGAATGCTGTCTTTGGTGCCGGCAGGCTGGCAGGCCTTGGGACGCGCGCGGATTGCCTTGCGCATAAAGGCGGACGGGGTGAATGTGCTGATTGCAGCGGTGCCTGCGGCAGAGGCGGGTGATCCCGGCTTGGCCTATGAGCGGTTTTTGTGGCGGGCGCGGTCAGATTTGCAAGACAGCGCGATTGAGTTGTTGTTTGAACGGTCGGGGTCGGCGGCATCCTTGGGGCGGCCTGCGGAATGGGCGGATAGGCGGGCCGGGATTGCGCGGGCTTTGGTCAAGGAGGGGCGGGCGCAGGATGCGTACCGCGTGGCAGCAGAGCATCATCTGACCGAGGGCAGCGATTACGCGGAGCTGGAATTTTTGGCCGGGTTCATTGCGCTGCGGCAGTTGAAGGATGCGGCCAAGGCACGAACGCATTTTCAGCATTTGAAACAAGGCGTCAGCACCGGGATCAGCCTGTCGCGCGCGCATTATTGGGAAGGCCGGGCCGAGGAGGCGCTGGGCAATTTCGCCGCCGCGCGTGTGGCCTTCGAGGCAGGAGCCCAGCATCAGACCGCCTATTACGGCCTGCTGTCTGCCGAGCGGTTGGGCCTGCCCCTGGACGCGGCTTTGCTGTCGGACGCGCGGCCCGCCGATTGGCGCGGTGCGGCTTTTGCAAAATCCTCGGTGCTGGAGGCAGCAAGGCTGCTGCTGAGCGCGGGCAATCTGGACCTTGCCAAGCGATTCATGTTGCATCTGGCGGAAGGGCTTGGCCCAGTGGAACTGGACCAATTGGGGGATTTGGCCCTGCAACTTGACCAGCCGCATATCGCTGTGCTGATCGGCAAACAGGCGGCAGGGCGCGGTGTTATCTTGCCGCGCGCCTATTTTCCGGTGGTGGGCATGGTGCCCGATGGCCTGCCCGTCAGCCGCGCGCTGGCCCTGTCGATTGCGCGGCGCGAGAGTGAGTTCAACCCCGTCGTTGTCAGCCCCGCAGGCGCGCGCGGCTTGATGCAGGTGATGCCCGGCACGGCGGATTTGATGGCGGGGAAGTTGGGCAAGGCCTATGTGCTGGGCGATCTGACAGAGGACCCGGCCTATAATGTGGCGTTGGGGGCGGGCTATCTGGCGCAATTGGTGGAGGAGTTTGGCCCCGCCGTGGCGCTGATTGCCTCAGGCTATAACGCGGGCCCGGGCCGCCCGCGCCGCTGGATCGGGGAGTTTGGCGACCCTAGGCTGGAGGGGGTCGATATTGTTGATTGGGTGGAGACGATCCCGTTTTCGGAAACCCGGACCTATGTGATGCGAGTGGTGGAGTCGCTGGTGATTTACCGAGCGAAGCTGCGCGGATCGGTGGGCCTGGTGAATGTGAGTGCGGAGTTGACGGGGCGTTGACGGGGCGTTGAGTGCTGGACCGCCGGGGAGGCGTTGCCTCCCCGAACCCCACCGGGATATTTTTACCAAAATGAAACGGGACGTCAGGCGGAGTTGGAAGCCGCTTGCATCTGGCTGAGGGATTGGCCTGTTGTCAGCATGTCGGTGTCTAGTTTCAATTCGATCACGGCCAGCGTGCCGGACGCTTTGGCGCGATTGAAGGCTGCGGGGAAATCGGCCTGATCGGTGACGGTTTCGCCATGGCCGCCGTAAGCGCGGGCAAGGGCGGCGAAATCGGGGTTCACCAGATCGGTGCCGGAGGGGCGGCCGGGGTAGTGGCGTTCCTGGTGCATGCGGATGGTGCCGTAGCGGCCATTGTTGGCGACGATGACGATGGGTTTTGCACCGTGCTGGATCGCGGTTGACGCCTCATTGCAGGTCATCTGAAAGCAGCCATCGCCCGCCATGCAGACCACGGTTTGTTCGGGATGTTGCAGGCTTGCCGCGATTGAGGCCGGAAAGCCATAGCCCATGGAGCCGGATGTTGGGGCGACCTGGGTGCCGTGTTGCCGGAAGCGGTAATAGCGGTGCAGGAAGGCCGCATAATTGCCTGCGCCATTGGTGATTATCGCGTCATGGGGCAGGTTTGCCGATAGCCATGCCACGACCTGTTCCAATTTTACCGCACCCGGCGTTGGCACCGGGATTTGCCATGCCTCATAATTGGAGCGGGCGGTTTTGGTCCAATCGGCCCAATCGCCTTTGCCTTTGGTTTGGGCAAGCCGGGCCAGCATCTGCGTGGCGGGCACCGGAATGGCAAGGGCCGGGCGGAAGACGCGGCCAAGCTCGGCCGGGTCGGGGTGGATGTGCAGGATGCGGGGGCCGGGTTTTGTCGGGTCCAGCAGTTCGTACCCGTTGGTTGTGGTATCCCCCAGCCTTGCGCCCAAGACGAGTATCGTATCGGCTTGCGTCAACATCTGGCCCAGTTTCGGGTTCATCCCCACGCCCAGATCGCCGACGAAATTCGGGTGGTCGTTGTTCATCCGGTCCTGGCGGCGGAAGGAGACGGCGATGGGCAGGTTCCAGTTTTCGGCGAATGCCGCAAGGTCCGCGCCCGCCTGCGCTGTCCAGTTTGGCCCGCCTGAGACCACCAAGGGGCGTTTGGCGCAAGCAAGCGCATCGGTTACCGCCTGCACTTGTTCGGGGCTGATCGCAAAGGGTTGGGGGGCGGGGGCGGGCAGGTCCGCGACATCGGCGAGTGCCGACAGCATATCTTCGGGCAGGGCCAGTACCACCGGGCCGGGGCGACCGGAGGTGGCGAGGTGGAAGGCGTGGCTGATATATTCGGGCAGGCGTTCGATCTGGTCCACTTCCGCAGCCCATTTTGCAAGCGTGCCGAAAATGGCGCGGTAATCCACCTCCTGGAAGGCCTCGCGGTCGCGGTGGGCGCGGGCGATCTGGCCCACGAACACCACCATCGGAGTGCTGTCCTGCTTGGCGATATGGATGCCCGCGCTGGCATTCGTGGCCCCCGGCCCGCGTGTCACGAACAAAACGCCGGGCGTTCCTGTCAGCTTGCCATGGGCTTCGGCCATCATGGCGGCACCGCCTTCTTGGCGGCAGACGATGTTCCGGATGCCGCTGTCATGCAGCCCGTCCAGTGCCGCCAAAAAGCTTTCGCCGGGCACGGAAAACACGCGGGTGACACCTTGTGCCACCAATTGATCCACCAGAATTTGCCCACCGTGCCGCATATTTGTCCCCTTGCCGTTGTGTTCGGGGGCAGGTTGCGCCGGGGCGGCGCCGGGTTCAAGAGGTTAAAGGCTGGCTGTGACGCGGAAGCCTTCGGGAAGGGTGTCGTGGCCGTCCAGTACCAGATCCGCCATGGCTTCGGCAATCTTGGGGGCCATGCCGAAACCGATCTTGAAGCCGCCATTGGCAATGAAATGTCCGGGGCGGTCCGGCCATTCGCCCAGCATCGGCGCGCGTGAGCGGGCGCGGGGGCGGATGGCGGCCCAACGATCAATCACCGGGGCCTGTGCGAGGCAGGGCAGGGCCGCGCGCGCCTTGGCGATCAGCGCGTCCAATTGGGCATCGGTGCTGTTGGGGTCGTCCCATGTGATCTCGGAGGTGGAGCCTATGGCGACAGTCCCGTCCGCGTGGCCGATTATGTGCAGGCCTTGCACAAACACTTGCGGCAGGCCCACAGCATCAAATTGAAAAGCCGCCGCCTGGCCTTTGACGCCGCCGCCTAGGGGCCGGGGCAGGCCATGCGACAGGTCACGCAGCCCCGCGTATCCGGTGGCCCAGATCTGGGGGGCGCTGTCGCTGGGGGGGGGCGTGCTGTTGAACGTAACGCCCTTTGCGCGCAAGGCGGCCAGCAGGGCGGCAAGGGCGGCGCGGGGGTGAAGCTGAGCTGTCAGCGTGTCGTGGATCAGCCAGCCTGTGGGGCTGTAGGGTTCCCATTCGGTGCCGGTGGCCGGAATTACCTGCCAATCAGCGCGGCCTTGCCACAGGGTTTTCGCGGTCACCGTGCGCGCCTGCGCGAGGGCCAGCGCCGCCGCATCCGTAATGGGTTGCAAGCGGCCTGTGCGGGCGTAAAGCGGGTCGGTGCCGCCTGCCACTTGCACTGCGGCCCACCAGCTTTCGGCCATCAGCAGGCTGTCAAGTTGGAACGCCTTCTTGTTATTCCAACTGTCCGGCACATGCGGGGCCAAAGCGCCGACCAGCCCGCCAGACGATCCCGCACCGGGATGCGCCACCTCCAGCACCCGGACGCGCGCGCCCCGTTGCAAGCAGGCCCAGGCGATCGACAGGCCAAAGATGCCCGCGCCATGCACCGTTATATCCGGCGTTGCCATTCCCCACCCCTTTGCCCATTGTCACCCGAAACGTCAGCCATAAGCGATTATATCGTGTCAAACCAGATCCCCCCGCCACAGGCCGACCTTGAGTGGCGCGAGGATGTCTTGCCCATCTCTACCCGGTTCAACGATCCCTATTTCAGCCTT
>Ga0105052_10007129_pt1 | contig 11025 bp, 7 predicted proteins | sample FRY03_FD_78094 | JGI IMG/M metagenome (GOLD analysis project Ga0105052, IMG submission 78094) | Freshwater microbial communities from Lake Fryxell liftoff mats and glacier meltwater in Antarctica - FRY-03 | ecosystem: Environmental > Aquatic > Freshwater > Ice > Glacier meltwater ... | reverse complement strand
GAAATCAAGTACATTTGTTTGTTTGTTGTTTGTTTCCAAATCATTTTCAAGTTTGTTGTGGACATCACGACAAAAAAACCGCGCAAAGCGCGATTTTTTTTTGGACAGTGTCACGGTCAATACAGTAGTGCACACAGAATCTGAGGCTTACCAAAAACAATTATGCGAATGTCTGCTTCAAAACAATATTGCGGGGGTGCCTTCGAGCCGGGCTACCTCCGGGTTTCCCCAGTACTGCGCCTCCACCCGTGTGCGTTTTGGGTGTACTCAGCACGCTAGCTGTGTAGATTCCAAACCAAAAAAAAAAAACCCAGGACCGTACTGATTTCCCAATTTCGGGTTAATAAAACAACGCAACACACACACTTATTCATATGTGAAACATACGTGTACTGGGAGCACGAGTCGTGCACGTTCGATATGCCAGACGGTATCGGCGAAGCGCGGCGCTGGAACGACTGATGACAGATCTGGCATAGTGTATGCTCGGGAGCACAGCTTCCGTGGCAGGTGTAAATGAACACCGCCGCTCTAAGATACTAATCCACTTTTGGCATCGCACCTGCCAGCGCCGCGCTTCGCCTATACCGTCGGACATTATTTAGAAAAGATATGGGACCCAGGGGGGAATTTTTTTTGAAAAATCATCCGGCCAAAATCCTCCCTTGGGGCCACATAGGATAGCCTCTCCCCTGGGGTTCGCAACGCGCAGAGGATTCCAAACAAAAAGAGGGGTTCCTCAGGGATCCGGAAGAATTCAGCCCGATGATTATTAATGGGGCTTCGAACTAAATCCGTCAACGACCTTGGCTGCGCTCGTTGATGCCGACGGTGAGATGCGGCATCGGAACGTTTGACGACCTGTGCATATTAGGGAGAGTTTTGGACAACGCCTTTATACAGGACAGAGTGAGGCTGAGTTGCATGAACGAGACCTGTACGGGTGGTCACACGTTCCGGTGCCGGCCATTTTGTACTTTATTTTATGTTTTGTCACCACACCTTTCAAGAGTCAAAACTTGCTATGTTATCCCAAGACCCTTCTGAGCACTCAGATCAAACTCAGGCCCACCCACAGACCACAACCCAATAGTCCTCCACCTCTCTCTCCCCGCGAAATCTGACCGCCATTTTTCAGTACTAATGCAACAACCTCAGAACTCCCCCTGCGCACCCAATTCCACTCATCCAAACTCAATTTCCTACAGTTAGGAAATTGTTCTCAGATGCCTTGGAGGATCAAGCTGCGAAAGTAGGATTTGCAATCGAGACCTTGAAGACCACTTTCGAGAAAGGTAGTACTAGCACACCCCAGTATGCTGAAAAGGCCAACACAATCCTTGTATCTGACAGCTGACTCGTAGAGGATCCTTGGAAAGACTGAATTCCGAAGCAAATGTGCCCAGAAAGCACACATTACACATAGGAGTCAGCAACACAATGGCCACTACTCCTCCAATGATAAACGAATAGCAACCAAACAGACATCACCAGGATAAGCTCAGACAAGCAAGAGAAGAGGGTGCCCCTCCGCGCATATTCACAAACCTTGGCAAATCTAACGCACCAGGAAAACACAAACTTTTGAAATTGGAGAACCAACCGCAACAGAAATTTGTGATAGACGCACTGCAATCCTCATTTCTCAACCCAAGCCACCCAACAACATCACCTCACTCAATGTGGGATTTGCTCCGACGCTACAAAACTGATCATGTGCAATCCAACCTACCAGCGCAGACACGTGACGTTGCCTCCATTGATCCCCGAATATAGAAATTGGGCCCTCTGACTCTTGACTCTCAGGCTTGGCACCGCTTCAGGTATGCCTGCGGACACCATCTCCCAAAGCCCAAGTCTTCGCCATACAACAAGGCTGCTGCCCAAAAAATAGCAATACACTCTGCAGCATGGGCACTCCTCCAAAAAGTAGAGCATCCCATCCTCCCAGTAGACCCTCTGTTCCACGAACAAATCACGAGACAAGAACTCGTTACTGAAATTAAAAAGTTGAACTCTGACAAATCCCCAGGTGAGGATGGAATCGCCAATCGCATGATCCAGGCAGCGGGCCCTCAGTTCCAAGAACTTGTATATGACATGTTTGGCACCCTATGGACACATGACATCCAACCAGCAGCGTGGCAGCCTCGGATGTCACTTACTCCCTCCGTTCCACGAACAGATCACGAGACAAGAACTCGTTACTGAAACTAAAAAGTTTAGCTCTGACAAATCCCCAGGTGGGGATGGAATCACCAATTGCATGATCCAGGCAGCGGGCCCTTAGTTCCAAAAAAATTGTACACAACATGTTTGGCACCCTATGAACACATGACATCCAACCAGCAGCGTGGCAGATGTCACTTCTGCAGCCAAGGATAAGGGCGGCAACAAATCTAAGGCTGGCCCGGCCTCATATCGTGGCAAGTATCTGAGCAGTGCGTTGGCTAAACTTTTCGAGGGAATCCTGATTTTTTGCCTGACCAAATTTACAGAAACCCACAGTACACTCCCAGAAAATCAACCTGCGACCCAACCTGGCCGACAGATCCATGGTGCAATTTACTGTATGCTCTCTATCATACAAAACAACATAACGCAAAAAGGCCTCGCAACATACGTCGCCTTTGGTGACTTTTCAACAGCTTTTCCAAGCATCCACTAAGTAAAACTCCCTCACTATTGTGTAAAGAAAACATTGTAGGGAGAATGTGGAAGCATTTCAGAGAAAGATTTCAAGTAGTCAAGGTTCGTGTTGTGCACCCATGGATCCCACATAACAGCAGCGTTGACATCGTGAGATAGTAGCGATGATTTCTCATGTATCTTACTTCCACCTGATTTCCAACCAGCATCCATGCCACCAAATGGTAACATGCTTGTACCTTTTGACTCAGCAGGACAACAGATGATTGGACAGCACGTACTCTTCAAATGGCCCACATATGGATGTTTCTTGGTAAGATATCAGCATGGAACACCAACCCCAAAGGTGTGTAAACGCAAGGTGTGTAACCAGACAGTTAATTTCACTGTCTTCTACCCCGATGATGGTAGCTCTGGGCCGCATTGTCTCTCACTGGACAACTATAATATAGACACAGATAATGACTCCCCCAACGACACATGGTTGCTCTTTCAACCCTCCAAGCCTTAGCAAACTAGTAGCAGACAATTGTAACGTAATGTGACATGCACCAGTTTAAATTAACACCTCTCACACCTTGCATTTAGACATCTGCCCCTAAAACTCCCCGAGAAGTCTAAACCCGTGATATCTGTCCCAAACTCCCAGAGGAGTATAAACTCGTCAATGTCCTGGTTCAGTAGCTCTCAAATGCAAACAACACGGGTGTCTCTCCCTCGAGTTTCCATCACTTGGGACTCTCACAGATGAGGCCGAACGAACTTGGGACACGAAAGAAAAAAAGGAGACACCAGGGCAAAAGCCCCTGGTCGTCAACGGGGTAGTTGCGGGTCCGTTCGAAGAGGAAGAGGAGGGGACCGGTATAGCCAGCGACGTAGTTAAGGTGGAGGGTGAGGATCCGGCCACTCCAGGTTGTCTAAGGTCTGTTGACACGAGGAAACCCCGGGACCGTAAGGATTCCCCAATATTGGGTTAATAAAACAAATCAACACACACACAGCTAGCCCTCCAAGTACAGCAGGAACGCACACAGGTGGTGTGCAGAATTAAGGAAGCCCGGAAGCGCCTGACCGAATCGGACGGCACTCCCGCAATGGACCTTGGACACATGAATATTGTTTTGAAGTGGTGTACGTGTATGTTGGTAATAGATTGAGGAATTGGAATGATTATTATTGCTATTATATCATTGCTTTTTTTTATTTTTTTCATAGTAGAGTTTTTATTGAAAACTGATAGTGGGTATGCCAAGGACAAGGGAGTTACTTTATTCACCCTGGCAACCCCTGGGAATCCCCTCCGCTATATTACCCATCGGTCAGCTCCACCAGTCTCCGCCTTCGCCTATACCAGGGTTTGTTTGTTGGTTTGTTTGTTGTACTTTTTATTTTTCCAAGGCACCGAATTAATGTTGGGACGGACCCTTACCGAAAGGGCTGTCCTTTTTTCCTCCTTCTTTGTGTCTTGTTCTTTTTCCTTTTTGGGAGTTAATTGAATGTATATGCAGTTTGAGATGGATGTCTTGTTGAGTAGGTGTCCCTTCATGGGAGATTTTTTTTGACCCCTCTCCTTGGGGTACGCAACCAGCGCGCATGTGGCAACACGAAATTGAATTACATCATGGGAAAGTTACTTTGAGTGAACCCCAAGGTAACGAATGATCTCTTTCAGATTTCTGGAAACTGAGTCATAAGGTCCATTGCGGGAGTGCTGTTCGATTTGGTCAGGCCCTTTCAAGTTCGAGCTTCCTAATTACCTCACACCATGATGCATATGCGTTCCTGATGTGATTGGAGTGCTAGCGGTGTGGCGTCAATAATAAACAAAAATAAAAGAGTATGGGCTCATTCTCCGGGTGACCAAACAGGCGTGAGATGGCACGTTGCAGGGGACTGACAGCGCGCAGCCAAGATTTTTCAGGAGTAAATACTACACAGCAAAATGACAAATCAAACTTTTTCTCTAGGCTTCAACAACCAAAACCTAAACCAAAATCTCTCTAGATCGGTTCCCATTGTCGATTTCGGAAGTGCTGTTCGATTCGTGCCAGGAAATCCACGGTCACCCCAGTACTGCGTACCAATCATATGCGTTCTCAACTTCTCAGGAGGGTTTGCGATGTGACGGTTTTTGCAAACAAATCAGCAAATCTAGAGGCCGCGAACTCATTCAGGTCTTTTTCGATTCGTGCCAGGAAATCCACGGTCACCCCAGTACTGCGTACCAATCATATGCGTTCTCAACTTCTCAGGAGGGTTTGCAATATGACGGTTTTTGCAAACAAATCAGCAAATCTAGAGGCCGCGAACTCATTCAAGTCTTTTTGCCACGGCATCGTGTTCGCGTCATCGTCAAACAAATATCAAAAATTCTTAAACAAAATATTTTTTCTCTGATTAGTCTAAAAACGTATATATTTCATCAAATATATAAGATATGTTGTTTAATCTTTCAAAATCGATATAAATTTTTACCTTGACCCTTTTCTTATAGATAGTAGAGTGCTTGTTTAGGGCCTACGGCCCGAACGGACCTTAAAGGAGTATAAGAAAAGGGTCAAGGTAAAACAACATATATGTATGATGTTCACATTTCCGAGACTTTCTTTCTTTTTTTCTTGGGTGGAGAATACTCATTCGAATCACTGGATTAAGCGGGTCGTGAGCACCCAAAAAATCACGTAGGACCCAACAAACTGTCCCAGTCTGTTGCCAACCTAGTTTATGGCCGACCCGCTGGGTAAAAGTATGAGTAAAAACAGATCGCAATGTTTGTAGGCTGGCATTGATTACATGTTACATGATTCTCAAAAAACATTTGTGTGGTATCATGAGTCACTGATATATGTTCTTTCAAAAATGCAACAACATATTTATTTAATTTAGGCAGTACGCCTTGCCACATCACTGCGGCGCACAAGGTGTCCATTATTACAGTGTACAATGTGATTCCATTGTATGTGCTCATCTCTCCAGACATTCTTATCCTCTAGTCGTGTCATACTGACTCACAGTCACAGTCAACTCAGTAAACGTACAAGGTAGCATATTATCATACATTATTACCATTTTAGATTGTACCATGAAGAAATCAGTGAGACAAGACATGTGTGATGCAACCCTCAATAAGTTTACTGAACAAAATCAATATCATTCTTCAATCATGTCCGAAACACTTTGTACGCCCACTTTTGACATGAGGGTAGGCAACTTGGTCCAGCTCTCCTGCCAGTATGTGTTCAGAGCTGAGGTACTGTGAGGAGGTTTGTGTTGATTCAGACCAACCTGTATTTTCAGTGAGCAAATATTACGTGGCAAAACTGCAAATCTATGGCCCTCCGTTCGACCCGTTGTGTATATATCCAAGGGAGGGCTTCCCGTGTCCATGTTCAAATGAATTTCCGATTTTTCCCTTGTACCAGACAATTTCACTTTCACTGCAAGGAGTCCATGGAATTGGCGCTGGAGGGAAGAGACGAGGGTTATCCCTTATCCGTCTGAAAATGACCTTTGGACAGGGTCTATGTGCTGGCCATCTTGGGCCTGAGCCGCAGTATCAAGTTTCGACGCATAAGGGATCACCCTCATCACTTCCCTGATTGCCAGTGTCAGGCTTAAACGCCAAGTCCATGGATCCCTTGCAGTGAAAGTGTCATGGTCCAAGAGAAACAAATCAGAAATCCCAAAAAAATGCCCTGAACGTGGACAAATGAAGCCTTCCCTTAGGCATTCGCAACGCGCGAAAACCCGAAATTGAATCCATAATACAAAAAACATAATGCGTTAATTGGGCGCTTACTACCCGCTTACAGTCGTGTCATTAAGTATTCACTACCCAAGAAAGAAAGAAAAAAATAATTGGAAAGTGAGTTTTAACTCAAGTCAGTGCAAAAATATCAAGACCTGTACTATGACACTGGCGATGGTGCTTGATCCCTACCATTTAATACAATGTGCTAGGTCGAGTACACAATAGCATGTACTCGAAGTTTGATTTTGTTAGAATACATACGTTATTGAAGTGTCGATTGACAACCTCAAGTGAGTTCTTCTATACAACTGCAATCATGTTCAACTGGCTGCCCTTGTTCTCAGTAGGGTGCATGATATTATATCATAGACAAACAAAACCAAAACTATTAGGTACAGGGCTACTACGTGACTATTTTACGTAGGAGCAAGTCAAGACTATTTTATGTAGGAGCGAGTCAAGCTGTACGAGAATGAGCATGAGATCCTGTCACGCATGGATAAGTGTCAGGACTTCAAGTTCAAGGCCAAGCCCGTAGACTGGACAAGCCACTCTGGTTTGATCCGTTCTTTATCATAGATTAGTGTCCAAGTGGAAAAAAACCCTGCTCGAAATCATAATCACGAGAAACATTAAGTACACTCACGCACAAAAATACTCGTGTCAGTCTTTAAGTGAATCCCCAATTTTTCAATGCTGGTGATAGACATGTCGTGCTCAATAAGGCAAGATAATGTTAATGGAGCCCGTTGCAGCTTTGATGGTGTTTATAGTCTTGCATTGGACTGTGTGAAACCGGTGCTCGATAAGAAAACACGCACCGTGACCAATCTGATCAGTGTGATTATCATGCGGGTGCAGCATGAACACGTAGAACTCGTAGAGTTTCCAGCTGACAGGCCGCCGGCAGGCTGGGTGCTTTACAGCAAACTCATAGAGATGCGAGAGTGGACTAATCATTTTCCACAAAGCCATGGAAACTATATGCCCAGGCTCAAAATGGCAAAGGACACACTATTCCAAAACAGGTAGCTGTTCGCTCTCAAGTTCCGGGTCTTTCTGCAATCTGCACCAAATGAAGGCACTAGTCTACTCGATCTAAGGGCTGCAGACTTCCCCAATGCCTTTCCATACAAAACCTGCCAAATGAGCAAAGTCAAATTGATGGTCGTCGACTTTCAGGGTGTCTTCACAGATTTCCATTCTTGTGCATGGTTGTATTTTTTATAGTGAGCATCAATTTAGGATCCTTGCCGAATCATAACAGTTGTCCTTCTTTTCGTGAAGCATTTCCAAGTCATCCCGGGCCTTTTTTGTCACCAAGAAGAACAAAACAGCCTGAGCGACACCTCAAACTATGAACTGACGGAACCAGTGATTTACAAGAAACGCAGCAAGAAAAGCAGCCAAGAAAAAAACTTCCCTGAATGTTTAGCCCCGATTTAATTCGGTAATTAACTCAGTAGTTCCTTACTAAATTGAAACCGCGATTTTGTTTAGCAGCGCCAGGCGCGAAATTTAGGAAACGAGACATTATTGCGAGAGCCGCTGAGCATTTCCGGGTTTTTTGTGGCGATTTTGTTTTTGCTGAACTCCCTCCAACAAAGGGTATTTTATGACGCAAGAATTCGCTTGCTCCTTGTCAACTGGTGTCGTCACAGCGTCGAGCCTCGCGCTCTAAAGTGTCCTTTCAAACAAAGTAATCTGGTTGCTCGGTCACTGTTGAGTTGACACGCCACACAGACACACCTCTGAGGAAGACGCTCTGTTTTTTCAAAGTTGGTTGCTCTCCACCATCACAGTCACGCCGAGTCACTGGGATTATGTCAATAGAAGCGCTTTTCAGACGCCCACAGGAATGTTTATTTTTCTATTACAAAGACATCAAGCAAGAGATCTTGCACACGTCACTGTTGGAAGAATATTGTGTGTCAAAGAAGTGGGCAATCATCATGTACAGGAGGCAGGACTCATATGCGGCTTCGACTCCATCAAAAACACGTAGACCTTTGGCCTGTGCTATCAGTTTAGAAGGAGATGCAACGAAATGGCGTGGAACCAGAGAAAGACAGAGACACGTCTAGTAATTGTGATGTTTATGTTACGTGCGATGACGTACGTTGTTTGTAGTAGACTGTTTTCAAATTGAATCAGTATTGTGCGATTTGTATCTCATGAGGTTTCATCCGAGTCTGACAAAGGTTTTATGATTTGACACTTTCGTCATCGCTGTTTTTACAAATAGTGTCGTTGTGATCACTAAGTATTTGAATTCAAATCATTTTCAACACCAATGAATTAGTATACTAAATAAGGTGGTAATAAAATGCCTCAGAGACAAGATTCTTCATGGAACAAAATGAGCTGCAGGCAAAATGTTTTTGCGGAAACAGATGCGCCGCAGGCAAAACTTATGAAACAAAATGTGTCGCAAGCAAGATTTTTTTGACTGAATCCTGATGCGTAGTCTGCCCTGTTGAGGTAGTATCTAATCTGTTATTAACAAATCACAAGCGCAGAATCCTATTTATTTCATTCATTGAATTTATTTTGAAGTATGCATTAATTTTGGGCAGGCCAGAGGACGTTTTTTGGCCCCACCGAAGAAAAAATCAAAACATGGACTTTGGGCAGTACTGATTAGGGGGGAAAAGGTATTGAATGCAATGTACAGACCCCCCCCCCCCTCCTACCAAGAGTGCGAAAACAGACAATTGAAAATGATGAGTCTTCCTAGAAGCACCCCGTCTGACCCTGAATTGTGTTGACCTGAATCCACAACACACAGGTAGGACTGCGTTTTCCTGCAAACCCGTGTCAGGGCTCAGACATCTGCAAATTTTGAGGCTGGAAGGAAGTATTGGAGAAAGTTGTCTCTTCAGATGTAATTTGTTTGAGTCTGTGACAGTGTATTATATGTAATTTAGGATCTAGTTTATTTTCGTGCGTCTTGTGTACCCATACAGTTGACAGTTTGTTGCAATCACATTCTACAGTATATGATCCTCCTAAACATTTCAACTGTGATATATCTGTGATGGGAAAATGCAGCAAATCATCTACACGGCATTTCCTCAGAATCGTCGTGTCTTTTCTTGCTCACCGCATCGACCGTGACATATCTCCTTCAATAAACTCCACTAGTCTAGAATCAGACTCGTCGTGTTCATCCGTCGACAAATGAGCTTTCATTTTGCACAAATCAGCTTGAAAAGACCTGACCATATCTTAAAACAAACGATGAAAATCAAGCCACCCTCAAGATGAATGATGAAAATATCATCAATCACAGCGAGTTTCATGAGTGGCAACAGAGATGGCTAATTTCTGTCGCACTGGTTGCGGTCGATGAAAACAAAAACGTCTGTCTGTGGTGAGGTATCAGTGCCACCAGACGTGAGTTCGTTGATGTTACGAAGTTTCAATACACGTAGTCTTCGGCTTCCAAAGCTTCGGCTTCCGAGGCAGGGCAGGGACCTTCCGTTAAAAGCAGCAGTCCCGCTCAGCAGATAGTTTCAGTCACGGTCCACTCAGCAGGGTCCCCAGGTACCACCAGAAGTTCGTTGTTTACAAGCTTTCACCGACTCCAAAGAAAGAAAGTGGCCGTAACCACAGTGACCCCCCCCCATAGTGTAAGTCCCATGCGAGTACACATTTCAGCCTGCAAGAGACCCTGTTTACCTGTTCCAAGTCACAGCAGGCGCAGAGGTCTCGTTGTCGGCCACGGTGCCAACAATACAAAGTGTTGACTCTTCGAATTGAAAAAACTATGGCCGCCGAGAAAGAATAAGTAAACTGTATTATTCAAGCAACAAGAAAATCTCGGATAGTCAACATTGAGAAGGTTGCAGAGCCATCCAATGATCCATCTTGTGATACTACATAAAAAATAACTAGAATGATTGGTGCCCAAAAACTTTGGGCGAGGAGAAAAGGAGGGCAGTGCAGCGGCAGAGAAGACGGAAAAGAGAGACTTTTTTTGTAGAAAGGGAGAATGCTGGTTGTAAATCGTGTCGCCATTCGCGGTCAATTGCGTTGAAGTTATGCGTATTTTGGTGCATGTACGTATGCGTGAATGATGTGTATCAGTGCTGTATGTGCAACAGATCCTTTCAGGCTTGAGTTGAGCTCCTTATTACTTACACGTCACTTGCAGCACGTGTGCTATCGCGTGCAGCACTTGCTCTGCGTGCAGGGCTGGCTATGCTATCAGAGCTATCAGGCCTTCTCGTACGTCCCATATCCGTATCTGTAATCTGAGTACTCCGATGGCAAGGACGAATTTTGACCTTGCGTGGTTTCAGTGGAGAAGGAGGAGCTGATTGTTCCTTCGGAAATGGAACAAGAGACCCAACACGAGACACATTTTGAGATCCGAGCACCTTCGACGGTTTTGTTTCTGTAGCGCTGGCACTATGTGAAGCGCGTGTGCCGGTGTAATGAGACTTGAGGGGTATATTATGCACGCGTCGCAGCACATCTCGCAACAAGTGGTAGGAGGACCATGGCCAGTGTTTCACGCCCGACCCTGTGTGTGTGTGTGTGTGTGTGTGTGTGTGTGTGTGTGTGTGTGTGTGTGTGTGTGTGTGTGTGTGTGTGTGTGTGTGTGTGTGTGGGCGCGTGTG
>Ga0105052_10007126_pt1 | contig 11026 bp, 18 predicted proteins | sample FRY03_FD_78094 | JGI IMG/M metagenome (GOLD analysis project Ga0105052, IMG submission 78094) | Freshwater microbial communities from Lake Fryxell liftoff mats and glacier meltwater in Antarctica - FRY-03 | ecosystem: Environmental > Aquatic > Freshwater > Ice > Glacier meltwater ... | reverse complement strand
TAGGAAGGGAGAAGAGGAACATACACATAGACACACATTGAAGGCCCATGTCGAGGAGGAGCGGACACGAGCCAGAAGCACGTACGCGGAGAAGGAGGGAGTGGAGAGAATCAAGGAGAGAAGGATTGGTGGGAGGGCGATAGGAGGAAGAGGGGAAATGGGGAGAACCAGAGTGGGGGGGAAAGGTGGGAGGATGATATGAGGGAGAGGGGCGGAACGGACAGGGGAGAGAAGGAGGTGGGAGTGGAAGGACAGTGGAGGGGAGGATGGGAGCTGAGGGGGGAGGGTGGGGGCGCGAAACAGGGGGGGAGGTAGCATGCGAAGGAGAGAGAGAGGGGGGAAGCAGGGAAGGAGGGGAAGAGGTGGGACGAGGGGGGTACAAGTGTGAATGCACGAATGCACGCCTGGAACGACGGCGCGGCAGCGAATGCGCGAGGAGCCGTTGCACACGCAGGAAGCTTGGTACGTCTCTTTCGTTCGACGCAATCAAATCACATTTCGCACCTCCAATGCAAGGACTTCATTGTACCCAGGACTTCATTGTACCCACTTCCTGAAACAACAATACCCCTCCACCCCCCATCCCCTCTTCCCAACATACCTCAGGACAGTTTGCGGACCGCAGGCAAGCGCAGTTTTACTGTTCTACACTGATCAGATGAACACAAATCGAATCTGTTTTCATAAACCGAATCTCTTCAAGTTGACATCCAAAGTTTTAAAATACCGAAAAGAATTGTTTTGATCGATAATACGTCGTTGATATAAATAACCCAAGTTCAGTGTCGAAAGTCAAGATGGGATCTACGTCAGAATATACAATACAGCTGAGGGGTAATCACGATAAATTCCAGACTTGTAGGTCGTCAGATCTAGTGCCAGGGGGAACCTATGAAACTTCTCTTTATGTTTATTATGCACCACACACATATTTTAGGGTAATGCAAATGTCATCTTTTGTCCAACAAATTAACCACTTGTGTACAAGTTTCTTTCACTGTATCATAATATCACTGGTAAACGAATCCACAACCTTTGTATCACCCGACAGATGGTGGTATTACCCCACTACCAGTGTATTGGCTGCTTGACAATTATCCCGTATTTTTGTTATCTATAGGGGCGACTGATTATCGATCAAATGTTGCGAAAATGATTCTTTTCAAAATTGTTCCTGTTTTTCGAAAATACCTTTCAGTATCTCGGTGGAAAATCCCATGATATTTCAGTGTCTCATTTCGATTCCCGCAGGTCACTGAGTTCGGCAAATCGACGGTGATTTACCTTGCTGATTCTGTTTGTCAGCCCTACTCAGCCTTGTGATCAGCATGACTGGAAGATCCGAACGATCTGCAAGAGTACTGCGCGATGGCGCAGACGTCGTGCGCGGGGCTACAGGAAATTGATTTTGCGTGCGAATTTGCTATGTGATCCTAATATCGAAATTTAGAGCAAACTGAGATCTAGGTCTGTGCACAACTTCGGGACTTGCGTTTGGAGAACCGGAGCGCAGTGGCGACTTCCGAAAAAAAAAATGTATTTCGACGCAGGAAAAATCGGGTTTTGCCATTGCGCTGCGGTTCTCCAAACGCAGTTCCCGAAGTTGTGCACAGACCTAGATCCCAGTCACCTCTATTAGGAACATATAGCAAATTCGCACACAAAATTAATTTTCTAGCGCTCGGCGTTTCCTGTCCCGCAGGTCAAAGCGCGTTCCGCAGATCGCGTCTGCAACTGAAATTGGGAGTAAATCGAATATTCAAGATTGGTCGACGACTAATCGCGCAAAACTCACAGATACCCAACCCCACCTTAATCAAATGCTATCCTCGCACACCACATTTAGCAACACAATTGTTTACAGCAAAGATATGGAAGTTTCCGACTTCTCAGCGACACTCATTGCGTGGTCTGAAAGTGAATTTAGCGACATGCACCGACTGTGCGTCAAGCTTACAAGAACCGTACACTTGGCACTTACCATGGTCAACAACAAGTGCTTTCTTCATCTTACCAAAAGAACAAGCAGGTAAGGAAAGCACACTGCCCATGGCAGGACAAACATAGGAATTATTGCTGCATGGTGATTAAAAAGATCCTGCTGGTGGGGATAAGCTGAGCTTTAGTAGAGTGATTATGTGACTCTTGTACTGAACTGATTGAGAGGTCTTTTACTGAACCATGCCTGATTGAGAGATGGAGCTGTACTGATTGAGACTCAGAGAGGATGGATTAGTGGAAGTGGGATGACACAATAGATAACTTCTTGTCAAGACTAGAAGAAGCACTGCAATAGAGCAATATCTTGGTCACGTGGGTAGAACAGCTGTACAGCAAACTAGCGTCAGTGCATACTCCTGGAAAAAACAAGCTGGGCAGCAGCAACTAGATCCATTAGGGAATGCACAAAAAGAATTAAAAAAAGGGACAACGAACAACATAACATACCACCAGCTAAGAATATCAAATAGGTGTGCATGAAAGAAAAGCCAGGGTGGGTACATGTAGCGGTGAAGCAAAAATTAATTACGGCCCTGGACACTTGTTTCTCGTATCCTTATTGAGGCCTCCAGACATTTGGCAGGCTTTTTTCTGCAACAGCTTTGGGGCCCCCATCCCCAAGATGCTTGCCCACGCCCAAGGTCGCACGAAGTGTTCCTGCAAGATGTGTATTGATCCAGTGGGTGACCATGTCCTCTGTTGCAAGCAACACACAGGTTCTATTCGCGGTCACAATCATCTGATGGATGTTCTGGCAATGTTTGCGCGTGCGTCCAACGTATGTCCTGTGCGTGTCAACCACAAGGTGTCGACAACGGGTGATGGCACCCGTAAGCAGGGTAACGTTGAAATCCAGAATTTCCCTCATTCTCCGCGATGGTCTTGTAATTGGCGTCTCCTTTGCGTGTGAGTTCAAGGGTAGCAGCCGTGCTCCTGGATGATGGACAGATAATGGCAGCCCTTGGGTGCACTGCCTTTTCACAACAAAGCAGAGATATGCCACTGATGCGTGCCGACTTCCCAAAACAACACGCAATAAGCTGTGCCCTGCAAGGACGGCAGCTCATGACCAATGATTACATTAAAGGCAACGCTGGGTTCTATATACGCTTGAATATTTCTCAAATTCCAAGAAATGCATGATCGCGAAGATTAAATTCCCAGTTCCCTTTCACAAGCTCGATCATCTCATAGTTCTAATAAACGTCCGAGAGTCACACTGGTTTCCAGCGAACATGGACGTAAAGTTCCGACGCATGAGGAGTTACGCCTACAGCTCTGCCGACTACGGCAGAAAATACTTCTGTGGAAATTCTACAGAATGGCATGGACAGTCCACGCTGACGCCGATGCCCCAGCTCCTTCTTAGGACACGACTAACAGAACTCACACCAGTAATGGTGCAGGCACTCGGAAAGCAGAAAGACGTGACCGTCAACAGCATAACTAGAACATTAGACGGTCGCATTGTTGCGAAATGAAGACGGGGAGGCGTGTGTCCATGGCAGGCTGGGGACCAATCTTCTGATCCTTCCAAAATTGGACAGATCATGAGCAACCTGTGACGCCCCAGCAAACAATTTCGAGAATGCATATGCCACCAGACTCGCATGTGGCATATATACAGTACTGAGTTCAATGTTTGCGGTGAGAGAATGGTCATTTGACTTCGCGGAACAGTCTCACATCAACAACGCACGGAACTGCCGGGATGGCAACAGTATGCTACAAAATCATGGAAACAGTGAGCCTGGATCGGTGCAAGCGTGGCGAGCTTTACGAGCAATTGAGTAGACGGCCAGGTCCCCCCTGGCCTGAATGTGCGAAAATCCACGTCAGGAAGGCATCATCTGGCGAAACTGGCACTGAGCTGGGTGGATGTAAAGGCAAGTGAGAAAGCAGCGATGGAAAATGTGAAACGAAAAGAGAGAAAATCTAACATCCTCGGGAAGCTGTGAAAAAAACCAAAGCACAAGCTAACATTAGACACGTTTCCTCCGACCCATCGCACGGTTCGAGGGTAGGGCTATCAGCTGCCAGCCTTACCAATCCTTTCCAAGCTCCGATCCTCCGGCAAGAGGTCGATCACGACCCCATGCCAATGGATGCATATGAAGGAAGCAGTGAGCATGCCAGATGTGACATTGTTGCAACAAACAGTGCCCCTTCACCTCGTGACCTTCCATCCCTTCAGCTAAGGGTGAATCTCCCTCTGCTACAGGTTGAGGTAGACTAGATGTAGACAGACGAGCACAGCCAACACGATGAAGAGCACTTCGTCAGCAGAGACACTCTCAGCCCTCTTGCTCGCGCTCCCAGCCCATGGCGTAGCACACTCATACCGCGCCATGAGCCCAGTACGAGGGCCCTTGGCCTCCGTCATGATGTCTTCAACCGCATCGGCCCTCCCAAACTCAGTCACCAGGCCATCGGCCTTAGCAGCAGTGCCCTTCACTCTCGGGCTGCCCCGAACCCCAGAGAGGGCGTATCTCGCGCTCGCCCGAGCAATGGTGATCCAAGTACTCGACACTGTACTGGCATCTCCCGATGCCTACCATTGAAACCCCGCAGGGGTGCCCTTCGCTTGCTCCAATGCCTTTCAAGCCTTCAAGCAGGTTCCTTCTGAGCTCACTTGTCAAATGAATCCTCCCGTGCCCCCAGCTATTGTGAGCAGCCCCCGAACTCCCGCTCTCGGCGGAGTTCGCAGCCCTCACAGGCCCTGCAGCCCCCAAGAACATTCGAAAGGCTTTTACAAGTGGTCAAGATCAGCAAGGATGACTGGGAACCCGATCTAGAGAGCGAGGAAGAGCCACAGAGCGATGATGAATCACGCGGGCAAAGCAATGGAGAAAAAAGTATCATGGAAAGTGATAGCTCCGAGAATTAGGAAGACTGGCAAGCAGGAAGCGAACCACATCGGCCCGCAGGGACCCACAACCTGTGGTTAGATGAAGATCATACCACAGGCGACGAGGTTCGCCAAGCAAGTTCGAAAACCGGTGCATCGTATCCGGACCCTAGCAGGGAGGACTCGGATAGCAAACGGCATGCCGACCTAGAGCTAACTGCCCTACAGATACAGATCTTGGAGGAGAGACGCCCAGACAGTGCTCGGGCTTATTGTGACCCATCATTGAAGCGGTGCGTCACGTCCTGGAACGGGACGAAAAAGAACTGCTAGACTTCGAGTTTTTTTCCGGCACCTTCAGGAAGAACATAGAGTGCCAAGACCCAGGAGACCTGCGCACACGAATGGATGAAGGTCAGAAATGGGTGCAAGAGCATTTTGTGCTTTGGGTGAAGAGTTTTCTGGAAATCAGGCGATGGGAAAAATTGACTGACGTGACGAACCAGGCTGGCTATCGAGGGGTGTGGGTGACCTTCCAAGAAATCTGATTCGATATCAAGTTGGCAGCAATTCAAATACTGCAAGCATTAGGTATTATTTCCGAAAAGAAATGGTGGAGCAACATGGAATTTTTTGCCCACCGGCTCAAATTTGGCAGGATTCACACCACCATTACTATGAGGGTACTACAAAATGAACCACTCCGATTATGTTTCATGGGAATGGAGTTCAGTCAGGACCCCGATGTCACGTGTGACATGCAGAAGAGTACGAACGTTTTGCCCGGAACCTGCTGTGTCCTAGAACCACGTGGGGCAGATGCCCTCTCCCGGGAAACCATGAAAGCATGACATCACCTGTGGCATAGCCTGGGTGCCACAGAAAGTCAAATCCAATGCCTCATCCTACTTGACGCTGAAATATGCATGCGCAAAGAGGCAGAAGCGATAGAAGTATGGTCCCCAAGCTTCCCAAGATCACTCAAAACAGTCTGGTAAGGACACAACGAGCAGTCCATTGGACAAATACGACTTCGTTACCCCAAACCAATAGTCGAGATTCTCAGCCACACCCATCGGAAATCGTGGACACGAGCACTCGTGTGGACTATTCACGGAGACGATTCCTTTGAGAATAGCAAGGGAGAGAATGTAAAGTTCTGCCCGCCATTGCTACAAGCACTGAGTATCAAGGGAGACGTACCGTTAGGCATTTTACAGTCCTGCCTGCTTGGTCGGAAATGGCGATGCGTTGGTGTCGAACGGCCTTTAGCAGGTAAGTTGGTGTCGAACCCAGCCCTGGAAAGCGCCCTGCCCACCAAAGTGAATTTCACGCAGAAAGAATGGACTGTTTTCGGCATCGCACACTTGCACTTTGAAGACTACATCATGTCGAAAATCAATGACGTTGTCCACTATTTTCAATCAGCTGCTAGCAAATTTGAACAGTGGGCCTGTCAATCAAAAGCTTCAGAAGAATACAAACAGATGACTCTCAGAATGTTTCAAAAATTGTCAGAAAGGAGAATCAGCACGCACTGCGATGGATGCCACTCTCGGAATCTAGCGAATTGGAACGGAAAAGCTGGTTCCTTATTCGTGTAAAACAAATCTGCACTGATCCGACGATATCTTCTCTGCACGAGGTTGCACGCCTGGTGGAAAGCTTGCATGGACTCATCAACGAAATCCAGCGGCAGCACAGCCCTGAGCTACGAAGTTTTGCAGTCAACGAGGTCAATTTGACAGGCTATACTGACAAGCACAACATGTTGCAGGCAATGATCACTCTGAAAAAGCGACAAGGAGTAGAAACAGGCCCAGATCGGATCACGGGGTTAATCGTCGCGTTTTTATTCGGGAACCCTGCATTGAGCACGGAGTCAGGCCACGAGTGCAAGTGGTATCCAGCGAGCAACAGAATTGGGGTCACGTCCTGTGGAGTCACGCAGATTACGAAAGCAACATCCTGGTGGCAAATAAGCCGCTCGAAAGTCATGCTTGGAGCCAACTTCGATGCCGACGGCACGTTGATCATGACAAGTTCCAATTGCGCGACGATCAAGAGACATGTATCCTTTATGAACTCGGGTAACAAGACCCAATTTGTAGCTAGGCTTGTAAAACCTGTCTTCAGCCGCCACGGTCGCATTTTCTCACGAAGAGACCACACCTCCCCAGTCGACGAGGTCGGGCCAAATAACAATGGTAGCGAGATTGACGTAACGGAGAAACCCGGGTTAGATTGAACACAAACCTGCGGCGAGATTTCATTAATGCCAAGTACAAGCCCTGAGCGGGCTAAACTTTGACGTGTTGTAGCACTCATGTGGCCATCGATATGTCTGTGGAAAATAACACGGACTCTTTAGCAAGCCAACGGAACTTCTGCCGAGATCACATTCTGGTGCAAACAATGCGAGGAGACTTTCACAATTAGCTTTGGTGAGCAGCAGTTCTTTGTACAAAAGGTGATAAGCACACCAGCTCGGTGTGCACGATGCCGACGATGGAACCGATCGAAAGCACTGAACAGACCTGGCCAAGATATTCCCTAGGGCTGCTCTGAATACAGATTTCGAGAAGCGCTCACATCATCGGCCATGAAATCAGGATGGTGGACTGAAGCTAGAAGCATCGAAGAAAACAAATGGACGCAAGCATGTGGGATGCAGAAGCAGCAGCTGGTCAAAGCGCTAGGGCTGCTTTGGAAAAGAGTCGACAAAATCACATCACTCGACACGAAAATTGATAACGAAGCACTTGCATTGACACTACAATCGCAAGTAAGTTTCGCCAATGTGGCGTGGGACGAGCTCAAGGTACATGACACAGTCATATGCACTTCAGGAAAGCATTTCTTCAAACCTGCCCTCCCAGAGAAACCAGCAGGGACAGTGGAAGGAAGTGAATCAGAGATTGCTGCATCACTGGTACGAGATTTCTGGAAAGCCATAGTATATGGCAGAGTGCCGGAATTCTTAGGTAGGCTCAGAAACAGAGGTCACAGGCTCATAGCAAGATGGGGTGAAGAGATCTTGCTAGAAACTTCTGGTAATCGGAGAACGTGGAGTTCCAATCAATGTTCCGTGCATTGAATGCACGAAGTCCTGAAAAACCCTGTCCACATTATCAAATAGCGCACTTGTAGACTGAGCGTAGCCATAGCGAGAGAGTGCCGCGGTGAAGTTACCTCCCATTGTTCACAACTGCGTCAGCACTGGGTCTATCATTGCCCTGAGAAGATAGGTGGGTTGCTGCTGCAAATCATGCCGCTTCGCCGTGGCTTGATGCACATTGACTATGCTGATACTCACATTGTCATCTTTTTTGGCCTCTAGCCATAGGACACGGCCTTGGGCCATGTGCTCAAGCGATGACATGTCACGGGGTTTGTACGGTTGCGTACCAGTACGTTAGTTTGAAAAACTTGTTTGTGTGGGAGGGTGACTATTGTGATTTGCGCTTTGCTACGTGCATACTCCTCGGTTAGCGTTCTGTCATTCTGATCATTTCCTACATCTAAGTGGCTTCCTGCTGCGATAAAGCATTTGTATTTTGAGAACATCTGTCCGAGTTCTCGTCTGACTTTGACTGTCGTTCCTTTACGTATAAGTACCTCTTGTAGCAGGACTACCGCAGCTCCTTTTTGCATTGTCTGTGCAATGTATGGTAGTGCCGTGGACAGATGCAGTGGTCCTAGATTCCAAGAGATCACACTCCCCGTTAGGCTGGTCTATGATTTCCATTTCTGGCACAATTCCAGGGCTTTTTGCCATTGCCACTGCTCCCAGCCCAAAATTGGGGATCAAGCGTGTCGCTCGACCACATCATTACGTGGAACCTGATGTGCATGAATACGTGCACATTGCAAAGCTCAATAAGCAAAGTCCCGGCATTGGGTGGGTGCAGAACGTAATGACCATACATTAATATCGTGCACAGTTGATGGAGAATTGCTTACGTATTGCAAAGGCCAGTTTGTAGGCGGCCGACCAGGTGAGCTGATATTGAAGAAGATAGACCCAAAGCAGCTCCCCCGCATCCGGCCAAAGCTGAACATAATCACAAGCCCAATAGCTCAAGAAATACGCAGAAGCTATACGGCAGGCGAATGCAGCGTTGAGCAAGCAATAATGCAGATGATCGCTGTACGAGTCACAACAGCCAGACAGCTCATGCATAGAAAACCGGAAGGTCGAAGCAACCGATCAGGAACGAGGCCCCCACAGAAGTTGAGAACAAGTCAGGATCTTGAAGGAAGTGGGGACATTAAAGGCGGCATTGATATCTGTGGGGAAAACTGGTCAAGCATCAGCAGCAGCCTTGCAATGTCTAGCAGAATTTGGAATCTACTATGTCCTCTAAATGACGCCACAGGAGACAAATCACTTCACCCTCTGCACACGGTGGAAGATTGTGCTGAACGCAATGATCCAGTTCCATCAGAACGAACTGCAGTCTAAAGGCATCAAAAAGGACCACTGGAACAACAGAGAGGCTGACAGGCAAGAAGACAAGGACTTTCTAGAAGGGCACAAGGGACCTGGCAAATTCTCCGGTAAGTATGGGCCGCAGCCAACGCAGACGGAACTGGTCTGGAGAATGCCTTGGGGCTGCTGGCTCGAATACAATGACGACTGGATGCTCTCAGAGGAATGGAATGATGCAACCGAGGAGTTCTCTAAAAATTGGCCAAACACTGCAGTCCACCAGATACAGGCGCACGAATAATTCTCAGCGTGTGTGACGATCAGAAGGACTGGGGAGCCATGCAAGAATGGCATGCTCTACATGGCATAGTAAAGCCGACCCAGCAAGCGCAACTGCCACCCCTCCAGTCGCTGCGGCTGCAGTCCCTTCATTGGCAATATCTGACGCCGCGAACCCCTCAAAAGGCACTTCTGCAGTGTCAGTGAATACAGCTACCGCCCCGTCAGGCGTTCGCGCTGCAGACCCATCGCCAGGTGCTGTCGTGCACCTTGTGGAGGCAGCTAATGCTGCCTCAACCTTGTATGCTGAGGGCCCTTCAACAGGTGCTGCCTCAGCATCAGCAAATACCTGCCGCCCCCCCACCAGGTTTCAGCGCTGCAAACCTCCCCACAAGCACTACCTTTGTCTCGGCAGGAGCAGAGGCTGACCCATCAGTAGCTGGTGCTGTCTCAACAGATGCTGCGTTGGCTCCAACGAGTGCAGCTGCCACTCCCACAGGTACCAACACTACAGCTCTAGTAGCAAATACTGCCCCAGCTGCCCCAATTACCGACTCTGCAGCCTTTTCAAAAAGCCCCAGTGTCAATGGGTACACAGCGGGGACATTGGGAGCCATGATGCAATGCATGACTGCGTCCAATGGGTTTTCACAGGGCGACACGCATTGAAGCAGGCACAAGAGTGGCAAATGGTGTTGAAATTGGCAAAACCAAAGCGTCGAGACGCTCATGATGCCCCCTCATGCCCTCTCTCAAAGTTCATCACTACAGAGGCGATCCAAGGGGGGGTGATTGCACTTACGCAATAAAAAAAATCACTCGACAATATGAAATAGTCAGCTTTTCTCAAGCAACAGCTTGTAGGCTCTGGAGCGATGGCCCATGGACCGGCGGAGAAATTCAGCCCGCATGGGAAAACCATCACGAATCGCAAGGGTACAAGCCGACTGCAACATGTAAGAAATGTGGAGTCAAGAAACTGTGCGTTCTGACGTCGCTCGCTGCTACTGGGGTTCCGCCCTTTCCCCCGTCCCCGCCGCCATCGCGGTGCTGCCTCAAATATCCCTTGCTAGAAGGCTGCGTTGGTGCACAAAGACGACGACCTGAGCCTACGATGACGAATTGGGGCAATGCGAGCAAGACCTGTGCAAGTATTCTGCAGAACGCAACTGAGCATATCAGACGAGAGCTAGTTGCCTTCTGCCAAAGGGCTGGCACTTCACAGATTTCCGGCACAGCAAAGGACCTATAGCAGTACTGGAGCTGATGACCAAGCTCAAAATCGACGCATGCAGAACCGCTAGTGGCAAGCAGAGCAGGTTACGTGGCGTACTCACCAGTCAAGAAATCGCAAAGTACGTTGAATACTGTCTAAACCCAGGGCCTCGACAAGTGCCCCAATGAGCTATTGAAGACAGTGTCAGGTAAGGAATTCTTGATCGTGCAAGCGTAGGTGAATGAAATAT
>Ga0105052_10007112_pt1 | contig 11036 bp, 10 predicted proteins | sample FRY03_FD_78094 | JGI IMG/M metagenome (GOLD analysis project Ga0105052, IMG submission 78094) | Freshwater microbial communities from Lake Fryxell liftoff mats and glacier meltwater in Antarctica - FRY-03 | ecosystem: Environmental > Aquatic > Freshwater > Ice > Glacier meltwater ... | reverse complement strand
TAAAACTCGGCAACCGTCTGGCGCTCCAATTCATCGCATTTGTTCAGGAAGGTCAGGCGGAACGCATAGCCGACGTTCTTGAAAATCCGGGCATTCTCGGCCCAGGTGATCACGGTGCGGGGTGACATGACGGTGGAGAGGTCGCCGTTCATGAAGGCCGTGCGGGTCAGGTCCGCAACCGTCACCATCTGGGAAATCTCTTTGCGGCCTTTTTCGGTGTTGTAGTGGGGGTTTTTCGACAAGACGATATTGGTTTCCGCGTCATGCGACAGATAGTTAAGCGTGGCGACAAGTGACCAGCGGTCCATCTGGGCCTGGTTGATTTGCTGGGTGCCGTGGTACAGACCCGTGGTATCGCCAAGGCCGACCGTGTTGGCGGTGGCGAAGAGGCGGAAGGACGGGTGGGGGGTGATGATTTCGTTCTGGTCCAGCAGGGTCAGCTTGCCGTCATGTTCCAGGACGCGCTGGATGACGAACATCACATCCGCCCGTCCTGCGTCATATTCATCGAACACGATGGCTACCGGGTTGCGCAGCGCCCATGGCAGGATGCCTTCATGGAATTCGGTGACTTGCTTGCCCTCGCGCAGTTTGATCGCATCCTTGCCGATCAGATCGATCCGCGAGATGTGTGAATCGAGGTTCACCCGCACCGTGGGCCAGTTCAGCCGCGCGCCGACCTGCTCGATATGGGTGGATTTGCCCGTGCCATGATAGCCTTGGATCATCACGCGGCGGTTGTAGCCGTAGCCTGCCAGAATGGCCAAGGTCGTATCAGGATCAAACTTATAGGTCGGATCAATGGCGGGAACACGGTCTGAAGGCTCCGCAAAGGCCTTGATCTTCATGTCGGTATCAATGCCGAACACCTCACGCACAGAGATTTCTTCGGTGGGTTTCATCACTGCATCAGCCATAGTCGCGCCCGTTCCCTCAAGTATTCCGGGCATCCGGCCCGATCTGAAAATATTATCCGTGTGATGGAACATAAACCATATGGGTGCAAGGGAAAGGCTTCAAAGTTTTGTACGGGTCACAAGGGCGCGCCGATGCTGTCTTGCGCCACGGCGAGGGATTTGAGGACGACAAAACAGTCAAGGCCAAGGGCGAGGCCAAGGGCCGCGGCAGAGCGGTGGGTGACGCGTGCGAGGATCAGATCATCGCCCATGCGCAGTTGAACCAGCAAGCCGGGGCCATTTTCGCGGATGTCAGTGATGGTGGCGGGTAGGATGTTGAGGGCGGAAAGGCCGGACGGTGCTTCGCGCGCAAGAATCACGTCTTGGGCAAGGATGCGGATGCGCAATCTGGCACCCAAGGGGGCGTTAATGCGGGGCAGGTACAGCGGCCCTGTGGCGCAGGTGAGGCTACTTAGCCCGTCCTCCTCTTGTGCGGCCAGGGTGGCGGTGATGACCGCACCCGCCTCTCGCGGCCCCAAGGCGGGGGCGGTGGCGGGATCCGACAGCAAGGTTTCCAAGGGGCCCGCATGCAGGATGCGCCCCGCCTCCATCAGCATCAGGTGGGAGGCCAAGCGCACAACTTCGGGCATATTGTGGCTGACGTACAAGATGGGCGTGCCGATCTGGTCCCGCAGGCGTTCGAGGTAGGGCAAAATCTCGGCCTTGCGGGTGGCATCAAGGGCCGCGAGGGGTTCATCCATAAGCAGCATCCTTGGGCGGGTCAGCAGGGCGCGGCCAATCGCTGCGCGCGACCCTTCACCGCCCGAAAGTGTTGCGGGGTAGCGGGGCAACAGGGGGGCAAGGTCCAGCGCTGTGATGATATCGGACATGCTGGGGCCGGGATGGGCGCGGGCGCGTTTGTCGGCATAGGACAGATTTTGCGCTACGGTCAGATGCGGGAAAAGCCGTGTGTCTTGAAAGACATAGCCCAGACCCCGTTTATGGGGTGGGGTGAAGTGGGTTGCATCTTGCCACACCTCATCGCCCCATGTGATGCGGCCTTTCGCGTGGCTTTCCAAGCCAGAGATCACCCGCAGCAAGGTTGATTTGCCAGAACCAGAGCGGCCGAAAAGGGCGGTGACGCCCGCACTTGGCAGGGTTTGCGCCACGTCCAGCGCAAAATCCTTATAATTCAGCGTGATATCAAAGGACAGCATCAGGCGCGGCCCCCGGTGGGGTAGCGGCGGTTGAGGGTGTAGACCAACAGAAGCGTTGCAAATGAGAACACCAAAAGGATTGCGGCCAGAACATGGGCATCGGCGTAGTTGATGGTTTCGACATGCTCATAAATCGCGATGGAAATCACCTTGGTTTTGCCGGGGATATTGCCGCCTACCATCAAGACCACGCCAAATTCGCCCAGCGTATGGGTGAAGGTCAGCACTGTGGCGGTTAGAAAGCCGCGTTTTGCCATGGGGGCGGCCACGGTGAGGAACCGATCCAGCGGGGACGCGCGCAGGCTGGCTGCGGCCTCCAGCGGCGCGCGGCCAATGCCTTCAAACGCCGATTGCAGCGGCTGGACCATGAAGGGCAGGGAATAGAGCATGGAGGCGATGACAAGCCCGGTGAAGGAAAATGTCAGCGTCTCGCCCGTGACCTGCACCCAAAAACTGCCGAAGGTGGAGTTGGGGGAGAACAGAACCAGCAGGTAGAAGCCCAGAACCGTGGGGGGCAGAACGAGGGGGAGGGCTGTCAGCGCCTCAATGATAGGCTTCGCGCGGGACCTTGTTTGCGAAAGCCACCATGCAAGCGGTGTGCCGCAGATCAACAGCAGAATCGTGGTGATGGCGGCGAGGTGGAGGGTAAGCCACAAAGGCCCCAGGTCCGGTAATGTGTCGGGAAACGTCATGGCAGGGTATAGCCGAACTGGGTTATGATGGCGCGGGCTTGGGCGGTTTTCAGATAAACCAGAAAGCCTATGGCGGCGGCGTTATCCGCCCCGTGTTTGAGCAAGATCGCATCTTGTCGGATGGGTGGGTGAAGGGCGGCGGGAACATCCCAGACAAAACCCTGTACAGCCCCGGGCAAGGCGGATTTGGCAATGAACCCGGCATCGGCGGCCCCTGCGCCCACCAGCGCAAAAGCCTGGCCAATATTCTGGCCCATGACGATTTTACCTGAAATCTCGTCGTAAATTCCCATCGCGTCAAGTGCCGCCTTTGCCGCCTGACCGTAAGGGGCCAGATCGGGGTTGGCGATGGCAATATGGCGGGTTTTCGGGTCTTGCAGCAGGGTTTTGGCATCGGTGGCGTCGCTGTTTGGGGCCCAGAGCGTCAGCACCCCGTAAGCATAAGGAAAGGCCGCCCCATGCCCTTCGGTTTGCAATTTTGCGGGGATGGCGGCATCTGCGGACAAAAGCAGATCAAACGGTGCGCCTTGGGTGATCTGCGCGTAAAGCTTGCCCGTGGACCCTGTGGTAAGCTGGATGTCATGGCCCGATCGGATTGTGAAATCAGCCGCCAACGCGTTTGCGGCCCCCGCGAAATTGGCGGCCACAGCGGCCAGCGCCGTATCGGCCTGCGCCGGGGCGGTGGTCAGCAAAAGCAGGGCGGCAAGGCGGAACATGAGAACCCTCAGGTGGCGGCTGGTTGCTCTCTTTATTGCGGGGCGGTGCGGGCGGGGCAAGAGGGGCTTGGCATTTGCGGGGTTTTTGCCCAAAAGGAGGCGGAAAAACAGGGGCGGCGCATGAAAACCAGGTTCAGCTTTGAAGTTCAGGCCCGCGAAGGGCGCGCGCGGCAGGGTGTGATCTCTACCCCGCGTGGCGATATCCGTACGCCTGCCTTCATGCCCGTCGGCACGGCGGCCACGGTGAAGGCGATGCTGCCGGAATCGGTGCGCGCCACGGGGGCCGATATCTTGCTGGGCAACACCTATCATCTTATGCTGCGCCCCACGGCGGAACGGATTGCATCCCTTGGCGGCTTGCATAACTTTATGAATTGGGACCGGCCGATCTTGACGGATTCCGGCGGGTTTCAGGTGATGAGCCTTGCTGGCCTTCGTAAGCTGACCGAAGAAGGCGTGCGGTTTTCCAGCCATATTGATGGCTCCAAACATATGCTCTCGCCAGAACGCAGCATGGAGATTCAAAAGCTTTTAGGCTCCGACATCGTGATGTGTTTTGATGAATGCCCGGCCTTGCCTGCCACGGACGCCGAGGTGGCGAAGTCGATGGCGCTGTCGATGCGCTGGGCGCAGCGATCACGCGATGCGTTTGGCGACAGGCCGGGCCACGCGCTGTTCGGCATCCAGCAAGGGGGCGTGACGCAAGAGTTGCGGGCCCAGAGCGCGGAGGCGTTGCACGCGATTGGCTTTGACGGCTATGCGGTGGGCGGTTTGGCGGTAGGCGAAGGGCAAGAGGCGATGTTTGGCGTCTTGGACTATGCGCCCGCCATGCTGCCCGAGGATAAGCCGCGCTATTTGATGGGCGTGGGCAAGCCCGATGACATCGTGGGGGCTGTGGAACGCGGCATTGACATGATGGACTGCGTTTTGCCGTCCCGGTCGGGGCGCACGGGGCAGGGCTGGACGCGCCACGGCCAAGTTAACATGCGCAATGCGCGCCACAAGGATGATCCGCGCCCGTTGGATGAGGCTTGCGAATGCCCCGCCTGCCGAAATTATTCCCGCGCCTATCTGCACCACGTCATAAAATCGGATGAAATTATCGGATCAATGCTGCTGACGTGGCATAACCTGCAATATTATCAAGACCTTATGGCAGGGATGCGGGCGGCGATTGGGGCGGGCGCGCTGGCTGTATTCGTGGCGGATTTCCACAAGGGTCGCGCTGCGGGCGATATTGAGCCGCGATGAAGGGCACAGCTTGCGATCGTACCCTTTGCGCGCCTTTGCGGTTGGGCTAGGGTGCGCGGCATGGAATTGCGCGTGGAAAATTTGAGCGTGGCCCGGGGGGGGATAACCGTGCTGGAAGGCGTGGGCTTTACCCTGCGTGACGGGCGGGCCTTGGTGTTGCGCGGCCCGAACGGCGTGGGCAAGACCACCTTGTTGCGCACGGTTGCAGGCTTGCAGCCCGCCGTTGCTGGAACCCTGTCGGTAGAGAGCGATGCCATTGCCTATGCCGCCCATGCCGATGGGCTGAAAGCCACACTGACCGTGGCCGAAAATCTGGGCTTTTGGGCGGCGATTTACGGCACCACGGGCGTGGCGGCAGCCCTTGACCGGATGAACCTGACCGCCTTGCGCGACCGTCACGCCGCCAACCTTTCCGCAGGGCAGAAGCGGCGGCTGGGGCTGGCGCGGCTGCTGGTCACGGGGCGGCCCATATGGGTGTTGGACGAGCCGACGGTGTCATTGGATCTGTCCTCGGCTGCACTGTTTGGCGACGTGCTGCGCGACCACATGGGCAAAGGCGGATCGGCGCTGATAGCCACGCATATCGACCTGGGGTTGGAGGCGGAGGTGCTGGAACTGGCACCGTTTCGCGCCAAAGCGGGCGCTGCGGGCATTGATTTTGATGCGGCTTTTGGCGGGGATTTCGCATGATTGCGCTGCTGATCCGGGATATGCGGCAGGCGGTGCGGGCGGGGGGCGGCTTTGGGCTGGCTCTTGCGTTTTTCCTGTTGGTTGCGGTGCTGGTGCCTTTGGGTGTGGGGCCGGAGGGGGCCACCCTAGCCAGGATTGCCCCCGGAATTTTGTGGGTTGGCGCGCTTTTGGCCTGCCTGTTAAGCCTTGACCGCCTCTTTGCGCTGGATTTTGAAGATGGCTCATTGGACCTTTTGGTGACGGCCCCGATCCCGCTGGAGGCGGTGGTGGCGATCAAGGCCTTTGCGCATTGGCTGGTCACGGGGTTGCCGCTGACATTGGTGGCCCCGTTTTTGGGCGTGCTGTTGAACCTGCCTGCGCCGGGGTATGTCTGGCTGGTGGTGTCGCTGGCTTTGGGCACACCTGCGCTGTCGGTGATCGGGGCCTTTGGTGCGGCGTTGACGGTGGGGTTGAAGCGGGGCGGGCTGCTCTTGTCGCTTTTGGTGCTGCCTTTATATGTGCCAACCCTGATTTTCGGAGCCGAAGCGGTAAAGCGCGGGGCCGAAGGCTTGGAGACTGGTACGCCCCTAGCCCTGCTGGCGGCAATCACGGCGGGGGCTGCGGCGCTTTTGCCCTTTGCGGCGGCTGCGGCAATCCGTATCAACCTTCGGTGAAATCCAAGTTAAACCTTGTTGTGCAAACCATGAAAGATTAGCTAACCGCTATGTCACTTTGGGAATACGCAAATCCGCAGAAATTCATGACGCTGTCTCGCAGGGTGCTGCCTGTGGTGACGGCCCTGACAGTGATTTGTCTTGTCACCGGACTGACCTGGGGGTTTTTCGGCACGCCGAATGATTACAAGCAAGGATCGACCGTCAAGATCATCTATCTGCATGTGCCTGCCGCGATGATGGCGATCAACGCATGGGTGATGATGCTGGTGGCAAGCCTTGTCTGGCTGGTGCGCAGGCATCATGTATCGGCACTCGCAGCACGTGCGGCGGCTCCGGTGGGGTTGACCTTTACGCTGATTGCGCTGGCGACGGGTGCGCTGTGGGGCCAGCCGATGTGGGGGACGTGGTGGGCTTGGGATCCGCGCCTGACCTCGTTCCTGATCCTTGCGCTGTTCTATCTGGGGTATATCGCCCTGTGGCAGGCGGTCGACGACCCCGATACAGCCGCCGATCTGACCGGGGTTTTGTGCATTGTGGGGTCGGTGTTTGCGCTGCTGTCACGCTATGCGGTGAATTTCTGGAACCAGGGCCTGCATCAAGGCGCGTCCTTGTCGCTGGACAAGCAAGAAAACGTGTCGGATGTGTTCTGGTTTCCGCTGTTGGTTTGCATCGCGGGGTTTGTATTGCTGTTTGTGACACTTGTTTTGCTGCGCACGCGCACGGAAATTCGGTCGCGGCGGTTGGCCGCACTTTTGGCACGGGAGCGGATGGGATGATGCCCGATCTGGGGAAATATGCGGATGCTGTGCTGGGGTCTTATCTGGCGTCCTTCGTGCTGATGGCAGTGCTGGTGGGTTTGAGCCTGTGGCGGGGCGCGCGGGTGCGCCGGGCGCTGGCAGAGGTGGAAGCGCGGACCCAAATGGAAATGCGGGCGGGCGAGGGGAAAGTGGATGGCTAAGGTCTTGATGTGGTTGCCGCCGATCGCGTTTGCGGGCCTGGCCACGCTGTTTGTAGTGGGCATGGGGCGCGATGACCCCGATAGCCTGCCTAGCGCACTTGCGGGCAAGATGGCCCCGCCGGTTCAGGTAACGGCCGTGGGCACATGGCCTGTGTTCACCGATGCCGATCTGCGCGCGCCGGGGGTGAAATTGCTGAACTTCTGGGCCAGTTGGTGCGCGCCCTGCCGGGCCGAGCATCCGATGCTGGAAGCGCTGGCGGATGAGGGCATTCCGATTTACGGCGTGAATTACAAGGACCGCGAAGCGGATGCGCAGAAATTTCTGGGAGATCTTGGCAACCCCTTTGCAGCGATTGGCGCGGACAGCGGCCGGATGGCGCTGGATTGGGGGGTTTACGGCGTGCCGGAAACCTATGTGATTGATGGCGAGGGGCGGATTGTTTTGCGTTTTGCAGGCCCGATCACGGCGGCAGAGCTGGAGCGGACCATACGCCCGGCGATTGCCAAAGCGTCTGAGTAAGCAAGGATTTTTTGATGAAAAATCCGGGGGGCTGTCTTCCCCCCACAAGCCGGTCTTTTGCTGCGCAAAAGGCAGGCTTTCCCCGAGGATATTTTTCCCAAAGTGAATGTAAGGCTTGTCAGAGCAGGGTTTGCAGGGCGAGCAACAAAGACAACCCGCAAAGCGCTGGCAGCCAAGGAACCGTGGGCGCGGCGGGCCTGCGCGGTTTGGTGCGGCGCAATTGGGCATCAATTTCGGTTTGCGGCGTAAGGTTGGGAAAGCGCATTGAGGGTAAAGCCTTTTGATCTGTCTTGCGTCCAGTCTCCCCCCACATCCTTAACAAGAAGGTAACATCCAAGCTGCGGGCGATAAAAAACAAGCGCCTTTGGAAGGCGCTTGTTTTGGAGGCTTTATGTTATTCAGGCTCAGGCGGTTTTTGCCAGATTGCGCAGCACATAATGCAGCACGCCGCCATGTTCGACATACTCTTTTTCAATTGCCGTATCGATCCGGCATTTGATCTGGATGGTTTTGGTGGTGCCATCGGCATAGGTGATGTGGCAAGGCACGTCGGAAAGCGGCTTCAAGTCGCCCGCCAGCCCTTCGATATCAATCACCTCATCCCCGGTCAGTTTCAGGGATTTGCGGGTGTCGCCGTTTGTAAACTCGAACGGGACAACGCCCATGCCCACAAGGTTTGAACGGTGGATACGTTCAAAGGATTCCGCAATCACGGCCTTGACGCCCAGCAAAGCGGTGCCTTTTGCCGCCCAATCGCGCGAGGAGCCTGCGCCATATTCAACGCCGCCGAAGATGACCAAGGGCACGCCCGCATCCTGATAGGCCATGGCTGCATCGAAGATCGAGGTTTGCTTGCCGTCCGGGCCTTTGGAGTAGCCGCCCTCCACCCCGTCCAGCATCTCATTCTTGATGCGGATATTGGCGAAGGTGCCGCGCATCATTACCTCATGGTTGCCGCGCCGCGCCCCATAGGAGTTGAATTCGCGCGGGGCGACCTGACGGTCCACAAGGTATTTGCCTGCGGGGGTGGTTTCCTTGAACGAGCCTGCGGGCGAGATATGGTCGGTGGTGATCATATCACCCAAAAGCGCCAGAACCCGCGCGCCTTTGATATCGGCAATCACGCCCGGATCCTTGGACATGCCACGGAAATAGGGTGGGTTCTGGATATAGGTCGAGGTCGAAGGCCAATCGTAGGTTTCACTGTCGGGCGTTTTGACGGCCTGCCACTTCTCATCACCTTTGAACACATCGGCGTATTTTTTCTGGAAGGCTTCGCGGGTCACAGTGCGTTCCACCAGCTCGGCAATCTCGGCGTTCGTGGGCCAGATATCCTTGAGATAGACAGGGTTACCGTCCTGATCATCCCCAAGGCTTGCCGTCGTGATATCGACGTTCATATCCCCGACCAGCGCATAAGCGACAACCAGCGGCGGTGAGGCAAGGTAGTTGGCGCGCACATCCGGGCTGATGCGGCCTTCAAAGTTACGGTTGCCCGACAGGACCGAGGTCGCGATCAGATCATTCTCGCTGATCGCTTTGGAAATTGCAGGATCCAGCGGACCAGAGTTGCCGATGCAGGTCGTGCAGCCGTACCCGACAAGGTTGAAGCCGATAGCGTCCAGATCTTTTTGCAGATCGGCCGCTTCCAGATATTCGGTCACAACCTGCGATCCGGGCGCAAGCGAGGTTTTCACCCAAGGCTTTGGCATAAGGCCTTTTTCACGCGCTTTGCGTGCCACCAGACCGGCCCCGATCATCACATAGGGGTTGGAGGTGTTGGTGCAAGACGTGATCGACGCGATAACGATGGAGCCGTCATGCAGCTGGTACCCGCCATCCTCGGTTTTCACATAGCCGCGGCAGTGGTGGCCCGTGTCGCCGGGGATATCGGCTGGTGCGGGCTGGCCGCCTTCGCTTTCCCAGCGGTTCTTTTGTTTTTCAGGGACTTTCTTGCCGCTGCGCTCTCCGGTGATGTATTCGCCGAAGGTTTTTGCGGCAACGTCCAGCGCCACGAAATCCTGTGGGCGCTTCGGGCCGGAGATGGCGGGCACGATGGTGCCCATGTCCAGCTCCAGCGTGGAGGTGTAGATCGGGTTGTAATCGACCCCGCGCCACATGCCGTTGGCTTTTGCATAAGCCTCCACCAGCGCGATGCGGTCCTCATCCCGGCCGGAGTTGCGCAAATAGCGCAGGGTTTCCGCGTCAATCGGGAAGAAACCGCAGGTCGCCCCATATTCGGGGGCCATGTTGGCGATGGTCGCCCGGTCGGCCAAGGGCAGGCGGTCCAGCCCGTCGCCGTAAAATTCAACGAATTTGCTGACCACACCATGTTTGCGCAGCATTTGAACGACTTTCAGCACCAGATCTGTCGCAGTGGTGCCCTCCACCATCGCGCCCGTCAGCTTGAAGCCCACAACTTCAGGGATCAGCATCGACACGGGCTGACCAAGCATGGCGGCCTCGGCCTCGATCCCGCCAACGCCCCAACCAAGCACGGCCAGGCCGTTGACCATGGTGGTGTGGCTGTCTGTGCCGACAAGCGTGTCGGGATAGGCGATTTGTTGGCCGTGCTGGTCCTTGTCGGTCCAGACGGTTTGCGACAGATATTCAAGGTTGACCTGATGACAAATCCCCGTGCCGGGCGGGACCACGCGGAAATTATCAAACGCGTTCTGGCCCCATTTGAGGAAGGTGTAGCGTTCCATGTTCCGCTCATATTCACGGTCAACGTTCATCTGGAAGGCGCGGGGCGTGCCAAATTCGTCGATCATTACCGAATGGTCTATGACCAGATCGACCGGAGCCAAGGGGTTGATTTGCTGGGCATTCCCACCAAGCCCGATGATGCCGTCCCGCATGGCGGCAAGGTCCACCACCGCAGGCACCCCGGTGAAATCCTGCATCAGCACGCGGGCGGGACGGTAGGCGATTTCGCGGGGGTTGCGGCCGCCATTGGCGCCCCATTCGGCAAAGGCGCGGATATCATCGACCGAGACGGTCTTGCCATCTTCAAAGCGAAGCATGTTTTCCAAGACCACTTTCAACGCAGCGGGCAGGCGGGCAAAATCCCCCAGGCCCGCCTCTTGTGCGGCGGGGATGGAGTAATAGGCAATGCTGGCACCGCCTGCGGTAAGGGTGCGGCGGGTCTTGGTGCTGTCATGTCCGACGGTGACGGTCATGTCTAACCTCCTGTGGCTGGGGCGTGAATGGCGTGGCGTTCCCTTGGTAATGCCGAAAATGGAGACGGAAAACAAGGGGATTGGCGCAGTTGTATACAATTGTATGCCGAAAATCCAGCCCTAAAGTGTCGCGGCTTAAAGCAACCCGCCTTTAACTTGCGACATATCCGGCAGCCCTGAAGTGGTTCCAGCACTCGTCTTGTGAGTAGAGGTCGCAGATTTCTGCGATTGCGCTGAACAGGTCCGTGAAGGTCCGTG
>Ga0105052_10007109_pt1 | contig 11039 bp, 6 predicted proteins | sample FRY03_FD_78094 | JGI IMG/M metagenome (GOLD analysis project Ga0105052, IMG submission 78094) | Freshwater microbial communities from Lake Fryxell liftoff mats and glacier meltwater in Antarctica - FRY-03 | ecosystem: Environmental > Aquatic > Freshwater > Ice > Glacier meltwater ... | reverse complement strand
GGCTTATGAGGGAAGTCGTCAGGAAATAACAGATCAAACACTATCCGGAGGGAAAATCGAAGTAAAATTCTTTTCAAAGAAATCCAGATCCTTTTCAACTGATGAGCAAAATGAAGAAGAGGAGCATTCTGAAGCAGCAGCTTATACCATAGAAAAACTGACCGGGCTTTTAAAACAGGGTGTCTCTATGAAGGATATTGGTATTCTTGTACGTACAAATCGTGAAGCTGTAGAGATTCTTGATTGCATTTTTCAAAAAGCTAATCAGGATATGCTGACTGAGGCTGCCGGGAAATCCTTTCAGGTAATTTCAGGGGATGCATTGAAGATAATGAATAATCCGGCAGTTGCTTTATTACTTTGTACCTTCAAACTCCTGACAACCAGAGAATCAGAATGCGGAATTTTTAAAGCAGAATGTGCGCGGCTCTGGACTCAGATTCTAAATCCCGATGATTTACGGATCAGATTAAACAGTAATCATTGGATGAATATGGCTTCAGGCCCGCTTTCTACAATGGATGATATATTGCCCGCTGAATTATGTTCCGGCTTAAACTTCCTCAGACACTTGCCTGTAGGTGAATTAACAGAGAAACTGATTAATATTTACCAGCTAGGAAATGCTGATTCTGGAAATTTAATTCCTTTTCTTCTTGCCTTTAGGGATCAAGTTGCAGTGTTTGCAGCTGCCGGGGATCAGGGAATTGGTGCATTTTTAGAATGGTGGGATAATGAAGGCTCGGGAAAGGCACTGCCTTCTTCAGAAAGCCAGGATGCGGTTCAGGTAATGACCATTCATAAATCAAAAGGCCTGGAATTCAAAGCGGTGATTATTCCTTTTCTCAGTTGGAATCTGATAGCATCCTCGAATGGACTTCAAAAAAATATTTTGTGGGTTAATGCTCAAGCTGCTGGTTTTGAGAAGTTTAAATCTCTTCCTGTAGACCTTAGTAAAGGACTTGCATCAACCGTTTTTGCCGGCGATTACTTTGAAGAAGTTATGCTTGGTTACATGGATGTAATCAATACCATGTACGTGGCAACAACCAGAGCAAAAGATTATCTCTGTTTGATTTGCCCTAATGTTCCTGCTAAGAAAAAGGATGGGAAAGACAGCGAAGTGAAGAATCTGCAATCGATACTTTCAGGCTTGTTTGAGAATGGAGATACCGGGGATTTGCTTTTTGAATCAGACGATAGTCATTATTTTATGGGGGAGCTTCCGGCCATGAAACCCGATAATGAGATAAATTTAGAACATGAATCTTTACGAATTCATAAATATCATGTGAATGAAAAGCTTACTGAACGATTCAAACGAAACAGTATGAATGAGGATTCCTGGTTTAATGCTAAACAGCGGAAGGGGATTGTGATGCATAAATTATTAGAAACCTTAAGTGGCACTGAAGATTTGGATAAACTGATCTCTGAAAAGGTTCAGGAGGGATTTATCAGAGAAGCAGAGAGGGAGGAGATTAAACAGGCTGTCAGTGATGTTCTGGTCCAAGAAGAAATCAAGTATTGGTTCAAAACAGCCGAATCAGTTATCAGCGAAAAAGATATGATAATTGATTCAGGCACTGTAAAAAGGCCGGATAAACTCTTTGTTTTCGGTAAGAGCGCTGTTCTTTTAGATTTTAAATTCGGCGCTCAAAACAATAAATATATTTCAGATATCAGCCTTTATCGCGATAATCTGATGAAAATGGGCGAATTTGAGAAGGTGGAAGCTTATTTATGGTATGCACAGGATTGTAAACTACAGAAAGTCTGATCATGGGGAATCAATCATCGGATAAGTTTCTGTACAGGGTTGCAGAAGATCTTTTAAACCGTTTCGGAAAGGATCTTCAGGATGTTGCAATTGTATTTAATAATAAAAGACCGCAATTATTTTTAAGGAAGTATCTGGCTGAAATTAGTGGCAAGCCAATCTGGAGTCCTCGTTTTTATACAATCCAGCAGTTCTTCTCTGAATCAACTGGTTTAGTTTGTGCATCCCAGTTGAAGCAGTTCTTTATACTTTATTCTGAATACAATCTTCTGTTGAAAAAGGAAGGAAAAGAATCAGTAAGTGCCGATGTTTTTTATCCTTTGGCAGAGGTCATTGTTTCTGATTTTTCACAGATCGATTATTACATGGCCGACCCGCTTAAGGTTTTTAACCTGATAGGCAGTATCGCTGAATTGGAGCAGCAGTTTCCGAATTTTGAACAAGAGCAACTTGCTTTTATGGAGAGTTTCTGGTCATCTTTTTCTCAACAAAAGCAGAACAAGGTTCAGGAAAAATTCATTGAAATGTGGCAACGGATGCCTCAGCTTTATCAAAATTTCCATGCAAGGCTTGCTGAACAAGGGCTAGTTAGCAGTGCAAAGATGTACCGTAACCTTGCTGAAGGGTTAGATTCTGATCCGGTATTTCTAGATCAGTTCAGCCATATTGTCTTTGTAGGCTTTAATGCATTATCAAAGGCTGAGGAGATTTTGTTCAAATCCTGGCAAGATGAAGGCCGAAGTTCATTTTATTTTGATGCTGATGAGCATTATTTTAATGATAATATTCAGGAAGCGGGGCATTTTATTAGGAGAAATATCAATACGGTTGGTCTTGAAAACCAGTTTGCGATAGACAAAAACCAGATTAATAATCCTGAGAAGGAATTTACAATCATACAGGCTTTAGGTAAAATAGCACAAGGCAAATTGTTGCGCGAACTGTTGCCAGGAATTTCAGACAAGAATAATCCTGCTTCAAAAGCGATTATTCTGGCCGATGAGAGTCTCTTGCTTCCGGTACTCCAAACTGTGGATGATGAGAGTCTAAATATTACCATGGGCTACCCTTTTGAACAATCGGCAGTTTTTGGTTTATGTGATCTCTGGTTCGATATTCAGGAAGAAATAGCGTCAGGCGATAAGATTTCCATTGCTTATCCCAAAGTCCTGACTTATATTTTCAACCCCTTGGTTGCTACTGGCATTGAGCAGAGAAATAAGATACATCAAGAGATTATTGAAGAAAAGAAAGCCAGATTTAAGCTTCAGGATCTTAGGAATACCGGTAAAATCGCCGGACTTACCTTTAGTCCGTTTGAAAACCCTATCGATTCAATTCGAAACCTAGGAAGTTTACTTTTGTTGATCTCAGAACAGATTGCAGATCTGCGTAAGCTGGAAAGTTTGCTGATTGCCGAGGCGGTTAAAACGCTGAATATACTCTCCGATAGCTTTGCAGAGCTTAGAAATTATGAGGTGATGGCAGATATCAAAGCAGGATTTGTTTTAAAAACCATTAGAAGAGCTCTATCAGGACTTACAGTGCCTTTTGATGGAGAGCCTTTGTCTGGATTGCAGGTTATGGGTCTACTCGAAAGCCGTTGCCTTGATTTTGATGAACTAATTATTCTAGGAATGAATGAAGGTGTGCTTCCCAAAGTTAGTATTACACCATCATTTATCCCAGATAGTGTTAGAAGAGCTTTCGCATTACCCGTTCTGGAAAATCAAAACTCCATTTTTGCTTATTTCTTTTATCGACTGCTGCACTGTGCTAAGAAGATTACATTGGTTTATAATGGCATCACAGATGAGAAAACCAGCGGAGAAGTGAGCAGGTTTTTAAAGCAGCTTGAATTTGAAACTTCATGCAGGTTCACTCATGTTTTACAGCAGAATCAGCCAATTGATAATTCTGCCCATCAGATTATAGAAGTTGAGAAGACCGGACCAGTATTGGATAAACTTCGGACGTATCTAAAAAGAAATTCTGAAAGTAAATACGATAAAAAGATCTCTGCCTCGGCGTTTACAGATTATGTCACCTGCCCGCTGAGATTTTTTTTCGGGAAAATAGCAGGTCTGGCAGAACCAAAGGATTTGCCGGACGAGATCGGTCCGCATACGGTGGGAACCATGCTACATACTGTGATGGAAAGTTTCTATCGTGATTCGATAGGGAAAGAAGTAACTGCAGACTATATCAGGCAACGTGAAAAATTACTACCGGAAATGGCCAAAGCGGCTATGATTACTGAACTTAAACTGGATCCGGCTTATGAACTTCAACAAAGTGCACTTCAACAGATCATTATAAAAGTAATTGAGCAATATGCCATGAAAGTACTGCGGTATGATGAGCAGATTGCACCTTTTATAATTAAGGAATTAGAGAACAGAGATTCATATACCCCTTTATTTACCATTGAAGTTGAGGGAAAGGAAGAGCAAGTCAGGCTTATGGGAATTATTGATAGGGTTGATGTTCATTTAAATAAAACGCGGATTGTAGATTATAAAACCGGCAAAGATCAGTTAAAGTATACTGACTTCGATGCTTTGTTTGATGAAGAGGGCAAAGGTCAGAATAAGGCCCTCCTGCAAACGCTCTTTTATACTTTTGTTTATGAGAGAGCTAGAAATGCAAGCCAAGTGGAACCGCATCTTTATACAGTGAGAGATTTCAAGGAAGGAACCCAGTTTATTGAAAAGGGAAATGGCAAGTTGATTTTGGCAGATGAGAACCTGGTAGGTCTTAAAGACCAGTTTGCTGTGCGATTGAAGGAAAAACTTGCTGAATTGTTTGATCAGTCAATACCTTTCAGACAAACTATTAATATAGAGAGCTGCACTTATTGCTCATTTAAGGAGATTTGCCAAAGGTAGAATTTTTAGAATGGGGGATTTTCCCATCACTATTATACCCAAAGTTCCGGGATTAGTTCTTAATATTAGAATCTTAAGATTCATGAGTTTATTTAAAAACTTAATATTCTTTTTTGTCCATTAACATTAGTTTTTTATCAATCCTGCCTGAAAGACGGCAGACGAGGTAAATTGTTGCAATTTTTTTGTAATAATGCTGATTCCCAAGTACTGATTGGCATTGATTTTCAAACATTAAATATATATTTGCGTTCGAAAATTGATTTTACACATGAGAGAAATACAATACCGAGAGGCACTTCGTGAAGCATTAAATGAAGAAATGCGTAAGAACGATAAGATTTTTTTAATGGGTGAAGAAGTTGCCGAATATAACGGAGCATATAAAGTAAGTCAGGGAATGCTCGAAGAGTTTGGTCCTAAACGGATTATTGATACCCCGATTGCAGAATTAGGTTTTACCGGAATCAGTATTGGTGCAGCAATGAACGGACTTAGTCCAATTGTTGAATTCATGACCTTTAATTTCTCGTTGGTTGCAATTGATCAGGTGATCAATACGGCAGCAAAAATCCTAAGTATGAGTGGAGGACAGTTTTCCTGTCCGATTGTTTTCCGTGGCCCAACAGGAAGTGCAGGTCAGTTAGGTGCTCAGCATTCTCAGAATTTTGACAGCTGGTATGCAAATTGCCCGGGATTAAAAGTTGTTGTTCCATCAACACCTTATGATGCGAAAGGATTATTGAAACAGGCGATTCTGGATCCTGATCCTGTAATATTCATGGAATCGGAAGTGATGTACGGAGATAAGGGTGAGGTGCCCGAAGAAGAATACTATCTGCCGATAGGTAAAGCAAATATTGTTAAAGAAGGAACTGATGTAACCATCGTTACATTTGGAAAGATGCTTTCAAGAGTGGTTATGCCTGCAATTGAAGTATTAAATAAGGAAGGTATTAATGCCGAAGTGATCGACCTGCGTACCATTCGCCCGATAGATTATGACACAGTCATCAATTCAGTTAAGAAAACCAACCGTATGGTTTTTGTTGAAGAAGCATGGCCATTAGGTTCAATCGCCACTGAAGTAACTTTCAAAGTTCAGAAAGATGCATTCGATTACTTGGATGCTCCTGTTCTGAGAGTTGTATGTGCTGATGTACCACTTCCTTATGCACCAACCTTAATTAAAGAATCGCTTCCAAATGCAGAACGTGTAGTTGCTGCTGTAAAAAGCGTACTTTATAAAGAAGCATAGAATATTTCAAATCTAAATAAGAGCCCGGATTTAATCCAGGCTCTTATTATTAAAGCGTAATTTGACGTTTAATACTTTCTTCGAGTGAGATCAGAGTCTCAGTCCGCTGAATGCCCTTTACACCCTGTATACCTTCATTAAGTACCTGTCTTAAATGGTTGGTATCCCTGCATATGATCTTAGCAAACATACTGTATGAGCCCGTCGTGTAATGCAGTTCTACCACTTCTTTGATTTTTTTGAGGTTTTCAACAGCGTCTTTATATTGTGAACCCTTTTCGAGATAGATACCTAAGAAGGCACATACATCATAGCCAATCTTTTGTGGATCAATGATCAGATGCGAACCTTTTATAACCCCCATATCCTGCATTTTTTTCATCCTGACATGAATGGTTCCACCCGAAACGATTAATTTCTTCGCAATTTCCGTGTAAGGAATCGTTGCATCTTCCATTAATGTGCATAATATCTGTGTGTCAAGATTGTCAAGTTCGAAATTTTGGCTTCTGTTTTCCATTTTAATTATACAATTATTAATAATTACGCAATATAATTATTATTTACGTAATAATTAAAATAGTTTATTAAAAAATTTGTAATAAATAAGGAATGTTCTACATTCGTATTAAGCAATTGCTATGCGATTGTTTACTCACTGTAGGGTGGTGAAATTTGGCAGACACACCTCCTCGTCTCGGTGGCGAAGATCTGGGAAATACCTTAATTGGGAAATAACTGCTTCGTGAAGGTTCGACTCCTTCCCCTACAGCAAACCTTATTCAACAGGTTTATAATTGGTTAGTTTAAATAAGCTCCTGCCCATCAGGAGCTTATTTTATTTAAAGCTATTCTGTTTTAGGTTCAATTTTGAAGTCCCTCATAAATTAGCAGGTTTTAAATTTTAACTTAAAAAAATCATAAACAATTATAAATATGGCAACCAAAAATTATATTTAATATTAAAATTGTAAAAATTAAAATAAATTATTAAAAAAATTGCAATGAATAAGAAGTTTACTTACATTTGTATCAAGCAATCAGAAATAGATTGTTAACACACTGTAGGGTGGTGAAATTTGGCAGACACACCTCCTCGTCTCGGTGGCGAAGATTTGGGAAATACCGTAAAGGGAAATAACTGCTTCGTGGAGGTTCGAATCCTTCCCCTACAGCAAACCTTATTCAACAGGTTTATAATTGGTTAGTTTAAATAAGCTCCCGCCCATCAGGAGCTTATTTTATTTAGGGGAAATTGGTAGACTGAAGTTCAGGATAACTTTTAGAGTAAGTTTGACATCCGGTTGTCCAAGCTTGTTTTACTTAGACAGAAGCTTAACCATCCTGCAGCTGCATAGTATTAAGGAAGAATTTTTTGTGTTAACCTAAAATAGGCTGCATTCATAATACCACTGCCCCTGCAATTTAAACGGGATCGAAGCGACAGCTTTTTGCCACTTGTTATTTTCATCTAAAAAACCAAAACTCATGGCAAAAACCAAAGCGCAGAGCCCGACTGAAATACCCCGATAGGCAGAAGCCCTGCTTTCCAAAACAATCCTGTTTTCGAAACCTACCTTGTCCAACGTCATACCAAGTTGTGGAACCTTCTAAAAAGTTATATAGTCTTCCAATTAGGAGCAAAATTTCCTTGTCAATATCGAAATTACTATCATTATAATCTAAGGTAAATTATCAATATTGAATTAAATTACTATAATATTTAAACTTTCAATAAAAATTAAAATAAATCATTAAAAAATTTGCAAAGAATACTACTTATACTTACATTTGTTTTAAGCAATCAGAATTGATTGTTAACATACTGTAAGGTGGTGAAATTTGGCAGACACACCTCCTCGTCTCGGTGGCGAAGATTTGGGAAATACCTTAATTGGGAAATAACTGCTTCGTGAAGGTTCGACTCCTTCCCTTACAGCAAACCTTATTCAACAGGTTTATAATTGGTTAGTTTAAATAAGCTCCTGCCCATCAGGAGCTTATTTATTTAATGAGTTTTCAATTTTATAATTCCCCATATTCACTTCTGAAAAATAGCTTGACTATATATTCATTTCAACTCTTAACTTTAGAGCTTACTATGAAATCAAGAATCCTGGTTTTTGCGGTCTGCTTTATTCTTCCATTACTCATCTTAACTGCATGTGTAAAAGATGACAATGTACCTATGCCAAAGAGTACGGTATCAAGACTGTATGTTTCAAATGCCGATACAGATGCCGCTGTCAACAATACCTTAATATTTGATCCTGCCGATCAGCCTAAATTTACCGAGCCTTATAAATTCAATTCTCAATTAGCTGATGGCAATGGAATTTTATTTGATCCTTTTTCTGGTGTTGTATATCAGGTTAGCCGATTGAATAAAAATATTAGATCCTTTAAGGTGAATACTGATGGGAGCCTTGTAAGCAAGGGTTCATTTATACATGAGGGATTATTGAGTGCGCGTGAAATGGCCTTTGATCGTTCACGCGATATGTTGTATATATCAAGTAATATAGATAGTGCCATTTATGTATATAATAGCGTAAGCACACTTAAGGGCACTGTGCTGGCCGATAAGAAACTAAAGCTCAATGGCCAGCCCTGGGGAATTCATCTCGATAATGACCGGCTTTTTGTGGTGATTGATCAAACCAGAGCCGAGGTACAGCTATTTGAAACTGCCTCGGCATTGGTTGTAGGGCCAGTCCTCCCTACCAAGAAAATCACGGTAGCCGGAGCTAAGCGACTTCATGGTATCACCTATTCAGCTTCTAGGGATATTTTGATCCTGACAGATATAGCCGAAGCAACTGCATCGGGTTTTGATTCTGATGGTTCCATTCATATCATTACAGAAGCTGGTTCAAAATTTACGGTTTCTGGTGCTCTGATCGCACCTTCAAAAACAATAAAAGGGGCTCTCACCGGTCTTGGTAATCCGGTTGATGTAGCTTGGGACGATAGAGAAGGTAAAGATCTGATCTATATTGCTGAAAAGGCAAGGCGTAAAATTCTTGTCTTCAGATATTCCGCAACAGGTAACATTGCTCCTTCAGTAATTGCAGATTTGGGCAGCAGCCCGGAAGCAATTTACATCGATGCACGTTAAGTGTAATTTGAATTGTTATTACTGCGGGTTTTTTCTTTACTTTAAAAATAAATTAAAAAGATATGTATTCTACTTTATTTGGCTTACACTCCGGACTTCGATATATTGTTCTTTTACTATTAGTCCTTGCTTTATTATTGGCCATAGTTGGATTATTTGCTAAGAAGCCATATACTCAAACCAACCGCAAAGTGAATCTATTTGCGATGATCTTTACACATACCCAGTTTCTGGTCGGATTGATCCTTTATTTTTACAGTCCGCTGGTAAATTATTCCAATATGGGTGTAGCTATGAAAGATACAATGACACGTTATTGGACAGTAGAGCACTCAGTGATGATGTTATTTGCAATTGTACTAATTACAGTAGGTCATTCTCGTTCTAAGAAAGCGGCTGATGGATTTAATAAACACAGATCGATTGCTTTATACTACGGTTTAGCAGTTTTAGTTATTTTGGTGGCAATTTATCAAAGTGGACGCCCAATTTTTGGATAAACAAACACTGAAAAAATTTGCATTGTCAAATTTCTTTATATTTTTGTGAAGGATGAATATTAAACAAAATACAGCGAATTGGTGGTGCACTACAGAAAAGGGCACAGGGAACAGGTATTTTGATCAATTTTAATCAAGCAAAACCTTGAAAATATAAAACCCGACGCCCTGAGACGTCGGGTTTTTTTATGGTCTTTGATTGCAAAAATAGGATTTCGGATCAGACAAAATAAATGATTATGAAGAAATATAAATTATACACTTCCCACAGAAAATTGTTAGCCGACACCACAACGCCGGTTAGTATATATTTGCGTTTACGCGATGTTTTCCCGAACAGTATATTGCTTGAAAGTTCTGACTATCACAGCAGGGAAAACAGTCTGAGTTACGTATGCTGTGATCCAATTGCAGGTATAGTCTTAACCAGTGATAAGTTGGAAACCTATTTTCCTGATGGCGAGAGAGAGCAATATCCCCTGAAAGACCTTGAACTAAAAAACCAGGTTTCAACTTTCAGAAAGCAGTTCGAATCTACCTCAACTGAAGATTTTAAATTTATTTCCAATGGCTTGTTTGGTTATTTTGCATACGAGACCGTAGAGCATTTTGAGGATATCAAATTACATTCAAAACCTGCCGATGGGAGGCATATACCCTTAATGCAATATCATGTTTACCGGTATATTATTGTCATAGACCATTTTAAGAATGAATTGTACCTGCTCGAACACAGGACAGAAAAAAACGTACCTGATGGGCTGGAGAAGATTCAGAATCTGATTCAGAATAAAAATTTCCCGGAGTATAAATTCAGTTTGAATGGGGATGAAAAATCCAATTTTACCGATGATCAATTTATCAGCCTTGTAGAAAATATAAAGAAGCATGTTTACCGCGGGGATGTTTTTCAGATTGTTCCTTCCAGAGCATTTTCCAAACCATTCTTAGGGGATGAATTTAATGTTTACCGTGCACTGCGTTCGATTAATCCTTCTCCTTATCTTTTTTATTTTGATTATGGCGATTTTAAGTTATTCGGATCTTCGCCTGAAGCGCAACTCACCATAAAAAACAATGTGGCAACCATTTACCCTATTGCCGGAACTTTTAAAAGGACAGGAAACAGTCTTCAGGATGCCGAGCTCGCTGAGAACCTGAAAAGGGATGTCAAAGAGAATGCCGAGCATGTGATGCTGGTCGATCTGGCCAGAAACGATCTGAGCAGGCATTGCGATAAAGTTGAAGTGAAGTCATTTAAAGAGATTCAGTATTATTCACATCTGATCCACATGGTTTCTAAAGTGATAGGCGAATTACAGCCCTCAATTGATCCTTTTGATGTTGTGGGCGATACTTATCCCGCTGGAACACTCAGCGGAGCTCCAAAATATATGGCAATGCAGCTTATAGATCGTTTTGAGAGGCAGAAACGAGGGTTTTATAGCGGTGCAATTGGATTCATGGGCTTCAACGGCGATTTTAATCATGCCAT
>Ga0105052_10007101_pt1 | contig 11055 bp, 7 predicted proteins | sample FRY03_FD_78094 | JGI IMG/M metagenome (GOLD analysis project Ga0105052, IMG submission 78094) | Freshwater microbial communities from Lake Fryxell liftoff mats and glacier meltwater in Antarctica - FRY-03 | ecosystem: Environmental > Aquatic > Freshwater > Ice > Glacier meltwater ... | reverse complement strand
TCACCGATCGCATGAAAAGCCTCGCTCAATCCGCCGACATCTTCATCGTCAACACTTGGGACGCAAAGCATGCGGCAACTAATGGAATTAAGCAAAACCGTCAACTAAAAAGCGTGACACTTGAGCCGATCGGAAAGTCCTCATCGAGCATGTTTGAGTGCTTGCGGAAGTTTACCGCAACGGTGGAATTCGCAGGCGACTAAAGAATGGAAATGACTAATGCGAAGAAAACAATCAAGCAATGACACTTATTACATGATTTCACCTTATCAAGGATTTAAAAAATGGCAATTGTAAAATTGGTCGATGGCAAATACGAATTTTCGGCTTCAGGCATGCGGTTCCGACAGAATCCTAAGAGCCCTGAGCTTAATGCCGCGTGGTTAAGCTGTAAAGTGTTCAGGCGGCTGACCTTCGGGCAGCGTGTCGCGGTCGTTTCATCGTCGGGTAGGGTTTGGGTCTTCGCTTAATTTCGCGCGGATGAACTCTCGGTTTTCGGTCGCCCACCGGATGTTCGCTGATCGATTTTAGCAACGCTTTTTCGAGTTGCTCGATTCGGTTACTACTAGCTTGCAACTTCTCCGAAAACGCATTGAGCGACTGAACCGCGGCAGTGTGGCTGAGGTTTTTCGGCGACGTATCATGACGCAGCGCAGTCCGCACGACTAGATCGCGAATCAGGTTATACGAGATCATGTGCGTGTAGATCTCCTTGCGAACCATCGCGGGACTCTTGCAACGCAAGTGTTCCATTTGCATATGGGTTTTCAAGCTTCGGATATCCAATTCAACCTGCCACCGCTGAGCGTAAAGTCCAGCTAGGTCCTCAATCGAGTACACCGACGCATCCAGGAGTGTCGTCGCCAGGATTATGTGACGATTGCGAAACCCCTTCCGCTTGACGCTGTAGCGAAGGTGCCGTACGAGAACAATTTTATCAAAGTCATCAAACGCTTCGCCTGACATCCATACTGATCGGCGGGCCGGCTTGTGGTAAACGACGATCTGATCGCAGCTGCCTTGCTTATAGCCTTTTCGGAAATCAACGTTGCGTTTGTGATGGACTTGCATCACGACATCATAGCCCTTTCGGTAAGCCCGGTGGATGTTCGCGAATGTCGCGTAATATCGATCGGCCACCAGAATTTCTCCGGGGAAAACCGAATGAATGATCTTTTGTAGCAGACTGTTTTCCCCTGTCTTTTTGCCCCGATAAGGTGCCATCGCTATCTCCAACGCCGCGCCCGTGGCGAGGCAAAACAACATCACACATCGTACGATCGGAAAACCACATCCTTTTTTCTGACCGCGTTGTTGCGGATACTCTTCTTGGTTCTCGATGGTGTCAGGCATCGTCATCGTCGTGCCGTCAGCGAGTTTGACGACACGTCCTTTCCACCTCCAATTCCCGCCGGCGGTTTCTTGGCATTTGCGACCACTGCGCCGAGAGAGCTCGGCGACGACCGATTCGGGCAATCGCTGTCGAGCCTCGCAGTACGCAGTAGTATTGGTATCGACTTTCGCTTTGGAGTGTTGCACTCGCCAAGCATTCAGACGAACAACCGCGTCGCAGCATGAATGATCCGATGAAAGCGTTTGCCCGAGAAACATCCATAAGGTGACTACGGGATTGTAGATTCGATCTCGAAAGGAATACCCAAGATCGCGACACACTTGATTGATTTCGGCAGCGGGCAGGAATCGTTCGAAGACGAGCGACTGCTCAGGCTCGGCTTGAAGATTGGCAGCCACATGAGCTAAAGATCGGTTACAATTTGGGAGCACGACTGAGCGCCTGTTTTGGTGAACTGGGTTTAGAAGTTCAGTCCATCAAAGCGGGACTCAGTCGTGTTGGTAAGCTTCGCCGGCGCGAAAAGTGCTCTCACGCTTTGCTATCACTACCCGTAGTGATAGCAAAGCCCGTTGGCGTCTACCTGAGGACTCAAATGCTTAACCACGCGGCATTGAGGCTTGACCCCTTTGTTTTTCCATTGGCGGCTTCGCTTCATACTTCTTCTGCAGCTCCGGAGTTGTCGAAAGTGGAATATGAACGGCCGCGTGTGAAACCTGCAGAAGAAAAGGTTTGTCTCTGTTCTTATTGATGAACGCGACCGCTTTATCAGCAAGAAATTCGGCGGTAAGTTTTGGCTCACTGCTTCCGGTGACCTTGGGAGGCTGTGTGTTTCCATTGCACTCCAAAACGGTTTGCCAACCTTGGTCCTCGGGGCCATATCCTTCGCCGCCGAGATGCCATTTTCCAAGGTAGCCGGTGTGATATCCGGCAGCGCCCATTTGTTCCGCGAACGTCTCGACCTCAAGGGGCAGGTGCAGCGGAACGATCGGATCTTTTAGTTTGGCAAACGGTCGTTTGTGACCAGGAATGTGTTGGGTGATGCCAAAGCGTGCCTGGTCCTGGCCGCTCTGCAAGTTGGCGCGCGTCGGAGAGCAAACCGGTCCCGCGTAAGCTTGGGTGAATCGCATCCCTTCGAAGGCAAGGCGATCGATATTCGGCGTTTCATTAAAAGTATTGCCGTAACATCCCAGATCGGCCCAACCCAGATCGTCAGCAAGGATCAGGATCACATTCGGCTTATCCGTCGCAGACGCTGACCCGAGCGACAAGATAACGAGAAGGCAAAAAAAGACGCGGTTCATGGCACAGTCCATTAGATGTTGGGAAAGGCAACCGTGAGGTTAAGCGAGTCCTCAAGGTCTTTTTGCATGGCGAGCAACCGCACGAAAAGCGCATGGCGGCGCTCGGCATGTGCGGGATCATCGGCCAGATCGTTCATTTCATCAGGATCAGACTCGACCTGATAAAGCCTCGCGACCTTCGCCTTCGGATACAAAATCAACTTCCATCCGTCATGAATGATGGCGCGCTGCAGCTCTAAATATGCACCATAAATTTCATCGCGAGCAACAGCCGATTTTTCACCACGAAGAAGCGGAAGCAAGCTTTGAAATTCGACGTGCGCCGGCTTGGGCTCGCCGGCCAGATCAATCGCAGTAGCCATCACATCTTGAAGATAAATTGGCGAGTTGTTTTTCTCGCCCCCTTTCACGTCTGGACCGTTAACGATGAACGGCACACGCAGGCTGTGCTCATGCATATTTTGTTTTCCGAACAACCCATGATGTCCGACGGCAAGGCCGTGATCCGCGGTGAAGAAGATCCAAGTGTTGTCGGCTTGCCCCGACTTTTCCAACGCATCGAGGATGCGTCCGATTTGCGCGTCCATGTGCGTAATGATTGCGTAGTATTCCTGGCGGTGGACTTTGACGGCATGTTCCGTTCGCGGAAACGGAGCAAGCTTTTCGTCACGAAGTGATTGTCCGCAACCAATCGCATCTTTATGCGGATACAGGGGAAGATAATTCTTCGGAATTGCGATCCGGTCCAGCGGATACTTGTCGACGTATTCCTGAGGCGATTGACGTGGGTCATGCGGCGCGTTGAAAGCCGCGTAAATGAAGAACGGCTTTTCGGTATTCTTGGATGCTTGAATGAACTCGATGGCATCATCGCCCACCACTTCGCTCCAATGCTTACCGCCTTCCCAGAATCCGCCGAAATCGGGATCCGATGGGCTCCAAGGATCAGGCTTCCCGTCGAGCGGACGGTTGTAACCTTGCTTGGTGTCCTTAGGCATTCCGGCGCGAATGTTTTTCGCGGTGTCGAATGTTTTTTCAGCGTTTGCCTTGATATGCCATTTGCCGGTGAAGAAGGTTTCATAACCTGCTCGCGACATCATCTGAGGCCAAAGACGACCTGCTTCGCGTTCCTTCTCCGTCGCATCGTAGATCGAATTCGCTCTCCATACGCTCCGGCCGCTAATCAACATGGTGCGACTTGCGACGCAAACGGCGCCGCTCCATGAACCCATGTTATAGGCATGAGTAAACGTCGTACCACGTTTCGCAAGACGATCTAGGTTCGGCGTGTCGATGTCCGTATGACCGAACTCGCGAATGGTTTCGAAGCATTGGTCATCGGCGAACAGAAACAGCACATTGGGCTTTTCCGCGGAGTACGCGAAGTTAACGATGCCGAATGCTGAGAACGTTAACAGGAGGAGAAGGCTGGATCGCATGGGAACGGTTCACCGCGTTTTGAGTTGATGATTGGATGAGAGGCCCACTGCTTGACTTGAGGGCCTGCTCTCTCCGGAGAGCGGAAGAGGTTACGGAAAATCAGTGGGGTTCACCAGACAGTAAGCTCGTGGCCTACTGCTTTACTTTTTTTTACCTTGACCTTCGCTTTTCCCTTTCCTTTTGGCTTTTGCTTTACCCTCGATCGGCTTCGCATCGGGGACAATGTTCGCGATCAAGCGTGGCACGTAGCTGTTGTAACGACCATCAGGCGACGGACCGTTCGGATTCAGCTTCGCAATCGATTCATGAAGCGGTTGTCCCAATTTGCCGAGGGCTTCCACCGCAGCAAGCGCCGGCATCGCGATCAGCACACCATTGGATTCTGGTGCGACGAGAGACGCGAGCGTACGAATCGCTTTATCTTTCGCTGCCTCATCACCATACAAACCAAGTGCCTGTGCCGCGACGATCTGAACTTCGCGAGAGTCATCCTCCAGAGCCGCTTGCAGCGCACGGCTGTTCGACGCAACGACATCTTCGCCTCGCATCAGCAAGCCGAGCGTTGCCCAGTAGCGGATGGCGCTGTCGGAATCTTTCATCAGTGCCACGAGTTCTTTCGAAGCCGCGGGATCAAGTCGCGATGCGAGATCCGCAACCGCAAGGATTCGTTCCAGCGGATACTTATTTTGCTCACGTGCCATGTCATAGGGCGTCGTTCCTTCGCTGCGCGAGTGCACTTCGCTTTCGGGTAAGAAACCGACATCACGCACTTCGACGATATGGTCATGCGACGCCTTGCGAAGCTTCTGAAGGATCTCTTGATGCGCGGAAGATTGAGCGAGATTAACGACTTCATCGCGATCGGTTTGGAGGTCGTACAATTCCTCCGCTGCTTTGGGGACTCGCCAAAAGATCGACTGAGCATCGGTCGTTTTTCCCGACTTGAAAAGGTCGTTCCAAACTCGCGTTGTCGGTGTGTCGAACTGATAAGCCACTCGTTGAGCCTGTGACACATGAGGAAAATAATTTCGCAAGTAAACGTAACGCCCATCGGTGACGCTTCGCACTAGGTCCATCCGCTCATCCATTCGTCCGCGTTCACCAAACAGGAATGGCTGAGGCTCAGATTGATGAGGCCCCGCGAACGCATGTCCCTGCATCCACGTTGGCGGTTCGATGCCGGCCAGACTAAGCACTGTGGGAGCAAGGTCGACGAAGCTGACCATGCGATCGGACATACCACCGGCCACGTATTCCTTCGGTGCGAGATGCTGCCATTTCGCGGGGAAGTAAACCACCATCGGAACGTGCAAGCCAGAATTCGATGGCCATCGCTTACCGCGCGGCATGCCGCTGCCGTGGTCGCCGTAATAGAAAACGATCGTGTCCTCGGCCATTCCCGCGTCGGCGAGTTCAACGAGTTGTTTGCCGGCGTCGGCATCCGCTTCGCTTACCTTGTCATAATACTGTGCCCAATCTTGGCGAACCTCGGGCGTGTCAGGATGGTACGAAGGAACTCGCACCTTGGCAGGATCGGTGATCTGCTTGTGAGGCCGTGTTCGGAGTTGGCTTTCGTGGCTTTTGGTGGAATTGAAAATCGCAAAAAACGGTTGACCATCTTGACGATTTTTCCAGTGAGCCTTGCCCGAAGACTCGTCCCACACCTTGCCCACTTCGCGGAGGTTGTAGTCAGTCTTGCTGTTGTTGGAACAGTAGTAACCCGCATCACGCAGGAACTGCGGGTACATCTTTGTTCCCGCTGGCATCGAGACCATCGATCGCATGTGGATACCGCCACAGCTGGATGGATAGTTTCCCGAAATCAACGCCGTCCGCGCCGGCGCACAAACGGGCGCTACCGACCACGCATGTTTGAACAACATGCCTTTGGCAGCGAGCGCATCGACGTTCGGAGTTCGCGCCAGTTCATCTCCGTAGCATCCCATGTCGGGCCCATGATCTTCGCTGGTCAGCCAAAGAATATTCGGCTTATCCGCGGCCAACAAAACAGCGGGAGACTCAGTGGCAAAGATCGCTAAGAGCGTGAAAAAGATCGATTTAATTTTCATGATTCGGACGCCTACTTGGATGGATTGTTAACGTTCTTTTTGCGAGCTTTGGGTGGCTGCTTATTTTTCTTCCAAAACTCACCTTCATCGTCGAGCGGGCCCGACATCGGTGGCGTTTCAAAAAAATTCCCGTTGTCGACCAAGCGAGGATCGCCGGTGCGGCTCAGTTCATCCAACAGTTGCTTTTCGAGCTTCGCCTTAATGGACGCATAAGGGGGATCATCCGCGACGTTCTTTGTTTCATGCGGATCTTTCTTGAGATCATAAAGTTCGTACATCGGACGCTTGCCATAAACCCATTCGTAGTGCGCCTTCCATTCCGGTGAATTTCGTTGACCCACCAACCATGCTTTTGTCGGGCCGGCGTCCTCATCGGGATGAGTCGCTCGCGTCGTTGCCGTAATCTGTTCCGCGGTCGGAGGATTGTCACTGTCGAGCCCGTAGGGATCACCAAGTGGATAGCGATCGGGGCGGAAGTTGATGATGAACAAATGCTCTGCGGTGTGAAGTGCGCGTTGCGGATAAGGGCTGTAGTCTGCGCGCGCGATTTCGACGTGGCGTTCTCGACCGGTCACAACCCAAGTTCGCATTTTATCGACAAGCCCTGATTCGGTTGACTTCAGGACGGGCCACAAGCTCCTTCCGGTCATCACGTCAGGAACTTCGAGACCAGCAGCTTCCAAATAGGTCGGTGCAAGGTCCATCAGATTCACGAAGTCGTCGACGACGCGGCCACCGTTAACACCGGGACCGCTGATCGCAAGCGAAACGCCGGTACCGAAGCCATAAAGATTGCACTTACCATGCGGGAATCCAGGGGCACCATGATCACCGCTGATCACGATCAATGTATTGTCGCGTTCGCCGGTCTTGTCCAATTCCGCAAGCAATACGCCGATGCCGTTATCCCAAGCCGCGACCTCACCGAAGTAATCCGCAAGGTCTTCTCTGACTTCGGGTACATCGGGGAGATAGGCGGGCATTTTGCCTTTCAAATCATCAGGCTCGATATTCCATAGGTTCTTGCCGCTGCCTTTTGTCCAGGTGCGGTGAACATTGGTGGGACCGAACCAATAACAAAACGGTTTCCCTGATTCGCGGGCACCAAGAAAGTCAGTGAAGTTGGTGCGGATCTCTGCGTAAAGTTCTTGTTTGGCATCGTCCATGGCTTTGCCGCTTTCCACCATCTTCGTAACGTTCTGGGAGAACTGATTGAATCGTCCTCCCGCGTTTTGATAGGCGTACTTCTGGCCACCGTAAGGCGCATCGGACGGAGTTCCTGGGCCCCAGACTTTATAGGTTTTTCCGATGTGATATCCCGCATCGTGAAGGATAAGCGGATAAGCGGGAATCGTTTCGTCCCACACCGCGCCGCGCAAGATCGAACCTCGTCCGGTGCGCCAAAAGTATTGACCGGAGAGCAATGAACTGCGGCACGGCGTGCATGACGGCGCGTTCACGTGGGCATTGCGAAACAAAACGCCGTCTTTGGAAATCTTGTCGAAATTGGGTGTGCGGACGACATCGTTGATGCCTCCCTTACCGTTGACCTCGGCGTAAACACTCGCGTAACGCCCCCAATCATCGGCAAAGAAAAACAGGATGTTTGGTGGCTTGGGTTCCGCGGCTTGCAGTCGCATGCTTGTGGTCACAAACAGTGAACAAAGCAACGCAAAGAGAAGGCGATGTTTCATCGTCAAGACTCTCAACTAGGGAAAGGGTGGGATGAGGTTGGTGGAGTACGGCGAGCACAACTTTAAATTTTAGTCTACGCGGAGAGGTTCATCTGGCTCCCTCCCGCGTTCAATCGTCGAATCAAATTGCTAATTCAATTGCGGAGCGGCCGGCACCACACTCGCTTGATGATCTTTCACGGCAGCTTGAATCTGTGCAATGACATCCGGGTGTCGATCCGCGACGTCGCGTTTCTCCGAGGGGTCGAGGGCAAGATTGAATAGGAGGGGCGACGTGTGAAGGTCTGGTTTAGGCTGGCCGTAACCGATTTGCGTTTGAAAATGTGCTTTCCACTCGCCAATTCTGCAGGCGAAAATTTCCGTGCCTCGATAGTAAAAAAACGAACGATCCGCCAAAGGTTTGCGATCAAAAAGTAACGGCGAGAGATCAAGACCGTCGAGTGAAACACCTTGGGGAGATGAAGCACCGGCCAGTTTGAGAGCCGTTGGATAAAGGTCCAAAACGGAAGCCATTTGCGTCGTCACACCGGGTTGAATTTTGCCTGGCATCCAGACGATTCCAGGAACACGCATGCCGCCTTCCCACGTGCTTCCTTTACCTTCGCGAAGCAGGCCTGCGCTGCCGCCCTGATTGCCCATCGTCAACCACGGGCCATTGTCGCTACTGAAGACCACCAAAGTGTTTCCGGCGAGCTTTAATTCGCGGAGCGTCGAAAGCAGTTCGCCAACGCTCCAGTCCAATTCTTCTACGGCATCGCCAAAGATGCCAGCGCGGCTTCTTCCCTTGAACTCAGGCGACGCAAACAAGGGAACATGCGGAAACGTGTGCGCGAAGTACAAAAAGAACGGAGACTCTTGATTCGCACGGATGAACTTCACCGCTTGCTCGGTATAACGCTTCGTCAGCGTCGTTTGATCCGCTGGCTGCTCGATGACTTTGCCGTTGTGAGTGAGCGCGACGTTCCAACCATCTTTCGGTGGCGTCGGAGAGCCGGAGGAACCTTTGGGAAGATCCGCACGCCCGTCCATATCGTTGGAATAGGGCAGGCCGAAAGTCGCATCAAAACCTTGGTCTTGTGGTCTTGAACCTTCGTGGATGCCGAGGTGCCATTTGCCGATGTGGGAGGTTGCATAGCCAGCGTCTTTTAACGACTCGGCCAAAGTCACTTCGGCCGGTGGCAAGCCGCCATTGGAATTCGGAAACAGAACGCGTCGCGGACCGGCCATGCCGCTTCTCAGCGGATATCGACCGGTAAGTAATGCAGCCCTGCTGGGCGTACAAACTTCTGCACCGGAGTAGAAGTCGGTGAACCGGAGCCCTTCGACTGCCATCTTGTCGAGGTTTGGCGTTCGAATGGTGGGTGAGCCATAGCACCCAAGGTCACCATAGCCGAGATCATCCGCGTAGATAACGATCACGTTCGGCGGCGCAGCAGACAACATGGTGCCTGAACCAAGCAAGAACATGGCAGCGAGAATGAATCGACTCAGCGGACGGGTCACTTCGTTATTCATTGTGTCACCGTTGCGCTGATGGCTTCGGCGATCGTCTTGGTGCCGATGGGCTGCTTGTCGTCGAACGGTCCGTCCGCGCTCGTGTTTGGCCAGGTCGCGGGATCCGCGAACTGCTCTTCGTCTTTATATTCTCTTTTTAATCGAGCGATCTCGGCCTTCAATTCCTTAAACTTCGCGGCCACTTCAGGCTGCTGTGCTTCGGCTTCCGAATACAGCAAATTGTGTTGCTCGGTCGGATCGTTCTCGATGTCAAACATCTCATACACATCTTGCTTCCAATAATGGATCAGCTTGTGCGTTTCGGTTCGGACGCCGAGGTGAGCGACTGTGTTGTGATGGCCTGGATCGTGGTAGTAGCGATAGTAAACCGACTTGCGCCAATCGTCTGGTGATTCGCCTCGCAGCAATGGCGCGACCGAGCGGCCTTGCATCGAATCTGGCACTGGCAATCCGGCGAGATCTAAGAAGGTGGGGGCGAGGTCAATGTTGGCGACTAATGCGTTGGGAACGTTGCCCGCTTTGATGCCGGGACCGCTGGCGAGCAGTGGAACCCGAAGTCCAGGCTCATACATAAATCGTTTGTCATATAAACCAAGGTCGCCGAGGTACCAACCATTGTCGGCGGAGTACATTACGACTGTATTTTTCGCGAGATCGTTTTGCTCCAGGTAATCGAGCACCTTGCCAACGCCATCGTCGACTCCCTGGACGCAAGCCAGATAGTCCTGCATGTATCGTTGGTACTTGTATTGAACGAGTTCCTTCCCGGTGAGCGTTTTTCCGTTAACGCCCAGTTCCATTGGCACCATGTTGAACCACTGCTGCAGTGCCGGACCTTTCAAATCCGCTGGCGGCACAAGTTTCAGATCGCGACGCGTGAGGTGACGAGCGACGGTTTGCTCGTTGATAGGCAGTGCAGTCGGTCGGGTTGCATAGTCGTCCCATAGCGTGTCGGGCTCAGGAATCGTCTGATCTTTGAAGCGAGCTTTGTTTCGTTCATCCGGATCCCAGAGTCGGTGCGGTGCCTTCTGATGGAGCATCAGAAAGAACGGTTTGTCTTCAGGACGTGTCTTCAGGAATTCAATGCCGAGGTCGGTGGTGATATCGGTGCAGTGGCCTTCGATCGTCAACTTGCGGCCTGGGACCAGGAATACGGGATTCCAGTACGAACCTTGGCCTGGCAAAACGATCCAGCGATCAAAGCCCATTGGATCGGAGCCAAGGTGCCACTTGCCGATCACTCCTGTGTGATATCCGCCAGCTTGAAGATGCTTCGCCACGGTGTCACGCGATTCGTCGAAGCGATTGAAAACGGGCACATCGTTGAGATGGGAATATTGCCCAGTGAGTAATGTCGCGCGACGGGGTGTGCAGATCGAGTTGGTGACGAACGAGTTTGCAAACCGAGTTCCGTTAATCGCGAGCCTGTCGATGTTTGGCGTCTGGTTTACTTTGGAACCGTAAGCAGAAATCGCATGCTGGGCGTGGTCATCCGAAAAAATGAAAAGAATGTTTGGTTTTACGACTTCAGCGGCGCGACCATTGGCACAAGTCGCGATCAACGTCATAGCGACAAGCAGGGATCGAATCAGAGGGATCGTCATGACTAGTTTTTGACTGAAGGAGGGTGGTGAGGTCTGAGCGCTGGCATTCGAGGCGTCGGTTGCCGTCTGCTTATCGAG
>Ga0105052_10007089_pt1 | contig 11072 bp, 14 predicted proteins | sample FRY03_FD_78094 | JGI IMG/M metagenome (GOLD analysis project Ga0105052, IMG submission 78094) | Freshwater microbial communities from Lake Fryxell liftoff mats and glacier meltwater in Antarctica - FRY-03 | ecosystem: Environmental > Aquatic > Freshwater > Ice > Glacier meltwater ... | reverse complement strand
TTCCTCTGGGGTTTCTTTCGGGAATTCAAAGAACGCAGGGTTCTTATCACGAAGTTTAAACACCACTTGCTGTAGCTCCGCTTCACCCAGACCATCAGGTAATTCGATTCGCTTACCACTCGGGGTTTCTATAATTGGCATAGGTACCCCTTTTATTTAACCGGCAAACCATCAGCGCCGTACTTATCCACGGGTTTTTGTCCCCCGCCCCCCATACTGCTCAGCATCGTAGCCTTATACTCTTGGTACAAGGCCTCTTGCTCATCTTTTGTTTTTAGTGCATCGTGTTGTTGTTTCCAGACACTAGTCCCACTAGTTACCCCAACCATTGAGGCCCATAAACTCCGCATATCAGAATCTATCTTGTACTCTTGCGCCATGGACAAGGTACCACTTGTGTCCCTTGAGGATAAGCTTTTCGCCTTTTGGAGCGCTTCGTACGAGCCTGTCCGCAACTGGTCGTCATTTAACCCTTGTCCCTTATTTGCCCGTATCCAGCTGTTCATATAGGCCTGTTCATCCGGAGGAGACTCCCTGTAAATTCTACCTAAATCTAATTGATTCTTTCGGTTCAGGCGACCTTCTTCCTGTTTGACCATACGGTCTTTAACCCCGGGAATAGTTTTATCCCGGAAGGCATCATCCACTCCCTTTTCTTGGAGCGCTAGCGCCCCTCTAGCTTTCATAGCTTCCGCTTTGTCCGCATTAACGGCCTTCATATCCGTGCTAAAATCTGGTAGCGCCGCTTCCGCACCGGTACCAATAGAACTCAACAAGTCTGTACCAAAACTACCGGTACTTGGAGTACCCTTCATCATACTTGCGCCCCCACGTAGGAGGGCCATATTAAGCGCCTGGCTCTTGTCCTTTTCCCCACGAGCATCTGCGCCCGCTAAAAAGTCTCGGTATCCTGTAAGTTCCTCGCTTTCCGGAGGGGTGTACTCTTTTCGCAACGCATACTCTTCCGCTAACTGGTCTTTTAAAGACCCCAACCCTTCAGATGCCACGGGTGCCACGGGTGCTACTAGAGTTTCCCCTTTGGCCACCGCTTGCCCGCCCTTATGGTTTTGTGCTGTCGCGGCTTCCACCACAGCCTCATGGGCTCTTTGTTCCTTATTAGCTTTTTGTCTCGCTCTTATATCAGCCATAGCAGCGCTAGAAATTTCATCTTCCGCGACTGGAGGTGGTACCTCAGCCTCCCGAATACCCATAGAACTTTTAAGGGTGTCGTTAAGGCTAAAATCTGGGAGCGCATTATCGTACCCCGCAAAATTTAATGCCCCCTCGGCTGTATCGTAAGCCGCATCAGGGAGGGCGGTTTGGAACCTGCTCACGCCCCTTTGTAAGGAATTTAGCCAGGGCGCTGTATTTCCCTCTTCGTCATGAAGGGAGTCATAAATGACGTTACCCAATGTATATTTTTGTTCGTCCTTAATCCTTTTCTTTGTTTCCTCTTTGTTAACCTCGGCTCCCGCCCTAAATGCTACTACTCCACCACCGCCAGAATAACCAAAGGTATCCTCTGCTAGAGGTAAGCCCATAAGTCCACCCCCAGCGGCTGTTTGCACAGGGAGTGAATTTTGTTGTGGCTGTTGGGGGTTAAACATCTTGTCGAACACCGTTTGCTCCGGTGGTTTCACATCAGCGGCTACTATTTGGTTAAGCATATCAGCCGCTAACCACCCCTGCGTAGGGTCAAGTATCCCTTGGCTTATCGCTAGGGCGATTTTCTTCGCATTCCCATACTTCATAGCTATGGCTGTAGGGGTCTGCATGGATACGTTACTATTAATTGCCGCCGCTCTTGAACCACCCATAGCGGATTCCTTAGACTGAGTCACTTGGGGTGGAGCTGCGCTTATTGGAGGTGGCGCTATTGCACCTAATCCTGCTTGTTGTGGAATCATATGTTACTCCCTACCCTTTCCCGTTGTACATATTATAAGCACCAAGCCCTGCCAAACCTAAGCCCCCAATTTGGGAGACCATGGAAGGGGGTTGTGCGTACGATGTAGTAGATGAACTTAGTGGCACCGACTGCCCGCGGAGCAAGTTGCTGAAGTAGCCTAACTGTTCCATTGGGTAGTCTCGTTGGCGTAGGAAGTCTCCATACGCGGTATCTAAGTGCTGTTGCTCCAAGCCTTGCTGTTCTGCACCTGCTGCGGCTTGTGCTTGGTATCTTTGTAAATCTGTTTGTTGTTGGTTTGAACCCAAATCAGCTAACGTCCTAGCACCCTCTAGTCCTGTCTGGATACCTTGCATACCTAAATTAGCGCCGAACTGGTTAGACTGCTCCCCAAACTGCTGCGCTTGTAGTCCCGCTTGCTGGTTGGCTAAATCACCCTGCATGCCATACTGGAGGTTCATCCCTTGGGTTTGTAACCCCCGGCCTTGTTCCTGTTCAAACGCTCTGTTAGCCGCATCGTAAGCCGATTGTGAGCCAGTAGCCTGTATCTGGGATAGTTCATCCCCCAAGTTTCTCTCTCGCTCGGTAGTCGCTAAGAGTTGCCGAGAGCCCCCGTAAGTACCTCGTCTAGCTGCATCTAAATTCTGAGTAAGTTGGCCTTTTTGAGCATCTCGTATCGCTTCATCTTTCCGTACATCTACTACGTCTTGCATGTAAGGGGACGCATATGCCTGAGAGACTCCGGGGTTTATAAAGGAGCCCGTCTGGGCTTGGAACCTAGGGTCTACTTGCTGCGCATTAAAAGTGTTGGGGTTATACTGCCCAGCGGCGATAGCCCCTAGACCTGCTTGAGTACCTACAGTATCCGCAGTTCCAAGTTGGTCAGGACGCTGCATACCAAAAGTATCTTGCTGCACCCCTGTCTGATTAGCATTGAACCCTGAAATACGGTCTTGCTCATACGGGGTGTACTCTCTATTAGACTCGGCCTGACCTCGTTGGAGAATATCCTCATAATACGGTCTAGCATAAGCAGGAATATCAGTCTGTGTAATATTCTGACTTGTTGCTGTAGGTGGTGCCTGTGGTTTACTTTTACCCATTACTTTCTCCTAGACCCGATTTACCTGCGGGTAATTCATACGTGTGCCATACACATCTATGGCCATTTTCACTAAATATTTTAGCCCATCCGGGTCTGCCGGTGTACTCTATCCCATCACAATCATTATCAAACGCCCAACTTTGAAGCATCTCCATTATCGGGTTTTTCCATTTCTTTACTTCTTTCCCCCCTGCAAAAACCATGCAGAGGACTCTTTTTCTTGGGTAGTCTACAAACTCTGTGATTACTGCTCCTTGGACACCCTCATCATTATAGGCTATCCACAGGTTATGGTCATAATCGGTTAGCAGAGTTAATATGTCATCCACCTCGTACCTACCATACGTATATTTAGCTGCCCCAGCCATGTACTCCTCAACCTTGGGCCAATACTCAACTACATGCTCTTTAGGAACCATGGTTGTTTTCAACTACCGACCCTCTCGCATAGGTGGAAGCCCCTCTCTAACACCTCTAAGTTCTTCCTCTGTTACCGGATGCTCCCGGAAGTACTTCTCAATAGCCCTTTGCTCGGCCTCAGCCTTTTCTTGTAACTCTTTCCGCTCAGGGCCAGAGACGGGGTATCTTACTTCTCCACTATCAGCGTAGCCCATTGCTGCACCTAGGCCTGAGTCTTTACCCCTCGGGGTTTCCTTACGGGCTGCATGAGCATCCGCCACCAGTTTGTACAAGACCTCTGCGCCACCCATACGTTCTACATCTTGTGGGTCAAATATTACTTCACCATCGGAGACCAGCGCATCTTGTTCACCTTCTATAGTAGCGGGTACATCGTCAGCTACTCCGTCACCGTCCCCACCGACAGGCTCACCACCCCTCTGTACTAAAATATTTTCACCTGCTCTAGTATTGCCATTACCTATTTCCGCTACAGTACGCGCATCTACCACGAAAGACCCGTCTTGTAGTTCGACTAAACCAGAAGGAAGAGCACCTAAACCCGCTTCCCCCCCATCAGCGTAGCCCATCAAACCCCCACCAGCGGCCTGTACCGTACTAGGGTAGGGGTTAATTGCTTTGTTACCTAGCTCATCCACAAAGTACGTACCCTCTGACGAATCAGTATACGGGTCATGTGTAAAGTTAGTAAAACGTGGAGCTGGCTTATAAGGCCCGCCGTAGGCACTTGCATCTTGAGGAGCCAAAGCCATTTGTTCTTGGTCAAACGCGCCCATAGCACCGAGACCTAGTACACCCGCACCACCTAAAAGCCATGGGGAAATACCGTTACCTTTGGCTGGTGGAGGAGCTACTGGGGCCACATTACCTCGAGAGGCTAAATGAGCCTGGTTAGCATTCTGAGCGGTAGCCAGACTTGGGCCCCTATTTCCAAAAGCCTCACTAGCCAAGCCATGCGCCCGAGGAACCTGTACATTAGGAGGAGGGGGAACTTGAGCGACACCCAAATTTGGGGTTGCCCCCGCTCTATCCACTAGAGACTCTGGGGTTAGCGCTTTAGTAGCCTCCACGGCCTTAGCTTGTTCCCAAGGAGCTGCAAAGGTACTCGCGCGAGTCATATCATTTTTTAGGGGATTCCACGCTGAACCTATTGAACTACCACCATAAGCGCCTAGACCAGCCGAAAGACCTTTTCCTAAATCCCCAGTAATTAGCCCCGTCGCCGCACCTACAGACAAACCCGCCATCATAGTGCTCATAATATTAGCCCCAGCTGGGCCAAGAGCGAAACCTGCTACCATTGGCAGTAGAGTATCTAAAATTCCTGCTTCAGGAAGCCCTGTCTCCGGGTTAATTGTTAATTCCCCGCCGTTAGCGGCGGCTAGACCTTGGAGGCTGTTAACCTCGTTAGGGGTCATATGCACAAGTATTGAGTCTTTACCCCGACCTCTTGCTTGTAACCCCTGTGCTAATACTTGTAAGCTCATAATATTTTCCTGTTTGAATTCTATTAATTTTTTACTCTTCGCGGCTAGCTGATTTCTGCTCCAAAAATGGAAATCGTTAATGCATTAGACACACTACTGCGATAGGCTAAATTACCCGCTACATCACTCATGGGCCAAAAAGTCTCTATCTGCACGGTTGTAGCCGCTGCGATAGCGGAGTCGTAATATAAAGCTGTAGTCTGGTCATAAGTTGTACCGTCAGCATCTAAGAAAATACGGAACGTAGCAGGCGCACCTGACTGGTTACATATAACTACCGACTTAATTATGGCCGTTACGCTTATCGCAGGGGAGTACACAGACACCGCATTGGTGCTGCTCTCTCTAGCCTGTCCTAGTTGTTTTTCTTGAATCGCTGCCATTTAGCCCACCATTAATGAGTATCTTCGAGTATTTATCTCAGACGGGGTAGTGTTATCTATCGCCTGGAAGTGTAACTCTATAGCCCGTATAAGTTGCTTCTGCTGCTCTGGGCTGTACTCTGGTGTTGGCGCAGGTAGCACCGGAACCGGAGCTTTAAGTACTTTAAGCGACATTATTGTCTACCATCCTGTCTTAGGTCTATTCTAGGACTTCCGAGCTTCCACTGTACACCCAACGCACTAGAAGTGATACGTATAGCCATCTGTCTAGCTCTAGCACGAATAAACACCTCATTAGTATGAGTGCCAACTCCTGTCTCTGAGACTAGCTGAGAGTCCGAAGTATCACCACTGAATACAGTGCCGGGAAAATTACGTTTCTTAATCTGTAACGTCACTTCTGGAGTGACCGCGGTAGACTGACTAAGGCTTATATCCGGTATCATACGTCTGGAAAGCATGTAGTGCTCTCCGTCTCCTAGGTCAAAGTCGCTGGACTCTATATAAGAAGTCATGGCGCTCACATCGTCGTCTACCCCATCCTCGTGGGTGTACATAAACCCGTCCGCCGTTGTGGAGTCAGTAGCCACAGCAAGGGGGTTGTCTCGTAAGGAGGAGTCCATCCAAGCAGTTCGCTCCATGTTCCCGTGGTACCACACATCCTCACCATAGTTATACACCACATACTTATCGTTCCAGTTCTTCGCCCCGCTAATACTGGGGTAAAACCACCATACCTCATTCCACTCCTCGTTAGTCCCACAGACCACTTGAGGGGCTTGAGTTAAGTCTAAATCGGAAAACACGTGGTCTCGTAACGTACAGGGTAGTGTTTCAACCCGCCCTGAGTACACGTAAAACTTGTCCCTACCCATCCAATACGTGATGTTACTCGTACTTACACACGCTCTAGCACTCGCAATCGAAATACTATCTGCGTAAGGCTGAACACTAAATACGTCTGTAGTCCCTAAAAATTGAAACGCATATAAATTAGAATCTGTCCATACCAGGATTTCCTGTCTCGTTGGTAACGCTCTGACTATTTTGGAACCTCGAGACAGCCGAATAGACCCCGCTGAGTTAGTAACCTGCGGAGTCCACTGCTCCGGTATATCTTGGTCAGACCATCGTATAAGTAGCGGGTCAAAGTCCGCTATATCCGTAGACCCATAAGGCACTGCACCAAAGGCAATTAAGTGTTTATCCTGTTGAGATAACAGTGTCTGAGTTGTTTTTACCGGTACTGCCGCCGCAACATACACATCATCAGCCGTAACTTTGTCTGTTAATAGCTTCATTCGTACCAGTAAGGGCGCTGCGGGGTCAGTTGGTGCGGTACCTGTAAATCCATCCCTAGACCAGTAATAAATAGCCCCATCTTGGATACTAGCTATTAAGTCATTATCTATGTGGCTGAACCACCACGCTCGTAATGGGAGATATACAGGCTGTGTACCACCTAAACCCCAATGTCTATCCCCTGCTGGACTTTCATCCCAAGTACCTGTCCCCCAACCGATACCTTCAGTAACGTTGTCGTTGCCCACTGCTAACTCAAACGCAGCGGTTATAGCTGTGCCACCCCCGCCTGGTGTAGAATCTGTAGGAGCAGTAGTGACTACAAAAGTAAAAGTATTAGCATCAACCACTGTAACCTTATGGTTGGCGTTCATCTCGGCGGCTGGAACACTATCAAACGTAGTAGCCCCTGCGATGGTCACATAGTCACCCGTCACTGCCCCATGGGTAGTTAATGTAACCGAGAGTGTTGTAGAGCCACTCGTAGTATGAATCATGTTGTCCGTAGCTGTTGTGGCGAAACTCTGCCGCAAAGGAGTAACATCATAAAAGACATTACCCACTGCTAAATAGACTTTTTTGCTTGTCCCCAAGGCTATGATGTTATCTGAAAAGGAAGTTACCCACGCCCATAGCTGCCTACACGCCCCCAGTACCTGAGTAGTGGAGTACTTAGTCCACCCGCCAATTTTCTGCGGGTACCCGGAACGAAAGCGTACTTTTTCTGTCTCCCACCAGCCACCCTCTCCAGAATAGTCAGTTCTGTCCTTATCAACCCCGGGTTTAAACTGTAGTTTAATAAACGGCATATCTGTTCCTAGTTTAGTTTAGGCACTTTGGGAGGGCTGAGCCCCGCTATAGTGTTGTTCACTTTGTCTACACTAGCTGTAGACTGCAGCATCTTCTGGGTTAAATTAATAGTTAACCGCATTTGTATAATATCTACACAAGCCCACTCATCTATATCCTTACCCGTCTGCGCATCTTTGCCTATTACGTGAGTATAAAACTCACAGGCGTGCTTCTGACAGGGCACGGGTTTCTTAATGTTCTGCGTAAGCCTAGGGCAGAATTTGTCCATTATGCTTTACTCGCTATAATCACATCCACAAAACTAGGGTCTAAGGTTATATCGTGCGCGTGGCCTCCGCCTCCGCCTGTTGAGCCTGTTGTTTTGTTTTGGATTGACTGTTGTGGAAATATATTATTATCAGACCCCGGCCCCCCACTCCCTGAAAAAGCAGCTTGGTCATTATAGCTATGTGTATGAGCCGGTATATCGGCTATAAGTAATGTGTAACTCTCTGTCGCCTTACTCGCACTAAACGCTGTGGTGAACGCATCTGACCCACCTGGGCTTGCTACCGTCTCGAAAGTCTGTGTACTACCATCCACCAGTCGTAACATGTAGTTATTAACCGTGATATCTATTGTCCAGCCTGTTGGTGCCGTCGCCTGTTGAAATAACATCCGAGTGCCCGTCGCAAAAGCTGAACCCACTTCCGAGGCCCAAGCTGAGCCTGTTGAAGTTAATACGTTTCCTGTGGTTCCGGGGGATATTGAAGTCACCGCGCTGGTACCCGCGCCGACAAGAACCGCTGCCGAAGTATGCGTTGCCGCCCCTGTTCCGCCGTTTGCGACTTTCAAAGTACCCGTAGCCGAGCTAAACGCTGCTAGTGTCGTAGGAGCGGTAGTACCATCCCCTATTATTATTGAGCCATCTGTAGTAACCGCTAGGGCTGTAATCGCACTGGTACCCGCGCCTAATAAAACCCCGCCATCTGTATGCGTCACCGCACCAGTACCACCTCTAGCCACTGCTAAAGTACCCGCATCCACATTAGTAGCATTCAAAGCTGTAATATTCGCACCACTAAAAGTACCTGTGGTTGAGCCAGTACCCCCGGAAAGAACCGGTAGCGCCGAGCCTAATGTCAAGGAAGTTAAGTGAGAAGTTACATCTACTACGTTAGTTGCATCACAATACACCCACATAACCCTGCCGGTAGGGACTGCTTTGCCGGTACCCGCAGCGGTTTTGACTGTAATCGTGTCCGCCGTACCATTATCAATTATGTATACCTTCTCCGCATCCGGGACTATTAAGTTTTGCGCCCCACCAGAGGTTCCACCAAGTAACAACCGCATATTACGGTATTCTTGGGTGGCGTTTGTATTAGTAAAGGTCAGTGTGTAAGCCCCACTTGCGAAGGTTATTGTTGCCGACCCCGCTATGGCTTCTTCCATCACTACACTTAAATTCGTATTAGCCACCGCGCCCCACGTACCAGAGTTCTCCCCCGTAGTCATGAGCTGTGCTTTTAAACTCGCTGAATATGTACTAGCCATTTCTTACTCCTAATTAGGAATCTCTGTCCAATTTGATGTGTTCGATTCATCTATTATCCCCCAAACCAACGCCGCTGGGTCTGCCAAAGACACACTTGTAATCACACTAGCCGAAACTCCTGTAAGTGCGACACTACCTGTGGCCGTTAATATTAACCCTGTTCCTACTGCAGTGGTAGCCAAAACACCCGTAGTGGTTGTGCTAGCCCCCAAAAGGAAACTAAGTGTTCCCAACGAAGCCGCTATAGCTATACCCGCAACGTTAGCCTGGGAGGGGTCAAAAATCGTTATCTCCCCTTCTGTTGCAACGCCCGTTACCCCCGTGGGTATTACAGAGGCAAAGCCCGTAACCGTCTCAGTACCTAGAGCTGTTACACCCTCCGCCCCCGTGGGTACTACTGAAGCCGACAGGGTGACTGTCTCAGTACCTAAAGCCGTTATGGCCTCTACACCAGTTAGTACTGCGCTCCCATCTACTGTCCCGATACCCGCGAAGGTAGTGCTTGCTATTGGGCCTACTGAAAACATCTAGGGGGCCTCACAGATACGTTTTCTGCTCTCAGGGCTGGCCGCTTTAGCTGCCCACTTCCGCACCTCTCTATGCCACCAATATGCCCGTACCCTTCCCATTCCGTCTTGGGTTATCGCCTTGTACAACTCCATATCCGCCGCAGCCCTATATAATTGGGACACGTACTCTTTCCGCATTAGTTCATACAGCGCATCGTGTATTAAGCTGCCCCGTATTGTGCTTTTTGTATCCACAGTGGGGCCCGACGCGCCATCCCATGCGTAGCCTTTTTTTATCAGTAACTGCCCGTTAAGGGTAAGCTCAATAAAGTCAGTCACCACATCGGCAGGATGTGGGAAGACCATAACCTGTATCCCATAGTCTTTAGCGAGCTGGTACTTGTAACCCTCTGTGTACTCTATCATTCTTTTATAACCGTTATTTCTTGGGTATCCGCGTTGCACGTTATGGTCGTGCCGGTGGCATTCTCACCCACGTAGACGTACACACCCTTCGCGTCGCCTTTAATATAATTAGTAAGCATTAAACCATACCGACCTTCACCATCAATGAAGGTACAACCTACTCTATCAGGGTGCACTTCCCTCTGGGCGCAGCCGGTAATCACAAATAACAAACTCACCAAAACAAGAACTGGGAAAAACTTGCTCATAATCTACCTCCGTCAAAACTCTAGATTTAATTTCTTTTTTAAGCCAAGTTGGTTCTTTTGAATTAATGCTCTTGTGCCCAAAGCTCCAGTTAAAAAAGGCCAATGCTACTAGCAGCAAGACCCCTATTATTTTTTTTAATACGTCCAAACCCATGGTCTGTTTCCTTCTGTAATATCGTCAGCATGGATAAATCTACTTTTATGGGCCCCCTTTTGGGATACCCCCACGCCTTGAAAGTTTAATTCATACATCAGCTCAAGAATTTTATGCGCCTCTCTGCCACTGACTGATATATCAACAGCTTTACCAGTGGTATGCGGGCCAGCTAGACCCGTGCTTGACACTGCGTTATTGTGTTTTGGGCAGCGGTAAGCCGAACTCAAGGTTATCGGGCTATTATATCGATAGCGAAGTGCGTCAAGCCTCATCATAAACTTCTCGTCCATTAGCGCCTCATCACAGCCACAACGGCAGCGAAGTTCCGCTTTTGAAAAATACTTTGAGCTACTTACCATCGTCGCTGTCCCGTTCTGTCTCTCGCTTCATTTTTTCTACTTCTAATTTATAATACGCACGTTTCCAGTAAATACTCAGGCAAGTCGAGGTTATGTAGGTTACAAAAGCAAGCCCTACCATAAATAGGGCTGTATGACTTTCAACATAGGCTAGGAATAATCCAAAGCCACTAGCCGTATAAGTTGTCCCGTTTAACCCTTGAATTATTATTTGTTGTGCTTCGGTTTCAAGTGCCATAGTTTTAATTTCCATTTATGCAAATACCCAGATTGATTATTAGTTGTTAGTTATTATGTTCTTTCAACCCAACTCAATGTTGCTTCATCCCAAGTATAATTTAATCCATCAGTAGGATAAGGTGTAGGTGCTTCCCATTGACAGGTTAATTCAATTATCGTCCAAGATGGATAAGGTTTTGA
>Ga0105052_10007084_pt1 | contig 11080 bp, 9 predicted proteins | sample FRY03_FD_78094 | JGI IMG/M metagenome (GOLD analysis project Ga0105052, IMG submission 78094) | Freshwater microbial communities from Lake Fryxell liftoff mats and glacier meltwater in Antarctica - FRY-03 | ecosystem: Environmental > Aquatic > Freshwater > Ice > Glacier meltwater ... | reverse complement strand
GCCCTGATCAACCACCTGCTTAACCGCTTCTACCTTAAATTCGTCCGTGTATCGCTGCTTGCTCATATTCACCTCTCCTGGTGCCATTTTGTATGGCTGGAAGGTGTCTAGTAAAGTGGGGGCTATTCATTTGTTAAGCGTTTTCGACCATACCAAGGTTGACAAAAAAAACACTTAAGGTTGACAATTAGCCTCTTTAAGGTTGACAATTAGCCTCTTTAAGGTTGACAATTAGCCTCTTTAAGGTTGACAATAAAACTGTTATGGCTAGATTACGAAAACGTGGCGAACAAATCCGCAATTATATCCTTGAAAATACTAAGGATAATCCATCTAAAATAGCTGTCATTGCGGCAGAGAAATTCGGTGTCAGCCGACAAGCTATCAGCAAGCATATCAAAAAATTGGTTGACCAAGGTGCCTTGGCCGTTTCGGGAAATACTCGCCAGAGAAGATATAGCCTCCTGGCGGTTTCCGAGCAGAATTACTCGTTTCCTCTTGATTACGAAGACCTTGAAGAGGACACGGTCTGGAGATCAAATGTAGAGCCTTGGTTGGGCGAACTGCCCGACAATATTATCGACATATGGCAGTATGGTATTACTGAAATGATCAACAACGTCATTGATCATTCGAGCGGGACGCAGCTGGAGATCCAGCTGACAAAAACGGCTCAAGATACCAAGGTAATGCTCTATGACAATGGCGAAGGAATTTTCAGGAAAATCCAGCGTGAATTAGGGCTAGAAGATGAGCGTCATGCTGTTCTTGAGCTGTCGAAAGGAAAACTTACTACTGATCCAGCTAATCACACAGGTGCAGGTATTTTTTTCACATCTCGAGCTTTTGATAATTTCGCGATACTGTCAGGCGGTGTCTACTTCTCTCATAAATATGAAGATATAGACGATTGGATACTTGAGCGAGATCGCCCACAAAGTGGAACATACGTATTTATGGAGATCTCGAACAATACTGCTAGAACAATCAAGTCTGTTTTCGACCAATTCACAACAGAAGATAGTTATGGATTCAACAAAACGGTCGTCCCAGTAGCCTTAGCAAAATACGGCAATGAAAACTTAGTATCACGCTCCCAAGCAAAGCGCCTCCTTGCTCGGTTCGATCGGTTTAAAGTCGTCCTTCTAGACTTCAAAAATGTCGAGAGCATTGGGCAAGCCTTTGCCGATGAGATCTTTCGTGTCTTCCAAAATAGAAACCTAGATATCGAGCTTGTACCAGTCAACACCACATCAGCGGTGGATCAAATGATTAGCCGGGCCATGGAAAGTAAGATCTAACGAGCGCGGCAGCGGCTGGACATTAGGCCAGTCATGTGTAAAAACCCCTTTGATGCCGGACTGTATTGTAGTGACCGAACTGTTGATCGATTCAATTTGTGGGCCGTAGTATCGAGGCGCGCTGTTGGGATGGCGGTGTGAGACTAAACCTGTTTTTTGTTCTTGAGCCATATTTGTCCCCCTTCGCGGAGCCTAGCACATGACTAAGCCCCAATTAGACCTGCTGGAACTAGCCTAGCACCTGCGTTATGGCGGAAGACGAGCTGATGCACACGATCTGGGATGCACAGCAAATAGCCATAAATGGCTATAATACCGAAGGTGGCTAGTGGGAGACATTCTAGCGTGCCCCTGACTACGCTGCGGCAGCACAAATGAATCCCCCCGGGTTCTCCGGAGACTGTTTCGTTTGAATCAGGCAGCCATAGCCTGATCTTGGTTTTGATAATACATCGCCTCGTACTCTGCAGGTGGTATATCACCAATCGGTTCAAGCAGGCGGCGGTTGTTAAACCAGTCAACCCACTCAAGTGTTGCGTATTCGACCGCATCGACATTCCGCCAGGGACCGCGTTTTCGAATGACTTCTGTTTTATAAGAGTCGTCCAAGGACGGCTTTTTTATTCGAGTTGGTGGTGATAGGTACCACCGAAAAGCATTAGCAATACACTGATTTATAAGTACTTAGCTAAACAACAAATACTGAGATACCCCCAAATGTACACCCAAGGCAACCTTACTGGAAAGCTTCGGCACGGCTTCGAACACCTAATAAAACCTCAGATTTTCTCTGCCTACAAAGCCTGATATTTTTTAGACCCTATTTCAACAGCGGTATCGCCCACGTGGAAGCAACCTATACGGTGGCCAAAAGGCATTGATACGGATAACAAGGGTTCTGATTGTTTTGGGCGCACTGCCTAGTCCGTTTTCGGTTGCGGTCGTTCGGGCGTTTCTGCCGTCTTACGCTCTGAATAACCAAGCTCACTAGCGGCAATGGAGCCCAACGGAATTGCCGTCTGGTGCAGCGCCTTGTTACGCATGATTTTAAACATTCACCGCTTCGCTTAAATCTGCCCACCAACCCCTTTGAACTTCTCCACAAAAGCCGAAATTTTCTGAAATACAATCTGTTTCTTCGTTTTGTATTGCGGATTGAGCGGGCTCATTTTTGGCAGTGTGGCATTGAGAGCCGTGCCGTTTTCGGTTGCGTATTCGCGCTTTAAGGACGCCTTGATGTAACGTCTTGCCTCCTCCTGATTCAGCGCTTCCGACTGGATTAGTTCCTCGGCTTCGCGCTTTTGTTCCGCCTGTGCAAACGTGTAGAACGCATCCATGACGTTCGCCTTGTCTCCGATGTCGTCCAGATTCGTTTGCTTGATGAAGTCAACAATCAGGCTCTCTTTTGCCCGGCTCCCGATGCTGGCTCGGATCACCCTTCTCACTTCAACGATAAGGTCATCCTTGTTCTTGGTCTTCTTGTTGTGCTCAAAGATGAGTTCCAGAATGTAATCGAGATTGATCTCTTGGGATTTCAACAAATCCACTTCAAAGACCACATCATCCCAATCAACGGTCGATTCGTCCTTCTGTTCTCCATCCTTCTGGCGTCTCAACCAGTCGCGGGTATCATTGTAGGTGGATCGATAATCTTGGACCAGGCGCTCAGACGGAACCTCGATCTTCTGCATCGCCTCCAGGTCGTCATCGCCCAGGTAGTGCTTCGCTTTGAATGCCCCGACCGCTTCCGCATCTTCCAGATCCACCTCTTGCAAGGCATTCAGCCCGGTAAACTCATCGTAGTTGCGAAGAATATTCTCTACCCGCAGGAATTCACCGAACAGTTTCACGAAATCCTTTTTGTCCTGCTCTTTGACGATCTCATCCGGATCGGAAAAACGACTTTGCAGCTCGTTCACCACCTCCACATAACCACGGCAAGCCTTGCCGGTGGCGATGTCGGTAAAGCCCTCCATGTATTCCCTATAGCTCTTTTCCAACACCACGTTCTTGGTGTTCGCATTGCCGAAGAGAGTGATCGAATCAATTGTGCTCTGCTCCAGATCACGGAAGGTCACGATGTTGCCGAAGGTTTTGGTGGCATTATAAATCCGGTTGGTACGCGAAAATGCCTGCAAGAGTCCGTGGTAACGTAGGTTCTTATCGACAAACATCGTGTTGAGCGTCGGGGCATCGAAGCCTGTCAGGAACATCCCCACCACGATCAGCAGGTCCACTTCCTGCTTCTTCACCCTCTGGGCAAGATCGCGGTAGTAGTTTTGGAAACCCTTGCTATCAACCCCGTAGTTCGTCTTGAACGCCGCGTTGTAGTCGCCAATAGCAGCACTGAGGAACTCCTTAGCACTGCTATTCATGGCAGACACCTCGAAGCTCTCGTCGGGAATGTCGCCCACCGCATCCTGCTCCTCGTTGGCCGCAAAAGAGAAAATCGTGGCGACCTTGAGACGTTTCTTTTCCTCCACCTCTTTTTGCAGCTCACCGAAGACTTCATAATACGCTTTAGCCGCGTCAACACTGCTCACCGCAAACATGGCATTGAAGCCCTTGGCCCCCATGTAGGCACGATGCGTCTTGAGGGGGAAATTCTTGAGGATGTAGCCTGAGATCTCACGAATCCGATCCGGATGGAGTAATGCCTGCTTATTCTCTGCGGCACTGAGCTTCTGCTCATCCTGTTCCGTCTCGATGGCTTGGAACTGGGGACGCACATCGTTGTAATCCACCTTGAACTTCAGCACCTTCTCATCACGAATGGCATCGGTAATGACGTAGGAATGCAGCTCCCGCCCAAAGACGCTTGCGGTCGTTTCGGCACCCAAGGCGTTTTGGGGAAAGATCGGCGTGCCCGTGAAGCCAAATTGGTAATATCGCTTGAACTTCTTTTGCAGGTTCTTCTGCGCCTCACCGAATTGGCTGCGGTGGCACTCATCGAAGATGAAGACCACTTGCTTGTGGTAGATGGGAAGGTCGCCATCCCCCCGCATCAGGTTGTTGAGCTTCTGGATGGTGGTGACGATGATCTTGTTATCGTCCTTCTCCATGTTCTGCTTCAGCCCAGCCGTGTTCTCGGAGCCGTTGACGCTATCAGGCGAGAAGCGTTGGTATTCCTTCATCGTCTGGTAATCGAGGTCTTTGCGATCCACCACGAAGAACACCTTATCGACAAATTCCAGCTCGGTGGCCAAACGCGCCGCCTTGAAGCTGGTGAGGGTCTTGCCTGATCCGGTGGTGTGCCAGATAAAGCCTCCCCCCTCGATGTTGCTCCAATGCTTCGCATGGTAAGCACTCTTGATCTTCCAGAGGATGCGTTCGGTCGCCGCAATCTGATAGGGGCGCATCACCAGCAGCGTGTTGTCCGCACCGAAGACGGAATACTTCAAGAGCACTTCCAGCAGGGTGTGTTTCTGGAAAAAAGTCGCAGTAAAGTCCTTCAGGTCTTTGATCAGCGAGTTGTCCGCCTTCGCCCAGTTCATGGTGAAGTCGAAGCTGTTCTTGTCCCGCTTGGTCGTATTGGCAAAGTAGCGGCTGTCCGTGCCATTGGAGATCACGAACAGTTGCACAAACTTGTAGAGAGAGTTGTCCGAATTGAAGCTCTCCTTGCTGTAGCGGTGCACCTGGTTAAAGGCTTCACGGATGGCCACCCCGCGTTTCTTCAGCTCGACCTGCACGAGGGGCAGACCATTCACAAGGATGGTGACGTCGTAGCGGTTGGCGTGGCTGCCCGCTTGCTCAAACTGTTTGATGACCTGCAGCTTGTTGTTGAGCACATTCTTCTTATCCAGCAGGTAAATGTTCTCGATGTGACCATCATCGAAGACAAAGTCATGGATGTAGTCCTCATGGAGTTTTCGGGCCTTGTCCGTGCTGTTCTCACTGGTTGGATCGAGATACTTTTCAACAAATCGCTGCCATTCGTCCTCCGTGAATTGCACGTCATTCAGCTCTTGAAGCTGGACACGGACATTGGCCAGCATCGCCGAGGGCGTGCGGATTTCCGTGGCGTAGGAGTAGCCCTGATCCTCTAGGTCGCTGATAAATTCCCGCTCCAAGGCGTCTTCGCTCTGGTAGTCCTCTTTGAGCACAAGATCCCGCTGATAGCGATCGAGGACGATGAAGTGCTTGGTTTCGGCGATGGTGTTGTAATTGATCATTTTTTTAACCACGAATGGACACGAATGGACACGAATTTTCACGAATCTTTTATAGGACGATGCGCTGCCATTCCAGTTTGGCGTGTTTGAAGTTGAGGATGATGCCGACACGCAAACCTGTGATTTTGAGGTAGTTGATGATTTGGGCTTTTTCGTTGTTGCCGATGGCTGCGATGGTCTTGGTATCGACGACGATGGAATCGAATGCGATGAGGTCGGGGATGTATTCGCCTACGTTGACGGATTTGTAGACGACGGGGAAGCGAGGTTGTTGAAGATAGGGGATGCCTTGTTGCTGAAACTCAACCACCAATGCGTTCTCATACGGCTTCTCCAACAGGCCATGCCCGAGCGTGTTCAATACCTCCATGGCGCAACCAACGACTTGGAAAACCTCCTCCTTAAATAGTAATTCGTGTTTATTTGTGTCCATTCGTGGTTCTTCCTTTATGAATTATTTTTAACCACGAATAGACACGAATTTTCACTAATTTTTTTGATGGAAGCATTTGGTTGCTTGTGTTGCTTATTTTCCAATTCTAAGGCGTGTTTATTTGTGTCCATTCGTGGTTCTTCCTTCAGGTTTTGGGAAGTTCAGCAACAAATCGCGGTAGTAGTTGTATTGCTTTTTTCGGGCTGTCAGCTCGGCTGTCAGCTCGGCTGTCAGCTCGGTGAAGGTGTCCAAGATGCGGACGATTTCCGCTTGGATGGCTAGCGATTTCTCCGGGTTCTCCGGGCAGGGAATGGGGATTGGAATCTTAGCCATTTGATTGCTCATTAGCTTGGGGTTTCCCATTCCCGCATATAGCGGAATGAATGGCTTTCGTTACTTGAAGGCTAATAACTTCGGCTAATACATCAACATTGTCTGGTTTGAAGTATTCTCCATGCCCACCTGGCAACATCGCTACGTGAAAGCCTTCTGGATAGGCTTGTCTAAATAGTTTTTCAGGAGCTTCCATTAATCCGTAGGGGTTTAAGTAGCTACGGGCACCAAATAATAAAAGTACTTTTCCTGATATTGGATTGAAATGACCTTGCTCCATCAAAATGGTCAAAACAACCGATCTGCCGCGACGCTTTAGTTCGCGAGCGACTTCACCGGCGATCATCCCGCCTTGACAGTTACCCCCTAATACGAGTGGCTCAGTGGTTGCCGTACTTTCGATTTCATCTGCATACAGGTCTGCGAGCGCATGAATAGTGTCGGAATCATAGTCAAAAGCCAAATGACCAGACCTTAGCCCAAATAGTTTGACACCACCGCCAGTAGCCATATGCGGTAAGGTGTTTAGCGCATTGGTTAGGGCCAGTAGCTCTTCGCCAGAGTTAAAGCACCAAAATAAGTTTAAACGAGTGGTACGTTCTGGCGTGAGGCAACGAATTAACCCCAACTTCCCTAACCTTGTACCAGGCCAAGTTGCCAGATAGGGTCGTAATATCGTTGTGAGATGACCAAACTGATTTTGACTTGATTCTGAAGGTGTGCTGGCAAGTGAGGTGGCAACTTGTAAGTCAATCGCCAATCCAAGCGTTTCAATCGTATCGCCACCTACTTCAATCGACAAGTCAAGTGTGACACCGAACAACTCTTCGATGCCAACTAGCAGACTGGCAAGCCCCAGAGAGTCAAAACCTGCTTCAGTCAGGCTGTCGCGCACGCCATGTACTTCTGCTCCCCCCGCAAAGCTATGAACAAATGCTAAAAGTTTTTCTTCAGTGGGCGTTTTTGGCTTACGAGCGACACGGCGACTGATTAATGAGGGCGGAAGAGGCAGAGCTAAGCGATCTCTTTTTCCATTTGTTGTTCTGGGCATGTCATTTAAAGGTAAAACAACACTAGGGTGCATATAAACAGGCAGATGGGCAGTTAGGTGCGCTTTTAACTCTGCATTTTCGAGCGCAGGGCTATCTGGCGCCATCACAATATGTGCGATCAATCTCTCGCCAGCTGGGGTATTCACTTTTGAAACAATGGCATCTTTGATTTGATTAAAGTGACACAAGACAGATTCGATTTCACTGGGTTCTATTCTGTAACCATGAAACTTAAATTGATCGTCATGCCTTCCGAGGCAGTGTAGATTGCCAGAGGCATCTAAAAAGGCTCGGTCACCCGTGCGGAAGATCCTTTCCCTGACTCGACGAGGTAATGTCACTGTGACAAAACGCTCATTTGTGAGTTCAGGTTGATTTCGATAGCCTCGCGCCAAGCCTACGCCAAAAAGACATAATTCTCCTTCCTGTTCGGGCGGCACGGGGCACAAGTGATCGTCAAGGATGCAAGCCCCCATGTTATCAATAGGGCGCCCAATTAAAGCAGATTGACCAGGGCTACAAATGTAAAAAGTGGTCTCAACCGTTGCTTCAGTGGGTCCGTAAGCATTAATAAATTTTCGCCCTAGAGCCCATCGGTCAACCAGCGCCTGTTGGCATGACTCGCCAGCAACGATAATGGTGTTTAGATCTGGTAAATCTTGAACAGGTAGTACGCTTAGTAAAGCCGGTGTGATCGACAAATGCGATAATTGTGTTTTTGCTATGAAACGTACAAGTGGTGCTCCGGGTGTGGCTTGCAGGTCAGTGGGTAAAACTAAACAGGCACCAGCGGTTAAAGCCATGGCCATATCCCCGACAGAAACATCAAACCCAAAGCTAGAAATGAGAGAAACGCGTGAATCGGGTCGAATGGCAAAGTGTTCAACGGCAGCCGTTGCGTAATTAGCGAGGCTTGCATGACTGACTTCGACACCTTTAGGGCGACCGGTGGTGCCAGACGTGTAAATAAGGTAAGCGATTGTCTCAGCCCAAAACCTCGGCTCATCAAAATGTTCACCCAACGATCCACTAAACGCTACGAAGTTGAAGTCCTTCGGCGTGTGCGTTCGAGTATTGAGTGTGCTGCAATTAACAAAACCCAAATCTATATCTGGTAAGGCAGCGCTCGCGCTGTTGACGACCACAATCTTTGCCCCCGAGTCTAAAAGCATCTGCTCAATTCGGGCCATAGGTTGTATGGGGTCTAGGGGAAGATAGATCGCACCAAGACGCAGAATAGCTACAAACGCCACAAGCCGGTCTATACTTCTACCCAAGCAAACTGCGACGGTTTGCTGAGCGGTAACCCCCTTTGACTTTAAAGCCATGGCAAGATCTGCTGATCTCGCCATTAGGTCACCATAGGTCAGGCTGCGCGAGCCCATTTGAATCGCAAGAGCCGCGGGGTTCGTATGAGCTCTGGCGATAATGGTCTGCATTAAGTTTGGCGCAAAAGTTCTTTGGCGTCCGTAAAGTACAGAAATAGCTATGGCGTTTTTGGTGGACGGAGCCAGACAGGCGGTAGCAATATTTTGTGCAATCTCTTCACCTAAACGCCCTGCCATGACAACGATACAGTCATTGAGATGTAGATCAGATTTCAGAGCAATGATTATTTCTGGTAGGTTTGATACGTGTTCAATCGTAACTTGTGCATCGGCACACGATTGCGCCAAAATGCTATTTGTATCGTCGAGCCCAATCGCCTCGCCTAACCCTTCTACTGGTAAGACCAAACACCGATCAGCCAGGGCTAGCGCATTTGCAAACGCTGGTGCCATTTTACGAACCCGGCTGTGCAGTTGAGGTTGTAACACGGCAATGATTCGACCCGAATATAAATCTCTTACGGTTTTGAGTGAAGCTGCGATCTCGTTAGGGTGGTGGGCGAAATCATCAAAAATAAAAGGCCCTTCGCTTGACCCGACTTGCTGCAGTCGGCGATCAACACCTGTGAACATTGATAGAGCCGCAAGCGCAGCTGTGGGTGTCACACCAAGCGCTGTTGCCATAGCGAATGCAGCGGTCGCATTCAATAAATTATGTTCACCATGAACAAGCAAAGATAATGTGCCTAGACAATGTCCATTTTTAAACAACAAGGCTTTGTTTGGGTGCTGCACTTGTATTTGCAACTGATTGTTTGAGGAAAATCCATATAACAAGCATGCGGATTGGGTTTCTAGTTTTTCTAGTAGTCTTCGAACACCTGCGTCATCTCCACAGACGACAATTGTGCCATCTTGTTTGACACGATTCAAAAAATTCAGAAATTCGGCATTTAGCCTTTCCTCATCACCATAATGTGTTGCATGCTCATCATCAATATTGGTCACAATGGCATGTTTCGGGTGCCAGTCAAGCAGTGCCCCATGGGCTTCGCAGGCTTCGAGAAGGAACGGACCATTCATCGAACCCAGGGTGGCGGGCATCATTCCTGAATATGTCGCGCCCAGCATGTATCCAAAGGGTAGGTGGGCTTCGGCCATGATCTGCATCAGCATGGCAGTCGTGGTTGATTTTCCATGGCTGCCTGCCACGCAAATGGCGTTACGATCTTGAATGAGTTTGGTCAAAGCTTTAGAGCGTGAGTTGACATTGACCCCCATTCGACGTGCCGCTCGCAAAACCGGATGATGTGATGGCACCGCAGGGCTGACCACAATTTGTTGAATGTCATCTAAATTTAAAGAGGCCTCTTGGTTAATGATCTGTATGCCTTTTTCGGACAAAAGGTCATAATTCTTTTGTGAAAGATTTGAATCTATACCTTGAACCTGGTACCCCGCTTCTTTTAACAACAAAGCAAGCGGTAACATTCCGCTTCCACCTATTCCAATTAAACGCATCATGCCAAGTTCATTCGGCATTGAAGTCACCCTGTAATGCGTAGCGACTGATTTTCCCTAATTCCTCAAGAATACGAACTCGCCCTGTGGGTGTCTCAGCCCAAGTGGCTGCCGACAAATTCAGAGGGTCATCTGGAGGGCAGGCGATGATGCGCACTTCTTTCGGAAAATATCGTCTAGCGGTCATCAGAACTCGGCGCATATGGAAAGGTTTCGCACATAAGGCAATTGATTTTATGTTGTGCCAACCAATCTGCTGAAGAATTAAGTTTGACCCGAGTTCAAGATTTTCCTGAGTATTTGAGGCAAACTTTTCAAGTAAAAGAGCCTCGTTTGGAATTCCAGCCTCTAGCGCTTGATCTCGGTAAAGTTCCCACTCGGGTTGACCGCTTATCGATATTCCAGCACCAGAAATTATAATTGTTTTTGTCAGACCCGCATCAAACATATCGAGTGCGGGGTAGATGCTATTTACGGTTGGGCTACCGAGTACAAATGCTAAGTCAACAGGCTCTGGTTCGTTGCGAACAAAAAGAAATTGCGAAATGGCTTTTTGTGATGCCGTATCCATTTTATTGATTCACCAATTTTGTCTTTTTAAAAGATACACCTCACTCAACCGGCACCCCAAACCGATAACCCAATGACAAGCCAACCACATTGGCTTTAAAGTCACCTGTGAAGGCTCGCATGCTGCCACCATGAGCAAGAGTAACGTTGTTGAACTAGCAGGTCGAGATTAGAATCGAGATCCATTGACTGAGACGTTGCGAGCAGACGCACAGCAACTGATCCAGCAGGCCGTGAGTATAAGACACGCGGATTCAAATTCCAAGTGCATCACAGGTTAGGCTGCTAACGCAGCCCTATGATCGTTCATTATCTGGGCTGGAGTTTTAAAGTCCAGGTCTTTTCTTGGTCGAGAGTTAAGCCGCCTCAG
>Ga0105052_10007069_pt1 | contig 11102 bp, 13 predicted proteins | sample FRY03_FD_78094 | JGI IMG/M metagenome (GOLD analysis project Ga0105052, IMG submission 78094) | Freshwater microbial communities from Lake Fryxell liftoff mats and glacier meltwater in Antarctica - FRY-03 | ecosystem: Environmental > Aquatic > Freshwater > Ice > Glacier meltwater ... | reverse complement strand
TCTCCTGGAACCCGGACGGCATTCACCGACGGGTCCGATATTGGTTGAAATTGGTATTTTGTTGATACCATTTGGCACCAATCGGCGCAATGATAATGAATAAGGCAATCGCGTCAATCACTTTTTTAACTTTTTTGACAGGCATATCAAGCGGCGATCCGATCGGGCCGTAGATTGGTATTATTTGGTTGTAACTTCAACCTGCGATCCCGCCACCATGGACCCTTCTCATTCGCTGCGCGACACCATCCTGGACAGCCTGCGCGCGGGTCAATGGCGTGCCGGCGACCGCCTCCCGACAGAGCGGGCGTTCTGTGAACAATTCAAACTCAGCCGCACGTCGGTACGCAAAGTCTTGCTGGAACTCAAGGATCTGGGCCTGATCAACCAGACCGTAGGCAGCGGCACCTATGTCAGCGAACAGGCTGCCGCGGCCATCCAGGGCCTGACCGCGGCATCACCGGCGCTGCAGATCAGTCCGGCAATGCTGATGGAAGCGCGCCTGGCCCTTGAGCCCGCCATCATCGACATGGTCATCGTCAATGCCATGGCCGCCGACTTCGAACAGATGGAATCGTGTTGCGCCAAGGCCGAGGCCGCCGGCAGCGTCGAGGAGTTCGAATTGTGGGACGGCATGCTGCACGAACTGATCGCCCAGGCGGCCCATAACAGCTTCGTCACGAATGTGTTCAAGCTGATGAACCAGGCGCGGGCGCAAGGCGAATGGGGCATGTTGAAGAAGCGCAGCCTGACGCCGGAGCGCCGCGCCGCCTACCAGATCGAGCACCGCGAACTTGTGGCGGCGCTCAAGGGCCGGGATCCGGTGCAGGCAAGGGCGTTGGCGAGCGCCCATCTGCTGCACGTGCGACGCAACCTGCTGAACTATTGACGTGTCGACATGGGCGCATGACGCGCCGGCCGGCTGATGTGCAGCGGCCTCACCTGCGTGGCCGCATTGGACTTATCCAGTCAACGCTGCGCGCGGGGATATCGACCATCCGTTTTCGATGGAAACAATGAGTCTGACGAGATCAGCATTGCAAGGTTTTTGGTGGAAGAAATGGGTAGGTATCCGCGCTTCAAAGGTCGCGACCTCAACTCCCATTGCGAAACCATTAAAGGCTATCGTGAAGTGCTTTCGGCTTTTGATCGGATAACGCCGGCAAGCGCTGTCGAGGGACTTTCAATCGATCAAGTGATCGAAATACTGCTGCTAGGCGCGGTTAAGGTGTAGCAAGTCCGCGAAATTTCCGTCGCATCGCGAAAGCCTGAGGTCTACCGCTAGACTTTATGCGTTAGGTGTAATAATTTGATCTTAAAAAGTATTTAAATGACATCAAACGCATATTCATCGCTGCAAACGCTATCGGACGCGGGGCGCCAATTCAAGGCCTTGCGCCAGGCGGCCAACAAAACGCAGACCGAGGTTGCATCCGCAGTGGGAATGCGGCAAGAAGCGCTGTCCCGATTTGAGGCGGGCCGTGCAACGGACTTCTCCTTGTCCAAACTCATGCGACTGCTGCAGGTACTCGGGCACGAGCTTGAATTCAAGTCGGCAGTGCGCAGGCCCTCGCTCAAAGACCTGCTGGGCGAAGTGCGCCAAGGAACCAACTCTGGCCCGAACGCGCGATGAAGCTCAACGTCTTCGTTCAAGGTGAGCATGTCGCGTACCTGGAGAGTCCTGATGGCTTTCAGCACGAGTTGACCTACCTGCCAACAGCCCGGGCAGACCAGTTCGTCTCGCTGACGATGCCGGTGCAGACAGCGACTTGGACCTGGCCCGCTCTGCACCCGTTCTTTCAGGTGAGCTTGCCCGAGGGCTTTCTCTTGTCAGTCCTCAAAGAGCAGCTGGGCCCGCACCTGGGCTCAAGCCCATTGGACTTGCTCTCTGTCGTTGGCCACAACCTCATTGGCCGTGTGCAGGTGAGCGTGGGGAGTCAACCCTCGGGAACGATGGCGCTGGAAAGCCTTGACCCGCTCTTGCATGGCAAGGCATCGCAAATGGTCTTTCTGGACCTCATGACCCAGTTTGCGGCATCGGGGGTATCCGGTGTTGTGCCAAAGTTCCTCACGCCTGCGACTCAAGCGCTCTTTCGCAAAGGAACCGTCGCAACCGAGCGGCACATCGTCAAGGCGGGTTCCGAGCACCAGCCCTTCATCGCGCTCAACGAGCATCTGTGCATGCAGGTGGCGCGCGCCACCGGAGTGCCAGTGGCAAACACCATCGTCTCCGACGATGGCCAGGTGCTGGTCGTTGAGCGCTTTGACATCGACCCCGAGACGGGCGAACGCAAGGGCTTCGAGGACTTTTGCAGCATGCTGGGTCTTCCCCCCGACGACAAGTACGAATCAACGTGGGAGCGAGTGGCTCGGCTGACGCGCGACTATGTCGAGCCCCAGCACATCCGCGAGGCAAACGGACAACTGGCCATCACGCTTTTGCTGACATACGCGCTGGGAAACGCCGACTGTCACACCAAGAACCTGGGATTCATCTACACCAATCTGAATGACGTGAGAGTCGCACCGGTCTACGACATGCTCACCATCCTCGCCTACGATCGATACGCCAACAACCCGCCAGGCATGTATATCGATGGCCGCAAGAGCTGGGACGCAAAAGCTGCGCTGTGGCGCTACCTGCAGCAGCACCTGGGGTTCGAGCCGTCGGCTCAACGTGAACTCGTCGACCGGGTTTGCCAAGCCGTTGCAACCGTGGTGCCCACGCTCAAGTACCACATCGCCCAGACGCCCGGCTTTGCAGAGGTGGGGCTGCGCATGCTCTGGGAGTGGAACGAAGGCATGAGGCGGATGCACGCGCGCAGGACCTTCGCCCTGGCCGACTGGGTCGACACTGCCGAGCAAGAAGGACTGCCGCGGCCGGTCCCGGCCGAGCGATATGCAGCAACCCGCGTGGGTGAGTCGGCCCTGATGGCTCCTCGGCCACGAAAACGCAAACCAAGGCCAGACTCCTAGGAGCTGGTGCCAGGCCCGCAACTTCGCAAGGACCCGACGGTCCCCTGCGCCCGAGTACCATAGGTCGACTTTCATCCACTCACCAGGAGTCCTCGCATGGGAATAATTTCAACCATCGTCATTGGGTTGATCGTCGGACTCGTCGCACGCATGGTCAAACCCGGCGAAGACAATATGGGCTGGATCATGACGATTCTGCTTGGTATTGGCGGGGCAATGGTTGCGACTTACGGTGGGCAGGCGCTGGGCGTTTACACCGCCGGTCAGGGTGCAGGATTCATCGGATCAACCGTCGGCGCCATTGTGCTGCTGGTGGTTGTCGGCATGATCAGGAAGAAGTAGACCTAACCGGGCCCGCGTTACCCCAGCGACGATGCTGCGCCGGTCGGCGCGTGCTTTGTGACCTTCGCCGGTGTGCGCCCATGCCGGCCGCGACCAGCGGACCCGCCAGCCACATGGGCGCAGTGAGCGGCTCGGGCACCGCCGACACCCACTGCGCAGTCTGCAAGTCCGTCGTGTCCAGCCGCATCGTCGTGTCGATCCAGTTGCGGTTGGCCGCCAGTTGCACGAACGCCATTGAACTTGAGTTCGACCTCGTCGATGACCTTTGCCAGTATGGTCTGCCGAAAACCGCGCGGCAGCTGATTCCTGCCGGTAGTGACCGTCACCGCCAGCGGCGACGCGAGCGACCCGACAGGCAGCGGGCCCGACAGCAGGCCCAGTGCCGGTGCCGCGATGGGCGTGGTCAAAACCGCAGCAACGCCAGGTGGTTGACCAGGGTGGGCCCCTCACCAAGCTCGTAGCGTGCGCCGACGAGAGCGTTGCCGTAGCCGTTGGCGAAGGTATCGCCAACGGCGATACCGAGATGCCGTGCGGTCAGTACCCAGTTCTCGGTGATCTGCACGCCATTGCTCACCTGGCCGAACGACGTCGCAGCTGTCCCACCGACAATCGCCGCGGCTGGCAGTGCCACGGCCAACGACAGACAGCTTATGAGGAAACGCCGGGCCGCTCGCGAGTTTCCTCGCACCCCCTTGGGGGGCCTGGCGAAGCCTGGGCTGGCGGCGCCTATAAGCAATTTGGCGGCGTGGTTCGGCAACGGCATTACGGTCTCTCCCATGAATGCAGGCAGTTTCCGATTGTTCGTTGCACCGGACAAGGCACTCGCAAGCCGCCGCCGCGGCGCCACATTCAGCGAATCGAAAGGATCTCCACCAAGTCAACAGGGACAGTCAAGCTTCACCGCTTTATGTGCGCCCCACCGGAGCGGGTCTACCGCGCGTTCCTGGAGCCGGACGCGCTGGAAAGGTGGCCAGACGGCCGCCAGTTTCTAGACGGTGTGCCAGGCCGATCAAGGGATAACGCGACAATCGGGCCTTGAATGTTCCGGACGGACTATGAAAACTCAGATTGATCACCTGGTGGTCGTGGCGAAGACCCTTGACCAGGGCGTGCAATGGTGCGAGGCCACCTTTGGCATCACGCCTGGCCTTGGCGGCGAGCATGTGCTGTTTGGCACGCACAACCGCTTGTTCAAAATCGCTACACCGGCCAACCCGCTTGCCTATCTTGAGATCATTGCCATCAATGGGGGTGCCGCGCGTCCATCGAATGCCCCACGCAAGCGCTGGTTCGACATGGACGATGATGCCCTGAGAACCGCTGTGGCGGTTGCGCCGCGTCTAGTGCATTTTGTGGTCAGTACAAGTGACATTCAGGCCGGGCGTGCGGCCTTGAGAGCGCTCGACATCGAACGTGGACCAGCGGTGCAAGCCAATCGGCATTCGCGTCGTGGCCTGTTGCAGTGGCAGATCACGGTACGAGAAGACGGGCAGCGGCTGTTTGACGGCGCGCTTCCCACGTTGATTCAGTGGGGCAAGGCGGATGACGCTGATCCTCTGCGCCTGCACCCGAGGAACAGCTTGCCGCGCTCGGGCGTTTCGCTGCAGACCCTTGCCGTCACGCACCCTTCAGCCGACAAGCTCCTGTTGGCTTGCGAGGCCATCGGACTGACGGGCGTTGCAATCAATGCAGGCCCAGCGAACATCACTGCGACGTTGCAGTCCCCGCGCGGGGTTGTCGAGTTGAGCAGCCATGGGGTATAGGTGATCTGGCAAATGTGCTGTCGCCTGTGAGTGATGCGCGAGCAGAACGACGGGTGGCGTTTGAACCGCAGCTACATGCAGCTTGAAGGCCTGCAGACCCTCTGCGATGGTGACTCGACTCGGCAGTCAGCAGTGGCACACTGAGCAATGTGTATCTCAGTCTGTCCGGGCTGTGGACTTGCCCCACGTCATGGGTCATGCCCTGCATGCATGTGCAGCAACTGGTCTTCTGGCGGGTGACCCGCGGCCCGGCGATGGCTCCAGCTCCGCGATGCAGAAGGGCGCACTCGTTCGCTGACCCGCGACAAGCGCGGCTTGACGCGGGTTGCCGTCGATGCTGCCAGGTGGTCGATTTCACGTCGGCGGTAACACCCTAATCACGGTACCCCGGTAACTCGCGGTCAAGCACCCTCATCATTGCTTCGAAGAACAGTTGCTCGCGGTCGGCACGTGAATGGCTGTCTTGCGGATTGATTGTTTGCACCCGGTCGACTACGTCGCTGCCCAGAATGGCCAATTTATTGTCAGTGCCCCTACCGGCCGCCATGGCTATCAGTTGCATGCGGCACACCCGCTCCAGGCGATACAGCCGACGGTAGGCTTGCGCCACGGTGTCACCCACCACCAATACGCCGTGGTTCTTCATGAAGATGGCGTGCTTGTTGCCCAGTACCTTCGCCAACCGCTCTCCCTCCTCAAGGGAGTCGGCCAGACCGGTATAGACGTCATCGTAGGCAATGTGCCCATCAAAAAACGCCGCTGTTTGCGACAACGGATGCAGACGATTGTCTTCAAGCATGTTCAGGGCTGTGACCCAGGTTTGATGGGTATGCATCACCACCTTGGCGCCGACAATTCGATGTATCGGCGCATGGATGCACTTCGCTGAAAGCTCTACCGGCCCGGAACCCGAAACAGTCTCGCCTGCTTCAGTAAATATCATCATGTCACTGGCCCGCGCCTCGGACCAATGCCTTCCAAAAGGGAGGATCAGGTATTGGTTCTGATTGCCCGGCACCGTTACGGTGAAATGGTTGTCGATTCCCTCATCGAGCTCATGCAAGGCCGCCAGACGGTGCGCCGCAGCAAGATGGGTTTTTGCAAGGCAAAGATCGGGGGTTTCATCCGAGGGGGGCTGCTGTCCTTGTTGCCCGCAGTCTGTACGGATAGTCGAAATTGTCGCTGTCATGATCTGGTGATCCTTCTGGAAGTTTGCGGGTGTCTAGTTTTCAGAACACCATTATCTGAATGCTATGGGTCAATTGCTGCCGCGGAGCTCAAATTCGCTTACGCGGTACGGCCCCGAGTCTCCGGGAATATTGATTCCCGCACTCTACCGGCGACTGGCTATTGGCGTGGCCGCGCGGAGCTGCCCTCACACCATGCGGAGCATTGCGTCTTTGTGCTCCATGGGCAGATGTCCCACAACCCTGAACAGAAGCAGTCATGCGCATCCGCGCTCGGAAGCGGACGGTGGCGCGGCCCAACAGGCCGTGGGGAACCGGTCGAGAGCGTCTCGGCGGACCTCACGCCGCTGGCTCAAGCAGCAATCGACCGCCCACGGTGATGAGACGTTCCCGACAGCCTCACAAAAACATGACTTTCGGTACTGTTGTCGGATGGGCGAAACCCCTAGTCTGGAAGCCCGACTTCTCAAACGTAGAAGGCAAATCCACATGACCACCCGATCCGTCCCACTGCTTGGAAACTGGCATTTGTCAGCAGTCTTTTGCCCTGATCGCCGCGTACGGTGGCAACTTAGACCCGAGCATGGCACCAAGTCCCGCACCGTTCGCGGTGGAGAACTTTTCCAGAATATCGGCTTCTCCGCAGATCAGCTTCGACAGTCAGCGCAATGCCGTGGCCCTCTGGTCCCGGCAAACCAAAAACGGCGAGCCCTACACCATTCATCACGGAGCGCCTAAGATGCAAGCACCCATGGACCAGCCCCCCTTTATGCACAACCCAGCGCAGCAAGCCCGTGGCCTGCTGGTAGTGGACGATCACGAACTGCTGCGCCTGGGCCTGCGCACTCTGGTGCAGTCCCATGCCGCCACGAGCGGCCAGGCGGTGCAGGTGTTCGAGGCGCGCAGCCTGCAGCAAGCGCTGGCCCTGTATGGCGAACACGAGGCCAAAATCGCCCTGGTTTTTCTCGACTTGCACCTGCCCGATTCCCATGGACTCTCCGGCCTGACGACCTTCGTGGCCCGCTACCCTCGGGCCCGTGTGGTGGTGCTCTCCGGCGTGCGCGATCCGGCCCTGGTGCGCGACGCGCTGGCCATCGGCGCCAGTGCCTACCTTACCAAGTCAGGCGACTTGCAAGAGGTGGTGGACTACATCGGCGCGCTGGGTTTGCTCAAGCAGCACGGTACAGCCACCCCTGCTCGGGCAGGCCAAGTGGACGTCGCCAACGAAAAGACGCCCAACCGTGTGCTGCGCACCGCCGCTGGCGAAGTGGTGTCCCTGTCGAACCGGCAGGCCCAGATGCTCGACTGGATTCTGGTTGGCCTGTCAAACCGTGAAATCGCCGCCAAGGCCTACGTGAGCGAAGGCACGGTGAAAAACCATGTCTCCGCCTTGCTGCTCTTGTTTGATGTGCGCTCGCGCGCGCATCTCGTCAGCCTGTTGCGTTGAAAACCTTGCGCGCTGTTCCGCTCGACGCCGAGACCGCCCAGCGCGTGCTGCGCGAGCAGGTGGCAACACTTTACGCCTCGGTGACGAGTTCCACCGTGGCCGACACCTTGCTGGCCTGGACGGTAGCGGCCCTGTTTTACTGGCAATTGCAAAGCCCGCTGGTGCTATGGTGGCTGGGCCTGCATGTTCTGGAGTTGCTGCGCTACCCGAGCCAGACCGCGTACAGCCGCGACCCGGCCGCTGCCGATCGCAGCGAGTTCTGGGCCCGCAGACATTGGCAAGAGATGGTTTTTTACTCTTGCGTGTGGGGAGCATTTCCCTGGATGGTAATGCCCCCCGACAACCTGCCCATGACATCGATGATCGTGCTGGTCATCACCGGGCTGTGCAGCGCTGGTGTGCCGTCGGTGGCCGCCCGCTGGCCGTCGGTGCTGGGGGTGGCACTGCCTATGAACCTGGCACTGATCGGCGCGCTGGTGTGGCATGGGGGCAGCACCCACCTGTTTCTGGCCATGTTTGTGGTGGTGTATCTGGGCGTCACGCTGCAGGTTACGCGCAACCTGCACGCGTCGCTCACCGAAACGCTGCTGTCGCGCTTCGAGAAGGAAGCCCTGGCCGAACAGATCGCGGCCCAGATGGCGGTGACCCAGCGCCTGAGCGACGAAAAAACCCGCTTCTTTGCATCGGCCAGCCACGACCTGCGCCAGCCCTTGCACGCCATCGCCCTGTTTGGCGCGGTGCTCGAGCGGGACCTGCAAGATCACAGCTCCGGCCCGAGCGCGCGCCGGCTCATGCGTGCCGTGCACGCCATGGGCTCCTCACTGGACACGATGCTCGATGTCTCCCGGCTGGACGCTGGCGTGGTGAAGCCAGAGCTGGTGGCCACGCCCGTGAAGTCCATCTTCCGGACGCTGAACCAGATATTTGCCGCACGCGCCGAAGAGAAGGGGCTGCAGCTGCGCCTGCGCACCACCCCGCTGTGGGTGCTGACCGACCCGCAGCTGCTGCAGCGCCTGCTGGGCAATCTGGTGGAAAACGCGCTCAAGTACGCCGAGCAAGGCGGTGTGCTGGTGGTGGCTCGAGCCAGAGGCGACAACGTGTGCATCGACGTGCTCGATACCGGCGTGGGCATTGCGCCCGAGCACCTCGATCAGATCTTTGACGAGTTCTACCAGATCGACAACCCGGGGCGCGACCGCAGCCAGGGGCTGGGCATTGGCTTGTCCATCGTGCGCAGACTCTCTCGCCTGCTGGATCATCCCCTGCACCTCAAATCACGCCTGGGCTTTGGCAGCCGCTTTCGCCTGACCTTGCCCATGGCGCTGCCACAGGCCACGGTTTCGATTCTCCCCCAGCGCACGGGCGCCCATGGCACAGGGGATTTTTCGGGTGGAGGTCAGCGCGGAATCACGCCAGATGAACCCGCGCTGGTCCTGCCCTCCCCGATGTTGCTGCTGGACGATGAAGCCGACGTTGGCGACGCTATGACTGCGCTGCTGGCTTCACACGGCGTGCACCTCGAAGTGGTGACCAACGAAGCCGAAGCCGAAACCGCATTTACACGGGCCGCCTTGCAGCAGAAACCTTTCGCCGCCTTGATTTGTGACTACCGCCTGGCCGAGGGCGTCGATGGTCTGCAGGCCGCCCAGCGCCTGCGCGCGCACTTCAACCCCCAACTACCCTTATTGCTGGTCACGGGGGACACCGCGCCCAACCGTTTGCAAAGCGTTCGAGATGCTGACGTGCCCGTGCTGTTCAAGCCGGTGGCGATCCCGCTGCTGCTGAAGACCCTCGCCGACCTGACATCCCGGCCCTGAGCTGGCCTGGCTTCCATGCCGGCGCAACGCGTTGCGCGACAAACTCGTCAGTCGAACGATCTCTCGCACGGACTTGCCCTGGCGGAGATGCATCCGCCGTATCTTGCCAATCACGGCCATGGTGATCACCTTTGATTGCTCCTGCCCAAAAAACGGGCAGAGCCAGTAAAACACCTGGGTCAATTTTGGGTCGGCACAACCTCGATAAGTGGGTCAGTTTTCGGTCGGCGTCAACAGGCATGGTGGCTACACGGTACAAAACCCGGTACTGGTGGCTACATGGTGGCTACATAACACCCAAAGAAAAAGGGCTCACTACTATTTTCATAGCAATGAACCCTTGTCTGCATTGGTGCCGGAGAGATGAATCGAACACCCGACCTTCTCATTACGAAAGAACGGGATACACTATTTATCTGTGTTGATTTACAGGTAAAGAATCAATACAAATCAACAGGTTGAATTCGCAATACTGGACGGATGAACAGTTTACGCGTTGATTGATATTCTGCAAAATTGGTTAATTCAGTCTGTAAAAAGTCTGTAAATCTGACAAGAGGTTCAACATGGCACGACCAAGCAAGACCGCTGCGATTGATTACAAGGCGGCGCACGACATGACTACCGGGCTGCTGGACCGTGCCGCCTGCCCTGCTGGTGTGCCGTTCGTGCTGGTGAAAGACTCGGACAAAAAGGGCCTGCGCCTGCGTATCACGAAAGCCGGGGGCAAGCACTGGCAGTTTGAAACGCGGGTGAATGGGAGGCTGTTTACCCGTGCGCTGGGTGAATGGCCCACCGTGCCTATTGGCGAAGCCAGAGAGCAAGCCCATGCCCTGCGTGGTTTGACCGAAAAAGGCACCGACCCAAGAGTAATTGAACAGCAATCCGCCCAAGCTGCAGCCGATGCGAAAGCCGCTGCTGATGCTGCGCAAGCCGCAGCCGATGCGCTGGATGTAGTGCAGTCCCTGACCGTCGGCGACCTATGGCCGCGCTACCTGCGAGAGGGCCGCCCCAAGCGCAAGGACGCATGGAAGCCGGGTTATCGCGCATCCATTGAATCGATGGCCGCGCCTGGTGGCGTGAAGAAACTACGAGGGCAGGGGCTGACACGACCGGGGCCGATGTTTCCATTGATGGCGCTGGCGCTGGGTGCCGTGACCGAGGATGCATTGCAAATCTGGTTCGAGCGTGAGGCCGTGGCAAGCAAGCACCAAGCCGCCCGCGCCTTGATGATGTTTCGCGGGTTCCTGCGCTGGTGCGCTGCCCGCCCGGAATATCGAAAGCTGATAGACCGTGACGCTGGCCGCGCCCCTGCCATTCTGGAGAATCTGCCCGCCAACACCAAGCGCACCGACGCACTGGAAGCCGCCCAGGTGTCGGGCTGGTGGGCTGGTGTGGAGCAATTGAGCAACCGCACCGCGAGCGCCTACCTGCGCGCCATGCTGCTGACCGGGGCACGCCGTGAAGAACTGGCCGCCCTGACGTGCCCGTACGTGGATTTTCACTGGCGAAAGCTGACCATTGCCGACAACCTGCACGCGACCCGCACGATTCCCATGACCGACTACCT
>Ga0105052_10007067_pt1 | contig 11103 bp, 9 predicted proteins | sample FRY03_FD_78094 | JGI IMG/M metagenome (GOLD analysis project Ga0105052, IMG submission 78094) | Freshwater microbial communities from Lake Fryxell liftoff mats and glacier meltwater in Antarctica - FRY-03 | ecosystem: Environmental > Aquatic > Freshwater > Ice > Glacier meltwater ... | reverse complement strand
CCAATCGCCTAGGCCCGCTCGATCATCCCGGCGGTCGTGGAACCAGCCATCATCTAAGACAACCCGTTCAATTCCGATTTCGGCGGCAACATCAATCAGCGCTTTGATTTTTTCTTCGTCGTGGTCAAAGTAAAGTGCTTCCCACATATTAAGAGTAAGCGGGCGAGGCCGCTTTGGATGCACCGATCGTGCCCGCAGATGTGAATGATAAGCCGCGCTTAGACCATCCAAGCCTTCGGAAGAGTAGGTGCTGATCATTGCTGGCGCCGCGTAACTTTCGCCAGCAGCTAAAACAATTTCACCCGGAAGTAAAAGTTCTCCTGCGCCAATTGCTTGTGAACCATCAATGAGTTTCTCAACTAAGTAATGTGAATTTCCGCTCCATGCGATACTTGTTGCCCAGGTGCTCCCTGCTTGAAAAGAGGTCTGCGGCGTAAGTGCGATCTCTGCAATTGAAAAATTGTGGCCGCTGCGACCTTCGCGACTTTCCCGAACCCAGGTACCGATTGCGATTTCGCGTCGTTGCGGATTTCTCTCATTAGACCAACGTCCGGCAAAATCTAAGGTTTGGGTAGCCTCTCTTGGTAAAGGTAGCCAATGAATAAACTCATTCAAAATATAATCAGAGTCGCCAATATTTTTTACGGTGGCGCTTTGCGTTAAGACGCCAAAAGTATCTAATTCAAAGGTGATGACAACTTCTAGCTCGGCCTGAAAATCTCGAAACGTGACCACAACATTATTGTCAAGGTGATGAAAATCTGTTACTTCAAACTTGGTTGACCAGGCTTTGCCATTTCGATGTCCTGACAAAGTTGGTCGTCCTAAAAAACCACGAGCACTTTCCCGCATTACTCCCGGAAACTGCGGCACATCCCAAGAACTATTTGCAATTGATGGCGTAATAGCGGTTTGCACCGAAGCTACATTTACGTGAAGCGGGGCTCCCCAGTGTTGAATCACTAGCGCCGTATTTACGACTTCAAGCAGAAGTGCCGATGATGGAGCGCTCAATAGTGCTGATTGCTTACTCACAAAGGTAGAGTAGTCACACTATGGGTGAGAGTAAAAAACTAGGTGCGGGTGTCATTCGAAATGATCGGCAAATGGCTGATGGACGAACTATTCGCTATTACGACACATCCGGACAACCCCGAACTGCAGTTGATGCGCGTGCCCCGCAGGAGCAACCAGGTATAGGCGAACTTCGCCTAGATCCATTGGTCAATGAGTGGGTGGCAATGGCGGCCCATCGCCAGGGGCGAATCTTCTTGCCACCAAAAGAGTTATGTCCGTTGTGTCCAACCACCGGTGAACTTTTGACAGAAATTCCGGAAGCTGATTTTGAAGTAGTTGTTTTTGATAATCGCTCACCCTCGCTTCGTCCACCAATTGGCGATTGGGCGCTGCCAGATTTGGCAGGACCAGAAACTGATTTAGGAAGCGCCGCTGGAAAGTGTGAAGTTATTTGTTTCACCGCAGCCCACGGAAATGCATTCAAAGATTTAACTACGCAAAGAGTGCGGGTACTGCTGGAGGCTTGGATTGATCGCACCGCAGAGCTTTCGCGCGAAACTTTTATCCAACACGTCGCGCCTTTTGAAAATCGTGGCGAAGAAATTGGCGTGACCTTATCTCACCCACATGGGCAGATCTACGCCTACTCATATCTGCCGCCGCGAGTTGAAAAAATGTTGGCTGCGGCAAAAAAATATCAGCAAGAAACCGGCAAGATTTTATTTGATGAGATTGTTGCCCGCGAAATTAAGGACAATGAACGCATCATCGCGCGAAATGATCGCTGGGTTGCCTATGTTCCATTTGCGGCGCGCTACCCATTTGAAATTCACATCGCACCCCTGAATCCGGTTGCCGATTTAACTGGACTCACCGATGCCGATCGTGCGAGCTTCCCAGAGATTGCCCTAGAAATTACCCGTCGGCTAGATGGTGTCTTTGGAATTGAGATGGCCTATATCGCGGCGTGGCACCAAGCACCCGTACGAGTGGGCCGTGACCTCTTGCGCTTGCACTGGCAGATCACAAGTGTTCGCAGGGCGCCCGGTAAGTTGAAGTACTTAGCTGGTTCTGAGTCCGCAATGGGAGCTTTCATTATGGATATGCGCCCGGAACAATCTGCCGCGCAACTTCGGGAAGTGATTTTGTAATGCGGGTATTGGTAACTGGCGGCACCGGCTACATCGGTGCGACCGCGGTCGAAATCTTAAGCTCAAAGGGATATGAAATTTCGATCCTGGATGATTGCAGTACCGGGCATGCCGACACCGCACCGCCGGGTGCGCGCTTTATTCGGGGTTCCTTACTTAACTCGACCGAAGTTGCAGCCGCGCTGGTTGATTGCGACGCCGTGATGCACTTTGCCGGAAAATCACTCGTTGGTGAATCCGTTGAAAAACCAGATCTATATCATTCGGTAAATGTCGATGGCTCTCGGATTCTGCTTGATGAAATGCGCAAGCAAGTAATCACAAAGATCGTCTTTTCCTCATCTGCTGCCACCTACGGTGAGCCCAAGGTGGTTCCAATTCTAGAAAGTTCCGAAACCAATCCCACCAATCCTTATGGAGCCACAAAACTTGCAATCGATCACATGATTACCGCCGAGGCCAAACAACACAATCTCGCCGCCGCCTCGCTGCGCTATTTCAATGTGGCTGGTGCCCTGAAAGCGGAGCGCGGTTGGTTGGCCGAACGCCATAATCCCGAGACACATTTAATTCCAAATGTTTTACAAAGTACCGAACAAAATCCGGTAAAGATTTTTGGTACTGATTGGCCAACCCCGGATGGCACATGTATTCGGGATTATGTACATGTAATCGATCTGATTGAAGCTCATGTTAAAGCGTTGGATTCTTTAATAGTTGCTGGGCATCAAATCTATAACTTGGGTAGTGGCTCTGGCTACTCTGTACGCGAAGTTGTAGCGGCCGCAACGGCAGCCGTTGGCCAGCAGATCCCATTTGTGGATTCACCACGCCGGGCAGGTGATCCCGCGGTACTGATTGCCGATATTTCAAAGGCAAACAAAAAGCTGAACTGGCAACCAACGCGCGATCTCAGTGCGATGGTTTCCGACACCTTAAAATCTCTGGCCAAATAATGAGTTCGATTGCGAGAAAATTTCTAGAAACATTTGGGGAAGAAGCAGATCTAATCGCCGCCGCCCCTGGTCGGGTCAATTTAATCGGGGAACACATCGATTACAGCCAAGGGTTTGTATTGCCATTTGCGATTAAAGATCGAACCTTTGCCGCGATTCGAAAGCGGGATGATGCCATGGTTCGAATTGCATCTGCCCAGCGCCGAAACAAGATTGTCACGGTAAATATTAATGATGTTAAGCCAGGTCTTAAAGGTGAATGGGAGCGTTACGCCCTTGGAGTTTTGTGGGCACTCGGTCTGGATTCTGGGATGGATTTGCTGATCGATGGCCAAGTCCCACTTGGTGCTGGACTTTCTTCATCGGCCGCCCTTGAGTGCGCAGTTGCCACCGCGGTAAATCATCGCTTTGATTTAGGTTTTGATTTGGCGACCTTGGCTCGGCTGACCCAACGGGCCGAGAATGAGTATGTTGGTGTGCCTTGTGGAATCATGGATCAATCCGTATCACTTATGGCAACTGCTGGATTTGCACTGTTGCTGGACTGTCGAGACCTATCTACCCGAAACATTCCATTTGATGTGGCAGCAAGTGGTCTGGAACTATTGATAATTGATACTCAAGCCCACCACGCTTTAACTGATGGTGGCTATGCCGAACGCAGAGCAACTTGTGATTCGGTAGTTGCAAAGTTGCAGCTTGGCTCATTGCGAGATTTGAGTATGGAACAACTAGCTGCTCAGGAAGATCAACTTTCCGCGGTTGAGTTCCTGCGTGCTCGCCATGCGGTTACCGAAATGAAGCGAGTTCTAGATTGTGTCGATGCGCTTAGTGCAGCGGATTTTCCAGAAGTAGGAAGGCTGCTTAATGCATCCCATGCCTCGCTTCGAGATGATTACACCGTTTCTTCGCTGGAGTTAAATGTGGCGGTTGAAGCGGCAAAGGGGGCTGGAGCGCTAGGTTCGCGAATGGTTGGTGGTGGCTTTGGCGGCAGTGCAATTGCCTTAATTGAAGTCAGTCGGAGCCAGGAAACAATTGCCGCAATCGAAAAAGCATTTGTGAGTCGAAAATTTAAAGTACCCCGCTTTTTTACTTCGCTACCAAGTCAAGGCGCAGAAGTTATTTCTCGCACCACTTTTTAAAACGGCTGACTTACAGCGGGTTGATTGAAATTACTTCCACACCGCCGATTGCATCCAACACATTTAGCAGATCAGTTGGATCGCTGCCCGGAATCGCAACGGTGATCTCGTCATAGCCGCGGCCATCTTCTGACTTTACAACGGCGAGCGCTCGAATATCTCCACCGGCGGCGCCAATTGCTGATGCTAAAAGACCAAGTGAGCCGGGGCGATCTGGAATTGCAACATTGAGTTGAAAGAGGGCCATACTCAAACCATACCCTGACCCTATTTCAACCAAGTTACATCAATTTGACGGTGCGCTACCTAAAGTAAGGGTGAAACTCCTTTGCCCCCCAGTTGGCAGTTCCACATTCACGACAACGGTGCTGCCTGGTGCGTATGAGCGAATCTTGACAATCGCACCAACGTAATCGGAGATTTTCACTCCACCAATCGCGGTTATTACCGATCCGGCCGGAATGCCAGCTTTTTCCGCCGGATCTCCCGGACTTAATCTAAAAATCTTGGCACCGGTTCCGGTAAAAGAGGTATCAAAGAAAACTCCGAGTACCGGCCTGGTCGACTTTCCAGTTGCAATCAACTCATCGATCACACGTTTGGCCTCATTGATAGGGATGGAAAACCCCAGACCGATACTGCCGCTGGCACCGCCTGTCGAAAGAGTTGCGATCGCAGAGTTAACACCAATTATGCGACCTTGCCCATCTATCAGCGCCCCGCCGGAGTTTCCCGGATTAATTGCGGCATCGGTCTGAATTGCATTTACAAATGATTCGGCGCCAGCTGATCCGGTGGTAACTGGGCGATTAAAGGCTGAGATAATTCCACTTGTTACGGTACTGGCCAACCCCAATGGCGAGCCGATTGCCACAACTGGTTCGCCGACGCTAATTCGGGAAGAATCCCCAACGTTCACAGTTGGAAGATTGCTACGAGCTATTCTTAAAACTGCTAAATCATATGCGACATCACGGCCAACTATTTGAGCGGCGATGGTGTCCCCGTTAAGCAGTTCGACGATTATGGTTCCAGTTGTAACAGCAGTTTCAATCACATGGTTATTGGTAATCACGTGGGAGATACCGTTATCTGATTTATAAATAAATCCGCTGCCGCTGCCGGAACCGGCAGCTGAAGTTACTTTGATTGAGACCACCGAAGGTGTTACCAGCGCGGCTATACTTTTCACATCAATTGTTGGCGCACCAAGTGTCAAAGCGATCCGAGCAGCCGAACAACCACTTGCGCTGGCTAAGAATATTGCTTGGGTTCTTTTGTCAACACAAACTTTCACGCCAAGTGGCTCAGAGGTGACTGCGCTCGCGACGCCACCGGCAATACTTGCGCCAAATAAAAACCCGACAATTACTTTGGTGGATGTCTTAATCACCTTGTTTAGGCCAGAACTATCCAGGCACCGGAGAGCTTAACCTTGACGGTGGGCAGGGGCGTGATTGCTGGACCAGAAACAACTTGACCTGCTTTGAATGGATCAAAACTTGAGTTGTGAAGCGGACAAACCAGCAATTTGCGAGGTGCGAAAAACTGAACCACTCCCCCTTGGTGCGTACAAATTGTTTGGTAGGCGAAGACTCCTTTTTTGGTCCGGAAAAGCAGGGCCGGTGCGCCGTTCGGAAGTTTGAAAGGATAGGTCGCACCGACCTTTACCTTGGTCAACTTCACAATGTTTTTGCTAGCCGCCGTTGCCTTTGGTGTAAAACCAAAGATGGCGGTAACGGAACTGGCAGCTGCCAGCCCTAACGCTGATCTACGATTTAGTTTCATGCTCCCTGACTTGGATTCGAACCAAGAACCTGTCGATTAACAGTCGACTGCTCTGCCGTTGAGCTATCAGGGATTAACGGTTGAAGAGCGCACTCTAGCGCACCCGAGCGTGAGCGCTCAAACTGATAATTGCCTGGTTAGTTCGCTCAAAGGCTGCCTATCGCTAAATCGTGCAGTGATCTTCGAGCAGTTTCTAGCGCCACTAATTGGGCAAAAGCGGCGTTGTACGAGATCTCATTTTCTACTGGGTTTAGCCGCTGCAGGGATGACTTTAATTCCGCAATCGAACGAGAAATAGCGACCTCGCGCAACCTGGCAACAATGCTCACCACATAAATAGCGGTTGTATTTCCATCAGCGCGAATTGGTTCGACACTAAGTTCGGTAAATAGCGCCCTTACATTTTCATCGGCGATTAATTCGGGAGTCAATTTTTCCTGTGCGTCAATTTCTTTGCGCATGGCAATGTAGGCCGGGTGCGTAAATCCGCCAACCTCAATTGAGCTCCATAAATCACCAGTAAATAATGTTGCCTCTTGCAATCTTGCTTTCAGAACTTCCCGCTCCAGAATTAGTCGAGCCTCATTTGGATCTGGTCGAAAAGTAATTTGCGTCGGTAACCCGGCAACCTCATTTTGAGTTCGTGGATTTACTTTTACCCCTTGGCCAACCGCGCGCGCTACCAACTCGACCTCTACACCTAGCCAACCGGCGAGCAAGCGGGTGTACTCGGGGCGCAATGATTTATCTCTGATCTGGGCAACTAACGGCGCTGCGGCATTTAAAGCATTAACTCGTCCCTCTGCGGTGTCTAACTTGTGGTGGGCCAACTCTGCTCTAATCGCAAACTCAAATAAGGGAACCCGGCGCGCGATCAAATCACGCAATGCCAGATCTCCCTTTTCTTGACGAAGTTCACATGGATCTAAACCATCAGGTTCCACCGCCACAAAAGTCTGAGTCACAAATTTTTGATCCTCGCTAAATGCGCGTAGTGCAGCTTTTTGCCCGGCGGCATCTCCGTCAAAAGTAAAAATAACTTCACCGCGGAAGGCATCATCATCCATCAGCAAACGACGCAGAATTCGAATATGGTCGGCGCCAAATGCGGTGCCACAAGTTGCAACTGCGGTGGTAATTCCGGCAAGATGGGCGGCCATCACATCGGTGTAACCCTCAACTATCACCGCCTGCCGCTTTTTTGCGATCTCTTTCTTGGCGACATCTAATCCGTACAACACCTGACTTTTTTTGTAAATTGGTGTCTCCGGGGTATTTAAATACTTAGGGCCTTGATCTTCGGAATCGCTAGCTAATTTTCGGGCACCAAAACCGACTACATCCCCAGAAATATCCCTGATCGGCCAGGTCAGGCGATTTCGAAAACGATCAATTGGACCACGCTGACCCATCTTCGATAGGCCAGCTAGCTCAAGTTCATCGATGGTGTAGCCCAAGGCGCGCAAATGCTTGGTCAAGCCATCCCATTCATCTGGGGCATAACCAACACCAAACTGTTCGCAGGCCACCTTATCGAAACCTCGCTTACTCAAAAGATCCCGGCCATGCGTTGCACCTGCGGAAGTATTGAGCTGGTCTTGATAAAACTTTGCCGCGGCTGAATTTGCGCTAATTAAACGGCTGCGTGCGCCAGAGGTAACTGCCGGACCAGCAGAATTTTCTTCGTAGCGCAAGGTGTAGCCAATGCGATCGGCCAGGCGTTCAATCGTTTCCGTAAAAGTAAGATGATCAATTTTCATTAAAAAAGCGATCACATCACCACCACTTTGGCAACCAAAGCAATGAAAATATCCTTTACTGGGGGTTACATGAAATGAAGGTGACTTCTCATCATGGAAAGGACATAGGCCTTTCTTTTGTCCCCCGCCGGCGCTTTTTAAGGCAACGTAATCGCCCACAACCTCATCGATCGGTGCCCGGTCGCGGATGTAGGCAACATCCTCATCCCGAATCCGTCCGCTCATTGCCACACCTTACCGATTCAAGGAAAGTCTTGCATGTAAGGCGTAGGCACCTGGGTCGGTGAGCGCGGCAACTTGGTCGATTATTACGCGCATTTTGGCGATTTCATCACTTGCTTCGGTCCAGGACTTTTGGAAAAACGAATCTAATTCGTGTGGGTACTGCAATAACATTTCCACTAACTCGCCAATGATCACTTGTTGCTTTGCATAACGATCCTGCGAGTGGGCCGCGTTGATCAGATAATGTCCAGCGATTGACTTTAAGAAATCAACTTCAATTCTTTGCTCACGAGGAATTTCCAGATCAGCACTGTATCTAGAAAGCGGCTGCGCTCCATGAACTCTGCGAGTTTCCACTTCTGCTGCTAACACAAAACGACCAATGAGTTGGCTGGTCGAATCCTTTAACCGCGCCAAACTGCGCTGACTTCCATCATAATAATGGGGCCAGGCCGAAAGTGCGGACAAACGTTGGTGCGCTGCCAGTGCTTCTTGTTCGGTGGCATCACTGTTGTACTCATTAATCATTACTGGGTATAAATCTGAAAAATCCTGGTTAAAGTTTTTTACGGAAACCTGCCCCGCAAAGATGGCATCTTCCAGATCGTGCACCGAGTAAGCGCAATCATCAGACCAATCCATGATCTGGGCTTCAATACATTTCTTACCGGCAGGTGCACCTTGGCGCATCCAATGAAAGATTTCCAGATCATCTTCGTAAACACCAAATTTACGAGCATTGGTACTTCGGGGCCACGGATACTTTGTCGCACCATCTAAACAAGCCCGAGTTAAATTTAGGCCAACGCTATTGCCATCGGCGTCAATAGTTTTTGCCTCTAACCGAACAAGTAGCCGAAAGCTCTGCGCATTTCCTTCAAAGCCGCCAAAGTTTTTAGCAATTTCAGCCAAAGCCTCTTCCCCATTGTGGCCAAATGGCGGATGGCCTAAGTCGTGCGACAAACAGGCGGTGTCCTGTAAATCAGGGTCGGCTCCTAATGACTCGCCTAATTCCCGGCCAATCTGGGCACATTCTAGTGAATGCGAAAGTCGGGTACGTTGAAAATCATTTTCCCAAGGCACCGCTACTTGGGTTTTTGCCGCTAACCGGCGCAGTGCGGCGGAGTGAATAACACGAGCCCGATCCCGCATGAATTCGGTGCGTCCAGCTCGCTTTGCCGGTTCATCCAAAAAACGTTGTTGATCAAAGGCGTTATAGCTCACGGCAGAATCTTAGTAACAATGTCGGCTTCAGGTAAGTGATCACTTATCTGGATACCGCGACGACCTAATGTTAAATAAACTAAGTATGCCCCGGCTTCGCGAATCAAGTATTTGTAACCACTACTTTCTAATGCGTTTGGCCCAGTTGTTACAGGCGAACAGGTACTTACAACGCCTTGATCATCGGCCATTGTCATGGCTCTTTTGCAGTGGAATGGATCTGTCACAATGATGACATCGCTTACATATCGCTTCTTCATTACTTTCGCATACGCCTTAGTGCTACTTAAAGTGTCTCGACCTACTTCAACTGCAATTATTTTCGCAGCTGGTACCCCATTGTTGCGCAGCCAGTATCTACCAGCCGCTGCCTCCGTGGTTCGATCTCCCGGCGCACCAGCACCAACGGTAATAATTGTGGGGGCGTAGCCAAGCTCATAAATTCGCTTAGCTTCCACCAGCCGAGCTGCAAGTGCTGCGCCAGGCTTTCCATTTAATTGGGCCGCGCCAAGTACAACAATCACATCGCCTTGGCGAACAATTGGATTCTTGGCGGCGCGCCAGACTTGCGAAACACCATAAGCCGGTGCAATTAAGGCCAGCAAAACGATTACCGTGATCATTCGCGTAATCCATCTGAAAATAAACATTTAACCGCCAGAAAATGCATCCTCTAGTTCAACGTGAACTAGTTCATCTGGATCATTAAGCCAACCATCCGGCAAGGTTGTCGGACGCCCGTGACTTGTTCGACCACGCGGTTTGTCACCAATATCAATTGGATACGGCTGATTTTCTAACTGGTCTAACAAATTTCGCATCTCTTGTAATGTTGAAACCATCCCTAAGTCATGGCGAATTTCACGTGGAACTCGAAAGCCCTTTAAATACCAGGCCATGTGCTTTCGCATGTCGCGCATCCCGCGATCTTCCGAAGCTAGATATTCAACAATTAAATTAGCATGCCGAAACATAACTTCCCGAACTTCATGCAGGGTTGGCGTAATTTGCTTCGCTTCGCCAGTTAATGCCGACACCAGATCCGTAAAGAGCCATGGTCGGCCTAAGCACCCGCGCCCCACCACTACTCCGGCACACCCACTTTGGGCAATCATGGAAAGTGCATCCGCCCCAGACCAAATGTCACCATTTCCTAAAACCGGTACTCCGGTTGGCTTTAAGTGCTCGACTAGCCGGGCGATGGCCGACCAATCGGCTTTGCCTTCATACATTTGGGCTGCGGTACGGGCATGCAAGGCCACCCAGGCCACACCTAAATCAGCGGCAGATTTCGCAGCTTCCAAGTAAGTTTCATGATCACTATCAATGCCAATTCGCATTTTTACGGTAACTGGAATTCCGTAAGGTTTTGCCGCTTGCACTGCGGCTTGCACAATATTGCTAAAAAGTTTGCGCTTAAATGGTAGCGCTGCGCCACCACCTTTGCGGGTGACCTTTGGCACCGGGCAACCAAAGTTCATATCAATGTGATCGGCCAGATTTTCTTTTCCCAGCATTGTTACCGCGGCCCGCATCGTCGTTGGATCAACGCTGTATAACTGTACCGAACGTGGCCATTCACCCTTGCCCGGAACAATCATGCGCAATGTTTCCGGGCGTCTTTCAATTAACGCACGTGCCGTAACCATTTCCGAGACAAACAAACCGGCGCCTTGTTCCCGGCACAAAGTTCTAAAAGGGGCATTGGTAATTCCGGCCATCGGAGCAAGGACAACCGGTGGATCAATGAAGTGATCGCCGGTTGCTAGTGGCAGTAAAAGCGGTTTTAACACCCTAGTAAACGCGGTGCTAACCAGGCTTGGACCTGATCTAGTCCGAT
>Ga0105052_10007061_pt1 | contig 11113 bp, 13 predicted proteins | sample FRY03_FD_78094 | JGI IMG/M metagenome (GOLD analysis project Ga0105052, IMG submission 78094) | Freshwater microbial communities from Lake Fryxell liftoff mats and glacier meltwater in Antarctica - FRY-03 | ecosystem: Environmental > Aquatic > Freshwater > Ice > Glacier meltwater ... | reverse complement strand
CGTCTGCCTGAGCGCCATGCCAAACAGCACCTTCATCGTCAGGCATGTCTGGATCGCGGCATCACTGTAATCGGGCTGCCGGCCGCACTTGCCAGTCGGCGCTGCGTCCCACGTCATGGTGGGATCAAACCAGCCTTACGGCGATTGAAGGCAATCGCCTACCGGCCAACGGATCGTCAGCGACCCACGGCGCTTGAGCGCCTCATTGTATGCGGGCCAGTTCTTGGTCTTGTAGGCGGGAGATGTGGGTTTGCTCATGCAACCCAGCTATCACACTGGATTCGCAAGATGAATCCCTCATGGGATTTGTGCAACAAAGCCTGCCTATGCGGATATTATCATAATCCGCATCCGGCCCCTGCCAATTCACCGGGAACAGGCTGCCCGCCAGAACGCTGTCTTGTGCGGTCAGGGTCAAGGGGGCCTCTGTCACCGTGATGGGGCGGCGGTGGACAATGGTTTTATCCATGGACACATAGCGCAGCTCATAAGCGCCCGGCGCCCCCAGCATCTGGATGGTGATGGGATTTTGCGTGGCATAGACGTAATTAGGTATAGCCCTCATCCTCCACGCGCGCGATGGTGATCGTATCAAAACGCTCCGGGGTGCTGACGGTCCATTCCACGCTGACCATGCTGCCCAAGGGGGCGGTCTCCGGGGCGATCAGCCCTGCGGTGGCAAGTGGGGCCGGGGCTGTGGTTGGAGCAGGTTTGGGCGGGGGCGGGGATGCGGCTGTCACCGCAGCGCTCAGCGCGCTTGAAAGCCCGGCAGCATCGCTGGCTTCAATATATTGGCCGCCCGTGTTTTCGGCGAGGCAGGCCACTTGCGCGCCCTCCTCGTGGGTCAGCCCGAAGCCGATGACATGGGCGGTGAAGTTCAGCCCCGTCGCCTCCAATTCCCGGCCCAGCGCACAGGGGTCGGCGTCACAGGTTTCCAGCCCGTCCGTGACCAGCACCACGGTCGAGGCCTCTTCGCCATAGTGCAGCGCCTCGGCAGCCTCACGCACAGCGGCGGACAGGGGGGTCTTGCCCAAAAAACGCATGGCATTGACGCGGGCCACGATGTCGGTGGCACTGCCGGTGCCGGGGGGCACCATCAGTTCGATATCGCTGCAATCGCCTTTGCGGCGGTGGCCATAGGCCAAAAGCCCCAACGCCTGATTCGCCGGAATATCCTTCAAAACCTGCGCCACTGTGTCGCGCGCAATCTCCAGCTTGGCGCGACCGTCGATCTGCCCCCACATCGAACCCGACCCATCCATCACAATCATCATGCGCGGGGATTCGGTTTGGGTTTGGGCTCGGGTTTGCGCTGCAAGGCTGAGCAAAAGCAGAAAAGGGGCCAGAACCGCCTTTTGGATCATGCACTGAGACATGGGGAAATCCTGTTTGAAAAATAAAGGGGCGTTGGGTCGCGAATAATAAGCAGGCGTAAATATGAGGGTAGGTATGCGGTTCGCGCGCGTTTCGTCAAGTTTTAGCTGGGGTGGGCCCTTGCGAAAGACAACGGCGCGCCCCGCCGCACAGGCGCGCTGTGGCGCGCAAGCTGTGGCAGGGGGCGGTTTTATGTTCCCAAATATGGGTGGATCAGGCCATAATCTCACGCGGGATGATGAAATCCAGCGTCACGGCTGTGCCAAAACCAACCGTTTTCCAATCCTCCAACGCGAATTCCAGCACCAGGGTGGCCCCTGTGGGGTAATGTTGGAATTCGGCATTCGCGGGGGGGCGCATTGCCAGACGGGTTGCAAATTCCGCAATACCGGGGTTGTGGCCGATCATCATCACCACATCGGCGGCGGCATGACGCAAAACCGCCAACATCACATCCGGCCCCGCGTTGTAAAGTGTTGGTTTCAAAGTGGCATCCGGCGTGCCGGGCAGGGTGGCCTGCAGGCCCGCATGGGTTTGCACCGTACGCAGGGCATCCGAACACAGCACCTCGCCCGGGACATAGCCGCGCGAGGCAAGCCATTGGCCAAGATCGGCGGCGGCAAGTTTGCCACGGTCGTTCAGAGGGCGGTCATGGTCGGGTGTCCGCGGGTCATCCCAGCTGGATTTGGTGTGGCGGGTCAGGATCAGGCGTTTGGTCATTTGTGAAATTGCCCCATGTGATAGGCTGACTGTTCAGGCAGTCTTGCATAGGCTTGGGACCGGGGGCAAGCACGACGAACGGCGCAGCCGGTGGTCAGGCAAGCAGCGCCTTCCGGGCTGTCCAGAAAACTGCGACATCGTGGCACGTCATAGCCCGCAGCCGTCAACGCCGTAGGGGGGCAAGCGGTAAGGCAGGGCTTTTCTAAGCAGGTGTCGCAGGGTTTGGCGGCGGGCAGCGGCAAATCCACCGCCGTCTTCAGCGCCAAAGCCCCCCGGTATGAGGCAAACAGCCCCATCTTGTCATGCACCAGCAAATGCACCGGGCTGCTCCAGGCCCGGCCCGATTGCAGCGCCCAAGCGTGAAAGGGCTGCCACGGCGGGCCGCCAAAGGGAAACAGCGCCTTGCCCCCCAGGGTACAGGCGATGGTCCCGATCACCCGGCGCGACCAGCGATCTATCGGGTTGGGGGCTTTGTCCTGCCACTCGGGTGTGGCGTTCAGATGCGCCCAGAATCCCGGCTCTGATGGGCCGATCAGCAGCAGGGTTTGCGTGCCTTCAGGCAGGTCTGGCGCATCTGACGCCACAAATCCCCCCATCACCGCCAAGGAATGCGGCTGCAGAGCAGCGTCAATCGCGGCAAGCGTGGTCATTCGATGCGCGGCTTGACGCGGGGTTCCACCGTGGCCGACCGGATAAGCGAGCCTGCGCCGTGGTCAGTGAACAATTCCAGCAAACAGGCGTTCTGGATGCGGCCATCCAAAATCACCACAGCGCGCACGCCTTGTTCAATCGCCATAAGCGCGGTTTCGGTCTTGGGGATCATGCCGCCCGAAATCACGCCTTGCGTGGTTAACTCGCGCACCTCCTCGGGGGTCATTTGCGTGATCACCTCGCCTTCAGCATTCTTCACGCCCGACACATCTGTTAACAGCAGCAAGCGGTCTGCCTTCAGGGCCCCTGCGATGGCACCCGCCGCCGTGTCACCGTTCACGTTGAAGGTCTCGCCGTTGTCGCCCGGGGCTACGGGGGCCACGACCGGGATTATTCCTGCGTTGAACATATCGCGCAAAACCTGCACCCGCATGTCACGGGGGCGGCCGACAAAGCCCAGCTCCGGATCGTCATAGTCGCAGACCATCAGGTCGTCATCCTTGCCCGAAATGCCCACAGCCCGCCCGCCTGCATCATTGATCGCCTGCACGATCCGCTTGTTCACAAGGCCCGACAGCACCATCTCCACCACCTCGACGGTGGCGGCATCAGTGACGCGCTTGCCGCGAATAAACTCGGATTTGATCCCCAGCTTGGCCAGCAGCGAATTGATCATCGGGCCGCCGCCATGCACCACTACCGGGTTCAGCCCCACCTGGCGCATAAAGACGATGTCTTGCGCAAACTCTTCCATTGCTTCGGCGTCGCCCATGGCATTGCCGCCGAATTTCACCACCACAATTGCCCCGTCATAGCGTTGCAGATAGGGCAGCGCCTCATTCAGGGTGCGGGCGGTGGCAATGGAATCACGCATGTTCATTAACTGCTTTTTCATGGCTCTAGTCCCCCTTGGACGCCCTTTTGGTAGCGGCTTTAAGGGGCTATGCCAAGGGCAAGTACAGTGCTTGCGCCTGCTGCGTGAAAGCTTAGGGTGAGGGTTCACACGGACCAGGGGCAGGCGATGGCAATGCAAAAGACAGTGGTTTTGACGGGGGCAAGCCGGGGGATTGGACACGCGACCGTCAAGCGGTTCTCCTCGGAAGGGTGGCGGGTACTGACCTGTTCGCGCCAGCCCTTTGATGCGCGCTGCCCTTGGCCGGGCGGGGAGGAGAATCACATCCAGATTGACCTTGCCGATCCGAACAAAACCATCGCCGCGATTGAGGTGATTCGGCAGAAGGTGAACGGGCGGTTGGATGCGTTGGTCAATAATGCGGGAATTTCACCAAAAGGCGAAGGCGGCGGGCGGCTGAACACGTTTGAAACCGACCTGCGCACATGGGGGCAGGTGTTTCACGTCAACTTCTTTGCCTCTGTGATCTTGGCGCGGGGGTTGCAGGCGGAACTGGTGGCGGCCAAGGGCGCGATAGTGAATGTCACCTCGATTGCTGGTGTGCGGGTGCATCCGTTTGCGGGGGCGGCCTATTCCACATCAAAGGCGGCCCTTGCCGCGCTGACGCGGGAAATGGCGCATGATTTTGGCCCCTTGGGGGTGCGCGTCAACGCAATCGCACCGGGAGAGGTGGAAACCGCCATCCTAAGCCCCGGGACGGACAAGATTGTGGAGCAATTGCCTTTGCGCCGCCTTGGCCAACCGTCCGAGGTGGCAGATGCAATCTGGTTCCTCTGCTCACCGCAATCGAGCTATATTTCCGGGACCGAGATTGAGGTGAACGGCGCGCAGCACGTTTAGGGCTTATTCCAGCGTGGCAATCGTGGCGCGCAAGGTTTCAATCCCGGTGCCTTTTTCCGAGGAAGTGACGATCAATTCCGGGAAAGCTGCCGGGTGTTTGGAAAGTGCTGCGCGGGTCTGGGCGATGTTGGCCTCCAACTCCGCCTTGCTGACCTTATCCGCCTTGGTCATCACTGCCTGAAACGTCACGGCCGAGCGGTCCAGCAGGTCCATAATCTCCTCGTCCACGGATTTCACGCCATGGCGGCTGTCTACCAGCACAAAGGCGCGGCGCAGGGTTTGGCGGCCCGACAGATAGCTTTTCAGCAGCGCCTGCCATTTCGCCACAATTGCAATCGGCGCTTCGGCATATCCATAGCCGGGAAGATCGACCATATAACGGGCATCGCCGAGCGCAAAATAGTTGATCTCTTGCGTGCGCCCGGGGGTATTGGACGCGCGCGCAAGGCTTTTGCGACCCGTCAGCGCATTAATAAGGCTGGATTTCCCAACGTTGGAACGGCCTGCGAAACACACCTCCATCCGGTCGGCGGGGGGCATGCCGGACATGGCGACCACGCCTTTGACGAAATCGACGGGGCCTGCAAACAAAAGGCGGCCCGCCTCGCGCGCGGGGAAATCCGGCTCATCTGCAAGGGGGAAGGGCAGTTGGGTCACGTAACACTCCACTCATCATTCACGGCAATCTCGCCGCCCTGTTTCACCACGGCATAGACGCCGAAATCCTGATGGCCGTAAACGGCGGCCAGCGTGCCCAGCGTGTCGGCATCCACCGCACCGGTTTCGGGGTTGGCCATGGTGGCCCGGCAGCGGGTGATACGTTCCTTGATGGTCAGCACCGCCGCCCCGATGGTGATATCGCGCCCGATCCAGTCAAATTCATCAAAGGCTTGCGCGCGATCCAGCCACAGATTGCCGCGAAACCGATCTTGCGACAGCGGGGTCGCCATATGGCCCGAAAGTGCGTCAAGCGAAGCTGTGGTTTGGATGGAGATGGAGGGAAACGCGCTGTCTGTCATGCCGCGCCCGGCAGATACAATCCGCACGGGGCGTGCGCGGTCTGGCGGCGACAGGGGGGCTATCCAATCCAGAAAGGCGGGCAGATCGGTGGGATCATCGGGGCGAAACGTCAGATCAGGGCGATCGGGGTGGCGCAAGGTCACGGCATCGCCTTGCACCTGCGCGGTGATCGCCATCAGTGCCGGGGCCTTGGCGCCCCGGTGGAAATTGGCGCAAGGGTTCCAGCCGGGCACCAGCTTTGCCGACTCATGGGCCACGGCCCACTGCCTGTCCCCCGGCAAACAGGCCCCCGCGGAAAGCAGAACCGACGCAAGATCCTCGCGTCCGTGTGCCTTGATCGGGTGGCGGCAAATTCTGGCCAGCCGCCCTGTCATTTCTTGCTGGGCTTTTTGGTGACCACAGGGGCCACAACCACAGGCTTGCGCTTGAAGCTGGATTTGATGTTTCCAAACAGATCCGGAGTATGGCCGTGGCTTTTCATGATCGCATATTGCTGGATGAAGGTGATGACGTTGTTGGTGATCCAATACACCACCAAGCCGCTGGCAAAACTACCAAGCATGAACATGAACACCCAAGGCATCCAGGCAAAAATCATTGCCTGCGTGGCGTCAGTGGGTGTTGGGTTCAGCTTTTGCTGCAACCACATGGAAATGCCCAGAAGGATCGGCAAAACCCCGATGAAGATCAGCGCCATGATGCTGCCCGCTTCGGGTGCGGCAAAGGGCAACAGGCCAAACAGGTTGAAGATGGTGGAGGGGTCAGGGGCCGACAGATCGTTCAACCAGCCAAAGAAGGGGGCGTGGCGCAGTTCCAGCGTCACGAAAATTACCTTGTAAAGCGAGAAGAAAATCGGAATCTGGATCAGGATCGGCAGGCAGCCAGCGGCGGGGTTGACCTTCTTTTCCTTGTACATCTGCATCATTTCTTTTTGCAGCTTTTGCTTGTCGTCGCCCGCGCGTTCTTTCAAAGCCTCCATCTCGGGCTGCAATTCCTTCATACGCGCCATGGAAACGTAGGATTTATAGGCCAGCGGGAACACCAACGCTTTGAGCAGGAAGGTCAGTGCGATGATCGCAAGGCCCATATTGCCAATTTGGGCGTTTAGCCAATGCAGCACCGCAAAGATCGGTTTGGTGAAGAAAAAGAACCAGCCCCAGTCAATCGCATCAACAAAACCGCCGATACCGCCCTGATTTTCGTAATTGCGCAGCGATTCCCATTCCTTCGCGCCGGCAAACAGGCGCGAATTGGTCTGGGCCGTCTCTCCGGGGGCAACGGTGATCAGGGGTTGGCGGGTTTCTGTTTGATAGATATCCGCCGAGGGGACGTATTTCGTGACAGCGGTAAAGGGTTTGCCTTGTTCAGGGATCAAGGCGGCCATCCAGTATTTGCTGGTAAAGCCGATCCAGCCATCGGTTGTGGCCTCGGTCACTTCGGCAAGGGCTGCTTCACGCTCCACCAATGGCAGTTTGGCCGCGTCCTTGTAATTCACCTCTTCCAGGATGCCGTCCGTGCGCTGGACAATGCCTTCGTGGCTTAGATAAAACCCTTCCAAATCGGCGGGCAGGCCGTGGCGCGCCACGATGCCGTAGGGGGCGAGCCGGACTTCGGCCCCGGTCTGGTTGTCCACGCTTTGCGTGACGCTGAACATGTAGCGGTCATCAACCGAAAGAATACGATTGAAAATCAATCCCTTGCCGTTGTTCCATTCCAGCGTTACCGGGGTTTCCGGTGTCAACGTGTTGGTGCCGATCTGGGTCCACAGCGTGTTGGCACCCGGAACATCCTCGAACCCCAAAGTCCCGGCAGGGGTCCAGCCATAAAGCGCGTAATAAGCCTGCGCTTTGCCCACAGGGGACAGCAACGTCACGATGCCTGATGCCGGATCACGGGTTTTGGTGTAGTTTTTCATCGCCAGATCGTCGATCCGGCCGCCAAGCAAGGACACGGACCCTTTCAGGCGCGGGGTGTCGATGTCCAGCCGGGCCGCTGCGGCGGTTTCTGGCGCGGGGGCGGTTTCCAAGGTGCCGTTCAGCGCGGCGGGGGGTGCCACCGCTTCGGTTGTGGTTGTAACCGCGGCGGGCGCGTTGGGGTCAACGGCCATGTCTTCGGGTGGGAAAAGGACAAACCAGACCAGAATCACAAGGAAACTGAGGGCTGTTGCGAGGATAAGATTTTTGTTCTGATCGTCCATCTGGGACCCACACCGTTCCTGTTCAGGTTTAGCGGTGGTTCAACGATAGGGGGCTGGAAAGGTCAAGGGGTTTTCCCCGGTTTAGGGCGCTGTGGGGCCGAATAGCACAGCAAAATACAGTGATCATGCCGGGCTGCCGGGTTTGGATGCCCAATCGGCAGGGTGCGGCTTTGATCTTGCCGCATCCAGCCAGCCCCCTTCACCGCGCGCGGCTGCCGATTTTTGGCGGGGCAGAGCGACGCGATTGATGGCGAAGCGCCCAGTCCTCGGTTTCCTCAAACGGCATCGGGCGGGCGAACAGGAACCCCTGCACATGGCCGCATCCAAGCTGTGCCAGCATCGCGTGTTCTCCAGATGTCTCGACCCCTTCCGCCAGGGTTTCCAGCCCCATCCGTTCGGCCAGCGACAAGATGCCCGACACCAGTTTTTGCTGTTCGCGGTCCTCATCCACCTTGGTCACGAAACTGCGGTCAATCTTGATGCGCCGCACCGCAAACCGCCGGATATTGGTGATCGAGGCGTGGCCCGTGCCAAAATCATCAAGATCAATCCCGCAGCCCAGTTTTGCCAAGGCCGAGATGTTTTGGACGATCACATCATTGTCGGTTTCGGCAATCACGGTTTCCAGAATTTCCACGCAAAGCCTGTCGGGGGTCAGAGCAAAGCGGTCCAATTCCCATTTCAGCTTTTCGGCAAGGCGCGGGTTGCGCAGTTCTGCCGCAGAGAAGTTGACGCCGACATTGGGCACATGCAAACCCGCCTTGTCCCAGCGCACCAGAGCCGCGAGCGCATGGTAGAGCATCACCTCGCCCAACCGTTCGGACAGGCCCGCATCCTCAATCGCGGGCAGGAATTCGGCGGGGGGGATCAGGCCACGTTCTGCGTGGTGCCAGCGGGCCAAAGCCTCAAACCCCGAGATGGCGCCGGTATCGGTGCAAATCTGGGGCTGGTAATGCGGGCGGATATGGCCTTCATCCAGCGCTGCCTCCAGCTCTCCTCGAAAGGCGTCGCGGTCGGCGCGTTTGCGGGCCATGCCGGGCACAAAGGCCCGAATCGCCCGGGGCCCGTTGCGCAGCGCCTCATCCGCAGCGACCTGGGCTGCATCCAGCAGGGCCGCACCATTGGGCAAGGGCGATTTGGGGCCAAGGCAAAACCCGATGGAGCAGGTCACATAAAGCCGTGCCGCATCAATGCTGATCGGCGGGGCAAGGGCTGCTTGCAGGCGGGCTGCGACCTGCACCATACCTTCAAGATCAATGCGCCGCAGCGGGGCCAAGGCCACCGCCAGCCCACCGCCTTCCAGCCGCGCCACCGTATCGCCTTCGCGCAGGGCCGAACACAGCCGCTCCGCACTGCGGGCCAAAACTTCGGTTTGCACCGCGCGGCCGTGCCGATCCAGCAAGACATCGGCATCATCAAATTGTAAAACAAAACAAGTGGTTGTCTTGCCAGTTTGCCCGACTTCCTGAAGTGCTGCATCCAAAAACCGGATGATCTGAGGGCGCAGGGAAAGCCCGCCCAGTGCGTCAGGCAAGGTGGTGTCAGGCAAATTCACCCGTCTAAATGCGCCGGCGCAGGCAAAGACCAAGGGAAGCCCCAGGGCTGTCATCATCATGATCGCCTCACCGCCCACCCAGAAGGCGGCCAGTGACAAGGCGGGAAGAAACACCAGCAATTCCGGCCGCCGCAACCAAGGCCCAAGCCGCGAGGCGAGGCTGGCTTTTGGTTCGGGCGGGCGGTTTGGGTGTGATCCCGGCATGGCAAATCCCTTCGCATCAGATCGGCAGGGGCGCATGCCTGACATGCCAGACGCTAACCCCCGGGGATTGACGGGGGTCTTAACGCTCGCCAAAAAGTTGCGAACAATTTTAGTATAAATCAGGCCGGTAACACATCAGCACCGCTTTGGTTTTGGCTCTGGCACAGGGTCATAGCCATGCCCGCCCCAAGGGTGGCAACGGCAAATCCGGTGCGCTGTCAGATAGCCGCCTTTCAGGCCGCCGTGTTTCTCCAGCACCTCCATCGCATAGGCCGAACAGGTTGGCTGAAAGCGGCAGCCGTGGCCAACCCAGGGGCTAAGAAGCAGGCGATAGGCGCGGACGGGCAAGGCCAGAACATGCGCAAGCGGGGTCATGGTTTTGGGTCTTTGGCGTGTAAGGGTTTGGTATGGGGGGACTTGGTGTGGATGCGGGCAAGGGCATCAGCCATATCTTGCAAAAGCAGGGCGAAATCACGGTTCGCGGTGGCCTGCGGGCGGCCGACCAGCACATAATCCCAGCCCGGCTTGCCCTGCAACGGCAAAACCGCGCGTGCAATTTCGCGCAGGCGGCGTTTGGCGCGGTTGCGCGCCACCGCATTGCCAAGTTTCTTGGAGCAGGTGAAGCCTACCCGGATTGTGGCGCTATCATCCCCCCGGGCGCGGGCTTGGAGCAGAAAGCCCTGCACCGCCTGCCGGTTGGCAGAAGCTGCGCGCAGAAAATCAGCACGTTGGCGTAAAATTTCGGGTTTGATCAACGCACAATCAGAAACCGCCGAAAGCGCCCGGGTTGCGGCATTCTTGCCTTGTCCCTGTGCTATCGGCGGCGTCATGTCGGTTTCAACCTTCAAAAAGCAGGGCGCAAAGCGGCCCAGGCAAATCAGGCCGAAAGCTTTTTGCGGCCTTTGGCACGGCGCAGGTTCAAAACATTGCGGCCCGCCTTGGTGGACATGCGCAGACGGAAACCGTGGCGCCGCGCGCGGACCAGGTTGGACGGTTGAAAGGTGCGCTTCATAGCGGTTCTCCATAACTTGTGCGACAAGGGGGCATTCGGGGGGGCGTTCGGGCTGGATTCGCCGCAAACCTTCCCGCTGCGCCTATTCGAAGCCCGTCCTTTACGCATCCCTTTGGGGCAAGTCAATTCGCAGCAAGCGAATTTCCTGCAACATTTCGCGCAGGTTTCGGGTTTATTTCGGCCTTGCCCCGGGGAAATGTTTCAAGCGCTGCGGTTTTTATGCCAAACCCGTCACCCACGATCAAGGCCGCGTGACAGGGGTGTCGTTCGCGCGCGAAATTGCGCAGTTTCTCCAAAGCACTGAAGAAATGACATGCCGGAGAAAGAGATGACTGATATGCCCGCGAACATGGACAGCCCCACGCCAAATGCCGGACTTGCCAGCAAACTGCCGATCCTTGTCATTCTGGCCGTTGCCGGCGCGGGGGCCTTTTTGCTGCGCGATCAAATCAGCTTTGCCGCCTTGGCCGAGAATCGCGAAGCGCTGCTGGCCTTTCGCGATGCCAACTACGGGCTGGCGGTGCTGGTTTTCATCGCAGCCTATACCGCGATTGTCGGGTTTTCGCTACCGGGGGCGACGATTGCCACGCTGACCGGCGGTTTTTTGTTTGGAACCTTTCCGGGTGT